>Ga0182018_10001505_pt1 | contig 26327 bp, 18 predicted proteins | sample 812P2MmetaG_FD_120490 | JGI IMG/M metagenome (GOLD analysis project Ga0182018, IMG submission 120490) | Permafrost microbial communities from Stordalen Mire, Sweden - 812P2M metaG | ecosystem: Environmental > Terrestrial > Soil > Wetlands > Permafrost | place: Sweden: Stordalen | collected...
CGGAAACAAATGTAAATAAGTGAAGGGCTGCGCGGCGATGAAGCGGTAGCTCTCGTCGAAGAGGGCGCCGGTTTCGCCGGGAAAGCCGATCATGACGTCGGCGCCGATGGCGGCGTCAGGCAGGAGTTCGCGAATTTGCGCGAGGCGCTCAGCGTAGTGCCAGGGGCGGTAGCGGCGATACATGCGACGGAGGATGGCGTCGGAACCAGACTGGAGGGGAAGGTGGGCGTGGCGCGCGAGGCGGGGGTGAAAAGCAGGGTACAGGGTACAGGGTGCAGGGTGCAGCTCAGCGATCAGCGTACAGGGTACAGCGTTCAGGGGGGCCGTGGTGGAGCGGGCGTCGGCGGCTGGACGAGCGGATTTGTCGGCCTCATGACCGATGGCGAATTCGAGGTAGAGGGCGAGGAGGTCGGCGGACCAGTCCATGGGCTCGATGGAGCTGAGGCGGAGGCGGGGGAGCTGGGTCTCGCGGAGGATGGCGGCGACGAGGACTTCGAAACGCCGGGCGGGTTGGAGGTCGCGGCCCCAGCGTCCTAAGTTGATGCCCGAAAGTACGAGTTCCTGGCCGCCTTGATCGACGTAGCGGCGGACGTTGTCGAGACAGGTGGCGAGAGGGATGGAGCGCGAGGGGCCGCGGGTGGTGGGGATGATGCAGAAGGAGCAGCGATTGCCGCAGCCGTCCTGCACTTTAAGATTAGGGCGAGTTTGATGGGAGTCGGGGGCGAAGGGGAGAGTGGCGAGCTCGGCGTGGGCGAAGGCGTCGTCGTGGAGGATTTTGCTGAGGGGGACAAAAGCAGGGGCTTCACTGACGCTCGGCGGGATCAAGCCAACCGCAGATTCCGTTTCAGGAAGGATTACGCCACTTGAGATTCTTATCGGCGGCTGCGCGACCGATTCCCCTTCCCACCCCGGCACGCCAACAGCAGGCGCGCCGGGGACCCCGGCTTCGGGGGGTCCTTCGACTGCGCGCGGTCTGTCATCGTGCACCGCCGGAAGGCGCATGGTCCCCGCTTCGCTCAGGAGGACAGTGTTTTTTTCGATGACAGCGCTGTTTTGATTGGCAAATTCCAGGGCGAGGCTGGGGACCATCGATTTGTGGCTGTTGCCGATGACGGCGTCGACTTCGGGGAGGGCGGCGAGTTCCTGGGGGGCGCGCTGGGCGTAGCAGCCGGTAACGATGACGCGGGCGGCAGGGTTCTGGCGGCGAACGCGGCGGAGGTAAGCGCGGGCCTGGCGGTCGGCTTCGGCGGTGACGCTGCAGGTGTTTACAATTACGACATCAGCCGAGGCAGGGGCTTCAGCGGGCGAAAGACCGCTTTGGCGCAGGTTGGCGGCTATAGCCTCGCCATCGGCGCGGCTGGCGCGGCAGCCGAAGTTTTCAACGTGATATTCTGCCACGTTGCTCAGTGTATCAACGGGGGCCTGAAGGGTTCGGCCGGCAGCCGAACCCGCAACGTCTCTGAGGCTATTTTCATTTTTTTGGTGTACGATCCAGCGATGCAACCGGAAGTTCGGGACCAGAAGTTCAGGACGAGCAGTCAGGACCGGGAAGTCAGGACCAGGCAGTTAGGACCAGGAGTTGAATATGAAACGACGCATTCTTCTTGTGGATGACGATGTTGCGATTTTGCTGACCTTGAAGGCGGTACTGGAAATCAGCGGGTTCGAGGTGGAGACGGCGGCTTCAGCGCGTGAAGCGAAGCAGCGGCTGAGGGCGCACGAATACCACATGGTGATCACGGACCTGCGCATGGAGAGCGAAACGGCGGGCGCGGAAGTGGCGGCGGCGGCGAAAAAAGCCGCGAACCAGCCGGCGGTGGCGATGCTGACGGCGTATCCGCCGAAGGATGCGGAGTGGGTGACGACCTCGGATACGGATAAGGTTCTGGTAAAGCCGATGAACACGCAGGATCTGCTGCGGCAGATCGAGGCGATGCTGGTGTCGCACGAAGACAAGAAGCGGAGAGCGAGCAAGCTGGCCGCGGTGCCGGCGACGCAGGCCGCAGCGAAGAAGCCGGTAAGGCAGGGAATAGGCAACAGGGAATAGGCAACAGGTCAGTGATGCGGGAGTCGGGGATCTGCGATCGCAGCATAGCGATCATGGATCAGAGAGCCGCTGGCACACGATCATCCTCTGAACATTCTGGAACAGTGCGCTGGACAGCCGCGGCAAGAGCGGTTCGAAAAGCTAGCTGGCCTGGCTCAGGGTCCGTTTCTGCTGGAAGCAGCCGCGGCAGAGGACGGGGCGCCCCTGGGTGGGCTTGAAGGGGACGGTGGTTTCCGTTCCGCACTCCGAGCAGACGGTGCGCGTCTCGGGACGAGCGGAGCCTGAGCCGGAAGCGCGTTTCGCCTTGCATACCTTGCAGCGTTTCGGATCGTTCTTGAACTGTTTATCGAAGAAGAAGAGTTGTTCCCCGGCTGTGAAGACGAAATCGCTTCCGCAGTCCGCGCATTTGAGAATCTTGTCGCTGAAATCCATCGCGCTTCCCTCGCCTTTGTCCCGAAGCACCCGTTCTAACAGCGCCAGACTGACGGCGCGCTCGGATCGCCCGGCATTTTTGATGCAATGCCGGCTTGATGCGACACGCCGATCGTGACCGGACGTGGTACTTCCAATTTTTGGAAAAGGGGCCCAGGCGGCAGCTGGAGAACAGCGGTCCGGGCAGGATCGAAAATTCCTGAAGGGCCTTCCCCAAAACTGCCAAGCCGCGGCTGAAAAGCAGCCAGGAACATCACCGGCAACGCCGGAAATTCCGTTCCGGGGGAGAACGGAATATTGAGAATTCAGAGAACGCCGGTCCGCCAGCTCAGGACGCTGACAAGGCGCTCCTGAGAGGTAGTCCTTTGCCCCAGCGAGCGGAAATCCGCTGGCTGAGGTTCAAATCTGTCGAGATTCTGGGGACCTGGACAGACCGACTGGGTTTTACTAGTCCTGCTCTTTACGAGCTTTTTTACGATTCCGCTTCCGCGCCAGTGCTTCTTTTACGCGGCGCTTTTCGCCGGGCTTGAGGTAGAAGGAATGACGTTTGACTTCCTTAATGATGTCTTCCTGCTGAACCTTGCGCTTAAACCGGCGGAGTGCATTTTCAAGCGGCTCGCCTTCCTGAATGCGAACCTCTGCCAAAGAACTACACCTCCAGACGACCCACGCTGGGTATGCACAAGACTACAGGAAGCGGGATTCATTTTCCAGTAACAGGGCGGGATTGGTCCGCTTTCGTGCGCCAAACGACGCCGCGTAAGGATCGGAATCCGGTCTCGTTCTGTTGTCTCTCTCGTAACGGCTGTGTCTTGCCAGGAACAGTTCGAGGGCTAAAAACTGCGGCTACCTGTTGACATTCTAATGGAGAAAAGTGTATCTGTAGAAATCCAACAGGAGGACATGTGGGAGAGGACAAGTCGGACGTGTTGCGCCCCACCGCAGGCGCGGCGGGGTCCCCAATGCTGCAGGGGACGCTGGACCTGATGGTGCTGAAGACGCTGGAGTCGATGGGGCCGCAGCACGGGTATGGAATCGCGCGGCGGATCGAGCAGATCAGCGAGCAGGCGCTGAGGCTGAATCAGGGGACGATTTACCCGGCGCTGCTGCGGCTGCGGCAGCGGGGATGGATCAAGGCGGAGTGGGGGACGAGCGAAAACGGAAGAAGGGCGCGGTACTACTCGCTGACGAAGACGGGGAAGGCGCAGATCGAGAGGGAGACGGAGAGCTGGGAGCGGGTGGCGGCGACCATGGCGCGGTTTTTGACGGCGGGATGACCCGCGACGATCGGGAGAGGGCAGTGGGCGAGCTAAGGACAATTTGGAGCCGGTGCGTGGCGTTGTTTCGGCGGCGGAGGCTGGATCTGGAGCTGGACGATGAGCTGCGTTCGCATCTGGATATTGCGGCGGAGGAGAACCGGCGGCGCGGGATGCCAGATGAAGAGGCGCGGGGGAAGGCGATGCGGGATTTTGGCGGGGTGACGCAGGTGCGGGAGACGGTGCGGATGCGCGAGGGATGGCCGTTCGTCGAAAATCTGCGGCGGGATGTGCTCTACGCGTTGCGGCAGATGCGGAAGTCGCCGGGATTTGCTGCGGTGGTGATCGCCACTCTGGCGCTGGGGATTGGGGCGACGACAGCAATCTTCACCCTGGTGTACTCGACGCTGGTGCGGCCGCTGCCGTATCCGGAGGATCAGCGGATCGTTGCGATTCACGATGCGCGGTTGCAGGGGCAGTCGACGGGCGGACTAATGAGTATGCCGCGATTCTTCGATCTGCGGGCGCGGAACCGGTCGTTCGAGAGCCTCGCTTTCTTTTACTTCGATCAGGGTACCGTGGTGAGCGGCACGCAATTGCCGGTTGCGGTGCAGAAGACCCGGACGAACGCCGCCTTTTGGCAAGTATTTGGGGTACGCCCGCTGCTGGGGCGAACCTACGATGCGCGTGACGACCAGCCCGGGATGCCCGCGACGGTGGTGCTGAGCTATGACGCGTGGCAGAAGATTTTTGGAGGCGACCCCGGGGTAATCAACCGGCAGATCACGTTGGATGGATTTACCGTGACGATTGCGGGCGTGATGCCGCGGAGTTTTGACGTGCCGAGCGGGACGGAACTGTGGCATTGTGCGCAGTTCGATGCAGCGGACTGGACGAAATATCGGGGCGAAGGGACGCGGTTCATCAATGTTTTTGCGCGATTGAAGCCGGGCGTGACGCTGGCGATGGCCGAGGGAGATTTAGAGCGCATCGGAGAACAACTGCGCCGGGAGTATCCGCTCACCGATGGAGTTTGGCAGTTCACCAGCCACACACTGCGTGAAGACCGGTATGGCGCGATGCGGCCGGCTCTGGTGGTGCTGATGATTGCGTCGGCGCTGCTGCTGGCGATTGCGTGCATCAACGTGGCGAATCTGCTGTTGTCGCGGGCGACGGCGCGACAGCGGGAAGTGGCGCTGCGGCGCGCGCTGGGTGCTTCTGCCGGACGGATGACGATGCAGTTCCTGACGGAGAGTGTGGTGCTGGGTGTGATCGGCGGCGCCATGGGCGTAGCCGGCGCGTTTGCGTTGGTGCGGGGAGTTGCGGCCAGGCTGCCGGGGCGGCTGGGTTTGCCGGGAGCCGTGGAGATGAGCTGGCCGGTGATTTGGGTGGCATTGCTGATTGCGGTGGGAACGGGCATTGCGTTTGGGATTGCGCCGGCCCTTGAGAATCGGCGCATCGAGCTCAACACGGCGATGAAGCGTGGCGAGACGCGACTGGGTGGGTCGGGACACGGTTTAAGAAGCGCGCTGGTGTCGGTGCAGGTGGGGCTGTCGCTGATTCTGCTGGTGGGCGCGACTCTGATGGCGGAGTCGCTGTGGCACCTGGTGAAGAATCCGCTGGGATTTGCGCCGGAACACCTGCTGACGTTTTCGATGAAGCTGCCGTGGAACACGAAGGAATCGGTGGTCCGAAATCTATATGGTGGAATCCAGGAAAAACTGGAAACGCTGCCGGGAGCGATTGCGGTAGGACAGATGGACGCGCTGCCGACGCTGGATTGGCATTTGCGGAGCAATTTCGACGCAGACTGGCTGCCGCGGACCGCGAATCAGCCGGCGATTAACGCGGAGGATCGCAGCATCTCGGGCAATTTTCTGGGCGCGATGAGCGTGCCGCTGGTCGAGGGACGAGGGCTGAGCAAGCAGGATTCGCTGGTGAAGAACGTGCCGGTACTGGTGAACCAGGAGCTGGTGCGGGAGTATCTCCCCGGCGCGAATCCCCTGGGACGGCATTTGCTGGTGGATGGAACGCCGCATGAAATTGTCGGGGTGATTGCGAACCTGCGTGGGACAGCAGGATCGATCGCGAACCCGCCCGGGCCGGAGGTGTACTGGCCTGCAGATGGAAATGGCGGGGTGACGGAACGGTTCTTCGTGGTGCGGTCGCAGAGCGATCCGGAGCAGTTGGTGCGCGCGATCCGGGAGCAGGTGCACGCGGTAGACCCGACACAGGCGATCGGGAACGTGGCCACGATGGATGAGTTGCTGGACAAGGCGGTTGCGCAGCCGCGGCTGAACATGGCGGTGGTGGCGTCGTTTGCGGGGATTGCGCTGTTGCTGGCGTGCGTTGGGATTTACGGCGTGGTGGCGTTCTTTGTGGCGCAACGAACGCAGGAGATTGGCGTGCGCATGGCGCTGGGCGCGACGCGCGCGGGGATTGCCGCGCTGTTTATAAGGCGGGCTTTGATTCCGGCGGCAGTGGGATTGCTGGCGGGAGCTGGCGTGTCGCTGGGACTGACGCAGTTGTTGCGGAGCCAGCTATACGGCGTGAAGGCAAACGATCCGCTGGTGTATGCGGTGTCGATTGTGGCGTTGCTGGTTCCGGTCGCGATCGCAACTCTGCGGCCTGCGTTGGTGGCGGCTTCAGTGAATCCGGTGGAGGCGTTGCGGGCGGAGTGATTAAGGCAGGCAATAGGCAACAGGCAACAGGCAATAGGGGCCGGAGGTCGACATTGAGCGGCGGAATTCGGACGATGTTCAGCCGGTTTGCGGCGATGTTTCGGCAGCGGGCGCTGGATCGGGATTTGAATGATGAGCTGCGTTCGCATCTGGAGATGGCGGCTGAAGAAAACCGGAAGCGCGGGATGAGCAATGAAGAGGCGCGGAGGAAGGCGATGAGGGATTTCGGCGGGGTGACGCAGGTGCGGGAGACGGTTCGAATGCGCGAGGGATGGCCGTTCGTCGAAAATCTGCGGCGCGATGTGCTCTATGCGTTGCGGCAAATGCGGAAGACGCCGGGATTTGCGGCGGTAGTGATCGTCACACTGGCGCTGGGGATTGGGGCGAACACGACAGTGTTCAGCATTGTGGATGCGGTCATGCTGCGGCCGCTTCCCTATGCGCAGCCCGAGCGGCTGGTGGAGGTGCAGTCGCGGGAGGCGACGGCGATTGTGGGTGGCGCGGTTTCGTATCCGGACTTCTTTGACTGGCGGGCGCAGAACCACAGCTTCGAGCATTTGGTGTCGTATCACGATGGATCGATGACGCTGACCGGCGTGGAACGGCCGGTGCATCTGGATGGCCAGGCGGTGAGCTGGGAGCTGCTGCCGATGCTGGGGGTGGGCCCGGAGCTGGGACGCGGGTTCCGGCCGGAGGACGAGAAGCTGGGCGCGCGGGTGGCGCTGATCAGTCATCGGTTGTGGGTTTCGCAATTCGGATCGGATCCGGGAGTGGTGGGGCGGACAGTTCACCTGAGCGGAGAGACGTTCACAGTGATTGGGGTGATGCCGGCGATATTCCGGTTTCCGGTGAATGAGCCGCAGAACGACCTGTGGGTAACGCTGGCGATCGATAACGATGGTACGCCGCGGGCGAATACAGCCAATCGCGGCAACCATTCGATGAGCGTGATGGGGCGGTTGAAGCCTGGCGTGACGATGGCCGCGGCAGATGCCGAAATGAAGGCGATCGCGGCGCGGCTGACGAAGCAGTATCCGGACACAAACACGAGGCACAACTCGGCGGGGGTAGAGAGCGAGCTGACGGCATTGCTGGGGGATACGCGCACGCTGCTGATGGTGATTCTGGGGGCGGTGGGGCTGGTGCTGTTGATTGCGTGCGGAAACGTGGGGAACCTGCTGCTGGCGCGGGCGCGCGAGCGGGAGCGGGAACTGGCCATGCGGTCGGCGCTGGGGGCGAACCGCGCGAGGATCGTGCGGCAGATGCTGGTGGAGAGCGTGGCGCTGGGAGTGGCGGGCGGGGTGGTTGGATGCGCGCTGGCGTTTCTGGCAACGCCTGCGGTGCTGCGGCTGATTGGCGACAGCGTGCCGCGGGCGGCGGATGCGGGGGTGAATCTGCCGGTGCTGGGATTTGCGCTGCTGGTGTCGCTGGTTTCGGGCGTGGTGTTCGGAATGGTTCCGGCAGCGATGGCGGCGCGGGGCGATCTGCTGTCGCCGCTGCAGTCGGGCGGACGAGGTAATACGGGCGGGCACCATCGTCTGGGGTCGGTGGTGATTGTGGGGCAGGTGGCGCTGGGCATTGTGCTGACCACGGGCGCGGCGCTGCTCATGACGAGCTTTGTGAAACTGGCGCACAACGATGAGGGGTTCAATCCGGATCATGTGTTGACGTTTCAATTCGAGACGCCGGATACGAAGTATCGGCACTCGCGGCCGGCATTCTATCGGGAATATTTTGAGAAGCTGCGGGCGTTGCCGGGAGTAGAGGCGGCGGGGGGATCGATGCTGCTACCGATGACGGATAACAGCGCGCACATCAGCTTCGAGGATCCGGAGCACCCGGTGTCGAAGGCACAGGAGCCGAGTGCGAGAGTGGATGTGGTGTCGGATGGGTACTTCCACACGATGCAGATCCCGCTCCTCGCGGGGAGGGATTTCACGGCTGCGGATACGGAGGAGTCGTCGCAGCAGGTGATGATCGTGAACCAGTCGTTCGCGGCGAAGTTCTTCCATGGCGAGAACGTGCTGGGGAAAAAGCTGAAGCCGGGTGCCGGTGATGGGAAGCCCGAAGGGCCGGCGTGGCGGGAGATCGTGGGCGTGGTGGGGGATATCCGGCACGGTGCGACAGAGCGAGAGCTGGAGCCGATGTACTACCTGCCGGCGAGCCAGCTTTCGACGTGGTGCTGTTTGTACTCGGTGGTGCGGACGGGAATGGATCCGATGAGTCTGGAGCCGGAAGTGCGGAGCCTGGTGGTGTCGATGGACCGGGATATTCCGGTAACGGATGTACACACGATGCGGGATCTGATCGGTATGCAATTGGCGCAGCCGCGGTTCGCGATGGTGCTGCTCGGGGCGTTCGCGGGGCTGGCGCTACTGCTGACCCTTGTGGGGCTGTACGGGGTGATGGCGTATTCGGTGGCGCGGCGCACGCGGGAGATCGGCGTGCGGCTGGCGCTCGGAGCGCAGCGCGGGGCAGTGCTCAAGATGGTGCTGCGACAGGCGGCGGTGCTGGTGGGCGCGGGCATGGCGATTGGGGTGATCGCGACGGTGGCATCGGGGTCGGTGCTGCAGTCGATGTTGTATGGGACGGGGGCGCGCAATCCGGTGGTGCTGGCGGCGGTTTGCGGAGTGGTGGCGATTGCGGGAATGGTGGCGGCGTATCTGCCGGCGATGCGGGCGGCAGGGATTGATCCGATGCGGGCGCTGCGGGCGGAGTGAGAGAAGCAGGGAACAGGGAATAGGGAACAGGGAACAGAGTGGAGGTGCGGAAGTCGTGGGTTGGCTGAAGATGCTGTTGAGCCGTTGGGTGGCGTTGTTCCGGCGGCGGAAACTCGATGGCGACATCGATGAGGAGCTGCGTTCGCATCTGGAGATGTCGGCTGAAGAGAACAGGAGACGTGGGATGAGCGACGAGGAAGCGCGGAGGAAAGCGATGCGGGACTTTGGCGGTCTGACGCAGGTGCGGGAGACGGTGCGGATGCGGGAGGGGTTTCCCTTCTTTGCGAATTTGTCGCGCGATGTGGCCTATGCACTGCGCATGCTGAAGAAGAGTCCGGGATTTGCCGCGATTGCGATTGGTTCGCTGGCGCTGGGGATTGGCGCGAACACGGCGATTTTTTCGATCGCGAAGCAGGTGCTGCTGGATCGGCTGAACGTGCCGCATGCGGGGGAACTGCGGTTGTTCGCATGGAAATCGGCGCGGCAGAGCGTGGTGCACAGCTCGTGGGGAGATTGGGACAAGACCGTGGATGGAGTGACGAGCACATCGTTTTCGTATCCGGTGTATCAGCTGATGCGGAAGCAGAATCGCGCGCTCGCAGATTTGTTTGCATTCAAGAATCTGGGGCGGGTGAATGTGACGGTGGATGGCGAGGCTGAGGTGGTGCAGGGGGATCTGGTCTCGGGGAATTTTTACGAGCAGATGGAAGTGCGGCCGCAACTGGGGCGTCCGATTGTGCCCGCGGATGACGAGAAGGTGGGCGGGTCGCCGGTGGTGGTGATCAGCAATGGGTACTGGACGCGGCGATTCAACCGGTCGCCGTCGGTGATTGGGAAAACGATCCTGGTGAATCTTGTCAATGTAACTGTGGTGGGTGTAAATCCGCGCGGGTTCACAGGAGCGAAGGGGACGCAGAGTTCGCCAGAGATTTTTATGCCGTTCAGCCTGCAGCCGCTGGTGTTTCCGTACAGCAGGGAGACTTCGCTGCTGGCGAGCGACCGGGTTTGGTGGATGCAGATTATGGCGCGGGCCAAGCCGGGGGTGGATGAGGCGAAGGCGCGGGCGGCGCTGGATGTGGCGCTGAAGGGCGCGGTGCGGGCAACGATGACGGTGAAGCCTGAGGAGTCCATGCCGGATTTGGTGCTGGGGGATGGAAGCCACGGGATGAACGAGGCGAGCCGGCAGCTGGCGCAGCCGCTGATGGTGCTGATGTCGCTGGTAGGGCTGGTGGTGCTGCTGGCATGCGCGAACATGGCGAACCTGCTGCTGGCGCGGTCGTCGACACGGCAGCGGGAGATGGGGGTGCGGCTGGCGCTGGGCGCGGGGCGTGCGCGAATCCTGCGGCAGATGCTGACGGAAAGCGTGTTGCTGTCAGTGCTGGGCGGATTGGTGGGGCTGCTGGTTGGGTACTTTGGGCGGAGCGCGATTCTCGCTATGTTCTCGAGCCCTGCGGATCCGATGGTGCTGGAGGGGTCGTTCTCCTGGGGCGTGTTTGGATTTAACGCGGCTCTGTCGGTGGTGACGGGAATTTTGTTTGGCGTGGGGCCGGCGGTGCAGGCGACGCGCACGCAGGTGACGAGCACGCTGAAAGACGCGGCGCAGACGACGACGCGGCGGCGGAAGGGATTTGCGGGGCGGGCGATTGTAGGGTTCCAGGTGGCGCTGTCGACGCTGCTGGTGGTGGTGGCGGGGGTGTTTCTGCGGACCATCATTAATTTGAGCCGGGTCGATCCGGGATTCGATCCGCGGAATATTGTGCTGTTCGAACTGCGGCCGCCGGTGTCGGAGTATCCGGATGCAAAGGAGGCGGCGCTATTCCGGCAGATTGTGGAGCGGCTGCGTGCGGTGCCGGGGGTTGAGTCAGTCACGCCGACGAGTGTTGCGCCGCTTTCGCACAGTTACGAGAGGGACGACTTCCTGCCGGTGGGTGCGAAGCAGGGAAACGACGATGCCGCCTTAAACAGCACGGTGGGCGATGAGTATTTCGCGACGTTCCGGATTCCGATGGTGGCGGGGCGCGGCTTTGCGGAGACCGATACGGAGACGTCGCCGAAGGTGGCGGTGGTGAATGAGGCGTTGGCGAAACAGTTTTTCCCGGGGGAAAATCCGGTGGGGAAGAGCTTCACGACTTCGGACGAGAAGGACAACAAGCTGATTTACCAGATCGTCGGGGTGTGCGCGGACACGCGGTATGGGAGCCTGCGCGAGGATCCTCCGCCGATTTTCTATTTGGATTACAAGCAGGCGCCGGCTATTACGTGGGGGATGACGTTTGCGGTGAAGACACGGACTTCGCGGGCGGCGATTACACCGTCGCTGCGGCGGGCGGTGCAGGCCGTGGATCGGAACCTGCCGCTGATCGAGGTGCGGACGCAGGAAGAGCAGATCGATGAGCTGCTGAGGAACGAGCATGTGTTCGCCGAGCTGACGGCGGGGTTCGGAGTGGTGGCGCTGATGCTGGCGTGCATCGGGATTTACGGGTTGATGGCGTACGCGGTGTCGCGGCGCACGAATGAGATTGGGATTCGGATGGCGCTGGGCGCGCGGGCGGAGCAGGTGCTGGGCATGGTGCTGCGCGAGGCAGTATGGATGACGGCGACGGGCGTGGCGGTGGGCCTGGGCTGTGCGCTGGCAGTGGGACGGCTGATCGCGAGCCTGTTGTATGGGTTGAAGGCGTGGGATCCGGTGACTCTGTTGGGGGCAGCGCTTTTGCTGGTGCTGGTGGCGCTGGGGGCGAGCTGGGTGCCGGCACGCAGGGCGGCGTCGGTCGATCCGAGCCGGGCGCTGCGGGCGGAGTGAGTGAAGCAGGCGACAGGGAACAGGGATCAGGAATTTTTGCGCCCTCCATCCTGGGGTTTCAAACAGTGTTCAGGCAAGCCCGGGAAAGTCCAGCTGGATGCTACCTGAGCCCTCCCCGTTGCGTTGTGCTCCGATGGCAGGAGCTTCGTAAACGGGGAGGGCTTTGTCCGCGGGTTAGCGATTCGTTAGTTGTGCCGCGACTTCGGGCAACACTGCTGTGCCTTCTATTCTGACGGCATCGAGCGCATTCGGATTGAGACCGAGCGTCTTGATGATGGTGGGTGCTACCTGCATGGTTGTGGTTGCGGAGGAAACAGTCTGAGCGTGGAAGCTGGGGTGGGAGACGAGCAGGACGACGTTGGTGTCATCGTGAGCGAATCCGCCATGGTCGCCGATCATTGTCGTGCTGCCGGAGTAAGTGACGCCGATGTTGGGAGTGACGATGATGTCGGGCGTGCGTGGGTCGAGTCCGGGACCAAGGCCGCCATTGTTGTAGTTGAGCCAGAGCGAGGGGCCGTAGTAAATCTGGCCGAGCCCCAGGGCAGTGGCGTTGCTCTCAAGCAACTGGACGGCGGCACTGACGCTTGCCCCAGGGTTCAGCCAGAGGACGGAGACATCGTCTTCGGTTGCGCCAATGCCGGTGGGGTTCAGCGGCGACTCCGAGTAGGGGACGGCGGAGCCGAGCAGCGTTGCGGGTGTATTGGCGCCATCGGCGACATAGAGGTTGGGGTCGATTGGCGAATCGCCGTGCTTGGCGGTAACGATGAGCAGCGTGTCGTCGTAAATGCCGGCGTCTTTGAGTGCGTTGACAATGTCGCCGATGGATGCGTCGACAAAGCGGATTTCTTTGAGTAACTCATCGCTGGGCACGGCCGCTGCATTTTTATAACCCCCGTTAGCGACGCCTGGTTCCGCCACGCTTTCGCCGATGTAGACCGCCTGGAAGTTCATGCCAAAGACTGCGGGAACGCGAGCACGCTTACCGTTGTGGGTTTTGCCGGCGATTTCGTTGAGCAGCGCCTTGACTTTGAGCGCGTCGTAGCACTGGATGTTATCGAAGCTGCTGGTCCAGGAGGACTCGCCGGCGGTATCGCGGATGGAGGCGCAGGACGCGCCTTCGGCGGTGGTGACGCCGGGCAATGGGACCACGGTGGAGTCAACTTCGGGCGAGTAGTAGTCATCGAGTCCGGTGCCGCCGGGTCCGGCAACAAATGAATAGGACGCGTGCTTGTCGATCCAGGCCGTGTATCCGCCGGCATTGTGGACGACGCTGAAGATGGTGTTAGTGCGGACGAAGTTCCAGGGATATACGGGCGCACAGCCCGAGGCTGGGTCGCGCACTAACTTGCCGGGATCGATGGAGGCGATGCCTCCTTCGGTGATCGGGGCGCCAGGGGCTCCGCCGTTCAGCATGGTGTCGTCGTACTCGATGCCCTGATCGTTATCGGTGGTGGTACCGGTGGGGGCTGCGTAAGGCGCGCAGGTTCCGCCGGCGAGGCCGGTGCCTGTGGTCTTAGCGGGGGGATCAAGGGAGCGGTCATAGGCGACGTCGTAATAGAGGCCGGTAGATCGAGGAGAGCCTCCGGTGACCAACGCCGCGAGTCCGGGAAAGGAGTCGGAGGGTTTCGACGAAGTAACTGCGACATAATTGATGGCAGTCTGGCCTATGGATGCGAGATTGGGGCAATACGGATTGCCGTTGTTGATGCCGCTCAGGCCATGGGCGCAGTTATAGAAGTCCACCGCGTGCATCCCGTCGACGCTCAGCAGCACCACATGTTTGATATTGCGTGGGCCAGCGGACCCCTGATCGGAAGCGACGGCTGGTGCGGAGTTAGCCAGCATGGCTGCGGCAGTAACGCCAGCGAGTAAGACGGTTGTTGCATTCATCGTGAACCTCCACAGTGCCAGGAAAAAAGAGTGCGGGCGCGCGTAACCAGGAACGTAACCAGTGCGCACCCGCGGTTTGCTGTAACCCGGGATTTCCGTCTACCAATGGAACTGATTGAGCGGGACTTCGGGCAGGACGGGCGTGCCTTCAATCTGGACAGCCTGGAGGCTGCCGGGATCGAGGCCGAGGGCCTGGAGGATGGTGGGGGCTATCTGGTTCGTGCCTACTCCGGCGGAAACCACGGTTTTTTGAAACGCGGGGTTTTCGACGAGCAGGATCACGTTGGTGTCGTCATGCGCAAAGCCTCCATGTTCAGAGAGCTTGGCGGCGCTGCCGGTGTAGGTGACACCGACGTTCGGTGTAACGATAATGTCGGGAGTGCGCGGATCCTCTCCCTGACTTAGACCAGGCTTGTTGTAGTTGAGCCAGAGGGCGGGACCATAGTAGATCTGGCCGAGACCTACTTTGGTTGCGTTCGCCTCGATCATGTCGACGGCGGATTGAGTATTCGCTGAGTTAGCCAGCCAAAGCAGCGAAACGTCGTCTTCGGTGGAACCGATGCCGGTTGGATTGGTGGGGCTTTCGGAATAGGGGAGCAGGCTTGCGATCAGAGTGGCTGGGGATTCTCCGTTACTGGTCTTGCCCGGGACCGCCTGGTAGCGATTGGGATCGATGGGCGACTGGCCGTGCTTTGCGGTAACGATAAATAAAGTTGAATCGTAGAGCCCGCGATCCTTGAGCTCGGAAATCATTTCGCCGAGCGAGGCGTCAACGAACTTAATCTCTTCAAGCAGCGAAGCAGTAGGCGTAGCCTGGGCGTCGGTGTAGCCACCGGTTCCCACGCCTGTCTCGATCAGCTTTTGGCCGACGCTCACGGCCTGGAAGTTCATCCCGAAAATGGTGGGTGTTTTGGCGTTGGCGCCGCCGTGGCTCTTACCTTCGATTTCATTCAGGATGGCGTTGACCTTGAGCGTGTCGTAGCACTGGATGTTCTGGAAGCTGTTGGTCCAGGCGGTCAGATCGGCCGAGGTATCGGGGATGGAAGAGCAGCCGAGGCCGGTGGGCGTTGTGACGCCGGGTAAGCCGATCACATTGGAGTTGATTTCCGGCGCATAAAAGTCATTCAGCGCGTGACCACCCGGGCCCACGACTGAGGAATAGGCGGGATGCTTGTCGGACCAGGCGGTGTATCCACCGGCGTCGCTGATGACGCCGAAGATGGTGTTTACGCGGACGAAGTTCCAGGGGTAGACCGGTGCGCAGCCGGCGGCTGGATCGCGGATCAGTCGGGACTTGTCGATGGAGGCGACGCCGCCGTCGGTGAGGCCGGCTCCGGGCGCGCCGCCGTTGAGCTTGGTCTGATCGATGTCAATGCCTTCCTCATACTCGGTGGTGGTCCCGGTGGGCGCGGCGTAGGGCTTGCAAGTCCCTGCGGCGAGGCCATTGCCGGTGGTGACCGCGGGAGGATCAAGCGAGCGATCATAGGAGACGTCGTAGTAGATCCCCATGGTGCGCGGGGTCGCGCCGGTCACGATACTCATCAGGCCAGGAAAAGAGTCCGAGGGCCTGGAGGTGCTGGCGTTTACGAAGTGAATGGCGGTGGCGCCGAGCGAAGCCAGATTGGGGCAGTAGGGAGCGCCGCTGTTGACGCCCGCAATGCCTCGTGAGCAGTTCAGGTAATCTACGGCGTGCATGCCGTCCACGCTGATCAACAGGACGTGACGAATCTGGCTGTGATTCCAGTCGTCATTGTCCTGCGCTTGCGCCACCGATGCCAGGCCAGCGCTTACTCCCAGTAGAAAGATTATCGGTAACTTCATGGGTCCTCCTCTTCCGTTCCAACTATGTAAACGGCGAAGAAGGAGGTTACAAGACCGGTTAGATAAAAATCCCATGAATCGAAGCGGGTTGCTCCGTAGTTGATGAAAATTCTGCAAAAGGAAGTCGGCGTTTAAGGGAGCCCGGGCGAATCGGTCAATATGCGAGCTGCGAGTATTTGAACAGGGCGTTACAGACCCTGCGCCTGCCGGTATACTTCCGCAGGGGACAGGAAGGATGGCCGGCTCGTAACGCCTCTCCCGGCTAATCCGACTCTCGCGACTTACCGTACCCCGACGAAGAAACTTCCCGATGCTGCCGCCTTCGACTTCCGATCCCGAAAACACATCCACCGGCCAGGACGTTCCGCTGCTGCCCAGCGGCTATTTGATGCCGTTCGCGCTGGTCACAGTCTTGTTTTTCCTGTGGGGTATTCCCAACAACCTGAACGACGTCCTCATCCGGCAGTTCATGAAATCCTTCGTCATCAGCCGATTTGAGGCGGGACTGATCCAGTCCGCCTTTTACATGGGTTACTTCGTCCTGGCGATGCCGGCGGCGCTGGTGATGCGCAAACTGGGCTACAAATCCGGATTCATGATCGGACTGGCCTTGTTCAGCCTGGGCACCGCGCTGTTCTGGCCGGCGGCCATCGTGGCTCGCTATTCGTTCTTTCTGGTCGCGCTGTTCATCATCGCCAGTGGACTTTCGTTTCTGGAGACAGCGGCGAATCCGTTCATCGCGCAGCTGGGCGATCCACGAACCGCGGCGCGCCGGTTAAACCTTGCACAGGCTTTTAATCCGCTGGGCGCCATCACCGGCGTCCTGGCGGGAACCCTGTTCATCTTCTCCGGAATCGAGCTGAATCCGGATCAGGTGGCCGCTCTCGAGGCGCAGCACCGTTACTCGACCTATCTGCATTCGGAAACCATGCGTGTGGTCACGCCCTACCTGGTGCTGAGCGGACTGACGCTGTTGATGTTGATTCTTATTGCCGCAACTCGATTCCCCTCAGCCCTGCGCGAGGCGGAGCAACTGGATGCCGGCCACGGCAGCTTTCGGGCGCTGTTGCGCTATCCACACTTCCTGCTGGCCGTCGCGGCGCAGTTCGCCTATGTAGGTGCACAGGTGGGGACGTGGAGTTACCTCATCTCCTACATCCAGTCCTATGCTCATGAGGGAGAGAAGACGGCCGGCTACTTTTTGACGGGAGCGCTCGTCCTCTTCGGCATTGGCCGCTTCTTTTCGGCATGGCTGATGCGCTTCGTGCAACCGAGCAGATTAATGGCCATCTACGCGGTCATTAACTCCGGACTCGCGGCTCTGGGCGTCCTGTTACCCGGTTGGATCGGCGTCTGGGCTCTGCTGCTGAGCAGCTTTTTCATGTCTTTGATGTTCCCAACGATTTTCTCCCAGGGCATCCGCGGACTCAAAGAGAATACAAAGATCGGCGGCTCGCTGATTGTTATGGCCATCGTGGGAGGTGCGGTCCTCACGCCATTGATGGGCTTCATTTCAGTAAGATTCGGGGGAGTCGCTTTAGCCTATGTCGTGCCGCTCGCGGCGTACGTTTTCATCGCCGTCTACTCGTTCGCGGATATCCGCATAATGAAGGCTTCCGGCGTGGCAGCCGGAGGAAACGTCTGATTCAACGAAGACAGTTGTGGGGGAGGAAACCGGAAAATGACAACGCCTTTTGCGGCGCGGCGTCCGTAGCGCTTGTCATTTGCCGTTCGTCTGGGATACCTTCCCGGTAGCGCCTGATTGCATCCCGACGTGAGGTAAAGCCATGGTGAATCCGACTGCAGTAGCCCATGACGGTCTGACCATTGAAGACGAGTGGAGCGGCTTTGTCGCCGGCCGTTACCGGGAAGGCAAGTCCCAGGCTGAGTTTCGCAATTACGACGCTGCCGTCGTCCCGACGGTGGCGGAGTTTTACAAAATCAATCACCAATTGCAGACGCTCGACTTCGTGCTCGAGAAGGAGAAGGAATACCTGGCGCTGAAAAAGGGCAGGATGAGTGTCTGGGAGGCCGCGGAGTTCCTGAACACGCTTGTCGACGACAGCGATCCGGATACCGACCTGACCCAGATCGAGCACCTGATGCAGACTTCGGAGGCGATCCGGAAGGACGGGCACCCGCGCTGGATGGTGCTGACCGGGTTCATCCACGACCTCGGCAAGGTTCTGTGCCTCTATGGAGAGCCGCAGTGGGCGGTAGTGGGAGACGCATTTCCGGTGGGCTGCGCTTACTCCGGCAAAGTCGTTTTCCCGGAATACTTCGCGGCCAATCCCGATTCCAAGGTCGCCGAGTATCAAACCGAATGCGGAATTTACGAACCCAACTGCGGGCTCGGTAACGTGCATATGTCCTGGGGGCACGATGCTTATATCGGTCACGTGGTCAGGGACTATTTGCCCGAATCCGCGCTCTACATGCTCCGGTATCACTCCTTCTACGCCTGGCATCAGCAGGGCGCATACCAGCATTTGACCTCGGAACACGATCGGGAGATGCTGTCCTGGGTCAAGCTCTTCAATCCCTACGACCTGTATTCGAAGGGCGCGGCCAAGCCGAATGTGAAGGAGCTGAAGCCCTACTACGAGGATCTGATCGCCGAGTTCTTTCCGGATAAACTCGACTGGTAGGTTGTCGCTGAGCCACAACGCTTCGGCCAGGGAAATCTGGTGAGGTCTGTGATCGGACCGAAGCCAGCTGGCCTGGACCGACCTCCTCTGGACGTTGCGAGGCGAGTTTTCTCGCTCTTTTGTGATGAAAAGAGCGAAATCGTCCGATAGCAACTGAGAAAGGTCGAGGATGTGAATGAAGAGCCTGATTGCGGAAGACGATGTTACAAGCCGGTTGATCCTGGAGCGATTCCTTTCCCAGTATGGTGAATGTGACGTTGCCACCGACGGGAAAGAAGCAGTTCAGGCATTCAGCAACGCGCTACTGAGCCATCGAAGCTACGATTTGGTCTGCATGGATCTTGGAATGCCCGTGATGGACGGGCAGGCGGCCATTCGCGAGATTCACGGGCAGGAGGCCGCGGCGGGAGTCCTGAAAACGGTCAAGATCATTGTTACGACCGCTCATACCGACATGCAGAGCATCACCAATGCCGTGGTCGGAAAGTGCAATGGATACCTGATGAAGCCCATCGATAAAGGGAAACTACGCGACGAGCTCAAGGAACTTGGGCTGATCGAGTAGCGCACTACTTTGGCACAGGCCATCCGAACCCTTTCCTGTAATCGCCCTCGGCCACGCGCCGTCCAGGCATACGTTTTAACTTTTTCTATATTTGACCGATAGCTTTAGTCAGAACGCCCGAACGACTCATGTCGTGGCTTGGACCGGTGATACACCGCTCGTGACCATGAATGTTATGCCAGGGAGCAATTGAGTATATGTCGAAGGTGACGCTGAGCAACAAGATCCTTTTGGGTGGCATGGGACTGGGTGTGCTGACTCTGGCCCAGGGATTCTTTTCCCTCACCACGATGTATCCGAGCAAGCGAGCCGTGAGCGCAATGAATAAGGATACTTATGCCACACTGTTCCTGGCCGGAAAGATGAAGGCCGTCGCTAAGGACCAGCGCATCGCGATTATCCTTCACTTAGCTGCCAGCAGCGACGCCGAGATGGCGAAGAATGAAGCGCTTGTGGACAAGGCAGATGCCGATCTGCGGCAGATTCGCGCCGATTATCCGAAGTTCGATCCCCGGGACCGTGTCGAGCTTGATGAACTTGCGGTACGTCAGGCTGCGTTCTATCAAGTCTGGACAGAGATCAGAGACCTGAGCCGCGCGGGCAGGAAGCAGGAGGCGTGGAACATCTGCAACACCAGGCTTCTGGATGCGACCCTGGCTCGACGGAAGATAGAAGAAAAGCTGGCGGATATCGATAAAGCTCGCGGCGACGCTCTTACCCAATCGGCGCTCGATAACGTCGCCCGCGGCATTCCAGAAGTTTGGTTTGTTGTGATCCTCACGGTCATCGTCGGAAGCGCCGGGGCATTCTCGTTTGCGCACGTGGTTCGCCGGTCCATCGAGCCCCTGGAGGCGGCGATCCGCGCGCTCGGCAAAGGCGTGCTGCGCGGCAAAGTGGAAGTTCTCAGCGGCGACGATATCGGGAGTATGTCCGCTTACATGAACGGCGCGCTGGAAACGATGACTGGCACGGTCTCGGGCATCGATTATTGCAGCGACAAGATCGCGAGTGCGACCCTTGAGATTCTCTCGCATGCCCAGCGATCGGCGGAAGCCGCCATTACTCAGCGCGATCGCATCGTGCAGATTGGGGATTCCCTGCAGGGGATGGTGGCAAGCGTGCAGAACGTCTCCGAAGATTCGAGGCGCGCCTCGGACTCGGCCAGCAACGCGGTTGAGATTGCCAGGCACGGCGGTCTGATCGTGAACGAAGCACTGCTTACCATGCGAACGATTGCCGAGTCAGTAAACGCTACCGCCCAGAAGATTACGGAACTGGGCAGGAACTCAGACCAGATCGGCAGGATCGTCGCAGTGATCGATGAGATCGCCGGACAGACCAATCTTCTGGCATTGAATGCAGCCATCGAAGCCGCGCGCGCCGGCGAACAAGGGCGCGGTTTCGCCGTGGTCGCCGGCGAGGTACGCCGTCTGGCTGAACGGACCACGAATGCGACCAGGGAAGTGGGCCAGATGATCGACAACGTGCAGAGAGTTACTAAACAAGCGGTCGAGCAGATGAAGGCGGGGACAACCCAGGTGGAGACCGGAGTGGCTACCACATCGAAGGCCGGCGCTTCTCTCGAAGAGATCATCGCGGCCGCACAGAATGTGGGCAGCATGATCACCAGGATCTCCGCGACCGCCAGCCAGCAGGGCGGGGCAGCACAGCAGATCAACGCAAACGTGGAGGAGATTGCCAAACTGACCAGTGAATCGGCGGAAGACGCTCAGCAGTCCACCAATTCCTGTGACCACCTCTCAAAGCTCGCCGTCTCTTTGAAAGAAATCGTGCACCAGTTCACGTTTCACCAGATCATCAGTGCCGGATCGCAGTCATAGCCGACCTCGAATCGCTTTCCGTCACTCACCTAATCCGGCCAGGTATGATTGAATCGGGTTCACTATCCGGAGCGCGACCAGACTGAGGCCATCTGGCCTGGAGCGACCCACAAAGGGTCGGCCTCCAACTCTTGTCAGTGGTAAGCTGCTGATGTGTAGTGCTTTAATCAGCACCCGGGGCCTGTAGCTCAACGGTTAGAGCAGGGGACTCATAATCCCTTGGTTGGGGGTTCAAATCCCTCCGGGCCCACCATCCCATAGCTGAGGTCCGTTGCGACCGAGGTCCTTCACTGCGTTCAGGATTTCGCCTGCGGGCTCGGACGCCCGCATTGCGGCTCAAGTTCAAATCCCTCCGGGCCCACCATGCCATAGCTCAGGTCCGTTGCGACCGAGGTCCTTCACTGCGTTCAGGATTTCGCCTGCGGGCTCGGACGCCCGCATTTCGGCTCAAGTTCAAATCCCTCCGGGCCCACCATCCCATAGCTGTGGTCCGTTGCGACCGAGGTCCTTCACTGCGTTCAGGATTTCGCCTGCGGGCTCGGACGCCCGCATTTCGGCTCAAGTTCAAATCCCTCCGGGCCCACCATCCCATCTGAGGACTTCCTCAATCGTCACCCTGGCTTAACAGGATGACGGTCGGCAGCGCCGGATCGACGCCCTTGCTGTTCGGCTTCACAGCGCTCACCTCGTATAGGTCCAGGAATATAGGTCTAGGGTACTTCCTGCCCTGCGTGACCGCGAACCCAGCGGCGCGTTGGTCGGCTCAGGTCCCAAATCCTCCCGGGCTCACCCTACTGAGTAGGCCCGATTCTCTGTTTTTGCAGCCTTTCTGGTGCAAAAACTGAGGAAATTTCCTCCCTGAAGTAACCCGTTCTCCCTCAACCGTTCCCGATTCTGACACATCTGTGTCGCAGTCGCACAAAAGTACCACCGAATCCTTACCAAGGTAATTCTCTTAAGGTGACTTAACGTGTTACGGTTCGAGCATATTGGTAACAGGGACTGACTGTAACGAGCGCATCAAGCTGCCGATAAGTCAGGAGCTCTCCCTGCTGCCCTCTGCCTGATTCGCCATCCCGCCTGCGGAGCTTCGGCAGAGAAATCACAACGAGGAATCAGCATGTCGGTTCTGCCTTGCTTCTGCCTGGCTTCAAGACGCGCTCTGACGGCCCTGTTTACGAAAACGTTATTTCCTGTCCTGATGACCCTTGCGGCCTTTGGAATGATGGGTGCTTTCACGGCGCAGGCCCAGACGATTTTCGCTCCGACAGCCGTGGGAACTTCCACGCCGACGGCACAAACCGTCACGGTGAGCGTGCAGAATGCGGGGACGGTGGCTAAGGTCGAAGTGCTGACCCTGGGTGCGCCGAATCTGGACTTCACCGAATCCGGCACGGACAATTGCGCGGGGATCAGTTCCGGCTCCTGCTCGGTGACGGTGGCGTTCCTTCCAAAGTATCCGGGGCCGCGCAACGGCGCCGTGGTGCTGCTGGATGCGGGCAACAACACGCTGGGCACGGCATTCCTGACAGGCATCGGAGAAGGTTCGCTGGGCGTGATGGTGCCGGGAGCAATCAGCATCGTGGCCGGCCAGGATGGCGCCTGGACGAAGGTGAACGACGGCCAGCCTGCAACTCAGGCGGATCTGTATCTCCCTTCTGGAGTCGCATTCGATGGAGCGGGCGATCTGTTCATCGCGGACTCGCACCACAACCGGGTGCGCGAAGTTTTCGCCGCGGGGCCGAATGCGGGGACGATTACCACAGTGGCCGGGAATGGGAGCGCTGGCTATGACGCGGCGGCGACGGTGGCAACGAGCACGTCGCTGAACCAGCCGGGCGACATTGCGATCGACGGCGCCGGCAACCTTTATATCGCGGATACGAATAACAACGTTGTTCGCAGAGTGAACCTGACGACAGGGAACATCGTTACGGTCGCCGGCAACGGAACGCCGGGCTACACGGGAGACGGAAGCGCGGCCACTGCGTCAACTCTGAACTCGCCCCAGAACGTCACCGTAGATACGGCGGGCGACCTGTATATCGCGGATACCGACAACAACGCGGTGCGCGAGGTTATGGTGGCCACCGGGAATATTGCTACGATCGCTGGCAATGCAACTGGCGTTGCGGGCTCCTCCGGCGACAGCGGGCCGGCCATTCACGCGGAGCTGAACGCGCCCTATAGCCTGGCGCTCGACTATGCGGGCAACCTCTACATTGCGGACTCCGGCAATGAGACAGTGCGGAAAGTCAACACCAGCGGAACCATCAGCACCTATGCCGGCAGCACGGGCGCGTCAGGGTATTCCGGCGACGGCAGCGCGGCCACATCGGCTGAGTTGTATTCGCCGCTGGGCGTAGCGTGCGATCCAGCAGGGAACGTCTACATTGCCGACGCCCGCAACTACGTCGTGCGCAAAGTCAACGCGGTGGCGGGCACGATTACAACTATCGCCGGGTCGAATCAGCAGGTTGTTTACGGCGACGGAAAATCCGATTACGGCTTCGGCAACGATCAGAACGGCGACGCCTTCAGCGGAGGCGGCATTGCGACCGGGGCGGGGATTTACGCGCCGTATGCGATCGCGGTGGATGCAAGCGGAAATCTTCTGATCGCCGAGTACTACGATCACATCATTCGAAAGGTTGCAGCGGACGCGGCGACCTTGTTCTTTACGCCGGAACTGTTTCTGAACCAGGTGAGTGCGCCGCAGACACAGATCGTCGAAAACGACGGCAATGCGGCACTGACGTTGACCGCAATTGCGCCCGATGCGAATGCCGCCGTGGCTTCAGGAACCGGCGCGTGCAGCACGACCGCCAGCCTGGCTGTCGACGCGCAGTGCACGGTGTCGGCGGAGTTTGCGCCCACCAGCACGGCCACCCCGTTGCCGGATCCCCTGGTAGGGAATGTCAATCTGACGGGTAATCCGGCGGATTCGCCTCTGGATATTTCGGTCGTGGGCCAGGCCCTTGGTCTGAACGGGGCGATTGTGACCCTCAGCTCGAGCCTGAACCCCGCGCCGTACGGGCAGACTGTGACGCTGAACGTCTCGGTGAAACAGGACCCCAACTCATCGCAGGGAACACCAACGGGAACGGTGACGTTCACGGACACGTTCCAGGGGAAGACCAATCCGCTCGGCACGGCCCAGACCCTCAACGGGGCCGGCAACGCGAGCCTCCAGCTGAGCACGCTGGCGGTGGGCACGCACGTCATCACCGCGAATTACAGCGGAGACACCTATTACAGCGCGTCGGCTTCGAATCCCCTTTCGCAGGTGGTGCAGGAGCAGGTGACGGTGACGATTGCCAGCTCCAGCCCGAACGACACCTCGGCGTTCGCCTCGACGGTGACGTTTACCGCGACGGTCACGGTGTCGGGAGGGATTCCGGTAACTGGTTCGGTGACCTTCTACGACGGAGCGACCTACCTCGGCAGCGGCACGCTGAACGGTAGCGGCGTTGCGACTTATGCGACGGCTGGGCTGCCGGTGGGCAGCAATCCCATCACCGCGAGCTACACCGACTCGAACAACGTCAGCGCGTCCTCTCCGCCGCTGACGCAGATCGTGGAGCAAACCACGATGACCACCCTCGCATCCAGCGTGAATCCATCGATCCACGGTTCACCGGTGACCTTCACGGCGGTGGTGGTGGCGACGGGGACGATTGTGCCTGCGGGAACCGTAGCGTTCTACGACGGCACCACGCAGATCGGCACAGGCACACTGGCGGCCTCCGGGACAGCCAGCGCGACTGCGACATTCCAGACTTCGACGCTGTCCGCGGGTGCGCATACGATCAGCGCAACGTACGCCGGCGATAAGAATGACTTCAGCAGCACATCGGCGACGCTGACTCAGACGGTGAACATTGCGTCGACGACGACGGCGCTGACCGCCAGCGCCGATCCGGCGATCGCGGGCAAGACAGTGACGCTGACCGCGACGGTAACAGCGAATGCCGGCGTGGCCGCAGGTACGGTGAACTTCTACAACGGGAGCACGCTGCTGGGCGCAGGCGCACTGAACGCCTCCGGGGTCGCGACTCTATCGACATCGACGCTGGCGGTGGGTGCGTACACGATCACGGCAGGGTACCAGGGAGACGCGAACGACACTGCGAGTACTTCGGCGGGACTGGCGCTGACGGTGATCCAGGCCACAACCAGCGTGAAGCTCACGGCGAGCAGCGCGTCGGTGGTGGTGACTAACTCGGTGACACTTACGGCGACCGTGGCCGGTAACGGCGGCGTGCCCACCGGCAACGTGACGTTCTTTGATGGGACAAACACGCTGGCGTCGCTGGCTGTGAACGGCAACGGCGTGGCGACGTACAGCACGTCCTCGCTGGCGGTTGGGCAGCACACCATCACGGCTACGTACGGAGGCGACGCGAACGACGCGGGAAGCAACTCAACAGCGGTGACCGTGACAGTGACGGCGTACGGCACACAGACGTCGCTCGCGGCCTCGGCGACCAGCCTGACCACGGACCAGGAGCTCACCCTGCTGACGACGACCACGTCGACGAGCGGCGGCCCGGTCACGGGCACCATCACCTACATGAACGGGACGGCAACGCTGGGCTCGGCGACGGTGGGAACCAACGGCACCGCGACGCTGACGATCAATCCGAGCCAGGGATCGTACAGCATCACAGCGCACTACAGCGGCGACGCGCTGAATGCGCCGTCGGTTTCGAATGCTGTCTCGGTGACCGTGGCGCAGGCCACGGAATTCACGATCGCGCTGAACCCGACTACGCTCAGCATTCCGACCACGCAATCGGCGACCGTGACCATCAATCTCGGGTCGGAGAACGACTTCACGGACAAAATCGCACTGGGATGCGACTCGCTGCCGTATTCGGTGACCTGCAACTTCGCCAGCAACGATCTTTCGCTGAACGCGAATGGAACGGCATCGGTGCAGCTGACGGTCGACACGAATTCGCCGCTGGCTTCGGGGACGCAGGCGAAGAACGAGATGCCGGGCAGCGGCAACGGCTTGCTGGCGGCCTGCGTGTTTCCGGGAGCAGCGCTCTTTGGGTTTGCCTTCTGGCGCTTCCGCAAACAGGCAGCGGCGCTCCGGGTGCTGGTATTGATCGCGATGCTGGCGGGCACCACGTTTCTGATGGCGGGCTGCGGCGGGTTCTCACTGAACAGCGCTAAGCCGGGGAACTACGTCATCCAGGTGACGGCTACCGGCGAACAGACGGGAGTCACGCACGTGGCGAATCTCACGGTGACGGTGACCCAATGAGCGGCGCGCGGATCAGGAAGAATCGCAAGTGGGCAACCTGCGCTCTGCTGTTGGCCGGATTGATGAGCGGGCTCGTCGAGGCGCGCGCACAGTCCCCTGAATCGGCGACGGGGGATTGGTCGTCCCTGGCGGTGGGTGGCAGCTTCAACGCTACGCGGCTGCAGTATGGGCAGCACTGGCTGCTCGGAGGAACTGCTTTTGTCGATGCTAACTTCACATGGCGGTATGGGATCGAAGGCGAGACCAACTGGGCGGTTCTGCGCCAGGTAGAAGATACGCACGCGACGACGTATTTGATCGGGCCGCGGTATCAGCTGGGCGCGATCGACAACGACGCAAAATTCCGGCCCTACG
>Ga0182018_10001507_pt1 | contig 26320 bp, 22 predicted proteins | sample 812P2MmetaG_FD_120490 | JGI IMG/M metagenome (GOLD analysis project Ga0182018, IMG submission 120490) | Permafrost microbial communities from Stordalen Mire, Sweden - 812P2M metaG | ecosystem: Environmental > Terrestrial > Soil > Wetlands > Permafrost | place: Sweden: Stordalen | collected...
CTCCAATATCCTCTATTTTGACCCGAGCCTCGACATCACCGACGAGGTGACGGCGGAGCTCAACAAGGACCGGCCGGCCAACCTGCCGACACCCACCCCGATGTCGACTGCCGCCCCCGCGAGCGGCGATGTACCGCAGATCGCGGTGCCTGCCACCACTCCGGGCAATTGAGGCAGGATCCGTTGAGCGGAGATTTCGCGAGCTTCGGTTCGCAGTCCTTTCTCGTCCGCTCGCGCGATCTAGGCGAAATCAAACTCGGCTTCCTGCGCCCCGTCGTCCGGCGGGGCGAGGCAGCCGGGGCCCTCGTGTCGGCTGTTGCTCACGTACCGGCTCACCGGGCGCGACTCCATGCGGTCGGCCGCAATCGGGCGAACCAGGCCTGCCAGTTCCTTGGCCTCGAGGGGCCGGTCTCCGAGCCAGCGCGGCATGGAATCCGGGGCCAGGATGACGGGCATCCGGTTGTGGACCCCGGCGACAACCTCATTGGGTTCAGTCGTCAGGAGGCAGTACGTCTCCGGCAAGTTATCCGCGGCCGGTTCCCAGATGCCGGCAAAAGCGAAGGGCTCCTCGTCGCGAAGCGTGAAAAGATACGGCCATTTCACGCCGGCGCGGCTCATCCACTCGTAAAATCCGTTCGCGGGAACGAGGGCTCGGCGCCCGGCGATGCCCGCCCGGAAGGCGGGCATGGAGGCGGCGGTTTCCGACCTTGCGTTCGCAAGAAGCCGCGGCCGGGCCTTTCCCCGGTCGCTGGACGGCACGAGCCCCCACCTCATGGCCCGCACGACGGGGCCCCCGGTTCCGAGCGCGACGACCGGCATCGTGTCGGTGAGCGAGACATTATAGCGGGGGCGCGAGCCCTCCGGCGTTTCAAGCAGCACGCCGAGCGCCCTCGAAATCGCGGCCAGGGCGGCATCGGTCTTGTGGAGTGTGTAGCGGACGCACACGGGCTCTTCTCCACCCCGCGGTCAGCGCGCGTCGAACGCGCCGCGGAGATCGGCCCCGAGGCGGTCGTAGAATTTCTGGCGCTTGCGATAAATCGCGTTCCGCGTCCTGTCGGGAACACTGCGGGTCTTTTCGTCGAGGGACACGCACCTGCGGCAGAGCTCAGCGAGGGCGGGGCCCGAGCCGCGGGCCTTCGAATCGCACCAGGCCGCCTGCAGAGCGCCGCCGAGGGCGGCGCTCTCGTCCTGCGCCATTGCGACCACGGGGACGCCGAAGATATCCGCCGCGATCTGCCGCCAAAGGGGCGAGCGGGCGCCTCCTCCGGTCAGCCGGATCTCCTTCGGCCTCACGCCCAGCGTGCACAGGCGCTCAAGACCGTAGTTCATCCCCAGGGTCGCTCCCTCGATCGCGGCGCGGGCAAGGTGGCCCCGAGAAAGCGTCCGGCGGTCCAGGCCAAAATAGACCCCCGTTCCCTTGGGCAGGTTGGGGGTACGCTCGCCGTCCAGGTAGGGCAAGAGGGTGAGACCGTCTGCGGCGGCCGGGGCGCCGGACGCCGCGGACTCAAGTTCCGCAAGGCTCCAGCCAAACAGCGTCCGGACCTGCTCGGTGACACCGGTGACGTTCATCGTGCACAAAAGGGGAAGCCATCCCCCCGTCGATGAGCAGAAGGCCGCAATTTCGCCGGAGGGATCGACCACCGGCTTGCTGGAGTAGGCGTAGATCGTTCCGCTGGTGCCGAAGCTCGCGCTGACAGCGCCTGGGACCACGTTTCCGGTCCCTATGGCCCCCATCATGTTGTCGCCGCCCCCGGCGCTCACGATCGTCCCCGATGGAAACCCGTAGCGCGCCGCGATCTCGGGGCGCAGGGTTCCGCACGATTCGTGGGAAGCCGAAAGCGGGGGGAGGCAGTCGGCGACGCGCTCGTCCACCGCGCCCATGGCCGCCGCGGACCAGGCGCGCTTCCTGACGTCCAGGAATCCGGTTCCGGACGCATCGCCGTATTCCATGAAATAATTCCCCGTCAGGTGAAAATTCAGGTAGTCGTGCGGGAGCAGGATATGGCGCAGCCGCCTGAAGTTTGCGGGCTCGTGCCGCTTCAGCCAAAGCACCTTGGGGGCGGTGTACCCCGGCAGGAACGGAAGGCCGGTCTTGCGGATGACGGCGGCGGAACCGCCGAGCTTTTTCGTGAGGATCGCGCATTCCGGAGCGGTGCTCGTGTCGCACCAGAGTTTTGCCGGCCGGATGACCCCTCCCTTTTCATCCAGGGGAACAAAGCCGTGCTGCTGCCCGGACACGCCGATCCCGCGCACGCGCGAGCGGTCGATCCCGGAGGCGATCTCGCCGATCGCCGTGTCCATCGCGGCGACCCACTCCTGCGGATGCTGCTCCATATGGCCCGGGGGCAGTCCCTCGATCAGGTGGTGCGGGGCGCGCGCCTCCGCAACCACGCGGCCCGTATCCAGGTCCACGGCGATGGCCTTGACGCTCTGGGTTCCGCTGTCGACCCCTACATAGAGGCTCATGACCCGGTCAGGTATCGGTTGAGCAGGTTTTCGAGGTACTCCTGGCGGCCGCTCTTCGGCGTCGGCTCGCCGAGTTTGGACAGCACGAGCTTTTCCAGCTCCTTGAACCCGATGGAACCCTTTTCAATGTCGCGTCCGAAACCCGAGTCGAAGCTCGAGTACCGGTCGGCCACGAATCCCTCGAGCTGGCCGTCGGCGATGATCTGGCGGGCGACCTTGAACGCGAGCGCATAGGAATCCATGCCCCCGATGTGCGCATAGAAGAGGTCCTCCGGATCGATCGAGGGACGCCGGAGCTTGGCGTCAAAATTGAAGCCGCCCGTGCCGAGGCCCCCGGCGCGAAGGATTGAAACCATCGCCAGCGAGAGCTCCTTCACATCGGTGTTGAACTGATCCGTGTCCCATCCGAGGAGCGGGTCGCCTGAGTTGGCATCAATCGAGCCCAGCATGCCCTGCGCGGCCGCGACCTCGATTTCGTGCTGGAACGTGTGGCCCGCGAGGGTCGCGTGGTTTGTCTCAATGTTGAACTTGAAATGGTTTTCGAGGCCAAAGCTCCGCAGGAAAGCGATGCCGCTGGCGACGTCGAAATCATACTGGTGCTTGGTCGGCTCCTTGGGCTTGGGCTCGATCAGGAATTGGCCCTTGAACCCGATGCGCCTGGCGTGGTCTACCGCCATGTGCATGAACTTGGCGAGGTGCTCCTGCTCCCGCCTGAGGTCGGTGTTGAGCAGTGTCTCGTACCCCTCGCGGCCGCCCCAAAACACGTAGTTTGCGCCGCCGAGCTCCTTCGTGACCTCAAGCGCCTTCTTTACCTGGGCCGCCGCGTAGGCAAAGACATGCGCGTCGGGATTGGTGGCGGCGCCGCACATGTAGCGGGGATTGGAGAACAGGTTGGCGGTGCCCCACAGCAGGCGGACTCCCGTCGCCTTCTGGAGCGCCTTCGCGTGGGCCACGAGCTCGTCAAGGTTGCGATTCGACTCGGCAAGCGTCGCGCCCTCGGGCGCGATGTCGCGGTCGTGGAAGCACCAGAACGGCGACTCGATCTTGACGAAGAACTCGAAGGCCGCGTCCATCCGGCGCTTGGCGACAGACAGCGGGTTCTTTCCCACCTCCCAGGGGCGCTGGATCGTGCCGGGGCCGAACGGGTCGCTTCCGACGCCCCGGAACGAATGCCAGTAGGCGATCGAGAAGCGCATGTGCTCCTTCAGGGTGATACCGTCGATCAGCTCGGCCGGGTCATAGTGTCTGAACGCCAAAGGGTTCGAGGATTCCGGACCCTCGAATCGGATTTGCGGAACGCTGAAATACTGGGGATGGGTATTTTTCGACATTCGCCTCTGTTTACCCTAATCCCAATCATCGTCGAGTCATCGTTGGCGGATTACGTTTTGTAAATGAAGCCGCCTTCTTGCCTTAACAAACGGCCTCTCTTCTATAGCAGCATGCCTTCGCTCCGCAAAACGCTCGTCGTTCTCTATGTGGCAACAGCCGGCGCCCTGGGCGCCGCCGAGTTCGACCGATCCCGAGGCGAACAGCGCAAGGCCTGCAAGAATGCGGACAGGGATCATGGAGGCGTTGCGATCGCGTGACGGGACGGAACGACCCGTACCGCGCGAATCAAATACCCAACGCCGACGCCATATCGATGGTTCCAATCCGACCGGCGGGGACCAAATCCGCGCGACGCCTTCCGTTCGCGGGGTGCCACGCTTCTGATGCGTGGGCCAAAACGGCCATTTATGGCCGTTATCCTGCAATATCTTAGACAAAGATGCGACGGAGGTGGCGGTTTTGGTCCCCCGGGTTGTCTTTTAGGGAACAGGGATGTACCCCTGCAAGAACCGTGCCCCCCTCCCACCCCGACCGCAGAGCGACCCGCGCCCCGCTTTCCACGATCGTCGCCTGCCTCGCATGGGGTTGCGCTCTTCTTGCCGCGGGCACGGCTTCGGGGGCAAACCTCTATCCGGTCGTGTCCGCGTTCGGCGCGATCGCCTTCCAGCACCCGGTGCAGGTCGTCTTCGCCCCCGGCGAGACGACGCGTGCCTTTGTCGTCGAGCAGGATGGGACGATCGCGATGGTCTCGGACATCAACAACCCCGTGAGGCAGGTGATACTCGACCTCTCGGCGAATGTGAATCCCCCCCAAAACGACACCGGGCACGGAATGCTCTCCATGGTGTTTCACCCGAATTTCGCGCAGAACGGATTTTTCTATGTGTGGACCTCCTACTGGGACTCCGGGTCCAGGTTCACGCGCCTGTTCCGCTATACGCTCGCCTCCAACGGCACCGTGGATCCCGCGTCGCAGGAGACGCTGATCAGCCAGCCCGACGGTTCCGGCGGTCATGACGGCGGCACGCTCCTCTTCGGCTCCGACGGCTATCTCTACCTGTCGATCGGCGACGGCGACGAGGGCGTCGCCGGCGCGGAGGCAATCGCGAGCCACCAGCGGATCGACGAGGGCTTCTACGGCGCCGTCCTGCGGATCGACGTCGACCAGAAGCCGGGCAATCTCGTTCCCAACCCGCACGCGGGCCAGCAGTCCACCGGCTACCTTGTTCCCGCCGACAACCCCTGGGTGGGCGCAACCTCGTTCAACGGCCTGCCGGTCAATCCCACCTCCGTGCGCACGGAATTCTGGGCGGTGGGCTTCAGGAATCCCTTCCGCATGTCGTTTGACTCGGCGAACGGCGACCTCTGGGTGGGCGACGTCGGACTCGAGGAACGCGAGGAGATCGACGTGGCGACCAAGGGCGCAAACTACGGCTGGAACTTCTACGAGGGGGACATCCCGGGCCCCGCCTTTGCCTCGCTTCCCACGGGGATCACCTTCACGCCGCCCGTTTGGGTCTACAACCACGACGCAGGCGACATCTGCGTCATCGGCGGCCTCGTGTACCACGGGGCCCTTTTCCCCGAACTCCAGGGCCAGTACCTGTTCGCGGACTACCTGAGCGGCCGGATCTGGACCGCAAGCTCGCCCGCGACACGCCCCTTTCAGGCGGCCCAGATCAGCCAGATCTCCTCGATCCAGGGCGTCTGCAACGTGACCGTCCAGCCGGTGACGGGCGACATCCTGCTCGTGAACCAGTTCTACGGGTTGATCCAGAAGCTGGGCAGCCCGTCCCCCACGCAGGTCCCTCCCCTTGTAAGCGCCCAGCCCGCCTCGCAGTCCGTCGCGACCGGGGGATCGGTGACGCTCAGCGTCGGCGTGACCGCCGTGCCCGCGGCGACCTTCCAGTGGTCGGTGAACGGGACGCCGATCGCCGGGGCGACCAGCGCCTCCCTGGTCCTCCAGGGCGTGACGGCCGCGAGCTCCGGGAGCTACGCCTGCTTCATCTCGAACGCCGTGGGCTCGATCATGAGCGGGCCCGCCACCCTGACCGTGGAGCCCGCCTCTGAGCTGCCGCGCCTCATCAACATCTCGACCCGGGCGCAGGTCGGCACCGGCGCCAATATCCTCATCCCCGGGTTCGTGATCGGAGGCAACGGCATGGAAACCCTCCTCATCCGGGCGGACGGCCCGGCCCTGGCACAGTTCGGGATCTCCGGGCTCCTCGCCAAACCCAGCCTGAGCGTGATCGACAGCGCCGGAAGCGTGGTCGCCACCAACACGGGCTGGGGCACCAACACGAACCCGGCGCAGATCGCGGCCGCAGCGGCGGCGGCCGGCGCGTTTGCGCTCGCGCCCGGGAGCGCCGACTGCGCGCTCGTCGCGAACCTGGCCCCAGGCGCCTATTCGGTGCAGGTCTCCGGCTTGGGCAACACAACGGGGGTTGCGCTGGCGGAGGTGTACGAGATGGCCTCGGGAGGGACGCGCCTCATCAATATCTCGACCCGGGCCCAGGTGGGCACGGGCTCCGGCATCATCATCCCCGGCTTTGTGATCTCGGGTGTGGGAACGGAGCAGCTGCTCGCGCGGGGCGACGGGCCTTCCCTGAGCGCCTTCGGGGTCTCGGGCGCCCTCGCCCAGCCGAGCCTGAGCGTCTTTGACTCCACGGGCGCCGTGATCGCGACCAACACGGGCTGGTCGACGGCCCCCAACGCCGCCCAGGTCGCAAGCGTCGCCGCCTCGGTGAACGCCTATCCCCTGCCAGCGGGGAGTGCCGACAGCGCGCTCATCGTCGACCTGGCGCCCGGCTCGTACACGATGCAGGTGTCCGGGACAGACAGCACGACCGGGGTCGGCCTGGCGGAACTCTACGAGATTCCCTGAACAGGACCGGTTGCGAGCCGATCAGGCCGTTTTCCTGAACCGGACGCGAACGAACAGCGCCGCAGCGCCCGCCGCCATGAGGATCCAGGTCGAGGGTTCCGGCACCGGCGTGAAATTGATGACCAGGGATTCGCCCGAGTTGCGTCCCCACGTGAGGTCTTTCGAGCATGCATACTAGGCAACGCTGCGGCTTGCCTCGTTTCCCACAACCACCCTAGCGGGGATCCCTCGCCCTCTGGGGCTGACATACAATTGACCCGTCAGCTTAGAGAGGCTTCAAAGGCCATCGACATCCCAATGCTCGATCACGTCATCTGCGGTACCGTGGATGGTGACCCGCTCGGCCGTGGGTACTATTCCTTCAGGGAGGCGGGGCTCTTTTGAGCCCGTGCGAACTTTCCTCACATAGTGGGGTGTCTCGCTCGCATGCTCCACCACCTCGTTGCCCCATTGCTTCCACCCCTTGCGGAAAGGTACGGCCCGGGCGAGGTCGTACAGATCGTCCGGCTTGCGGCTGTGCTCGCGCTTCGGGGAGATCACCATGTTCTCCTGCCGCCGGAAAACAACTGACACTTGCCCTGCTAGTGACCGGCAGCGACTTCCTCATTTCGTCTCCAAATGTTCACTACATAACGAAGCCAAAATAGGAAAGGTCGGCAGGGAAATGTGCGAGGGAACTGCCACAATTTGCCACAGGATTTAGGCCTCTTCCGAGGCACTGCCACGATTCTGCCACGTATTTTCCCCTCGGGGATATGCATGCCTTATAACCCATTGATTACCAATATCTGCATATGAACGGCATCCACGGGATCGCCGTCGTCCCCCTGCTCCGGCGCGGCTTCATCACGGCAGGCTCGGACCGGACCGTCGTCATGTTCGATCTCGATACCCTGAAGGTCCTCAAGGTCCTCCACGGGTTCGGGGTAAAGCCCGACGGGATCGAGTACGACCCTGAGACCCAGAGGGTCTATGTCGCCAACGGGGCCTCCGGCGGGATCACCGTCGTCGATCCCGCAAAGGGCGAGGTCGCCGCAACGATCGCGATCGCCGGAAAACGGGAGGGCCTCGCCTTCGACGGAAGGGGGCACCTGTTCGTCAACACCGAGGACCGGAGCGCGATCCAGGTCGTCGACACCCATGCGCCAAAGCCGATCGCCTCCTGGTCGATCTCGCCGGTCGAGGGAGGAACGGGTTTGGCCATCGATGCCGTCCACCACCGGCTCTTTTCCGCCGGCGGCAACCACATGCTTGCCGTGCTGGACAGTGACACCGGCGCCGTGGTCGCCACGCCGGCCATCGGCGACGATCCCGACAGCGACGCATTCGATTCCGAAAACGGCCTCATCTTCACCTCCAACCGGGTCGGGACCCTCACCGTCCTGCACCAGGACTCGCCCGACGCCTATAGCGCCTTGCAGACGGTGCTGACCGCATTTGGGGCGCGCACCCGCGCCCTCGACCGAAAGACCGGCCGGCTTTTTCTCGCGACCGGAAAATTCCGGGACCCGCAGGCCCCGACCCCGGAGAATCCCGAGCCGCGGCGCACCGGCATACCCGGCACATTCGAGGTGATTGTCGTCGGGCGCTGATTCCCTCCCCGGTGCACCCCGAGGGACGCTACGGGGAGGGTTTGAAAGCCATCGCAAAATAGACCGCCAGCATCATGCAGGCGAAGCTTGCGGCGTAATTCCAGGTCAGCCGCTCCTTCAGCACAAGCCACGCAAACACGATGAAGACCAGGAGCGTGATCACCTCCTGGATAACCTTGAGCTGGTAGCCGGTGAGGTGGGCGGCAAAGTATCCAAGGCGATTGGCCGGGACCTGAAGGCAGTATTCGAAGAACGCGATTCCCCAGGAGACGACGATGGCCAAAAAAAGGGACCTCCCCTCAAGCCACCGGAGCTTCAGGTGGCCGTACCAGGCGAGCGTCATGAACACGTTGGATCCGAGGAGGAGGAGGACGACTTTGAGCATGATATTCGATTGCGGCCTCTAAAAACCGGGACTGCAAGCCGGTCCGACGGATTTCCGCGGGGTAAAATTCAGCTCAAAAAATCAAAGACGATGCTTGATCGCCACAAATCGCGCCGTATACCTTGTCGCCGTCTCTGTCCCAGCCTATTGTACCAGAATGAACATCAAAGCCTATCTCAAGCCGTCCTGCGGATGGTCCAACGGCGTCCGCGCCGTCCTTCGCAAGCACGCTCTCGACTACGATGACATCGACATCATCGGGAACCGCGCCAGCTATGAGGAAATGGTGCGCAAGTCCGGCCAGCCGCTTTCGCCCTGCGTCGAGATCGACGGCGTGATGCTGGCCGATGTGTCGGGCGAAGAAGTTGAGAACTACCTCCTCAGCAACGAACTGGTCAAACCCACCGAGGCCGCCGCGGGCGTGCCGACCAACGCGGGCTGCTCGGACGACGAGCATGCGAAAATGGCCACGAAAACGGTTCGCTTCTTTTGATGAGAGGTCCTGCCTAAACAACCCAAGTTTCCGCAGGGCCGGCTCTCAAAAAGATGGACCGGCCCTTTTTTTGCGCGCATGCCTCCCCTTCGATCCCCCCGACCACCAATCTGGCTCTAAAAATGCTCCGACTTTGAGAATCTCGCCTCCCACCCATGCCTTCTAGCTCCGGCCACGCCCCGCACCGGGCGGGCAGGGCCACCGGCCTGCCGCCCAAGCAAGGCCTGTACGATCCGTGGTTTGAACACGACTCGTGCGGGGTGGGATTTGTAGTGGACATCAAGGGCGGCCGGTCGAACACGATCCTCAAGCAGGCGATCCAGATCCTCAAGAACCTCGACCATCGCGGGGCCGCTGGCTCCGAGTCCAACACCGGCGACGGCGCCGGCGTGCTGATCCAGGTGCCCCACGGCTTCCTGAAGGAAGCCTGCAAGAAGTCCCGCATCGCCCTGCCCGCCCCGGGCGAATACGGATGCGGGCTCATCTTCCTGCCGCGCGACCGCATCAAGCGCCGCCGCCTTGAGGAGCGCTTTGAGCAGATCGTCCAGTCCGAGGGGCAGACCCTCCTCGGGTGGCGCACCGTGCCCGTCGACAACTCCACCCTGGGCGAGACGGCCAAGTCCAGCGAGCCGATGATCCGCCAGGTGTTTGTCGGGCGCGATCCGTCCCTCTCCGACCCCATGGCGTTCGAGCGCAAGCTCTATGTCATCCGCAAGCGCGCCTACAGCGAGATCCGCACCTCGACCCTGGAGGGCGCCGAGCAGTGGTACGTCCCGAGCCTGTCGTTCAAGACGATCGTCTTCAAGGGCATGCTGCTCACCGGCCAGCTCGAGGAATACTTCCTGGACCTGCAAAACCCCGGGGTGGAGACAGCCCTGGCGCTGGTGCATTCCCGTTTCAGCACCAACACCTTTCCGAGCTGGAGCCGGGCCCATCCGTACCGCTACATCGCGCACAACGGCGAGATCAACACCCTGCGCGGCAACATCAACTGGATGCATGCGCGCGAGGCGCTGTTCGATTCCGAGCTGTTCGGCGACATCAAGAAGATCCTTCCCATCGTCAACCCGAACGGCAGCGACTCGTCGATGTTCGACAACACGCTCGAGCTGCTGATCCTCGCCGGCCGGTCCCCGGCCCACGCGATGATGATGATGATTCCCGAGCCGTGGTCCAACAACGAGGGCATGGATGACGAACGGCGCGCCTTCTACCAGTATCATTCCTGCCTGATGGAGCCGTGGGACGGCCCCGCCTCGATCGCCTTCACCGATGGGGTGCAGATCGGCGCTGTGCTCGATCGAAACGGCCTGCGCCCCTCCCGGTACTATGTCACCAAGGACGGGCTGGTCATCATGGCCTCGGAGGCCGGCGTCCTCGATATTCCGCCGGAAAACATACTGCAGAAGGGCCGGCTCCAGCCCGGACGCATGTTCCTTGTCGACACCGCGCAGGGCCGCATCATCGAGGACGAGGAGATCAAGAAGAAGATCTGCTCGGAGCACCCCTACCGCCAATGGCTCAACGAGCACCTGGTGCACCTGAGCGACCTCCCCGACGCGCCGGAGACGCCCCTGGCGGACCACCAGACGCTGCTTCAAAGGCAGATCGCCTTCGGCTACACCAATGAGGACGAGCGGATCATCCTGACTCCCATGGCCCGCGACGGCGTCGAGGCGGTCGGGTCGATGGGCAACGACGCGGCGCTCGCGGTCCTCTCCAGCCGGCCCCGGCTGCTCTACGACTACTTCAAGCAGCTTTTTGCCCAGGTCACCAATCCGCCGATCGACTGCATCCGCGAGGAAATCATCATCGGGGCGGAGACGCGCCTCGGCTCCGAGGGCAACCTGCTGAACCCGACGCCCTCGGCGTGCCGCCGGGTCGAGCTCAAGTGGCCGATCCTCACCAACGAGGACTTCGCCAAGCTGAAGGGTGCGAACCTGCCGGGGATCAATATAGGAGTGCTGCCGATCCTCTTCCGCGTCACCCGCGGCGAGAAGGGCCTCGCCAAGTCCCTTGAGGAACTGTGCGCGATGGCCCGCCGGATGATCGAGGAGGACGAGGTCAACGTGATCATCCTGAGCGACCGCGGCGTGAACCGAGATTTCGCGCCGGTGCCGGCGCTCCTGGCGATCGCCGGCCTGCACCACTACCTCATTCGCGAGGGCCTGCGCACCCGGGTCAGCCTCGTCGTGGAAACCGGCGAGGCCCGGGAAGTCCATCATTTCTCGCTCCTCATCGGCTACGGTTGCAGCGCCATCAATCCCTACGTCGCGTTCGAGGCCATCGACGACATGATCCGCGAGGGCCTGCTGGCGAAGATCGACCACAAGTCCGCCTGCAAGAATTTCGTCAAGGCCGCCGCCAAGGGCGTCATCAAGGTGATGTCGAAGATGGGCATCTCGGCCATCCAGAGCTACCGCGGCGCGCAGGTGTTCGAGGCCCTAGGCATCAGGCAGGATGTGATCGACCATTACTTCACCTGGACGCCCTCGCGGGTGGGGGGCATCGGGCTGGACGTGATTGCGCAGGAGGTCCTCATGCGCCACCACGCGGCTTTCCCCGACCGCTCGGTCAACGGCCACGTGCTGCCCTCGGGCGGCCAGTACCAGTGGAGAAAGGACGGCGAACAGCACCTGTTCACGCCCGAGTCCATCCACAAGCTGCAAAAGGCGGTCCGCACCGGCAATTTCAAGGCCTTCCAGGAATACGCGGCGCTGGTCAACGACCAGGCTGTGAACGCCTGCACGCTGCGCGGCCTGCTTGACTTCAAGGCCGCCACCCCGATCCCGATCGAGGAGGTCGAGTCGGTGGAGAAGATCATCAAGCGCTTCAAGACCGGGGCGATGTCCTACGGCTCGATCAGCAAGGAGGCGCACGAGACTCTCGCGATCGCCATGAACCGCATCGGCGGCAAGAGCAATACCGGCGAAGGCGGCGAGGATCCCGCCCGCTACAAGCTGGAGCCCAACGGCGACTCCAAGAATTCCGCGATCAAGCAGGTCGCCTCCGGCCGCTTCGGCGTCACCAGCGAGTACCTGGTCAACGCCCGCGAGCTCCAGATCAAGATGGCCCAGGGCGCGAAGCCCGGGGAGGGCGGACAGTTGCCGGGGACGAAGGTCTATCCCGCGATCGCCAAGACGCGCCTCACCACGGCTGGCGTCGGCCTCATCTCGCCGCCCCCGCACCACGACATTTACTCGATCGAGGACCTTGCCGAGCTGATCCATGACCTTAAGAACGGCAACCGGTTCGCCCGGGTGAGCGTGAAGCTCGTGGCCGAGGTGGGCGTGGGCACGATCGCGGCCGGCGTCGCCAAGGCGCACGCCGACGTCGTCCTCATCAGTGGCTACGACGGAGGCACGGGCGCGTCACCCCAGACCTCCATCATGCACGCCGGCCTTCCCTGGGAGCTCGGCCTGGCGGAGACCCACCAGACCCTCGTCCTCAACAATTTGCGCAGCCGCATCGCGGTCGAGACCGACGGCCAGCTGAAGACGGGCCGCGACGTCGTCATCGCCGCGCTCCTCGGCGCCGAGGAGTTCGGCTTCGCCACGGCCCCGCTCGTGGCCTCGGGCTGCATCATGATGCGCGTCTGCCACCTGAACACCTGCCCGGCGGGCGTCGCCACCCAGGATCCGGTGCTGCGCGCGCGGTTCACGGGCAAGCCCGAGCACGTGGTCAACTTCATGCGCTTCATCGCCGAGGAGGTCCGCCAGATCATGGCCCAGCTCGGATTTCGGACGGTCGAGGAGATGGTGGGCCACGTGGACCGGCTCGAGGCCAGGAAGGCCGTGAACCATTGGAAGGCGAAGGGCCTCGATTTCAGCAGCATCCTCTACCAGCCGGACGTCGACGAGGGCGTGGGCCGCTTCTGCCAGATTCCGCAGGACCACGGCCTCGACAAGTCGCTCGACCTCACGGTCCTCCTCAAGCTCTGCGAGCCCGCCATTGAGCGCGGGGAAAAGGTCGCCGCGGAGATGCCGATCCAGAACGTGCACCGCGTCGTCGGGACCATCACCGGGGGCGAGCTTACGAAGAAATGGGGCGCCGCCGGTCTGCCCGAGGACACGATCCGCATCCTCTTCAAGGGCTCCGCGGGCCAGAGCTTCGGCGCGTTCATGCCGAGGGGCATGACGTTCATGCTCGAGGGAGACGCCAACGACTACGTCGGCAAGGGCCTTTCCGGCGGCAAGATCATCGTCTTCCCCTCGCCGAAGGCGACCTTCGTGCCGAGGGACAACGTCATCGTGGGCAACGTGGCCCTGTACGGCGCCACGAGCGGGGAGGCCTACCTCAGCGGCGCGGCGGGCGAGCGCTTCTGCGTCCGCAACAGCGGCGTCACCGCCGTGGTCGAGTCGGTGGGGGATCACGGCTGCGAATACATGACGGGCGGCCGCGTCGTCGTCCTCGGCCCCGCCGGGCGAAACTTCGCCGCCGGCATGTCCGGGGGCGTCGCCTATGTGCTCGACGAAAAGAACGAGCTGGGTTCGCGCGTCAATCTGCAGATGGTCGGGGTCGAGAAGCTCGAGTCGCCGGCGGAGATCGCCGAGATACGGGGCCTGGTCGAAAAACACCTAGCGTACACGAAGAGCTCGCGCGCCCGGCAAGTGCTGGACAACTGGGACCAGATGGTCCCGCGCTTTGTGAAGGTCATGCCCAACGACTACAAGCGGATGCTCTCGTGCATCCAGCGGGCCCATGGCCAGGGACTGACCGGCGACGAGGCGGTGATGGCCGCATTTGAGGAGAACGCGCGCGACCTCTCGCGCGTCGGCGGCAACTGAGCGCGCCGCCACCCGATCCGGATCACGCACGATGGGCAAACCAACTGGATTTCTTGACTATCTGCGGGAGCTGCCCGCGGACCGGACCCCCCTCGAGCGCGTGGGCGATTGGAAGGAGTTTCATCATCACATGGAGGACGGCAAACTCCGCCAGCAGGGGGCGCGCTGCATGGATTGCGGCGTCCCGTTCTGCCACACGGGAAAGCTGGTAAGCGGGATGGCCTCGGGCTGCCCGATCAACAACCTGATCCCCGACTGGAACGACCTCGTCTTTCGCGGCCTCTGGCGCGAGGCGCTCGACCGCCTGCACCGGACCAACAATTTTCCCGAGTTCACCGGGCGCGTCTGCCCCGCCCCCTGCGAGGGATCCTGCGTCCTCGGCATCAACAGCCCCCCGGTGACGATCAAGAATATCGAGTGCGCGATCACCGATCGCGGCTGGGACGAGGGATGGGTGGTCCCTGAGGTTCCGCGTCTGCGCACCGGAAAACGGGTCGCCGTCATCGGATCCGGACCGGCTGGCCTCGCCGCGGCCGCACAGCTCAACTGCGCCGGGCACGCGGTCACGGTCTTCGAGCGCGCCGAGCTGCCCGGAGGTCTCCTCATGTACGGCATTCCGAACATGAAGCTCGACAAGCAGGCCGTCGTGCTCCGCCGCATCCGGCTGATGGAGGAGGCGGGCATCTCGTTCCGCTGCAATTCCAATATCGGCGTCAATGTCGAGCCCCAGGTCTTCCTGAAGGAATTTGACGCAACCGTGATCTGCACGGGCGCCACGCTCCCGCGCAACCTCCCCGTGGAGGGCCGGGACCTGGTCGGCGTCCACTTCGCGATGGAGTACCTGACGGCCAACACGGCGGCGCTGCTCGCCGGCGATTCCGACGGGAGCCCGATCCATGCGCGCGGCAAGGATGTCGTCGTGATCGGGGGCGGCGACACGGGAACCGACTGCGTCGGCACGGCGATGCGCCACGGCTGCCGAAGCCTCGTGCAGATCGAGATCCTGCCGCAGCCGCCGATGGAGCGCGCCGGCGACAATCCGTGGCCCGAATGGCCGAAGGTTTACAAGCTGGACTACGGGCAGGAGGAGGCGGCGGCCCGGTTTGGCGCCGATCCCAGGGTCTACCTGACGACCGTGAAGAAAATCGCCGGCGACGCGGAGGGCCGCGCCAAGGAGCTCGTCGCGCACCAGATCAAATGGGAGAAGAACGAACAGGGCCAATTCGTGCCCAGGGAGCAGCCGGGCACCGATAAGGTGCTCCCGGCGCAGCTCGTGCTGCTCGCCATGGGTTTCCTGGGGCCCGAACAGACGCTGCTGAAGGGAATGGGCGTCGCCTGCGACGCCCGCAGCAACATCAAGGCCGAGTACGAGAAGTATGCGACCAGCCTTCCGGGCGTGTTTGCGGCCGGCGACTGCCGCCGGGGGCAAAGTTTGGTGGTCTGGGCGATCAACGAGGGCCGGGGCGCCGCGCGCGAATGCGACCGGTACCTGATGGGCTACACGGACCTCCCCTGATCGGGTCTCCGGCCGCTGCGTTACTCCACCGACACGACCCGGTGGGGCACCGGTCCGAGCCGGTCCAAAATCTGCACCAGGTCCCCCACGCGGCGGCCCAGCAGCTGGCGCCCAAGGGGCGAGGCGCCGGTGACAACCGTGGCCGCCGATTCCCCGTCGCGGGCCTCGCGACCCCCGGACTGCGGTCCGAGGAGGTACGTGGCGATCCGGCCCTTCCCCTCGAGCGTGACGAGCGCGCCCGCAGCGATCCCGTCCCCGGGCCCGAACGCCCGCAGGACGAGCGCCTTCCAGGCCAGGATGGCCTCGGCGATCTCGGACGCGAGACGCGCCTGACCGGCGGCCAGGTACGCCGCGCTCTGGCTCCGCATGTCGTATTTGTCCTCCGCCTTGCTCTCCTCGTTCGTCGCCTCGTCGCGGGATCCCAGCGCGGCCTCCGTCTGGAGCGCGAGCTCCGCCTCGAGCTGGGCGAGGATCGAACGCGTAAGGGCAAACTTGTCCATGGCCGGGTTTGTGCGAGTATTCGCCCGTCACCGATGCCGTCAAAGCCCATCCCCGGATCCACGGGGGAAGTCCTCACCTGCCTCCCCTCCCCCTATGTTCCCCATCGGGGGACGGGGCTGCTCTACCTCCCCCGCTTCATCGCAAAGTGCAAGTACGTGAAGGAACACGGGGCGCTCCCGGCCAGCTATGCGAAGAACTTCAAGCGCGGGATCGACCGATTCCTCTGCCTGCACCTCGGAATCGACCCGGGAGCCGTCGAGCGGGTGGTCCGGGAGTCTTCCGACGACGCGGAGATCGAACGGGGTCTGGCGGGGCTGCTCCCCGCGGACGTCCGGGCGGTGCAGTGGAACCGGGAGCTCGTCCAGAAAGGGATGACGGCGGCGGGCCGGGAATTCCTGAAGGAGGCGCTGACCGCCATGGGATGCGCCGACCGCGCCGAGGAAATTAGGAGCGTGCCGGACCTGATCGATTTCGACGAGGGAAGGATCGAATGATCAAGGGCCAGAAAGTCGTCTGCATCAACGACACCTTCAACGGGTTCGTGAAGGCCGTGTACACCCAGCTTCCGGTGAAAGGGACGACCTATACGGTGCGCGAGGTGTACCTTGGCCGGGAAAAGATCGTGAAGGGGGGCGACTCCGCGACCGTGGGCCTCCTGCTCCAGGAGCTCGTCAATCCGCCCGATCCCTTTCACGCGGGCAAGGAGGAGCTCGGGTTTTCATCCGAGCGGTTCGCGCCGCTCGAGGAGGTGCCTGCCGAGGAGTCCGAGGTGGGCGAGGCCGCCGAGGTCGGCGCGGGCCATGTGGGACATTGGATGAATGGACCGGCGGTCACTTCAGGTTCGGAATGAGCTGGGAGACGGCCGGCCGGCCCACGTGGCGGCGGATGGACTCGAGGTTTTCCCGCACGAGGGCGCCCATCGATTCGCATCGCCTGTACTCGGACCGCCCGTAGTGCTCGGCGAGCGAATCGCGCAGGAGGTGCACCTTCTCCGGCGGCGAGATTGGGTCGCGCTCCATCTCCGCGAGGAGGAGGCCAAGCCGGCTGGCCGCCAGCTCGGCGCGCTGGAGCATCAGCGTCTGCTCCTCCCGCAGGTATTGGTTGGCCGTCTCGATGCGAAGGTGCCGGGCGCAGAAGAGCGCGAGCGCCGCGTTTTCCTTGAAGAACTGCGGCCGGTAGAAGTTCCTCCGGCCGTTGTAGCTCTGCTGGTCGAAATCCATCGCCCGCACCCGGAGCTGGAAGTCCTCGAAGTCCGGCGTGACGACGAACACAAAGTTGTAGGAACGCATGTCGCCGAGAAGGCGCACAAAGCACCGCTCGTTGAATTTCACGAGCTCCTTGGCGACCCGCACCGGGCTCAGGTCGGTCCGGTTGAGCCAGCCGGTGATGAAGATGTCGCCCGGGATGCCCGGAATGTGCTCCTCGACGAGCGTGCTCCCGTGGGTGATGAAATTGAGCCGGTTGGGCGAAAGCAGGTGCTCAAGCTCGAGGCCATAGACCCGCGAGGCGTCCGCCTTCTTGATGTAAAAATAGTCCTGGTTGTCATTGTAGGCGTTGACGATCCGGATCCTGAAGGGCGTTGAATTTCCAAACGTGCAGAAATCCACCCGGTCCGCGTAAAGGTGCTGGACGACCGACATGTCGCCGTCGACCTTGAGGAGGGCGTAGACCTCCTTCAGCGCCTCGTTGAGCGCGCGCATCTCGTTCCGGTCGTAGATCACCGTGTCCCAGAGCGTCGGCTTGCCGCCGGCGTCGGTGAGCGGGATCACCTCGCTGAACCCGCGGAGCCGCTCATAGGTGACGGGGAGGTCCCGGTCCCTCTTGAACGTGCGCAGGTACCGGCGCAACCCCTCGCCGATCGGAAACGTGGGTTTCTTGCGGGTTGCCGGCGGGGGGTCGTCTTGGACGGCGGCAGCGGCCATGCGGGAAAGCGGTCAGTCCGAGGCCGGGGTCTTGTCGCGGTACTCGTCCCAATGCGCCGTGAGCTCGTGGGTCACCCGGCTTCCCACCCGGTACGCCGCCTCGAGCGACGGGATGTAGCCCGCGTAGTCGCTATGGAGGCTCTTGTTCACATCCTGCTTAGGAGCCTGCATGCAGTAGTTGCTCGCGGTCCGCAGGAACAGGACCCTTTGGAAATCAACCCGGCCCATCTTGGAGAGGCGCGTGAGCGCGGCGGCGATGCCCTGGTCCTCCATGTCGGACATCGCGAACGTTCCCTTCCCGTCGGTCCACAGCCGGGTCCAATCCTCCGCCCACTTCGTCAAGGCCTTTCCGTGCCAGTAGCGGCACGAGCCGAAGGTTTCGCCGTAGAACACGAACGGGGGCTTCTGTGCGTTCGGAAAGCCATCATAGGTGGCCCGGTAGGCCATCATCTCGTGCGAGTCGGGGATCGGCGTGTCCTTGGTGAGGGAGTAGGCCCATCCCACGAGCGAGGGGTTCAGGGGATACATCATCGTGTCGGGCTCCCAGCCCTCGTGAGCGGGCTTCTGGTTCGGGACGGTGGACCCGATCGGAATGATCGCATAGGGCCAGGAAGGATCGGCCTCCCGCGCGTCGATCTCGTACGCGACGTCGCCGTCGATCACGTAGCGCGCCCAGGCGGCGCTGCCGATCGAGGCCACCGCCGGATCCACCCCCGCGATGCCGTTGATGATCCAGTAGGTCTTCGAAAAATCGAATTGTCCGCTGAGGACGAGCGCCATGATCTGGTTCGAGGCCCGTGCCGTCGTGCCCGAGACCACCCCGATGGTGCCGTCGCCATCGGTGAGGACCGGATGATCCAGGCCTGGAACGTCGATTTTCCGGGTCCAGTTTTCGCGTTCGACCCAGAACTGGAATTCCCCGGGACGGTCGCCCCGATCCGCACCGACCTCGAACGTCACCACGATGGCCACCTTGACCGGAATGGGATCCGCCCGGAGCGAAGCGGCGGCCACGACGAGTGCGGGAATCAGGCAGCGTAGAAATGTAGTCATTTGTTCAGCATTCGGTAAGCGGTGGCATCGAGCGCGGCGGAACGGCATCTCCCATCGTCGGGCCCATTCTACGCCGCCATGGGATGCGATGGCGAGAGCAAGTGGAGTGCCAGCGGCCCGTCGGCCGCGCCCTTCCCACTTAGGGTTTGCCGGGGATCGGCACACCCGGCACGCTGCCCGCCGATTCGAAAATCCCCATGAACTTTCGCCGATGGGCTGTTTTTGCCGTCGCGCTGCTCGCCGGCTGTTCCCCCCCCACGCCCGACGTGGTCAAGTCCGAGCTTATTGCGGCCGACAAGGCGTTCTCCGCAATGTCCGCCAAGGAGGGGGCAAAGGCCGCGTTCCTCTACTACATCACCCAGGACGCAAAATTGCTCAGCGACGTCCGGGTGGGACCGGACGCCGTCAACGCGACCTTCAGGAATCTGCCGTCGACCGCGCTCCTCACCTGGGAGCCCGCGTACGTCGACGCGAGCGCCTCAGGCGATCTCGGCTATACATGGGGCCGCTACCGCTTGTCGTTTCCCAGCGCCGCCAAGAACGGCAAGCCCTACCTGCAGACGGGCACCTACGTCACGATCTGGAAGCGCCAGGCCGGGGGCGGCTGGAAATTCGTACTGGACGGGGGAAACCCGGACGGGACCCGCTAAGGTCCAAGGGCGGCGATGGCCGCCGTCACTTCGTGAGGATCTCGGAGGAGAAGGGCTTACCGTCCGTGTCAAAAATCGCGATGGTCATCGCCGCCGCATCGGCCTCGAGCGTGAGGAATCCAAACTTTGATTCCGCGAAGAGGGCGTCCGTCTTTCTCTTCGATACCTTGGAGAGGGGCGCCCCTCCGCCGCCGCTCAGGAAGAAATGGACGCCCTCCTGCGTATCCATCTGGGCCATCGCATGCTGGTGTCCACAGAGGTAGGCGTCGACCCGGCCGCGGAGGATGGGCCAGAGGCGCGCCTGCATGTATGCCATGTAGGCACCCGACTTGGCGTTTCGTTCCGGCGCGAAGATGGGGTGATGGCCGAAGACGACCTTCCACCGGGCCGTGCTCGAACCGATCGCCCGGTCGAGCCAGAGGGCCTGGGCCTCGGAAATCTCGGTCGTGTCAATGGCGAAGAACTGCACCGGGCCGGCCGTGAACGAATAGTAGGGGGATGGGAATATCCAGGTCGGGCTCCGGTAGAGCACCTCGGCGGCCGCGCCGTCGTCGGAGTACCACTCGTGGTTGCCCAGCGTGGGATAGAACGCGATCCCAAGCGGACCGTAGAGGGATTCCCACCAGTCGCGCCACCGCGGATCGTCGAGTCCTTTCATGCCCGACGGGTAAAAATTATCCCCGAAGGTGAGCCCGAAATCGAAAGGCCTCGCCTTGCCCATCGCGACAATTGCCGCGGCGACCTCCCGCTGCCCTTCCGATCCCGCGCCGAAGTCGCCCATGCCGACGATCCGGATGGGGCGGTTGGCCGGCTCGACCGAAAACACCACCGGCGCCTTCCGCAGGAAACCGGGGATCGTGGCGCCCCGCTCGATCATGATCCAGCGCTCGTCGGCCGAAGCCAGGGTCTCGAGCGCCTTCGTGTCGCCCGCGCTCCGCGCGTCGGCGATCCGCGCCGTCAGGAGTTTGCGCAGGCGTTTCGCCTCGAGCCGGCGCTCCGCATCCAGGTACGCCAGCATGAGGTCGGGGTCGGGAGTCGCCTCCGCGAGTTTCTGGAGGCCGCCCTCCACCCCGGCTTCATCGACCCAGAATGGCTCGAATGCGATGACCTTGAGGATGAGCCGGTCCGTCTCGCCGGTTTCGCCGGACATCCGGCCCAGCACGAAATCAGCCGCGGCCGGCTCGCTCGCGAGGTCGACCATCACCTCCTGCTCGAGCGACTCCGGGGAGAACGCCAGCAGGGATTTCAGCTCCTTTTCATCCTCGTGAAGCCACCTCCGGGCCGCATCGCCGACCTCGGGCGGAAGCTTTCCGGCGATCGCTTCAATCGAGGAGGGAGCGGCGGGAGAAGGCGGCGCGTCGCTCGCCTTGCAAAGGACCGTCCAAGCGAAGACTCCGGCGACAGGCAGGACGTGCAGGCTTTTCAGATAATGCATGGCGCCATAATTGCAGGCTCGCCCGTCGATTCGAGCAGGATTTCGTCGAAATAATTCAACCCAGGTTAAATTCCCGCGACAAAGATGCCGGGCGGCGCCGGCGGTGCTATCTCGGCTTCATCGCGCAGGGCATTTGCGACGTTCCGAATAGCCCGTCGATTGCCCTCACGACCAGCGGCAGCCGCATGGCCTGGCGCGCGATCCATTGCCGGGCCGACGTACGCAGGGTCTTCAGGACCTTGAACCGCACGACCCCATCGTAGCGAAACCGGACCGGCACGAGGCCGTGCCGGGCGTAGAGGATGCCCAGTGCACGCGGCGTGAAATAGCTCACGTGGATCTCTGGCAGGAAGTACGCATAACCGAGGCCCTTCGTCCTCGCGACGAAACTCGCAACATTGCCCGTCGTGACGAGGAGAAGGCCACCCGGCTTCAGCAGCCTCGCCACGAGGGCGAAGACCGGATCCGGGAACTCGACGTGCTCGACGACCTCGATAAGGCTGATGACGTCATAGCGCGCGCCGGGCTCGGCGGACAGCTCGTCAAGGCTCAGGATCCTGAAGCCGTCGTCCGCCTTGAGCCGCTCCGCATAGGTGCCGACGTCGTGGCCCGTGACCCGGAGCGGCCAACGCCTGCCGCCGGCCCGGAATTCCCCCCGGTCCGCCAGGTACTTCAGCCCACCGCCGGCGCCGCAACCGAAGTCGAGCCACTCGATGGGGCCCTCGGGAACGTTCCCCGCGACAAACCCCGACGCCACGCGCCACAGGTCGTCGAACTCGATCATCCGGTCCGTCGCCCGGTAGTCGCGGTACTCCGACTCGTAGTCGACGTAGGGATCGGGACCCCGGCCCTCGTAATAGGCCTCGTCGTAGACGGCGTAGCCGGGAAACGGATCGACGAAGAGGAAGTCGCAGGACGAGCAGTACCAGAAGTCGAAGTCCCGCCCGAGGAATTCGCCGCGCTTGCTGCCCTTGAACGTCACGCGGTCCGAGCCGCAGCAGCGGCAGGTGACGCTCGGGCGGCCCGGGTCGGCAGGCTCAGTAGTCATCCATCACGAAAAACATGACCCAGGCGGCGCTCGACGAAAGCACGGCGACCGCGGAGATCCCGTAAACGAAGGTGATCGGCTCCCTGTTCCCGTGCAGCGTGAAGGCAAGGACAGCGACGTCCACCGAGCCGACCAGCAGGAGAAAATCCCGGGTGCGCCTTGAAAAACGCCTGCGCCCGGGGTGGACGCTCTTCCAGCCCGACTGCTCGTCGGCCCTCCGGTTTTCGAGGAGGATGTCGGCGACGCGGATGGCCTCCGCATCGGTGGAAAGCGCCGGGGAAACCCTGGCAGGCGACGCTTGGGCCCTGGGGACGGACGGACCCGGCGCGGAGGACTCAGCGAGAGGCGCCTCCTGTTGCATCCGCCTCTGCGCCCGCTCCTCGGCCAGCCGGTTCTGTTCGTGGATCAGCTGGACGCTGATCGCCGTCCCGTCTCCGCTCCGGGCCACCTTGTCGATGGGGATAATCTGCTTTGGTTTGAGAACCAGGTGCTTCGTGGCGGGTTTCTCTTCGTCCATGGCTGTCGGACTGCATCGGATCATTTCGGCGCGAAAAGCGCAACCGACCCGTTACCGGCAGACGGCCGCCAGGAACCATTCCAGCGCGTACATCGTGAGCTGTCCGGAAGGGGAATCCTCGTTGAGCTCAAGCGCGTGGGTCGCCCAGGGCATCGAGACCATCAGGTTGGGAACCCCGGATTCCGTGAGCCGCTCGGCCAGGCGGATGCTGTGGCGCTGCCATACGAGCGTGTCGATCGTCCCATGCACCATGAGCGTAGGCGGCGAATGCGCCGTGACCAGGAAAAGGCCGCTGGCGCTGTCGTAGGCCGGACCGGCGGTTTCCGGCGTGCCGCCGAGAAAGTTGCGGAGAAGCTGCGGCGAGTTGAGCGCGTCATCCGGCCTGCCGAGGCTCCACGCAAAGCGCATGTCCGAGGGGGCGTACAGGGCGACCACTCCCCGGAGCGCGGGGTCGTGGAGGCCGTAGCCGCACGCCTCGGCGATCTGCCCCCCGGCGGACCGCCCGAAGAGGACAAGCCTTGAGGCGTCGACGCCCCATGACGAGGCGTTGAGCTTCACGAATGCGATCGCCGCCGCGACGTCCTCCCGTTGCGCCGGCCAGACTGCTCCGGGAGCGAGCCGGTAGGAAATGTCAGCGACCGCATATCCCTTGCGCGCCAGCCAATAGTTGAAGTGCGGAAGCTGGCGGCGGTCGCCGGTGTCCCATCCTCCACCGTGGATCACGATGACGCAGGGCGCGGGCGAGCGGCCGATGGCCGGATAGAAGTCGAGCTGCTGCGAGCCGGAATAGGTCCACGTGGTTCTCGGCGCCGGATGGGGCCATGCGCGAAATAACCCCCCGAAGGTGAACGGGGCTCCCTCCGGGGACTCGCGCCCGAAGCTTAGCTCCAATTTTCTGGGGAGATCGCGCCCGATGAGCCACGCCTGGACGCACGGCTGGGCCAAAAGCCCAAAGCCGAGAAGCCCCGCAATACCCGTCGCGACCGCCATGCCGCCGCGGCTCGCGGGCAGGCACCAGGCCAGCAGCGCCGCAGCCAGCGGCACCGCTGCGAGCGCATATCCAAACGAGCACGCGACGACCGTTAACTTCCAGTCGATCCAGTCCGGAATCCTGAACACCGTCAGGAGGCCGAGCGCCGCAAATGCCACGGCAATCCCGAAGAGAAATTTTGCGATCATCGGCGCTCAGGCGGCGTACCCGCATCCCTGACAGGGTCGTTTTCGAAGCGGGCGGTGGGCATCAGACGGCCTTACTACGTTCCAGATGAATCGCGGGATCTCGAAAGTTTGAATTTTCTCAGCATTATCCCGCGTCAGGCCCTCGCCCCCGCGCAGACCCGGCGGTAGAGGCGCTCGTAACGCGATACGATCACGTCCGCTGAAAACAGTTCGCGCGCGCGCAGGCGGGCGGCCCCGCCGAGCGCCGCCCGAAGGGAGGGATCGCGGATCAAGCTCTCGACGCCGCGGGCGAGGGCGTCGGCGTCGCCCGCCGGCACGAGGAGGCCCGACACGCCTGAAACCGCCACTTCGGGTATTCCGCCGACGGCCGTCGCAACGCTGGGGCACGCGAATGACATCGCCTCGAGGAGGCTCAGGCAAAAGCTCTCCATGTCGGAGGTGAAAAGACCGATGTCCGCGGCCTGGAGATAGTCCTCAATCTCCGTCACGTGCTCGCGCACGATCACGCGGTCGACGAGCCCGAGCCGGCGGACCTCGCCTTCGAAGGGCGTAAAGTCGCCGCCAGCTAGCACCACCAGCTTGAACGAATCGCGGGGCCGGATCCGCGCGACACTTTCGAGGAGGAGGTCGATCCGCTTGAAGGGTCGGAGATTCGAGGAGTGCAGCAGCATCGCCTCCCCTCTTATTCCGAGCTCGCGCCGCACCTCCTCGCGCGTGCGCCGCGCCGGATGTGGCTCAAAGAAATTGTGGATCACGTCGATCGGACGGGTCACGGCCAGCAGTTCCCGGGTCTCCCGCTCGAGGAACGCAGAGACGGTGGTGACCGCATCCGACCGGTCGAGGGCGTACCGGATGGCCGGCCCGTAGCCGGCGTCGCGGCCGAGCAGCATGGTGTCCGTCCCGTGAAGCGTCGTGACCACGCGCGGGCGTTCGCCCGGGGGAAGCATCGACTGCGCGAGAATGGCGGCCGTCGCGTGGGGAACCGCATAGTGGACGTGGAGGACATCGAGCCCGCGGTCGCGGCTCACCTCGGCCATCTTCACCGAAAGCGGCAGCGTGTAGTCGGGGTACTTGAACAGGCCGTAGTCATTGATCGCGACGGGATGGAAGAACAGGCGCGGCGCATCGGCGGGCAGGCGGAAGGGGCGCTCGTAGCTGATGAAATGCGCCTCGTGCCCGCGCCGGGCAAGTTCCACGCCGAGGGCGGAGGCGAGGATACCGCTGCCTCCCACGGATGGATAGCAGGTAATGCCGATCTTGAGGGGCCGGCCGGATTCCATTGTTCAGAACCGGCGCGCGGACCGGGTGAGCGGCGCCAGCGAGTCGAAGATGAGCGGGTCGTTGGGGTACAGCGGCTGGGCGTGCTCCACGCCGGCGCGCAGGCCCTGCACGCGCGCCCAGGCGAGCTGCAGCTCGACATAGTTTCGGGCGCGCAACTGCGAGGCGTGAGCTTCCATCGCCGCCGTCCATGCCTCGACGACCCCCGGGGCCGAGATATCCATCAGCAGCGGGAGGACCCCCGCCGGCTCGGCCTCCGGAGTGACCGCGTAGAAAAACAATGGGCCAATCGCATGCGCCGGTTTCGCACGAAGCTTGGCCAAGCCGCCGTAGCGGGCGAGCCTGGCCGCGTCGCGCACCAGGGTCCCAAGCCGAGGGTGGTCTGGATGCTGGTTCTCGACAAGGCTCGGCGCGAAGACGACCCCCGGGCGCACGCGACGGATGACGGCCGCCAGCTTCAGCGCGTGGGAGGGTTTCACCTCGAGGTTCGCATCGCCGTCCAAGAGGACGAATTCGAGCGTCGCCCCGAGGATCATCGCGGCCTTCTTCGCCTCCGCCGTGCGCTCGGCCGGTGTGCCGTGGGTGCCGGATTCGCCCCGCGAGCAGACGACGAAATGCGCCTTGCGCCCGGCGCGCGTCTCCCGGGCGATGATGCCGCCGCACCCGAATTCGATGTCGTCCGGGTGGGCTCCGAACGCCAGCAGGGGCGCGTCGCTATACGGGGGATTCGCAGTAGGCTTCATCGGAACGATCGATGGCGTCGCGGTTCACAAAGGTGACCCCAGGGGCGTCCTCGCGCCGCAGGTAGGCCTGCTCGGACGCGCCCGTGACGTAGTGCGTGCAGCGCAGGAACGACTGCATCCAGCGCAGGCGCGTGTCGCGGGCGGGGCTCACCTGGGATTTGTCGAAGGGCGCGGGGGGCAGAGTCACGAATGAACCCCCACCCTCGTGCAGTTGCAACGCGCCATCGACGAATCGCGCGCGGACGGTCTCCCCCTCATGGGGCACGTCCACGAAAAAGTCGTTCACGTCGCACGCGGAGCGCCTGACCTCGGGATCCCCGGACCGCACGACCCGAACCCCCTCGAGGAGCCCCATCCGGCGGTACATATCGAGGCAGAAGTCGGCCACGAATCCCGCCTGCACCTGCCGGAAGGCGTCGACCCAGCGGCGGTCGACGTAGGCGGGAAGCTGGCGGGCCATCCCGTCCCGCCAGCCGCGCGGAACGCGCTTCGCGTAGAGCGGCGAGAATTTGCGCTGGAGCCGGTTTTCAAAGGCGAAG
>Ga0182018_10001508_pt1 | contig 26308 bp, 18 predicted proteins | sample 812P2MmetaG_FD_120490 | JGI IMG/M metagenome (GOLD analysis project Ga0182018, IMG submission 120490) | Permafrost microbial communities from Stordalen Mire, Sweden - 812P2M metaG | ecosystem: Environmental > Terrestrial > Soil > Wetlands > Permafrost | place: Sweden: Stordalen | collected...
CCATATTTGTTTTACACCAAGTTCTCCAAATGCCCTAATAGCGGAATTACTGCCGAGGACATCGCTGCCCGAGTTCGGCCACCGAAACGTTAGCTGGCTATTTGCCGCGAAAATTCAGGCTAGCCACGGTGGATTCGGATAGCGGTAAGCTGACGCCGTTCGGCAAGGCCGGCATCATCGCCGCGGCGGGCATGTCACCGAATGGTAAGAACCTGCTGGTGACGACGATCCACAAACCGTTCTCGTATCTGCACTCGGCCGGATCGTTCCCGCGGGAGATCGAAGTCTGGGATGTGACCGGCAAGCCGCTGTACAAAGTGGCCAGCGTGCCGCTGGAAGACAAGGTGCCGATGAACGGCGTGATGACCGGCCCCCGGAGCGTGATGTGGCGGCCGAGTGAAGCGGCCACGCTGATTTGGGTGGAGGCGCTGGACGGCGGCGATTTGCGCAATAACGCTCCCTTCCGGGACCACATCCTGGCGCTGAAAGCGCCGTTCACCGGCGAGCCGCGCGAAGTTTTCAAGACCGAACAGCGATTCGCGGGGATCCAACTGGGCGCCAAGGGCGGCTTCGCGCTGGTGACGGACTCCGAACGCAAGACCCGGCGCGTGCGGACGTTTCAGATCGATGTGGATAAACCCGAGCAGGCCGCCAAGCTGATCTGGAGCCGCAACAACCAAGACCACTACCGCGACCCCGGAACGCCGCTCGACAAGACGATGCCGAACGGCCAATCGGCCATCCTACAAGATGGCGACAACATTTTCCTGACCGGCCTTGGTTCTTCCCCCACCGGCGACCATCCGTTCCTGAACCGGTTCAACCTGGCAACCCAGAAAAGCGAAACGCTGTTCCATTGCGACGACGATCATTACGAAACCGTGGCGGCGCTGCTCGACGACCACGGCGGCAAGTTCCTGACCCGGCGCGAGAGCCCCACCGAGCCGCCCAACTATTTCGCGCGCACGCCCAACGGAGCTCCGGTGGCGGTGACTCGCTACCCGGATCCGCAGCCTTCCATCCGCGGCATCCATAAGGAATTGGTCAAGTATAAGAGGGACGATGGCGTGGAACTCTCCTTCACGCTCTACCTGCCGGCGAATTACCAGCAGGGAACGCGGCTGCCTACCGTGATCTGGGCATACCCCTACGAGTACAACGACGCCGATACCGCCAGCCAGGTGAGCGGCTCGACCAAACGCTTCACCGAAATGCGCGGATACTCCGAGTTGTTCTTCGCACTCGACGGCTACGCGGTTCTGGCCAACACGGCGATGCCGATTGTGGGCAGCGATCCCGACACCGTGAACGATCACTTTGTCGACCAGGTGGTGATGGACGCGAAGGGGGCCATCGATAAGGCGGTCGAGATGGGAGTGGCCGATCGCGCGCGCGTGGGGGTGGGCGGCCACAGCTACGGCGCGTTCATGACGGACACGCTGCTGGCGCACTGCGATTTCTTCCGGGCGGGCATCGCCGAAAGCGGCGCCCCCAACCGCACGCTGACGCCCTTCGGCTTCCAGAGCGAGCGGCGGACGATCTGGCAAGCGCCCGAAGTATACCTGAAAATGTCGCCGTTTATGTTCGCCGACAAGATCAAGGCGCCGGTCCTGTTCATCCACGGCGAGGCCGACGATAACAGCGGCACCTTCCCGATTCAATCCGAGCGGATGTACGAAGCGGTGCGAGGCAACGGCGGCATCACGCGGCTGGTATTCCTGCCCTTCGAGGCCCACGGCTATCGCGGTAAAGAGACCATTGAGCACGTGCTGTGGGAGAAGCTCACGTGGTTCGATACATACGTGAAGAACGCCAGCGCCGCGACGGCGCCGAGCGCGATCGAGCGCTAGTCCGCACGCCGCCATACCGCGTCTCCTGCCCGCAAGCACCGGCCCTCTAGCCGACGCTTCGCGTCGACATTCCATCACAGCCCGTGGAGTCAGTAGCCCGCACCCGCGCGTCGGGCGAGATGCTGCTGAGGCAGCGTGCGGCCGGGCACGTTTGATCCTAAATCCGGCGGTTGGAGCCACTCAAAACCCGCATGTTCCGCGCCCGCAAGCAGTTGGAGCGGCGACAGTTATCACCCGAATGGTGGCTCTGCGGAGCAGTTGAAACTTGAGGTTCCTCAGGGCTTTGGCGCGGCCGCGTCTGTGGAACCGCCGGATTTAGGTTGATGGGCGCATCGGGTACCGACCAGACCCGGCTATCCGGATCCCGCGCCGCGGCCCGGACAAAACCGCGTCACAATAGAACAGACTCATGCAGGAATACGACATAGCCTTGAAGCTGCTATTGCGCGGATCGGCCAAGCTCACGATGCGAGAGTTGACCGGCGCCGCGGTGGAACATTGGATTGACGTCGAACTGCCCAAGGTGGTGCAAAACACTCGGGTGGACCTCCTCGGCGAGACGGCAGACAAGGGTCTCGTCCACCTGGAGCTACAGAGCGGACACGATCCCGACATGCCGCTACGAATGGCCGAGTATTGTCTGGGAGTGTTCCGGCTGTTTGAAAGATTCCCGCGCCAGGTGCTGCTCTATGTGGGCGAAGCGCCGCTTCGCATGGCGAGCGAACTCCGCGGCGACGACGTGTGGTTCCGGTATCGTGCGATCGACATCCGCGAGCTGGACGGCGAGCGATTGCTGGAAAGCGAGGACGTCGGAGATAATGTAATTGCGATCCTGGCACGATTGCGGGACCATAAGGATGCGGTCCGGAGGATCGTGGAGAGGATTGCCGGTTTAGTGCCGGCGGAGCGGGAGACCGCTCTGGGCCAGCTATTAATTCTGGCCGGTCTTCGGCACTCTGAGGAAACGGTCGAACGGGAGGCGCGAAAGATGCCGATTTTGAACGACATATTAGATAACAAGGTGCTGGGCAGAGAGTTTAAGAGGGGCGAACTCACAGTCCTCCGCCGCCTCATCGAAAAGCGCTTCGGCGCGATTCCAAGTTGGGCGGAGGAGCGGCTGACTGGCCGATCGGCGGCCGACCTCGAAGAATTGAGCGTACGCATGCTCGACGCCCAGAGTATTGAAGACCTCCTGAAATAGCGCGGTCCGAGTAGCTTTGCAGCCTTGCTAATCTCCGCGCGATGGCCTCCTTCACAAACGGCGGCCATCGCCAGTTTCCACCCCGACGTTGCGCTGTTCCAACATTGCCGAATTGCTCGACGCCGAGTTCCGTCCTTGTCAGCGGTCGATTTGCCGGCACTGCGGATCTCTCGCCTTTTCGAGGAGCCCCGAAACTGCCTGCTGGCGATGTGACCGATGGGCACGACGTCTTCCGCCCGTCTCGGATAGAGTCCCGTCTTGGCCCGCGATAATGTCTTCGGCATGGCGACGACGCTACCGACTGGATAGAGTTTGACATCACCGTTTTGCGGCCCCACAGGCCTGTCAAGGGAGGAATCCTGCCCGGTTTCTTATGGCCATGGATTCAGCGTTCGATCGCCGGTTGCGGCGAGGAGGCCGTCCATGACGGGTACTGGTTTGCTTTTGGCCGCGGCCATGGCAGAGACCCTGCCCATCGATCCGCAAATAACTTCGTGGATCGGCAGAATCCGGAGCAGGCCCTTCGACCAAACCCGGGTCTCCGCTCTCGACGCGTCGTGTTAGCCCTTACCCCGTGACGCTCATATCGCTCGACGTGCCTCCAGCCGCGGGCACGTAACACTTCAGCGTGTAATCCATCACCATGCGGTCTCCATTGAACCGCCAGCCCAGAGTGCGGATGGTACGCTTCATGCGTTTGATCCAGCCCTTCGGCAGACCGTCGTGATCGCGCCGGTAATACAGAGGAATCACTTCTTCGCTCAGGACGCGGTACAGATCCTCTCCGTCGCGGCTGTCGTGCACGTCCATGTTGGAATGCGTTCTGCCGGTACCGATCGCGAAGCCGTTCAAACCGTCATAAGCCTCCGCCCACCAGCCGTCCAGCACCGATAGATTCAATCCCCCGTTCAAAACCACCTTTTGACCGCTGGTGCCGGATGCCTCGAGCGGCCTCCGCGGATTGTTCAGCCACACATCCACGCCCTGCACGAAGTGACGGCCCACGTCGATATCGTAGTCCTCGACGAAGACGAACTTATTGGCAAACTGCGAATCGCGCATCAACTGGGCAATCTGTTGCAGCACCCGCTTGCCCGGTTCGTCGCGAGGGTGCGCCTTGCCGGCGAAGACGAATTGCACCGGACGCTTGGGATCGTTGACCATCGAAGCCAGTCTTTCGATGTCCTTCAGCACCAGGTTGGCGCGCTTGTAGGTGGCGAAGCGCCGCGCGAAGCCGATGGTCAGGGCGTCCTGGCTCAGCAGGCGGCCGAGTTTATGCAGAGTTTCGTTGGGCTCGTCGCGCCGCCGCGCCTGCTCCACCGCGCGCCGCCGAACGAATTCCAGCAGCCGCGCCTTCAGGCTGAGGTGGGTTTCCCAGAGTTCGCCATCGTTGACGTTTTCGATTCCTTCCCACATGTGCGGGTCCCCGCTGTGCTCGTGCCAACCGGCCCCCAGGTGCCGGTCGTAAAGGCGAAACATCTGGGGCGCCAGCCAGGTGGGGACGTGGACGCCGTTGGTGATGTGGCCGATGGGCACGGCGTCTTCCGGCCGTCCCGGATAAAGCCCCGTCCACATGGCCCGCGATACCTCGCCGTGCAGCGCGGAGACGGCGTTGGAGCGCCGCGCCATCCGCAGGCCCAGCACGGTCATGCAGAACTCTTCGTTGGAGTTGCCCGTGTTCTCGCGCCCCAGCGACATCAGTCCGTCGTGCGAGAGCCCCAACTGCTCGCGTAGTGGCCCGAGGTGCTCCTCCATCAGGTCTCCGTGAAACCGGTCGTGACCGGCCGGCACCGGAGTGTGAGTGGTGAAGACGAGTTCCCGCGATACCCGCGTCAGCGCCTGGTGAAAATCGATGCCCTCTTCCTGCATGCGCGAGCGGATGGCCTCGAGCACGGCAAATCCGGAGTGGCCTTCGTTCAAGTGCAGCACACCAGGAGTGATCCCCAAGGCCTTCAAGGCGCGGAAACCGCCCACTCCCAGCAACAGCTCCTGGCGGATGCGCACGCGGCGGTCTCCGCCGTAGAGGCGGGAGGTGAGCTCGCGGTCCACGGGCAGGTTGCCCTCCACATTGGAATCGAGCAGCAGCAGATCCACGCGCCCCACCTTGATCCGCCAAACCTTGGCGCGGATAACTCCGCTCCGCGTTGCCACCTGTACCGTGACCGGCTCCCCCTTGCCGGCGATGGCCGGTTCCATGGGCAACTGGTTGATGTCGGTCTGGAGATATTCTTCCTGCTGCCAGCCGCCCGAATTCAGGTGCTGGCGGAAGTACCCTTGCCCGTAAAACAGCCCAACCCCGACCAGGGGAATGTCCAGGTCGGAGGCGCTCTTGATGTGGTCTCCGGCAAGCACGCCGAGTCCACCGGAATAGATGGGAATGGATTCGTGCAATCCGAACTCGGCGGAGAAATAGCCCACCGGCCGGGGACGCAGGACGCCGGCGTTGGCCGCGCCCCAGGTCTGGTCCATCTTGAGGTATTCCTGTTCGCGGCGATAGGCGTAGTTGATCCGGCTGTGGAGCGCCAGTTCCCCGGCGCGGCGTTCGAGCGTCGCCAGCGGGATCTCGCTCAACAGGGAGATGGGATTGTGATGGAGTTGCCTCCAGCGGACCGGATCCAAATCGCGAAACAGGCTGTTGGTGTCGTTGTCCCAACTCCACCAAAGATTGCGCGCCAGCGACCAGAGTTTTTCCTGGGCCGGGGCGATAAAACGATCGAGCGCGCGGGCTTCACTCACCACCGGCGCCACCTGGGTGGCGGCCTCCGCCAGCATGCGAACTTCGTCCTCGCGGAAGAGCCGGGATTCCACCGTTTGCACTACCAGCACGCCTTGCAGAACGCCGCGGTCGATCAGCGGGACGCCGAGGAACGACTGGTAATCGTCTTCCCCGGCTTCGCTGAAATACTTGAATCGCGGATGAGTCTTTGCCTGCTCCACGGCCACTGGGCGCACCTGCTCCGCCACCAGGCCGGCCAGCCCTTCATCGAGCGCGAGCCGGAGTGTGCCAATGCATTGCGGACGAAGCCCCACGGTCGCCGCCAGCACCAGGTTGGCTCGATCCGGCTCCAGCAGATACGCCGAACAGACATCGGAGTGAAACCTGGCGGCAATCAGCGCTACCACGTTCATGAGGGTCTCGGCCGGCTTGCCGCCCTCCGCCGCAAGCTTCGCGATTTCCTCTAACGTGAGGGATTGACTGGCGTCAAAATGTTGTGCCGGTTGGGTCATAGTTCTTCCTTGGTCTTTGGGTGGTTTAACTACGCGGTTGGGGTTGCAGACGGGGCAAGAAGGTTCGCCTCGGTAAACCCGGCAAACCGTATCTCAGTCTAAGCGCATCGGAGCCGGACTGCAAATGTGCCGAAGTTCGCGAGGCTCTTGGATCACCTGGCACGCGGGATCGGAAGTGATGTCGCGTATGCCGGCACTCCGCTCCCTGGGTCGCGACTCGGTGAGAGGGCTCCGCACCGAGCCGCGACCCGCGGCTGCCGGCGCGGACCGGAAGCGGACTCCGGAGTGCACTCCAGCGCACACTCGCGCATTACCCTGGCGCTGCGAAGCGCTATACTTGGGCTATCGCCTCTTCCGGCCCTATTCCCCGTCGAACAGCTTCCGGTGCAGAAAAGTCGTGGAACATGTCCATGCCCGCACAATCCGCCGACCGCCCGATGCCTGCGCCGTTCTCCGACTATGAGATCGGCGCGGCCTACGACGAAATGTTCCGTGCCATCGGACGCCCACGGACGCATTACAAGAATCTCTACACCCAACTTTTGAATCTTCCATCCGAAGAGTTGTACCGCTGCAAGAAGGAAGCCGATCTCTCGTTCTTCAACCAGGGAATCACTTTTACCGTGTACGGCCGCTCCGAGAGCGCCGAACAGATCTTTCCGCATGATTTGCTGCCGCGAATCATTACCAGCTCGGAATGGGCGACCATCGAGCGCGGTCTCACGCAGCGTATCACGGCTCTGAACCTGTTCCTCGCCGACGTGTATCACGAGCGCCGCATCGTGAAGGACCGCATTATCCCGGGCGAGATTATCTATACCTGCAAACACTTCCGCAGGCAAATGCAAGGGGTGAAAGTTCCGCGCAATGTTTATGTCAGTGTCGCCGGGACCGACCTGATCCGCCTCCCCGACGGCCGGTTCGTGGTTCTCGAAGACAACCTGCGCGTGCCCAGCGGCGTCTCGTATATGCTGACCAGCCGCAAGGTGATGAAGCAGATTTTCCCGGCGCTGTTTCGAAAATGCGGCGTGCGGCCCATCGAGCAATACAGCCAGGCGCTCTTCTCCACGCTTCGTTCGCTGGCCCCCGAGGGCCGCTCCACCATCGTGCTGCTCACCCCGGGCATTTACAACTCGGCGTACTTCGAGCACGCATTTCTCGCTCGGCAAATGGGCATCGAGCTGGTGGAAGGACGCGATCTGGTGGTGCACGATAATACGGTCTACATGCGGACAACGTCCGGACTGCAGCGCGTCGACGTCATCTACCGCCGCGTGGACGACGATTTCGTCGATCCTCTGGCATTCCGCGCCGATTCCGCTTTGGGAGTGGCCGGGCTCTTCAACGCCTACCGCGCCGGCAACGTGGTGCTGGCCAATGCTCTGGGCTCGGGAGTGGCCGACGATAAGGCGATCTATTCCTACGTCCCGAAAATCATCCGTTATTATCTGGGCGAGGATCCCATCGTGGATAACGTCGAGACCCTGCTGATGACGGACCGCGTGCAGCGCGAGGAGGTCTGCGGAAACATCGGGAAATATGTCGTGAAGGCCGTGGGCGAGTCGGGAGGTTACGGCATGCTCATCGGTCCGCACAGCAGCCTCGAGCAACGCTCCGAATTCCGCGACAAGATTCTGGCCGATCCCAGAAACTACATCGCACAGCCGACGCTGACGCTGTCCACCGCTCCGTGTTTTATGAACGGCCGGATTGAGCCCCGGCACGTGGATCTGCGGCCCTACGTTCTATTTGGAGAAAAGGTTACCATCGTGCCGGGAGGGCTCACGCGCGTCGCTTTGCGCAAGGGTTCTCTGGTGGTGAATTCGTCGCAGGGTGGAGGATCGAAGGACACATGGGTATTGCAGAACTGAGCATCGGAGTGGTCCAATGCTTTCCCGGGTAGCCGACAGTCTCTATTGGATGAGTCGCTATTTCGAGCGGGCCGGCCACTGCGCGCGCGTGCTGGAAGCGAATTACAACCTGATGCTGAATCCCTCGAAGCTTCCCACCGAGGAGAGATGGCAGCGGATCATGGCGTCTCTCGGCATCGCCGCGACCGCCGGAGGCGTCGACCCGCAAAGCGCCATGAGCAAGCTGACCGGCGACCGCGGCAACGAATCGTCGATCGCATCCTGTATCGCGGAATGCCGCGAGAATGCCAGCCAGGTCCGCGAGCAGATCAGTTCGGAGATGTGGGAAAGTTTGAACCGTTTGTACCACCAGGTGACGCGTTCTCCCGGACTGGAGACGGACTCCGATCCGATGCGGCTGGTGATCGCCGTTCGCGAAGGTTCCTACCAGTTTCACGGGATCACGGACGCCACCATGAATCACGGCGAGGGCTGGCAGTTCATGCAACTGGGCAAGTACATGGAACGTTCTTGTGCCTTGCCGGTTCTGCTGGATGCCTATTTCTCGAGGGCCGGGGAAGCGGACGCCCTGGATTGGGTGGGGCTGCTGGCGAGTTGCTCGGCTTTTGAGTCGTACTGCAAGGTATACACGGCCGATCTGAAGCCGGACTCGATGGCCGAATTTCTGGTACTGAATCCGGAGTTCCCGTATTCCGTGCGCTATGCGGTGGAGCGGATGGGCGAGGCGATTGCCGCAATCTCGCAGACGTCCTTCACCAAGGCTACCGGCCGGATCGAACGGATTGCCGGACGGCTGCGCGCTTCGCTCGCCTACGTTCAGATCGCCGACATCCGAATCGGCGGGCTGCACCGTTACCTCAACGGGATCATCGACCAATGCACCAGCCTGCATGAGGCGATTCACGTAGTATATATCGACTATCCGATCCAGGCGGCTTTGGAGGCTTAATGTTCTACGCGGTCCGGCACTTCACTCGTTTCCGGTACAGCCATCCGGTTTGGCAGAGCGCCATGGAATTGCGCATGCAGCCGCGCAGCGAGAACACCCAGCGATGCTTCACGTTTCAATTGTCCATCAGCCCGCAGGCGCGGGTTTTCTCGTATCAGGATCATTTCGGCAATTTGGTTCACCATTTTGACGTTCCCGGGCAGCATCGGGAACTGACGATTACCGCCGACGCCCTGGTGGACGTGGAAACTCCCGCGCCACTTCCGGAGTCGCTCGGTCCCGGCGCGTGGGACGAACTCGATGCCATGATCGATCGGGAGGATTACTGGGACATGCTGATGCCCAGCCGTTTCGCCTGCACTTCGCCGGAACTCGAAGCGCTGGCCAAGGAGGTTGGAGTTGTGGAGCGCGGCGGGCGGGAACCCTTGGAACTTTTGACCACTCTGAACTCCAGGCTTTACCAGTATTTTTCGTACGTGAAGAGCAGCACCGGGGTCAATTCGGTCATCGAGGATGCAATCAAGTCCCGGCAGGGCGTGTGTCAGGACTTTGCCCACACCATGATCGCCATCGTGCGCAATCTGCGGATTCCGTGCCGGTATGTGAGCGGCTACTTGCATCGCGACCCCGAGCATGCCGATCGCTCCGACGAAGGCGCAACGCATGCATGGGTCGAGGCGCTTCTGCCGCAAATTGGCTGGGTTGGTTTTGACCCGACCAACAACTTGATTGTGGGCGGGAGACACATTCGAACCGCGATCGGGCGCGACTACTCCGACGTATCCCCGACTGTAGGTACCATGAAAGGGTCCGCGGAAACCGATTTGCAGGTGCGCGTGCGGGTGACCCCTTCCGATGCGGTGCTGCCTCCCGACAAGGAGTTTGCCGCGGACGCGGAATGGTCGCGCTTTATTAACGACCAGCAGGCTCAGAAGTTGCAAGCGCAGCAGCAACAACAATAGACGGTTTTGCACCGACGAATCCATGGCCATTCACGTTGCACTACATCATGAAACCCTATACCGGTACGACCGGCGGATCTCTCTCGGACCTCAAACCATCAGGCTGCGTCCCGCCCCGCACTGCCGCACGCCGATCCTCTCGTATTCGTTGAAAGTCCGTCCCAAGAACCACTTCATCAACTGGCAACAGGACCCGCAAGGCAACTATCTCGCACGGCTGGTCTTCCCGGAGCCAACCACGGAACTATTCGTGGAGGTCGATCTGGTGGCCGAAATGGCGGTCTACAATCCGTTTGACTTTTTCCTGGAGCCGTACGCGGAGGAATACCCCTTCACCTACGACGCCTCGGCCGCCCGCGAGTTGCGCCCGTTTCGCGAAACCGAGCCGGCCGGGCACATGCTTTCCGCCTTCCTCGCCAAAGTGCCGCGCGGGGCCGCCCGCACGATGGATTTTCTGGTCGGCCTCAATCAACTGGTGCAAAACGAAATCGGCTATGTCATCCGCATGGAGCCGGGCGTGCAGACTTGCGAGCAGACCCTCGCGCTGCGCACCGGGTCGTGCCGCGATTCGGCATGGCTGCTGGTGCAGATCATGCGCTACCTGGGAATCGCGGCGCGCTTCGTTTCGGGCTATCTGATTCAACTCGTGGCGGACGTGAAGCCGCTCGAAGGACCGGCCGGCCCCACCGCCGATTTCACGGACCTGCATGCGTGGGCCGAAGCGTATCTTCCGGGCGCCGGCTGGGTGGGATTCGATCCCACGTCCGGGCTGCTGGCCGGCGAGGGGCACATCCCGCTCGCGTGCACTCCGGACGCCAGTAGCGCGGCGCCCATCTCCGGCCTGCTCGAACCCTGCGAGACCGAATTCCGTCACGAGATGACGGTGCAGCGAATTTACGAAACACCGCGCGTCACCAAACCATATAGCGAGAACCAGTGGCAGGCGATCGAAAAGCTCGGCCATCAGGTGGACGCCGATTTGCGTTCCGGAGACGTGCGGCTCACCATGGGCGGCGAGCCGACTTTCGTTTCTCTCGACGACGTGGACGGCGCCGAATGGACCACGGCCGCGCTGGGGCCGGTGAAACGCCAGCGCGCCGTGGAATTGCTGGGCAGGCTGCGGCAGCGTTTCGCGCCCCATGGTTTGCTGCATTTCGGACAGGGGAAGTGGTATCCCGGGGAGCCGCTGCCGCGCTGGGCATTCGGTTGTTACTGGCGCAAGGACGGCGTTCCCCTCTGGGAGGATTCGAGCCTCATCGCCGAGGACGGCAAAGATTACGGGTACACGGCGGAGCACGCGCGGCGGTTTCTGGAGGCCCTCACGCGCCGTCTCGAGGTGGATGCCGCTTTCGCCATGGCCACCTACGAGGACGTCTTCTATTATCTGTGGAAGGAACGCAAGCTGCCGGTCAATGTCGATCCGCTGGACTCTAAGCTGGCGGACCCGATCGAGCGCGGCCGGCTGGCGGCGGTTTTCGAACGGGGCCTGGGCCAGGCGATCGGCTACGTCCTACCGTTGCGCCGCAGCCCGACCCCTTCGGGCACGCCGGGCTGGACCAGCCAGCCCTGGTTCCTCGCCTCGAAAGAGATGTTCCTCATCCCCGGCGATTCGGCGATGGGATACCGTTTGCCGCTCGAATCTCTACCTTGGACGAAACCGGAAGATGCGCTTTTTTCCTACGAGCCGGATCCGTTTGCGAAGCGTACCCGCCTGCCGGCCAGGCAGGAGCACAAGAGCTACCTTTTCGACGCGCCCTTTGTTCCGGACCGGCCCGTGCCGGCCTCGGGGAAAGCCGAACCGCCGAAGAAGGGCGAATCGGCGCCGTGGATCACACGTCCCGCCCTCTGCGTGGAAACTCGCCAGGGCAAGCTGTTCGTCTTCATGCCGCCGGTGGAGTATCTCCAGGACTATCTCGAGCTGGTTGCCGCGATCGAAGACACCGCCGCTTATCTCAAGATGCCGGTGATGCTGGAAGGTTACGCGCCTCCCTCCGATCCACGGATAGCCGTATTGAAAGTGACGCCCGATCCCGGCGTCATCGAAGTCAACATCCATCCAGCGGCATCCTGGGACGAACTTACGGCAAATATTACCGCGCTCTACGCACTGGCGCGGGAAAGCCGTTTGGGCACGGAGAAATTCATGTTGGACGGACAACACTCCGGCACCGGCGGCGGCAACCACGTGGTGATCGGCGGGGCGACTCCCGAGGACAGCCCCTTCCTGCGGCGTCCCGATCTGTTGCGAAGCCTGATCGGTTACTGGCACAATCACCCCTCACTGTCGTATCTGCTGTCGGGAATGTTTATCGGTCCGACGAGTCAACATCCCCGGGTGGACGAAGCGCGCACGGATGCCATCTACGAGTTGGAGATCGCCTTCGACCAGATCCCCGACAAGGATTCTCCGGCGAGCCCTCTCTGGCTGGCCGATCGCGAGTTCCGGCACCTTCTGACCGATCTGGCGGGCAACACGCATCGGGCCGAGTTCTGCATCGACAAGCTCTACTCGCCGGACGCCTCCGGATCGCGGCTTGGCCTGGTGGAGCTGCGCGCGTTCGAGATGCCTCCGCACGCGCAAATGAGTCTCACGCAACAATTGCTGGTGCGAGCGCTGACGGCGCATTTCTGGGAGAATCCCTACCGCCAAAAACTGGTGTGGTGGGGGACCATGCTGCACGACCGCTTTATGCTGCCGCACTTCGTGCAACTCGACTGGGAGGACGTGATGGCGGATCTGCGCGAAGCCGGCTTCGAGTTCCGGACGGAATGGTTCGCCCCGCACTTCGAGTTTCGCTTTCCGCAGATCGGTTCGGTAACCAGGGAGGGCGTGCGGCTGGAACTTCGGCACGCGCTGGAACCGTGGCACGTGCTCGGCGAGGAGGCTTCCGGCAGCGGGACCGTCCGCAACGTGGATTCCTCCGTGGAGCGGCTACAGGTAAAGGTGACCGGAATGACCGGCGAGCGCTTCGTGGTGGCGTGCAACGGCCGCCGGGTGCCGCTGCATGCTACCGGCGAAAGCGGCGAATTTGTGGCAGGCGTGCGGTATCGTGCGTGGCAGCCGCCGTCGTGCCTCCATCCAAGCATTCCGGTGCACACGCCCTTGGTGTTCGATATCGTGGATACGTGGTCCGGACGCGCGATCGGAGGCTGCAAGTATCATGTGGCGCATCCGGGCGGACGGGCCAACGATCAGTTCCCCGTCAACGCACAGGAAGCGGAGAGCCGCCGTCTGGCGCGGTTTCAGGATACCGGCCACACCCCGGGTACCATGGTTGTGCCGCCGGAGGAGCGCAATCCCGAATTCCCGCTCACGTTGGATTTGCGGCGTAGGGGATGAAGGTCGGGTTCCTCGCTACTTTTTTCGGCTAAGTCGTCGTCCTGCGGCGCCGATATGAGACCGCATTTATGAACGGCCGGCTAAGTACACCATTTCGCAAATACGGTCACGTATTCTGGCAATCCGCCGATACGAGACCGTACTTATCAACGACCGGCTAAGCTCGTGGTGTTCGGAGCCATACGCCATCCCTGAGCCGAAGATCGTCATCAAACTGCCCGCCACGGCCGGGACAGCGGTCGACGTCGCGCGCGGGCGCGGTGTGGGTGAAGGCGAAGGAGGGCTCCGGAACGATTCGCCTGGAAGCGCACCATCAGTACATGGGGAAGAAGAGCGCGGAGATCCGGGTGCGCGCGGTGGAGGCGGAGTGGTGTGAATTCGGCCACCTTGGCTGGCGCGCACCCCACTCAGGTACACCCGGAAGCCGAACAGCCTGTCCGGCACGCCTACTGAGCTCTGGTCGCTGGGAGCCTGCAGGCTGCCGGCCTGCTGTACGGCTCTCCGAATCAAACCAATATCCAGGTACCGTGGGAGGTCGCGGGCACGAATCCGTCGCTCCTCGTCGTCAGCCGCAACGGAGCTCTGTTGACTATGAACATCCCCATCGCACCCTATGCGCCCGGATTATTCACGATGAACCAGCAGGGGACTGGGCAAGCGGCTGCGATCGTCGCCACCACGGGCGCCATTGCAGCTCCGGCAGGTGCGTGTTCGGGTTCGCGGCCGATTCAGCGCGGCGAATACCTCGCGCTCTACGGCACCGGTCTCGGTCCCGTGAATATAAGTTCCGACCTCTTCGACGGTGAGATCACACCGCCGCCCAGCCAGTACTGTACCCAGGTCTGCACTCTGCGGAACACCACGGCCTTGCCTCTGGTGACCGTCGGCGGTGTCCCTGCGACTGTCCAGTTCTCCGGCCTCGCTCCCTATATGATCGGTACCTATCAGATCAACATCCTGATTCCCGCTGGAGCACCCACGGGAAACGTGGTGCCGATCAGTCTGAACATCGGTGGCGTAGCGTCGAACACCGTGACAGTCGCGATTCAATGAGCTTGGTAACCCAGGCCTGTTAAGATGTGAGGGTGAGCCCTGAGGAAAACCCGGCGGAGAGCCCTGAGCCGCACCCGGCCTGGCAGCGCGTTCTGCTGGCGCGCCATCCCAAACGGCCGCATGCCGTCGACTACCTGCAGCGCCTGTTTTCGGATTTCCAGGAAATTCACGGCGACCGGAATTACGGCGACGATCCGGCGATCATTGCCGGCATGGCCCAGTTCGAGGGCCGACCGGTAGCGGTGATCGCACAGGAGAAGGGGCGCGATACCAAACAGCGGCTGCATCGGAATTTCGGCATGCCCAAACCGGAAGGGTATCGCAAAGCTTTGCGGGTGATGCAGTTGGCGGCCAAGTTCCGGCGTCCGGTGATCACTTTGCTCGATACCCAGGGCGCCTATCCGGGGATTGACGCCGAGGAGCGCGGGCAGGGTGAAGCCATTGCGCGAAACTTGCGGGAGATGGCGCGGCTGGACACGGCGGTAATCGCGGTAGTGATCGGCGAGGGAGGCAGCGGCGGCGCTTTGGCGATGGGCGTGGCCAACATTGTGCTGATGATGGAAAACTCCATCTACAGCGTGATCTCGCCGGAAAGTTGTTCGACCATCATTTACCGCGACCGGGCTCGGGCCGAGCAGGCTGCGGCGGCGCTGAAGTTGACGGCACAGGATCTGCTGGGGCTCAAGTTGATCGATGGGATTGTTCCGGAGCCCCCTGGCGGCGCCCAGGAGGATCACGAAGCGGCGGCGGCCAATCTCGGCAAGCAACTGCTGCTCAGTCTGGACGAACTGGCGTTTCTCAGCCCGGCGCAACTGGTGGAGCATCGGTACCACAAGTTCCGCAACATGGGGAACTTCTTCGCATGAGAAACCAGCGTGAGAAAACCAGCGTGAAGAAAACCACCTGGCTGGCGCTTCTCTTCGCGGTCCTGGTGCTGGGCTACCTGGTGACTTCCAGTTTTAAGAAGCAGCCGTTCCGCTGCCAGGTCTGCATCACGTTCAAAGGCCGGCGCGATTGCGGCACCGGGGCGGCCCAGACTGAGATGGAGGCCCAGCGCACCGCGACTACCACCGCGTGTGCCCAGATTTCCGGCGGCATAATCGAAGCCAATCAGTGCGAAAACACACCACCCGATAAGGTTGAATGGCTGGCGGGGAAGTGAACGGGCGGCAAGGGCTAATTCCTTCTGCTTTCAACCGTCTCCTTGGATAGGCTTGGATAGGCCTGCGCCCGGGGAGATCCGTCACCCCAGGGTGTAAAATTGAGAATTGAACTTCATCCCGTGGTTTTGCGTCTAAAGCCGTGATACGGAAAATCGGAGCTTGTTGTGAAAACTAAGTGGAAGGTAATCATCGCTCTTGTGGCTGTCCTGGTGGCGGCCGTTGGGGTCTACGCCAGTACGGTATACAGCAAACGGGGTGTGATCACCGTACAAACGGGCGCCGTGGTGCGGCAGGATCTGACCAGCCAAGTGACTGCGTCGGGCGAAATTAAGCCCAAGAATTACATCAACATCGGCGCCAATGCCATGGGCGACATCACGGAGTTGCTGGTCAAGGAAGGCGACCGCGTCCGCAAAGGCCAGTTGCTGGCCAAGATCGAGAATACCCAGCCTTCCGCCGATGTCGAATCGCAGAAAGCCAACCTGGCTTCCTCCGAGGCCGATTCCAACGCCTCGGAAGCCGGCCTGAAGGCCGCCGACGACAATATCGCCACCATGCAAGCCGCTGTCGCCGAATCCCAGGCCGACCTTGCCCGCATGAAGGACGATTCCGACCGGGCCGAGCAGTTGTTCAACGAAAAACTGGGCGCCAAGCAGGATTTCGACAGCAAAAGGGCGATGTACGAAGCGCAGAAAGCCGCCGTCGTGCAAGCCCAGGCGCGCCTGACTCAGGCGCGCACGCAGCGCGAACAGACCGCCGCGCAATTGACCTCTTCGCAAACGCGCATCAACGTGGCCCGCGCCAGCCTGACCCGCAGCAACGACATCCTCCACAAGTACGATTCCTTCGCTCCCCTGGACGGTGTGGTCACCAACCTCCCGGTGCGGGCCGGTGAATCCGTGGTGCCCGGCCTGCAAAACACCACCGGCACCAATATCATGACCATCGCCGACATGTCCCTGATCACCGCCGAAGTAAAGGTGGATGAGACCGACATCGTCAATGTGAAACTCGGCCAAGTGGCGGAGATCACTATCGACGCCATTCCCAATAAGACGTTCACGGGCCATGTCACCGAAATCGGCAATACCGCCATTCTGCGTTCCACCGGGGTGGCGGCCTCGCAGAGCGCGATTTCCAGCCAGGAAGCCAAGGATTTCAAGGTGGTGGTGGCCATGGACAGCCCGCCCGAAGAAGTGCGGCCTGGATTATCTTGCACCGCCAAGATCACCACGGCGACCCGCAAGAATTCCTTGACGATTCCGATTCAGGCTCTCACCGTGCGCCAGAAGGGCGACCTGGAACCCAAGAAGCCCGGCGCCACGGACAGCAAGCCGGAAGCGGTCGCCAAGCTGGATCCGGTGGCGGAGAAGGCGCGTAAGGAAGAGGTTCAGGGAGTGTTCGTAGTCTCCAACGGCAAAGCCACCTTCCGCAAAGTGGAAACCGGCATCACCGGCTCGACCGATATCGAAGTGCTCACCGGCCTGAACGAGGGCGACCAGATCGTCACCGGCACTTACCAGGTGATTCGCACGATTGCCAACGATGCCCAGGTGAAGGTGGACAACAAGACGGTCGTTCCGGAAACCAAGTCCTAACGGCGCTACAATCGTGGAACGGGAATCATCCTCATGGCAGCAGCGGCAGAAAAAGAACTCATCCAGCGCGGCGAGCAATTGAAGCGGGACGGTATCGTCATCCGCACCTACAATCTCTGGAAGACCTACATCATGGGCGACCAGGAGATTCATGCGGTATCCGGGGTGGATATCGAGATCAAGCGCGGCGAGTACGTCGCGATCATGGGTCCTTCGGGGTCGGGCAAATCGACCTTGATGAACCTGATTGGCTGTCTCGATACGCCGACCAGCGGGCAATATTTCATCAACGGGAATCTGGTCAGCGAGATGACCGACGATGACCTCGCGCGCATCCGCAACAAGGAAATTGGCTTCGTTTTCCAAACTTTCAACCTGCTGCCGCGCGCCACGTCGCTGCACAACGTGGAACTGCCGTTGATTTATTCGGGGATCGCCTCGGATAAGCGCATCGAAATGGCCAAGAACGCCATGCGGCAGGTGGATCTGGAACAGCGTATGTACCACAAGCCCAATGAGCTATCCGGCGGTCAGCGGCAGCGTGTGGCCGTGGCGCGCGCCCTGGTGAACAACCCGTCGATTCTGCTGGCCGACGAGCCCACCGGCAACCTGGATACCGCCACCGGCAACGAAATCATGGCGCTGTTCGAACGGCTGTATCAGAAGGGCAATACCATCATCCTGGTGACCCACGAGCACGATATCGCGCTGCATGCCCACCGCGTGATTCACGTGCGCGACGGCAAAGTGGAAAAGGACGAAAGGATTAAATAGGAGCGCGGCGAGTTTTCGGTGGGTTTCTCCACGCTGTCGATCACAATCAGGCCGGTCGCCGAGATGCCAGCACCGTCCGCCGTAATCGCCGTATCAGATCCGTACCCGTACTCGACACGCGCGGGTGGAACGGGTCCGCCAGCACGTTCTGCAAGCATCCATTTAGCACTTCGTCATCCAATGGCATGGGCGGCACGATTGGCTTCAAACGGGCGGGAACCTTACCGCCCGGACGCTGATCGAGATCGCCTGCTGTTCGAATCATTGTGCCACTTTCGGCGCGGGCCGCGGCGATGGCTCGCGCGTGGGCGTCGGCGCCTTCCACCGGGGTTGCCATCGCCAGGAACGCCAGGGCTTCTTTCCTTTCATAAGATAGAACTGAGACAACCCGCAAAGCGTGTATAGGAAATATCGACTCCATGTCCGACAAACTCGCCCTACCCCCAGAGGAATTCCGCGCCATGGCCCGCGCCGCGGTGGATTTTCTGGCCTCCTACTTCGAAACCATTGAGCAGCGCCCGGTCCTGGTTCCGACGACGTCGCGGGCCATCCACGAACTGATCGACGAGCCGCTGCCACAGGCCGGCGCCGATTTCCAGGCGCTCCTGGACACGGTCCGCGACGTGATCTGCCAGTACAGCCGCCATAGCGCGCATCCCAGGATGTTCGGCTACGTCGCCTCGCCGGGGACGGCGGTTGCGGCCATCGGCAACATGCTGGCTGCCGCCATGAATATCAACGTCACGGCCTGGCGGTCGGCGCCCTCGGCGACCGACCTGGAACGGCTGACCATCGACTGGCTCAAGGAGATGCTCGGGTATCCCGCGCAAGCCGGTGGCCTGTTCACCAGCGGCGGCTCCATGGCGACCTTCGCCGCATTGGGCGCCGCGCGGAGCGCCAAGGCGGGCGCCGACGTGGTCCGCGATGGCGTTGCCGCGGTGGGACGGCGTATGTGCGTTTATGTCTCCGAAGAGGGCCACTTTTCCGTGGCGAAGGCGGCTGGGATGCTGGGGTTGGGGGAGCGGAATGTGCGTTCGGTGAGGACGGACGACCGGCTCCGGATGGATCTGGCCGACCTGGCGCGTCTGGTGGACGCCGATCTGGCCGCCGGCCATCTGCCGTTCTGCGTAGTGGCCAGTGCGGGGACCACCGCTACGGGCGCGTTCGATCCTCTGGCCGAGGTGGCCGATTTTGCCCGCCGTTACAATCTGTGGCTGCACGTGGATGCCGCCTATGGAGGCTTCGCGGCGCTGGCGCCTTCCGCCCGGCATTTCTTCGCGGGGATCGCCGAGGCCGATTCGGTCACGCTCGACCCGCACAAATGGCTCTATCTGCCGGTTGGTTGCGGCTGCGTGCTCTACAAAAACCCCGCCGCCGCTCGCGCCGCCTTTAGTCATGGGGCGGACTACACCCGCACCATCGGACTGGAGCGCGATGAGGCCTTCGCGTTTTGGGACTACGGGCCGGAGCTCACGCGGCCGTTCCGAGCGCTGGATTTGTGGCTGCTCCTCAAGTACGCCGGCGCCAAGCGGCTGGGCCAAGCCATTGAGGAGAACATCGCCTGTGCCAGGTATTTCGAGGAGTTGGTGAAGGGGTCGGAGGATTTCGAAATGCTGGCGCCGGCGGAGCTCTCGATCTTCTGTTTCCGCTATATGCCGAAGGGACTTGCGGGCGACCTGAACGCTCTCAACGAGCGCATCCTGGTGGAGTTACAGCGCGGCGGCAGTACGTATCTCTCGAATGCGACGGTGCGCGGCCGGTTCGCCTTGCGCGGGTGCGTGTTGAATTATCGCACCACGAAGGCCGATATGGGACGCGTGTTGGACGATGTGCGCGCGGCGGCGGCGAATTGTTGCCGGCGCTGACACCCGCCGAGATGCGGCCTCGAGTGAGACCGGCAACTCGACACGACCGGGTGGCAGTTTGAAACTGACGGAGACCGTCCCCCTTGGGTTCGTCAAATCAAATTGACCGGCGTACTCGAATTGGAGTTGTTCGGGTTGCGGCTCGGCGCGGATCGGGGAAATTACAGCGACGGGTAAGAGCATCGCCGATCAGGTTCGGCTTCAATGAGGCCGCGATCATACCGATCGGGGAAATGCTCGATCTCCTCGACGATTGGTTCGTTCACCATTCGCACTGACGGTGCTGGGCCATGTCATTCCAATACCTTTAGCAAAATTTGCCGGTCAAGTATATTATTGCCCATTGTTTTACTTTTTTACTTTGACAGGGTGGAAAGTCTGGCGTTCACGTCTCTACACACCTACCACGAAATCACGTAAACTGAGACCAAGTATGAGCGGTCTGCGCTAAGTCGAAGCTGCTGTCAGCCCTAAGTCGCGCCGGGAAGGCGCACCTGCTGCGCCTGGTGGTGCAAGACTCGGACGATGCATTCCCCGAATCCATTCGACCACCGGAGTCCGCGGTGGCGAACCGTGCATCGCCCGTACCCAGGGGCGGCGCCGCCTGCTCCGCTGACGCCGCCAACCCAGCCCGCACCGGACCGCGCGTTCGCACCTTAGGTTAGCGGGCCGCACCTGAGCCGGCACGATAGAATCGAGAGCATGTACATCCGCGTGAACGTCCGCGACAACGTGGCGATCATCGTCAGCCCCGACGGCGTCTCCCCCGGCGCCTCACTGCCCGACGGCCTCACCGCGCGCGAAGCCATTCCGCAATCGCACAAGATCGCGCTCGGCGACCTGGAGCCGGGCGATCCGGTCCTCCGCTACGGGCAAATTATCGGCCACGCCAACCGCCGCATCGCGCTCGGCTCGTGGGTGCGCAAAGAGCTCCTCGACTTGCCAGCTCCCCCGTCGCTCGATGACTTGCCGCTCGCGACCGCCGTCCCCAACCCGTTGCCGCCGCTCACCGGATTCACCTTCGAGGGCTACCGCAACCCCGATGGAAGCACCGGCACGCGCAACATCCTGGGAATCGCGACCACCGTGCAATGCGTCGCGCCCACCGTCGACTACGCCGTCCGCCGCATCCGCGACGAACTCCTGCCGCGCTTCCCCGGCGTCGCCGACGTGATTTCGGTGACGCACTCCTACGGCTGCGGCGTGGCCATCGACGCGCCCGGCGCCGCCATCCCCATCCGCACCTTGAAACACATTTCGCTGCACGCCAACCTGATGGGCCAACCCATGCTGGTGAGTCTGGGTTGCGAAAAGCTGCAGCCCGTGCGGCTCCTGGGCGACCAGCTTCCGGTATTGGGCGAAGCCAACGTGATCCGTCTGCAGGACCATTCCGGTTTCGCCGACATCGTCAGCGCCATCCTGCGCGCCGCCGAGCGCCGCCTGGAACAACTGAATCGCCGCCAGCGTCAGACCTGCCCCGCGGCCGGCCTGGTGGTGGGCCTGCAATGCGGCGGCAGCGATGCTTTCTCGGGCGTGACGTGCAATCCAGCCGTTGGCTATGCCGCCGACCTGCTGGTGCGCGCCGGCGCCACCGTGATGTTTTCCGAAGTCACCGAAGTGCGAGACGCCATCCACCTGCTGACGCCGCGCGCCGCGACCCCCGAAGTGGGCCGCCACTTGATCCGCGAGATGCGCTGGTATGACGATTACCTGGCTGCCGGCCAATCCGACCGCGCCGCCAACACCACGCCCGGCAATCAGCGCGGCGGCCTCGCCAACATCGTGGAGAAGGCGCTGGGGAGCATCGCCAAAGCGGGCAGCACGGCCATCCAGGCGGTCGCCAGCCACGGCGAGAAAGTGACCGCCCGCGGCCTGGTCTTCGCGGCCACTCCCGCCAGCGATTTTATTTGCGGCACGCAGCAACTGGCGTCGATGAACCTGCACGTTTTTACTACCGGCGAAGGCAGCCCCTATGGCTTGGCGCTGGTGCCCGTCGTGAAAGTGTCGTCGCGGACCGCGCTGGCCGAGAAGTGGCACGACCTGATCGATATCGACGCCGGCCGCATTGCCACGGGGCAGGCGACCATCGAAGAAGTCGGGTGGGAGCTTTTCCGCTTCATCCTCGAAGTCGCCAGCGGCCGGAAGAAGACCTGGGCGGAACATTGGAGGCTGGCGAACGCGCTGTCGCCGTTCAATCCGGGGCCGGTCACGTAAGGCCAGGCATCGGCGGCCACCAGTCCCATTCCCGGCAGCCACCGTCCCGATAGCGGACACCGGCGCCCTCGCCACTCGCCGGCGCAGAGCCTGTTTGCAACCACATAGCGGATAGCTTCCGTGGCATCAACCGTGCCTTCTTCTTGGCATGTTGCAAGACTTTAGGTATGCCCTGCGCACTCTGCGCAAGACTCCGGGATTCACGGCAGTGGCCGTTCTGTCCCTGGCGTTGGGGATCGGTGCCAATTCCGCGATCTTCAGCCTGGCCAATGGACTGATTTTTCGGCCCCTGCATGTGCCGGACGCCTCGCAAGTGATCGCCATCCAGTCGCGAATGCGCGGGGAATCGCTCGGCGGCCTCCTGCAAGATTCACCGGTGTCGTACCCGGATTTTGTCGACCTGCGCAGTCGCAACCAATCGTTCAGCGGACTGGTGGCGTCGGAGTACCTCCCGCTCGGTTTCACGGTCGACAAGAATGCCTTGCCGCGGATGAAATTCGGCGCGGTGGTGAGCGGCGACTTCTTTCGCGTCCTTGGCGTGCCGCCCGCCGCCGGACGCGATTTCCGCGCCGAGGAGGACCGCGTGCCTGGCCGCGATGCCGTGGTCATGCTGGGCTACGACCTGTGGAAGACCGAGTTTTCCGCCAGTTCCGACGTGATCGGCAAAACCATCTTTCTGAACGGCCTCGACTTCACGGTGATTGGAGTAGCGCCCGAATCTTTCACAGGACCGCTCCCGCTGATCCTCGCCAGCCTCTACGTCCCTATGGCTATGGTTCCACGTCTTGCCGGTGAATCGGCGCCCAACCCCCTGGAGCGGCGCGCCGACCGGGCGATGTTCGTTCACGGCCGGTTGCGGCCCGGTGTAAGTTTGGGGCAAGCGGCCGCCGAGGCCCGAGTAATCAGCCGGCAACTCGCGCAGACCTATCCCGACACCAATCGCACCTGCACCCTGGTGGCCGATACCGAGCCCAGCGCGCGCATGCATGCCAACCCCCTCAACCTCACCCTGGTGGTTGCGCTGATGTCACTCTCCGCGGTAGTACTGCTGATCGCTTGCGCCAACGTCATGAATTTGATGCTTAGCCGCGGGCGGGCACGCTCCCGGGAGATCGCGGTGCGCCTCGCTATCGGGGCCGGACGCGGCCGCCTGATACGCCAATTCCTGACCGAGAGCCTCCTCATCGCGTTTGCGGGCGGGCTTTTGGGACTTCTGGTGGCGCAAACCGGCGCCGATCTCTTCTCGCAGTTTCGCATCCCCACCGATATCCCCGTCGTGCTCGACTTCAATTTGGATCCGCGGGTGCTTCTATTCACGGCCGGGATCGCGGTGGCGAGCGCCATCCTGTTTGGACTGGCTCCGGCGTTCCGCGGCAGCCGGCCGGACCTTTCGTCCGCGTTGAAGCCCGGTATCGCGGGCGGCGGCAAGCGCCGGCAGTTCGTCGGCAGAAATGCCCTGGTGATCGCGCAGGTGGCGGGCTCGCTGCTGTTGCTGGTCCTAGCCACGCAGTCGTACCGGGGCGTCGAGTTCTTACTGGCGGCGCCGGCCGGCTTCCGCACCGATCATCTGCTCACCGCCACCTTCGATCCCTCGCTGGCGCGCTATACGCCGGCGAAGACCGCGGAGTTCTACCAGCGTCTGCTGGAACGGGCGCGCGCCCTCGGCGGAGTGAAAAGCGCGGCTCTCACCGAAGGGGTTCCGTTCCTCCCCGACGGCAATCCCGAGCGCGTAATCCCCGAGGGATACCGGTTGCCCGCCGGCGTTGAAGCGGTGAGCGTGATTTCCGACGTGGTGAGCGAAGATTACTTCACCTCAATGGGCATACCCGTCGTGGAGGGCCGACCCTTCGAGCCGACCGACCGCGCCGATGCTCCACGCGTGGCCATCGTCAACCAATTGTTCGCCGGCAGATATTATCCTAATCAGAGCGCTGTGGGACGCCGCTTCCGGCTGGAAGGGGCTGCTGGGCCGGTGGTCCGGATCGTGGGAGTTGCCCGGCAGAGCAAGTACATTTTCCCCGTCGAACCGCCCATCGATTTCATCTATCTGCCGCTGGCGCAGAGCCCCCGGACCGCGATGACTCTGCTGCTGCACACCGCCGGGGCGCCGGGAGACCTCGCCGGCCCGTTGCGCGATCTGGTGCGCTCGCTCGATGCCGGCCAGCCGGTAATCGGCATCCGCACGATGGAGGAAATCTTCGACCAGCGCGCCCGGGGCACGCTCAACGTTCTGCTCCGGACGATCGGCGGAATGGGCCTGCTGGGTCTGGTGCTGGCGCTGGTGGGGCTCTACGGCCTGATGACGTATTCGGTGGGTCTGCGCCAGCGCGAGATCGGCATCCGTATGGCCATCGGCGCCGACCGCCTCGGCGTAATGAAGATGGTCCTCAAGCAAGGCTTGGTCCTGGCCGGCATCGGCGTCGCGATTGGCGTGTCGGTCTTGTTGTTGGCGAGCAAACCCGTGATGAAGCTGGTGGGTGCGAGATCGTTCGATTGGAGTCTGCTGACTCTTGTGGCGGCCGGTCTGCTGGCCGCCGCCGCTTTCGGGGCGTACCTTCCGGCTCGCCGCGCTTCGCTGGTGGATCCGAATAGCGTTCTCCGGCAGGAGTAGGGGAAATGGTGGCCTCGGCGCGTGGTAGAGGCAACCGGCGCGTTCGGTCAGCGGGGCCCGGGAACCATCACCTACTCCGACGGCAGTATCGCGGCGATCGCGAATTGGACACTGGCGGACTGAGCATGCTTGCCGCCTGGCGCGCCACTTCCGCCGTTCCCGTCAGAGATTCCTGACTTTCACGAAGAGGTCCAGCAGCGCCAGGAGCATGCCGCCAGGGTCCATCGGCTGCCCGTCGGAGGTTCGCAAAGGGTCGTTCACTTTTCGAGTGGCGAAGGCACGGAACTTATCGAGCGCTCCGCGCAACTCGGCCAGTTGTTTGGGCATACTTGCGGTAACGGCGGCCAGTTGCTTCAACTCCCCGCCCGAAGATGGGGAGTACTTGTTCATCGAGAGTTGCTTAGGCGGCATCGAGGAGATGCTGCGGGACAGACTCTTCGCTTCTCCCGCCAGGCCCGCGACCATTCGCTCCAATGCGATGCTCTCGCGGGTGATTTTAGTGGAGATCTCCAGGAGATCCCGGGCATCGATGGGATTCCCCTTGAACGACATCAACAGCGCCATCCATTTCCGCTTTTCATTGATCTCCTGCTCGATGCCGCGCAAGGCGGCCAACGCCTTCTTGAGTCTCAGTCCGTCCAAGCCGGCCACGTTCCACCTCCAACGCCTGACCGCTAACGGGCGTCACACAGAGTATACTCCGCGCCCCCGGCGGGCCGGAAAAATCCCGCCCAGCCCTCCGCGCGTACGCTACGCAATTGTACTATCGAGATATGCTCCGCGCTTGCGCAATCGCCGTTGTGATCGCCTTCTTCGGCGCCCTGATGCCGATACCCGCGTCGCCTCCGCAAGATAGCGTTACCTGGCGTTTCGATCGTCTCGACGAAATCGGCGGATATCCCACCACGTTGCTGGGGCATCCCCGGGTCATCGAGACACCGGCAGGCAAGGCAATTCAGTTCAATGGCGTGGATGACGCAATCTACGTGGACGCGCATCCGCTGGCCGGCGCCGGGGCGTTCACATGGGAAGTGATCTTCCGCCCAGACCCGGGAGGAGCGGCGGAACAGCGTTTCTTTCACCTGCAGGAGCTTGACCCGAAGACCGGGGCGGACACGAATACGCGCATGCTGTTCGAGATCCGCGTGATCGGCGACAAGTGGGCCCTCGACAGCTTTGCCATGTCGGGCCGCGAATCGCTGGCGCTTCTCGACCGGGCCAAGCTGCATTCGCTCGGCGCCTGGCACACCGCCGCCGCGGTATACGACGGCCATGAGTTCAGAAACTACGTCGATGGCCTATTGCAGGGCTCGGGCCCGCTGCATCTCACGCCGCAAGGTGCGGGACACACGTCGATCGGCACACGCATCAATCGGATGGACTATTTTAAGGGCGCGGTGCGAGAGGCGCGGATGACCCGCCGCGCGCTGGCGCCGCCGGAGTTTCTGAAAATAGGAGACTGACCAACGCCTCATCCTGCAAGACTAATGGCGGCGGATAAACAAGCTGGACATTTGGCGCGGGCCCGGATACCGTAGAGTGGATAAACACGCGCGTTTAGAGCACCCGTACCGCGATCCGTGTCCAGAGTTTTGTTCCGGCTCCCCTAAGGAGCCGTCAAGAATGAAC
>Ga0182018_10001510_pt1 | contig 26291 bp, 21 predicted proteins | sample 812P2MmetaG_FD_120490 | JGI IMG/M metagenome (GOLD analysis project Ga0182018, IMG submission 120490) | Permafrost microbial communities from Stordalen Mire, Sweden - 812P2M metaG | ecosystem: Environmental > Terrestrial > Soil > Wetlands > Permafrost | place: Sweden: Stordalen | collected...
CGACGCACGCAGGAAGATATCTAACTGGAAAGCGGAGTACAACGAGCAACGGCCACACAGCAGCCTCGGCTATCGAACCCAAGCCGAGTTTGCACGCTTGGCCATAACCCCGAGCTGTGGAAAAGACGTGGGCTCCGCCCACTTGGAAAACGCCTGCGGCGTTTCCCACTTTCCCACAGCTCCGGCGACGGGCTAGATTTACATCATCACCTATACGGATTTCGGAGGCAGGTCATTTTCTTGCCCTGCATTCATCTGACCGATAACGACAGCTATGCAAACGAGCGATAACTTCATAATTGCTTTATCTACTGTTTTCTGGCGAATAAGCCGAGTTGCTATTCCGCCGATCAGCCAGTTTTCAGATCAGCTTCTGGATCATCGACCGTCGCTGCGCCAAGAGCGTGACCTCGCAGCGTCAAATAAAACAGCAGTTCAACTCGATTGGAGACGCCTATCTTTTCAAATGACCGGAAGAGGTAGTTTTTTACTGTATGTTCGCTGAGCCCTAATTCGGCTGCAATGACCTTATTGGTCTTGCCCTTTGCTGCACACTGCACCACTTGCAGTTCGCGCACGGTCAGAGGCGAGGACTCGTTTGCTACAGCCATATCGGGCGAGGGAATACATCTGAATGCGTCCAACAGAAGGGTGGTCTCCTGCGCCCCCGCCCAGATAAAGCCCTTGCGTACGTGGTCGACGCAATCAAGAAACTCTGCCACGGGCTGCTGTCGAGAGAAAACTCCGCGTGCTCCGCTGCGAAATGCGCTAACGACGGATTCATGCGTCGATTGATTCAGAAGAATAACAATCAGCACGCTCGGATGCCCGCGACTGACCGCTTGCGCCAGTTCGAATCCATTCCTGGACTTGTGGTCGAGCTCAGCGCCAATCACCACAAGGTCCGCGCGGTCGAAGTCCAAACTCCGAACGAGATCGGCAGACGAAACCGCTGAAGCATGGCAATTCCGGTCCCGTGTGAGAGCACTCGCAAGCAAGTCGCTGCTCATGGAGTCGCGATCCACGATCAGGACGCGAAATCCGGCCGGAGCATCCCGTCTCGGCTTCACCACCCCGCTCGCGTTCCGGTCAGTCTTCGATAAGACCAAGGGACCTCCCTCGCGGTTCCGGGAGGCGGCAGTCGGAAATTGCGATGGATGTAATTGCACCTGGATCCCCATTTCTATCGACAAGAAGACACCCTGCGACTGGCCAATTTTTCGACGTGTTCTTGCGTTAGCGGAACGTAGCCCTTGATCCCGCAATCAGAGTGACCGGGGGAGCCACCTCGAAAAGGGGTCGAGCAATTCCCTGGAGAAAGAACATAATTGGCATCCCATCCTAACCTCGTAACAGGATGCTCATGTATATCTGCCTACAAAGACGTAATCAAGCGCAACGTGGCGTCCAGAGAAGCACAACCGTGACAGCGAAATGTCTGCAGTCTCTATGCTTCGTGGAACCACTTTACGTCAACTCGGCAGTTTCGGAAACTCCATTTTTTCCACAACACACACTTCCTTCTCTATAACCTCCATAGGCGTTGTCTTAGGAACGGTGCTATTGTTCCGAGTTTTCCACAATCTTGCGTAGAGAAAGAGGCAGCGCGCAGGTTCCACCGTCGCCTCACACATTTACCAACATTCAGCATCTTGTGATGCCTCAGTAAGCCGCTTATTCTGACCTCGCCCATGCCCCCAGGACCTGTTCTTGAGCGAAGATCTGCGATGAGATACAAGCTGCGGTTGCCAGTCATCTTCCACTGGTACGACGGGGCGGAGCATACGGAAGGCGGCTTCACGACCGACGTTGCGCTGGACGGTGCACTGATTCTAAGCAGCAGGTGCCCACCGGTTGGAGCAAATATCCGAATCGAAGTTTTGATCCCTTCGCCAGACCAGAGTGCCGAGGAAATTCGAGTTGAGTGTTTGGGAAAGGTGACGCGGGTGGCTGACCACTTGGGCTCCAGTTTTTTTGGGGTCCGCGGCAAATTCAATGACGACCACCTGACGCGCCACGCCTTGATGTAAACGGAGGCGGCAGGCGAGACAAGGTATTTCGTCTGCACAGTGAACGAGAGTTCAGAACCGGGGGCTCCGGCCGATGGTTACCAACTTGAGTCCTATCCTGAAATTCGGCGCGTGGACCGCATTTCGGAGTTGAGGCAAGATTGAAGGCCCCGAAGGCGAAAGCCACTCATGGGACCGACAGGGCGGAGCTATGGACCGGTGTCCGCAAGGGACCAGAGAGTCGGCGCAATGAGGCCCTCGTTCGTCCTCCGTGGTCGCCACACGCTCTTCGCTGTCCAGCTATGACGGTGCCCACGCTCCTGTCTTAGCGATATGGGCAGTCCATCGTTTCGAACTCAGCGATTCTAGCCGCGACGCCTTCCCTCCGAAATATTGTCCGGGAAGCCACGTTTACGCCCACGTGTGTAGTAGGCCACCACAAGCAGAGGTGTCACATGAGTAACGACGTTCGGATTTCCGAAAGAGTGACTATCGTTGTGTGTGATCCCTGCCCGCTGATTTTTGCCGGGCTACAGAAGAACTTTGACGACGATCCCAGAATCCGTATCGTCGGCGAAACGCCGAATATCCGCACGCTTTGTCAGAAGGTTGCTGTTGAGCATATCGACATTGCGCTCGTGGACTGGACCATGATCGCATGGTATGACGATGACTGTATCAAAATGGTCCGGGAGATCAGTTCTCACGCGTTTCTTGTGCTTCTCGGCATGGCCGAAACAACCCGCGATCGAAAACGCGCCCTGGAATTCGGATCCCGTGGAATTATCAGCAAGAGTAGCAGTGTTTATCAGATACGAAAGGCGCTCTGCCGGGTTGCTAAGGGTGGTATTTGGCTGGAACGATCCGCAGCGGAAACCATGCTCGACCACGTGTTTTCCCCGCCCAGCGGTCCCCAGCACGAACTCCGGCGTATCGAACTGCTCACGCGCAGGGAGCGCCAAGTCATCGAACTCGTCTGCCGGAGCCTTCGAAATAAAGAGATAGCCTCCGCTCTCTTCATTTCGGAATCCACGGTTTGGCATCACCTCACCTCCATATTCGGGAAGCTGCAGATTACAGATCGTGTTTCCCTGGTGACCCTTGCTTTTCGTCACAATCTGAGTTCGTTTTTCGCTCCGGCCCCTGCTGCTGGAACGAACAGACCCGCTCTGCTGGCGATCCACCAGCGCGACATCGGCTGGGAAGAGCCAATACCAGCACCGGCAGCGGAGTTGAGTGCATAGCTGCAGGAGAATGCACACCTCCTCAGGGAGACGGGTCTAAACCCTTCACAGCCGGCACGAATTCACGAGTCATCCGAGCTTCTGTGTTGCCTGCTGCACGCGGCGGCCGAGTACCCAATATCGGCTCATAATGAAGAGAAACTTGGGATTTCCAAAGAGATATCGGCGCCAAAGGCGGCGCGGTTCCTGGCAAAGGCGGTAAAGCCACTCGAGACCGGCCTGCTGGATTGCTTTCGGTGCACGATGCGTGACTCCCGTAAGGATTTCGAAACTCCCGCCAACGCCAGCCGCCATCGGCACGTTAAGGTTGCGCAGGTACTGGTCGATAAAAAGTTCCTGCTTCGGCGCGCCGAGGGCCACAAAAACGACGTGGGGGCACGCTGCAGCGATGTCGTTGAGCGCTGCCACAAGACTGTGCGCTGATTTTTCGAAGCCGACCGGAGGACAGGAGATGCCGGCAATCTCGATGCCAGGATAACGCTGGAGCAGCATGTCAGCTAGGACAGCCGCGGATCCAGGACGTCCTCCAAACAGGAAAATGCGCAGCCTGTCGACGGCACCTCGTCTGCAGATTTCTTCCACCAGATCCACACCGGCGAATCGTTCTACGCGGCGGCGTGCAAGGATTTTGGCTGCCATACCGATTGAAACGCCGTCAGCGCAGACAAATTCAGAGCGTCGGAGGCAGTCGCGAAAGACAAAGTCGCTTTCGGCAAGGACATAAAACTGGGCATTAATTGTGGCCACCACGCGAGTCGAAGAAGCATGGAAAGCGTCATGAAGAATGAGTTCGATGAGACGCTCGCGCGGCAGCGTGTCCACATCGATGGGCCCAATTGAGATTCGCCTGTTCCACTCCGTCCGATCCTCTAGCCGAATTGGAGTGACCGATGCGTTCATAAAAACTCTGGACACGAAATCTTACGCTAGGCAAGATGACGCCGATCCGCTATCGAAGACTCCTGCTTGTGGCATAGCAGGTCTCTGCTTTTCAAGCTCGCGGCCGATAGGCGACGGTGTCCAAGACTCCGAACTGCGGCCGCGTTTGTTCTGCGCGTTTTCGGCTCCAAGACGGCTGATATCAGACAAAAATGAACCGGCAGAAACCTGCCGGACGACGCTCCGGTTCTGCCATTGCTGCTTGTAGCTCTTGGAGCCAACATAAGCATGGCGGCGCTCACTTCAAAACTGGCCGTGTGTCACCAATGGGTCTGCATGTTGACGGATCATTGCATCCCTACGCTGATAACGAAGAGCTCTCGTGGGAGCAATCAGCCAGCATCATCGGCTCGGGCAGGGTTTGTGGAGAGGTCTGTTGAAAATATGTCGGCATCTACAGCACATATCGGCGGGTACGAAGCAGCCAGCTCCGAGAGCTTACGGGAAAGGCCGCGGCGCGCACTCCCTCTTCAGCCAGATCTGCTCCAGAAGTTCTACGTGCTGATGCGCCAAAGCGCCCCCTTGCTGGCGATTGTTTCGCTCTGGATCGGGCCCAAATGGCAGAATCCGGAGCAATTCGGACACCTCATGGCCGTGCCATTTACGATCCGCCATGTCCTCATCGTCCTCGTGCTGATGATGGCTTGGTTCCAGGTTTTCAAATTGCGAAACGCCGCCGAGGGGCGGAATTCGCCACGACTCCGATTCATAACATCCCAGATCACTGGTGTGCTGACGGCCACTGCAGCGTGCACTGCGATTTTGTTGGGGGGGCGCGTGATCTTGCGCCATCCAGGACTCACGAATCTTTCACTGACTGGCTTTGCGCTGCGGTGCAGCGCCATCGGAGTCGCCTGCGTTCTGACTGGGGCCGTGCTTTATTCGGTCGCGTACTACGTGTCCAGGCCCAAGCTCTATCTGATCGTGGGCAGCCGAAAGAAAGCGATCGCGGCCTACAAGAGACTGCAGCATAGGGGCGCCCACCGAGGGCATGTGCTAGGCTTTTTGGACCCAGATCACTCCCACGCGAAGTATCTCCCTTCGGATTACCTTGGCTCGATCGACAAGCTGGAAAGCATTCTGATGTGGCAACCAGTCGACATGGTTTATCTGGCGCTTCCCCTGAACTCGCATTACCAGACGGTGCAGGAAGCGATCAGGATCTGCGAAAGAATTGGAGTGGAGTATTCGTTTTCTGCGGATGTATTTGAGACACGCCTTTCTCGCGCTAGCCGTTTTCCTCTGAAGCAGGTACGGGGCTTCGTGTATCACGTGGCCCATGAAGACTATGAAATACTGCTGAAGCGCGCTGTGGACCTTCTTGTCGCGACTCTGCTGCTGTGTTTGCTCTCCCCTCTCATGCTGACCATCGCGTTGGCTGTGAAGTTGACAAGCAGCGGCCCAGTGTTTTTCACGCAAGAGCGGTACGGTCGCAATCGTCGGCGGTTCCGAATTTATAAATTTCGCTCGATGGTAGCCGATGCTGAGGGTTTGATGAACAGCATCGAGAGCCTCAATGAAGCGCAGGGACCGATTTTCAAGATAAGGAAAGACCCTCGGATCACGAAGGTAGGGCGCCTTTTGCGGCGAATGTCTCTGGACGAGCTGCCGCAGCTGTTCAACGTGATTACGGGCGATATGTCGCTGGTAGGACCGCGGCCGATGTCCCTGCGAGACGTGCAGAGGTTTTCGGAGGGGAGTCTGATGCGTCGATTCAGTGTGATGCCGGGAATTACCGGTCTGTGGCAGGTGAGCGGAAGAAGCAACACGGATTTTGATACTTGGATCAGACTGGACTTGCAGTACATCGATCAGTGGTCGCCGGGGCTCGATTTTCGCATTCTGCTGCGAACCATCCCAGCGGTACTAAGCGGAAGAGGAGCGGTGTAGGGCTCCGATCTCTTTTCGGAACTGGAGCGCTGCAATCGCGGGGACACCATGCCAGGTGAGGACAGGATCGCCATCGTACATGACAGCTCAGCCCAGTACGCGGAGTCAGAGAATATTGTGGGGGAAATGGCGAGAATGCTGCCGCAGGCCGACCTGCTGCCAGCCGTTCACATTGCAGGGGATCTCTCCCAGAACATCCGGCCGCGATTCTGGAGGACCTCACGGGGGAACTACCTACCGGCCAAGGAGCGTTTCTCCGGGTCCTACTCTCTTCTGCGTCCGTTCGCGATTCGGCGGCTCGATCTTTCTGGCTACTCAATGGTGATAAGTAATTCCCTCGGATTTGCAGGGGGAGCCACGTGTCCCGATGAGGCAATTCATGTGTGCTACTACCATGGGCCCCTAAGGGCACGCTGGCGCTACAGCAGTTCTGCGCAGACAGGGCGAACGAACATCGTTACGGAACTGCTGCTGAAGCCTCTACTGGCCGGTTTGGCGAAGATCGATGCGGGGTCTTCACTTCAGCCGGACTACTGTATAGCCAAATCCCAGGTAGTGGCTGACGAAATTAAGCGCTGCTACGGCCGCAATGCCCTGGTGATTCATCCGCCCATCGATATGTCGCGCTATTACCCGAGCCGGACGGTGGAGGACTACCATCTGGTCGTTTCTCCTTTGCGGCCGCACAAGCGCATCGACATGGTGATCGCCGCCTGTAACTCGGCCGACAAGCGGCTGTTGATCGTTGGCGAAGGGCCGGACAGGTGGCGCCTGGGGAGACTGGCGGGACCGACGGTCGAGCTGCTGGGCAACCGGACCGAGAGCGAGACGGCAGAACTGCTGGCGCGATGTCAGGCGGTGTTTTGCTTTGACATCGAGGAAGATTTCGACACGATGCCTATGAAGGCGAATGCGTCGGGGCGACCGGCGATTTCCTTTGCAGCAGGCAGCGCGCTGGAAACGATTGCCGACGGAGAGTCCGGTGTTCTGTACCGGGAATACTCGAGGCCGGCCATCGTGGATGCGATGAGGCGCTGCAGCGCGTTGGACTGGGATGCAAACGCCCTGCGGCTTTACGCCAGGCAATTCGATATCCCGGCATTCAGAATTAAATTCACAGCGATGCTCGAGGACATTCTGGGAACCAAGGCAATACGCAAGGCGATAGCGTAAAGCAGGCAATCCAACCGGATTTATTAGCAATGCCGATCGGCAGCTTTGCAGACCATCAGGGGAGGCCCGTTGTTAATTGATGTTCAGCAGTCTCATTTCCCGGTCAATCGCAGCCCCGACGTTCTGATTATCGGGGCCGGGGCCGTGGGTCTGGCAATGGCGGCCCATCTGGTGCGGAACGGCGCTGATGTCGTAGTACTGGAGGCTGGCTCAACGAGTGTACGAGAGGACTCACAGAGGTTTTTCGAAGCTGCGACTTGGTGTGGATACCCGCTCGAAGGCCTGCATGTGGGACGGCTGCGGGTTTTGGGTGGAACCACGAATGCGTGGCCGGGACAGCTGGTTCCTTTCGATCCGATCGTATTTGAGCAGCGGCCATGGGTTTCCGACGAGGCATGGCCGATCAACCGTGATGCTTTGGAGTCGTACTATCAGACCGTCGCTGAGATGCTTGTAGCAGGCTCCGGGCGGACCGAACCGGGAAAATGAAGCAGAATCAATCATTGGCGAGAAGTAGTCCTCCCATGGAGTGGGTGGTCCGCTGGACGGAGGATATCCGAGAAAAGGGGGGAAGGGCGGTCGTGGTCAGGCTCCTCGTGCTTTGGCTGCTGGCGCGGAACATTTTCCGCAAAGGAAATATCACGGCAACGGGTGGTCCGGTCGTCAGTCTCACCACGTATGGCGCGCGCCTGAAGAGTGTCTACCTTGCGATTGAGTCGATCGCGGCGGGATCTGACCGACCGTCCCGTCTCATCCTGTGGCTGGACGAACCAGAACTGCTTGGCAATCTTCCCCCTCCTCTCATCCGACTTCAGCGGCGAGGATTGGAGATCAGGCTGACAGAGAAGTTTGGGCCGCACTGTAAGTACTATCCCTATCTGATCACCGAGGCTTGCCACTCGATTCCTCTAGTCACCGCGGATGACGACATCTTATATCCGAGATGGTGGCTGGAGCGACTGTCACGCGCTTACCGGGAACATCCGGCGGACGTGAATTGCTACCGCGCGCGCGCGGTGATGCTCGAGGAAGATGGCGACCTCAGAGCTTATCGGCAATGGCCTCTGTGCAGGAGCAAGGAGGCAAGGTATTCGCACCTATTAACCGGGGTTTCAGGCGTTGTCTATCCGCCGGAATTATTGGACGACTTGCGTCGAGCTGGAACAGGGTTCATGCAGGTGAGCCCCAAGGCCGACGATCTTTGGCTGCATGCACAGGCAATTCGCGCTGGCTACAAAGTACGGCAGGTGTACATACGGCCGATGCATTTTCCAGTGGTGCCGGGGACAGGGGGATCGTCGCTGCAGGCTTCTAATGTGTACGCAGGAAGGAACGACCTGCAGGCAAAGGAAACCTACACGGAGACCGATATTGCGCGGATGCGTCTGGATTACGAGCTCTCCGGCGAAGGTGGGAGTTGTTACCGTGCTTTAGGGGAGGGGGATGTCAGCGACCTGGTCCCAGTTTGGACGCTTTTCGCGGGATCAACCGAATAAATAGGCAATTAGGGATTGTGAGGCGGCCAAGCCCACCATAGGAAACTAATGGTGAGCGTTAATCATTGGCCTAAAGGTGTAAGCATGCGGGAAAAAACCAGACGGGAAGCGATTTTGCTGAGTCTCCAGACCGCTGCGTATGCAGCGGCCAGCGGGAAAGGCTTGTCATTTTCCGCGGAAATGCCGGACGACTCGCAGTGGCCTTCACTCAAGTCGATCGGGGCGCGTTTTGGCTGTCCTGTCGGAACGGCAACCCCGTATCAGATGCTGCAGGATGCTGCGATTGCGCAGATTGTGACGATGGAGTTCAACCTGCTGACAGCGAGTGGCATGAAATGGGTTGCGATACATCCTGACCCCGACCGATACGATTTCACGGAGGGGGACTGGAATGTGCATTTCGCCGAAGAGCATGGCATGCAGATCCACGGTCACAACCTCTGCTGGAACAATCCTGCGGGCAACCCCGCGTGGCTGCAGAGCGTGCTGAACCGCAATAACGCGCGGGAGATCCTCACATCACACATCACGACGGTGATGAAGAGGTATCAGGGACGAGTCGCTTCGTGGGATGTGGTGAATGAACCTGTCGTGTCGTGGCCGGTGAAGACCGGTGGCCTATATCCCGGAATTTGGCTGCAAACCCTGGGCCCGGAATACCTCGACATCGCGTTTCATGCAGCTGCGGAAGCTGATCCGAAAGCTCTGCGCATCATGAACGTGCACGCGCTCGAACAGGATACCCCCGAAAACGAATTGGCGAGGACCAGGGTGATTGAATGGCTGAAGGAACTGCTGTCCCGCGGGGTTCCCATTCAGGCCGTAGGGATCGAATCGCATCTGGATGCAGCGCGCCCGCTCGCCGACGCGGCGATGCGGAAATTCCTGGCCACCATCCGGGAAATGGGGCTGCGGGTGCTGGTCACCGAACTCGATGTGAAGGAATCACGGGCAACCGGAAATTCCCACGACTGGGACGTGACGATCGCGGACTACTATTCCAACTACCTCGCCGAGGTTCTCTCCACGGTTCAGCCGCAATCGATCATCTTCTGGTCCCTCACAGACCGATGGGATGGAAAAGACAAAGTGCAGGGTCTGCTGCAGAATAATTTGTCACCACGACTGTCACTGTTATCGGCTGCGCAGGCGCTCGAAAAGGGGCCATCGCATGGGTGACATAAGGGCTGCGCTGCCGGCCGCGGAACCACAGGGGGACGACGGAGAGCGGAACCGGCCCGCACTGAATATGGCAACCCGATGGTCCATACCGAATCCGCTGGCGCCGGAAGCCGCCACCGACGCCACGACGCTGTTCGCGCGCCTTGAGACCCTGGCATTGCTTCTCGCTCTTTTCCTCTTCGCAACCGGCGGCGCCTTCCTCGTCGCAGGCATGGAAGAGCACGCTAAGGGATCGGCCACAGTGGTTTCCGCCAGCGGCCCGACCGGATTGCTGCACTCACTGGAGCTCGCCGTTGCTCTGGGAATCTCCCTGTTTCTCGTTATTTCCCGCTGGCGCAGCGCCCTCGGGCTCTCTCTGAGAATGTGGCCGTTCACCGCCTCCGCTGTTCTGGCAGTCCTCTCTTCCCTGTGGTCGATCGATCCATTGCTCAGCCTGCGAAGCGGTCTGTATCTCCTCCTAAATACTTTGCTGGTGTATTACCTCGTGCAGCGATACACGCTGCAGGGCTTGTTGCGTCTGATGATGGGACTGGGAGTGGTTGTGGCCGTGTTAAGCATCGCGACCGCTATCGTGCTCCCGAGCTATGCCCTAGGCATCGCCGGCTCGCACTGGGCACTCCAAGGGGCATTCGTTGCTAAGAACGTAATGGGGAATGTTGCGGTTCTTCTGCTGACGCCGGTGCTCTTCTTGAGAAATATCCGCTTCTCTGTGCGGGCGGCCTACATTTTTGTCTTCCTGGGTCTGATAGCGCTTTCGTTCTCCATTCAGGCGTGGGCGGCTACCCTGTTCTGTTTCGGCTTCGCTGGTGCGGGGATTCTGTTACGCCGCCTGCGCAACCGAGATGCCGTGTGGCTGGCGTATGTCACGCTGCTGCCGGCAGCCATGGCCCTACTGATCCTCGTGACCTACCGGATCGAGATTCTTGGGTTCCTAGGAAAAGATCCCACGCTGAGCGGCCGTACGGTGATCTGGGATGCGGTGTTGCGGTCGATTGCAAAGCGGCCTGTTTTCGGGTGGGGCTATAACGCATTCTGGCAGGGTTTCAAAGGTGAATCGGCGGACGTATTCCTGATAGTTCACTTTCCTATTGCACAATCGCAAAATGGGCCCCTCGAAGTGTTGCTGGCACTTGGGGGAGTAGGATTGGGCATTGTTCTGACGACGTTTGTCCAGGGGTTCCGTAATTTGCTTCATTGTTTCCGGCTGGGAGCGGCAGATGAGGCGGCCTGGTATCTGCTGATTATTCTCCTGACCATCTACTATTCGATTGGTGAGGCCTATTTCCAACAGCCTAACTCGCTGGGATCGATGATGTACATCCTCGCCTGCACTGGGCTGTTCGCGGAGGCGCAGCGTGCACACGCGGGCTTGCAGGTGCTCAATCGCGGTACAGGTCTTGCGAGGAGCATGCCACTATCCGCTCCGGCCTATTGCGACCGGGAACACCAACAAACGCCAGCGTAACGCAGCACACAGCACGTTCTTGTCAGCCGGTCTGCGCGGGTGATCTTCTTCAAACAACGGACTCGGTTCGCACGCACGGTCGCTGCCAGCATCCACTTCGACGATGCGTAAAAGGGAAGACGGAGGCGTATGGCTCATCGAGTTGCATCTTTCGCCGCTGCAATCGCTTACATAATCCGCGCAAGGCAGGCTGCAAGCGTCCAGCGAGAAAAGGACGCAACCAGCGCAAATTCTGTGCAGGAGCAGTGGGTGCTTTGAATTTCGGGTTGATGTTTGTGATAGTGAGGAATCTCACCTCTGATCGCCAATGTCCCGTGATTTTCTTATGAGTCCGAGGTAATTTGCCACGCCGAAAATTCCCCGGCTCACGCTCCTGACGACGCACCGTACGCGGGAAGAAAGAATGCATCCCGAATGCGCCGCCGCAGGGCCGGAGTTACCAGGAAGACGCCTAGGATCAGGGCGATATTCGCTGGCGTCGGCGATCCCCGCAAAATGCATTCATGCAGCAGGACCCGCAGTCCGGCCACGCCGGCTTTGTCCTCGGCAGCGCGACCCACGCAGGAGCCGGCAATGAAGCGCGAATAGCCTCGGCGCGTCATCTTGTGGCGGTTGGCTCGGCCCCAGGCAAGCCGCGATTCCCAGCTCAGCTTGCTGGTGATCGTGGAGCGGTCCTCCGGCGCGTGGTAAATCGACAGCGGCTCCGGAACCACGGAGAGCGTAACGCCCGGCGTCGTGGTCGCGCGAAGGAACCAGTCGATGTCCTGGAAGCTGGAAAGCTCCTTCCTGAAGGGCACTTCCAGGAAGAGCTCCCGCGAGCAGAAGAACGTCGACGTCTGGAAATAGCACAGATAATCGAACATGAAATCCGCAATCGGCTCGTCGGCCTCCGGCAGCCGCCTCGGCCGCAGCACATCCGGACCGCCGGATCGCCGAACAATGTAACGGCATACCACTACGGCCTCCCGGCCCGCCGCGCTCTCAGCCGCCATTAGCTGCTCGGCTAACTTAGTCGGCAGCCACTCATCGTCGTCATCCAGCAACGCGATCCACCGGCCCCGCGCCCTGCGCGCCCCGATGTTCCTGGCTTCTGCTCCGCCTGCGCTCTGCTCGAGCGAAACCCGCACCAGTCGGCTGTCCGTGATTTGATCGAGCTCGGATTCGGTTTCCGGATCCGGGCCATCGATCACGACAACGATCTCGATCTTCCGCTCCGTCTGCCTCATGGCGCTGACAATCGCCCGGCGCACCAGCTGCGGACGCCCTCGGGTCGGGACTACCACACTCACCAGCGGGCTTGTGCGAGGGTTCATAAGATTCATGCCGCGCTAGTGGGTATACAGAGCTGCTGAGGCCACTGACGCGGTAATCCCCGCAGCTCCCAGCCCGATTCCCTTCACATAGCTGAAGGGTACGAAGACAATATCTCCGGCCTCCAGCGCCACATCCATATCCTTGCCCTTCTGCATACGCGAAATCTGGATCCGCGTTTCATTGAGGCTGCCGTCGGGATTTTTGCGGATGAGCCGTGCGTGCTCGGGTACCGCCGTCTTATTCAGGCCGCCAGCCTGCGCGATAATCTGCAGAGTAGTCAGCTGCGAGCGGTTGTCATCCATCGTGTAACCGCCGGGGTTCTTTACGTCACCGAGAACGTAGACAATGCCGGCCTTTTCCACCAGCACCGTGTCTCCGGGATACACCAGCACCGTCTTGTCGAACGCGGCGTTCGCGTCATTGGAGAGGAAGTACGATACCTTCTCTCCATCGAGGCCGTGGCGTTTAATCGTGATGTTGCGGTCGGCGATTGGAGTTACCCCTCCGGCCATTGCCAGAATGTCAATAACCGAGCGCGGTGCCGTGATCTGGTAAGAACCCGGCTGATGGACTTCGCCGAGCACCGAGACGTTCTGCGTCGCATACTGGTCGATGAAGACCGTCACCTGGGGGTGCTGGACGATCTTGCCCTCCACGAGGCGGCGCTCGATCTCGCGCGCAGCCTCGGCAGGCGGCCTACCGGCCAGGTGAACGTTGCCCAGGAATTCCACCGCAGCGTCACCGGAGTCCGAGACGCGCACGTGCTGTTCCATCTCGGGCGTATCGAATACCTGGATGTGCAGCAGATCGCCGGGTCCGATCACGAGTTTACTTGCCTGCCCGCACACGTTCAGCGACAGCAAACTCACCAAAAACGGCAACAGCCAGCTACGCGTTCGCACGCCGTTCCTCCCGCGGGAGGCGAAGATAATCGCTTCCGTAGTAGTCATGAAACGCATAAGACCCGGTCTTCACCCCGTTCAGCGCTATGCGCACATCGCTGTGCCGCTTGTGCATCTCCAGCCTGTTCAAAGCCCGCCGGAGCGAAATCCGTGGCGTTTGTCCGATGCGGGCAACCACGATGGTCGTGTCGGCCAGCATGGAAAGCGAGACAGCATCGTTAACCGGCAGGATCGGCGGCCCGTCGATGATGATGACGTCGAATTTCTCGCGGCACGCCTGCACCACGGCGCTCATTCGGCTGGACTCCAGAAGATCGATCGAGTCCGGCGCATCGCGTCCCGCTTCCATCAGACGAAGCGTCGGAAGGCTGACCGGCAGCGGAGTCAGCATGCTGTCCTCCGGATCGGCCGTATCCTGACGCAACAACCGGCTCAGACCGCCGTGGTCCTCGAGGTCCAGATCGGCACCGAGGCGGGGCCGGTACAGATCGGCCTCGATCAGAAGAACCTTGCGCCCCTGCTGCGCCATCGCAACCGCAAGACCCTTGGCAATCGTGGTCTTGCCTTCCCCTGGCAAAGCACTGCCGATCAGAACGACCCGCGGCGGCTTAAGAACATCGTTCATCATCAGCGAACTGCGCAGCCCCCGCATCGCCTGATGAAAGGCCGATCGCGACGAACTGACATCCTCGAGCGAATAGCCGCCGCGCTTGGAGCGCAGATGAGGGATAACGCCGATCAAGGGAAGGGAGCCGCACTCGATCTCGTCAACGGTCTGCACGCGGCGGTCAACAATATCGACAAACAGGGCGCTGGAGCTGCTCAGGAACAGTCCTGCACCGACGGCGGCCGCCATGAACAAAAGAACGTTCGGCCAACTCGGCTTTGCCGGGGTGCGGCCAGGATCAACCGTCGCGATGTTGGATGAGCGCAGGCCCTGCACCAAACCGGCTTCCTGCAGCCGCTTGGTGAGATCTTCGTAGAGGCCGCGCGTCTCATCGGCTTCCTTGCGGACAATGGTAAAATCAATCGCCTTGTTGTTGAGCTGGTCGGCCTTTTGCCGCGTCTGCTCGAAAAGGTTGCGGGTGTTCTCCTCAGTTTTCAGCGCGACATCGTAGTCACTCTGTGCGCGGGCCGCGATGCGGGCATCTTCGGCGGCGATGGACCGATCGAGACCCACCAGAGCCGCGCGCTTTTCATTCAGCGGAGGGTAATTGTCGCCGAACTTCGCCGCGTCATGCGCTATATCTTCCGTGAGGGAAGCTTCCTGTTCACGGAGAGTCTGTATGACCGCCAGAGAATTGCTCATCGAAGGAGAGCTTCCGGCGATGGCATTGCCGGTGAGCCCTGAGATCAGCTCGGGATTGCCGCTCTTTACAACCTGGTAGAGCGCGCCCTTGAGAATCCGGCTGGACTGGGCAGCAGTCAGCGCAGCGGTCGCTTGCTGCACCTGATCGAGGACCGTGCTGTAAATCTGTTCCTTACCGGTGGCGTCCGTATCGCCGAGACTGAAAACCCCCATCTGCTGCTGGAGCTGAACCACTTTGGACTGGAGGTTTTCGCTCTGTCTGCGCAAATCGCCGAGCTGACCGGTCAGCCACTCCGATGCCTGCATACCGGCCGCCGAGTGCGTCTGGAGGTTGAACGCGACCAGCGCCTGGATCAGATGGTTGACAACCTGACCCGCGAGCACTGGATCCATGGAGCGATAGCTGATATCAATGATGCGCGTGCCAGATTCAGTCTTGATCTTGAGATTATGACTGAAGATGTGAAGGGAGCGCGCCTCGCGGGCCGGCTCGCTCAGCACAGACTGATGCTGCCCGAAGGGCAGCAGGTTCAGGACCAGCGAAACATAGCCAACGCGCTGGAAGTCGGGCGAATTCTCAAGATTCAGTTCCCGGATGACGCGCAGCGCCAAAGTATTGGACTTCAGAATGTCGGCCTGCGTTTCAAGGTCCAGTCCCGTCGTCATCGCGTCCGGCGTCACTTCCTGACCATTGAAGACGTCAGACAGTTCCATGCCGCCCATGGATTCGTTCTGCACTTCGATGCTGCCAGTAGCGGAATAACGGCGAACAGCGATACAGCAATACAGCGCAGCGAGCAGAACCACGCCTCCCAGCGTGACGTAAAAAACCCGTCTGCGGCGGAGGTAAATCGGCCACAGGTCTCTGATCGACAAATCGGCTACGGGAAGCGGCGTTGCATCGACGAGTGTTGTCACTGAGGGTTCCTTTGGGGGACCGTGGGATGGATGATGGCCGAGCAGACTACGCCAATAAGCCAGCTCACCGCGAAATCATGGGTTCATCATGGAGGCAGGAGGGGCCGAAAACAAGAGCAGAAGCCTGCTATGGCAGGGCGAAACTAGAGCGCGACGTCGGCCGTTGCAAGACTGGTCTGAGTCTGCCGGCTCAGTTTGAACTGGACCGCAATCCACAGCGAAAGGAGTAACAGCCCATCCGAAGCCAGACTCGTCCATGTCGCGCCCAACCAACCATATCTGGGCAGAATCAGCAGGTTCAGCCCAACGTTCACGGCGGCTACAGCGACCTGGATCGCGCACCGCAGGCCCTGAAGCCCCGCACCCGATAACGAGTCGGCGAGAAACGAATGAACGCTTCGGATAAGCGGCAGAAAGGCCAGCCATCGCAGGGCCGGAACCGTCTGCGCATAACTCGCGCCGACAAGGTGGGGCAGCAGCGGGGCCCCAATCCAAAGAGCCGGACCCAACACCACGCTGTAGAGACAGGCACGCCCGATCTGCGTACGCGCATACGCGTACGCTGGCCGCATTCCTCCGACCCCGTAGCGAAAGAAATGAGGATAGGCCGCCGATACCAGCGCCCGCACCGGCGTCATGCTCACGTCGATAATGCGATATGCCGCCGCATAAATCCCAACCTCCGCAAAAGAATATCCACTCAGCATCACCTTATCGATGTCGTTGTAGATCGTGGCCGCGGCCGCTCCCACACTGAAGTAGATGCCCTCACGAACGTCCGCTATCAGGCTTGGCAGATCGAACTCGGGCCGACCCCAGCTGCGATACGCCCGATATACCGCGTAGCCGGTTCCCGCCGCCGTCGCCGCTACATAGGCCCACGTCCACCAAAGCAGCGTCACCCGATGCCCAAAGGGTGCAAGGATCGCAATGGCCGCCAGGCGCAGGGCGCTGCTGACGACCGCCTGGATGGCGTTGTCCTTCATCCGGTCGATTGCGCCAAAACCAAACATCGCCAGTTCGGTCACTCTCATAAGGATGAGATCGGAGCAGCAGATCCCCGCGATCACACCCAACGGAATTCGAAGGCGGAAAAGAATATCGATGGCGAAGACGATCGCGACGAAGACGCTGCCGGAAACCATGGTTGCTGCCAGGCCGTTGCCCCAGCAGACGCTTGCGCTGCGCTTCCCCGACCGCACGTTCTTGACGAAAAGATTGTTTGTGCCCAAGCCCGAAAACGGCGTAAGTACGCCAGCCAGCGCCACGATGGCAGCAAACGCACCATAGCGGCTGGGTCCCAGAATCCGCGCAATCAGCACGAAATAGACGGCCTGGATCACCAGCCTCAGCCCCTGGCCGAGGGTCAGATGCCCCGTGTCTCTCGCGAAAGAGCTCCGTTTCAGTCGATCAAGCAGGCGCATAGGTTATCCAGGCGATCGGTACTGCCGGTGTACCCCGAGCCCGGATAGCCGCGCTCCGGTCTGTCTGTCCAGGATGCCGGCCGAGGCTGCCTCTTTCATCCCAGCACAAGATCCCGGGCGCTCCAGTATGCTACCTTGAGCATAACCTCCGTCTTGCTGCGCACGGGAAGCCGCGCCCAAAATGTTCTCGTAAGATCGCGGCACTCGGATTCGAACCCGCCCGACATCCAGCACATGCCGAAATTCCTCGAGAACAATTTGGTGCCAACGCGCTCCAGATCCGGAAAGCGCTCCCACAGGCAAATGCCCGTCAGCAATCCTGTCTTGCTGACCAGCCGCTTCCTCCCCGCTTTGAGGCCTGTATAAAGGTTCGATCCATGGATCCGCTGAAGCGTGATCTCCTCCGCCATCCGCCACCCCGGCGCCAGGGAGATTGCGCTCAACTTGATATATCCATCGCTGGTGATCCGTATCATCTCCGGCATCGGCAAAATTCGGGCGAGTAGATTGCGCCGCATTGAAATACCAGAAGTGCTCGTCGGTATATTAGGCGGAGTGCCGGCAGCCATGTCCCGACGAAAGTCAACCGCGCCCACTTTCCACTCGGATGCCAGCGGATTCTGTTCACCTGTCACATCGTTAAACTGACGCACTCTGTCGAAGCACCAGCCGATCTCCGGATGCCTCTCAAACGTCTGATAAACCTTTTCGACCTTCTCGGCGGCAAACAGATCGTCCGCGTCAAGAAAGCAGACGATTCCTCCGCTGCTCCGCTCAAAGCCGGCATTGAACGCTGTGGCTTGCCCCCCATTTTCCTTGAGAACAGGGATGATCCTGTCTCCATAGCTCGCAATAATCTCACGCGAGCCATCGGTCGAGCCATCATCCACAACAATAACTTCTAGGTTCTCGTAAGTCTGGCAAAGCGCGCTCTCGATCGCCTTTTCCAGAAAGCGCCCGTAGTTATAGTTATTGATCAGAATGCTGACCAGAGGGGGTATCGGCAACATGCTCTCCCTGGGAGCCGTGCTCCCGGTTCCAGTTGTGAGTTCTCCGTCGAACCGCATGGAAGCGCAGCCCCCGCCGCCGTCTTTTTGAATTATGCAAACAGCTTACGACTCTCACAAGAGCAGAACACTGCCAAACCCGCAAATCCCACCGCAATAAGAATTGGCAGACCCCTGCCATATAAGGATTTGCTCAACCCCTTCAAGATAGAGACAGCGGTTGCCGGCTCGCACCGCATCTGCGGGATCCCGACGAGGTGCCTACGGAGACAGCAGGGATGACGGAGAAGTTCACGCACCTGGTGCTGACCCGCTTCAACACAGCGGTGGGTTATGCTCCCTGGGCCAGACGACTGGATTCGAAGTGGCTCGAGTCTCGGCTGGTGTTCTTTGAGAGGTATTGTTTTCCGTCGATGGCAGCACAGCGCGGGGCGCACTTCGACTGGATCGTATTCTGCGACATGAACAGCCCGAACTGGTTTCGCGAGAAGATGGCCTCGTTCGAACCTCTGGTGAGGCCGTTCTATGTGGATGGCTGGCTGACTGATGAACGGATCGCCAACACTCTCGCGGAGGCTGGCCTGGTCTTGACGCCGTATCTGATCACGACGCGCCTCGACAACGATGACGCCCTCGCTAGCCATCACTTGGCTGCAGTGCAGAGCGCGTTCCACGAGCAGGATCGGGAGTTTGTCGAATTTCCCTTGGGGATTCAGTCGTTTCGCGGACATCTGTACACGGTCTACTGGCCTTCTAACCCATTCCTGTCTCTAATTGAAAAGGTGGGCAAAGGCAATCAGTTCACGACGGTATGCAGCGTCCGGCACGATCAGGTGCGCAGTGCGGGAAAGATCTGCAGTCTGATGCGGACTCCGCAATGGCTCCAACTCCTCCATGGCGACAACCTTGGCAATACGCTGCGGGGATGGCCGCGCCTGAAAAGCCGTGGCCATCCAGACTTCGGGGTGCTGTGGCCAGCGATGGAGCAGCACGATTCCTTGCCGCAGCGAATGCTGTTCAGCGCGGCGGCGTATGGTGACCGGGCAAAGCGCTGGCTGATTCGACACGCCAGCTCTGCCTAGGATCACTGCTGAATGGTACGGTGTTATGCTGCCACAGGCGTGCGCCTTGGGCAGCCGAACGGCGGAAGCAGGGAGAGCGGTTCCATGGAGTTTCGATCCTGGCGCTTGCAGTTGACTTGGCACCACATTGTTTGCTCTTCTCTGCCGAAGTGGACCGAACCGAAGCTCCGTACGCTTCTGGGCTGGCCCACTTCGGCCTGTATGCAACGCAACAGACCCCGGATGCGCCGGGTCGACGCAAAGTTCGCTCTCGTCAGCGAGGGTCGCGGGTATTCCGAATGGAAACGAAGCGGTTAACCGACGGGCACTGCTACCGGAAAGGCTGGTGTGCAGTCTTTGAAATCGGTCTGAATTCGCCGGTAACGAAACAGCCGAGGATTCTAATTTTGCCGGCGCGTATCCCGGTGTGTGGGTTTGCCGCCCTGGCAGAGAGACGCATCTGATGGAGCAATGCAAGCAGGAAACGAATCCGATTCCCAACCAGATATCTGCGTTGGGCGATGCCTGGCCGAACTCGTGTGCACTCACGCAACACGCCCAGCGCCTGACGTATAAGGAATTAAACGAGAGAGCCGACTGTTTTGCCGGCTACCTAGCCGCTTGCGGCACGGAATCCGGTGGTACAGTTGCGCTTTGTCTGGAGCGGTCGCTTGACGGGATTGTGGCTGCTCTGGGGACGATGCGAGCGGGTGCCGCCTATGTACCCCTGGATCTGTCATGGCCCGATTCCCGCCTGCGCTACACGGTGGTGAACTCGGGCGCGACCGCGCTGGTGGCGCGAACGCCGGTTCTCGATCGGCTTCGGATTGGGATCCGCGGTGTGGATCCGGAGCGCGATGCGACCGAGATTGCGGAGAAACGCGACCCTGTGCACCGAACTGTGGATCCGGAAAGCCTCGCTTATGTGATCTACACGTCCGGGTCGACCGGCGTGCCCAAGGGAGTTGAGATCACGCACAGGAACCTCGCGCACCTGACGCAGTGGCACAGAGAGGCCTTCGGAGTGACGCAGCAGGATCGGGCGAGTCACGTTGCGGGGCTTGGGTTCGATGCCGCAGTCTGGGAAATTTGGCCCAACCTCTGTGCCGGCGCGACGGTTGTGCTGGCGGACGAGGAAGCGCGGTATTCTGCGGAGCTACTGCAGGCGTGGATGGTGCGGGAACGGGTGACGATCGGCTTTGTTCCGACAGCCCACGCCAGTGCCATGATTCGCATGCAGTGGCCGCCGGAGACAGCCCTGCGCTGTCTGCTGATAGGCGGAGATACCTTGCAGGAGCGTCCCGCCGTCGATCTGCCGTTCAGGGTTATCAATAACTACGGCCCGACAGAGTGCACCGTGGTGAGCACCGCCGGGTTGGTGCGACCCGGTGGAGATCAGCCGCCTTCGATTGGCGGCGCGGTGGATGGCGCGAGCATCTATCTTCTGGATCAGGCAGGCGGGCCGGTTCCCGATGGCGTTTCGGGAGAAATTCATATTGGCGGCGCAGGTGTCGGTCGTGGATATCGAAACCTGGAGGATGCCACGACGAAAGCATTCCTGCCAGATCCTTTCTCGGTAATGCCGGGAGCTCGGATGTTCAGGACGGGCGATCGGGCGGTGCGAACAGCTAACGGGGAACTGCAGTTTCTGGGCCGTGTGGATCGCCAGATCAAAATCCGCGGACAGAGAGTCGAGCTGGATGAGATCGGAGCGACTTTGATGCAGCATCCAAGGGTCGAGTTCGCTATGGCCATTGCTGTAGAAAAGCAACTTATCGGTTACATACTTCCCGGAAAAGACAGGCCCGAGCCAACTGCGCAGGAGATGCAGGCATATTTATTGCAAAGGCTGCCGGAGTACATGGTTCCTGCGACGATGGTACGGCTGAAGAAGCTGCCGCTTTCCGCGAACGGAAAGCTGGACTTCAGCGAGCTTCCACAGCCATCGGCGGCCAACCGGCTCGATAGCACGCCGGAGAGGGCGGCGATATCGCCGGTGGCGAAGAAGCTGCTGGCGATGGTCCAGCAACTTCTGGAAAATGACGCGATCAGGGCGGACGAGAACTTCTTTCTGGCAGGTGGGCACTCTCTGCTCGGCATGCAGCTGGTGATGCGCCTGCAAAGTGAATTTGGCCTGGAGATCGCGCTGCAGCAGCTGTTCGAATCGCCGACGGTCGCGGAGCTGAGCATGCAAATCGAGAGAATGCAGCATGAGTCGCGAATTGCGGCTGTGTGGAAGGACGTGCTGGGTCTCGAATCCTTGGGAGTGGATGAGGATTTCTTCAGCGTGGGAGGAAACGCAAAGCTGTCAGCAGTGGTTCGCCAGCGCATTGCGGGCGAATCCGGTGAGCAGATGACGGAGGCGGAATTCAACAGCAATCCGACAATCCGTCGGCAGGCTGAGCTGGCCGTGGGACGAAGCACGATACAACACAAACCCCCGCCAGGCGTGCTCCCGCTGCGACCGCTGGGAACCCGCACGAAAATCTTCTGGGTGCATTACTTCAATGCCAACCTGGCGCGAGCGATTGGAGATGATCAGCCATTTTTCTCCGTCACCCTAGCGGCGGAGGATGTCCGGTCGCTGGGCGCGGCGGCGACGCTGGAAAAAATCGCCGCATGCATTCTGGACAAGATACGGGCAGTTCAGCCCACAGGTCCCTATATTCTTGGAGGGCTTTGTCTGGGCGGGGTGCTGGCCTATGAAATTGCCTCGCAGATGCGTGCTGCCGGAGATGAGATAAGCCTTCTGGTTGTGATCGATCCACCGAGCCCATCGAGCGTGAAGGACTACGGTTCGCTGGCGCGCAGATGGGCGTACCTGCGTTATCTAATGAAGAGAGCGGAATGGCTGGGGCCGCGGACGACTCTGCTGTATTCGATGGAAAGATTGATCAAGACATTCCCGCGGCACTGGTGGAAGCACTTTAGCATTCACCAGGTCCATGTTGCCCAGGAACTGGTTGAAACCGCCGCTTATTTCTACAGGCCCAGGACATACGAGGGTTCGGTACTGTTGCTGCTCGCCTCAGAGCAACTCCCACACGCGAACTCCCTCGCACGGTGGCAGGCCCTGGTTCCACAGAATCTCCATACGGAGTATGTGGAGGCGTATCACCGGGAACTGATGGAGCCGATTAACGCGAGGAAACTTGCGGAAGCCGTTGTTTCGCAACTGGCAGCGCTGGGAGCGAACGCCCCATCGGCACCCCGCCAAAGCTGTCGCTCCGCAGCGCCGGACCATTGCGGAAGCGGCGAATTGGCGCTCGGACTGGCTCTTCGGGAATGAAAGGAACCTGGGACGGAGTCGCGTCACCGCCCGCGGTGCGGGAGCGCGGTGTGCGAAGAATTGATCTGAACGCAAATGGAGTAAAGAGAATGCATGGATCGGGGACGGGCGCAGCGGACAGCGAGGAGAGCAACCAGTTCAGCCTGCTGCGGATGCTGAGTCCGGAAGTACTCGCCGAGCCGTATGCACTCTATCGCCGACTGCGGGAGTACGATCCTGTGCACTGGGATCCCTACATGCACGCGTGGGTGGTCACGAGTTATCCGGAAGTGATCAGCGTCCTGATGAATTACTCCGCAAACCGAACCCCCCCGCCGGCGTATCTGGACCGGCTAGGACTCTCGTTCATGAAGCCGTTCTCCGAGATGATGCTGCGGCAAATGATGTTTATGGATGCGGCTGCCCATACGCGCCTGCGGAGCATTTGCTCGGCGGCCTTCACTCCGCGGAAGGTGGAGGAACTACGTAGTGCGATCGAGTCCATCGCCGATGATCTGCTGGACAAAGTTGCCGACCAGGGCCTGATGGATTTGATTGCGGATTTTGCCAATCCGCTTCCGGCGATCGTGACCGGGCGGCTGCTGGGGGTGCCCGTCGAGGATCACGCGCAGCTGCATAGGTGGGTTCTGGACTTGGCCGAGGTCCTCGGGAATTTTCAACATGATCCGCACCGGGTGGCCGAAATCCTGCGAAGCCTGGAAGACGTTAAGGCGTATATTGCCGCCCAGATGGAGGAACAGCGCACGCGTCCGCGGGGAGGCCTGATCCACTCGCTCATGATGGCGGAGGTAGACGGTAATCGGCTGTCGGATGAGGAAGTGATCGCCAATACGATCATCACGCTGATCGGTGGGCACGAGACCACGACCAATCTGATCGCGAGCGGATTTATGACGCTGCTGCGCAATCCCGATTCGCTCGAGCAACTGCGCAGGCATCCGGGGATGGCAGCTTCCGCTGTCGAAGAGCTTCTGCGGTACGAATCTCCGGTGCAACACACCGCGCGCATTGCGCCTGCCGATATGGAACTGGGCGGCAGACGGATTGGCGCGGGCACGCGCGTGGTCGCCGTGCTGGCTGCCGCGAATCGCGATCCGAACCGGTTTCCCGAACCGGACCGCCTGGATCTCCTGCGCTCCGATAATCGCCATGTGGCATTCGGCTGGGCGGCGCATTTTTGCTTTGGCGCCTCACTGGCGCGCATGGAAGGGCAGCTTGCTTTCAATACTCTGCTGAGGCGACTTGGACATCCCGTAATGGCCAGCCAGGATCTGGAATGGAGGCAGAACGCGGGGCTGCGCGGTCTTACCCGTCTGCAAGTCAGCTTTGACTCCCGGATCGCTGTCGCGACCGCTCCCGCCCGGCCCTAATCGCTGAGGCAAGCACTTCTGCTCAGCACAAACAGGCGCCTGATAGACTGCTGCTTTGGTTTCCTTTTGTTTAGATCTGTGATGGATACAGAAGATCTGACGCGCTTTCTGAACGACCAGCTCCCGAACGGTTGCGTGGGAGCCGTGCGACCGATCTGCGCAGGCGATGAAGTACTGCTGAGACCGGCCGAGGCCAGCGGCCTGGAGGGAGCTGTGGTCGGAGTGAGGTGCGCCAGCGGTGCCGGCCGGAACTTGGCACGCAGCCTGTGTAGCCGGATTGGAGTGGAGATAGCAGAGATTCCTCGGTCGCCGCACAGGTTTCCGGTGTGGCCTAGCGATGTCACGGGCTCGATTGCGCACGACGCCGACTTTGCCGCCGCGGTCGTGGCGCCCACCAGGCGGATAAAAGGGCTCGGGATTGATATCGAGCCAGCCGAACCTCTGCCGCAGATCGTCCACGAAGGGCTCGGCCGGGCCGACGAACTCGCGTCCTTCGAGGACCTGCCGTTCGGACACAAAGCGCTCTTCTCCATCAAGGAGGCGGTCTTCAAGGCCGTTTACCCGAGCGACTTAATCTTTCTGGATTTTCGTGACATTGTCGTGGTGCGGGATCTCAATACGGCGACGACGGCCAACAACCGCGTTCTTGAATGGCGCGTCGTCACGTCCCCGCGCGTTCTTGCGATAGCGTGGTGGTAGACAGGCAGAACTCTGCTATTCGAGGCCTGCGTTCTGCTGTTGCCCGCCCGCACGGGCTCGTCGAAAATAAATGCTGGCTGTTGTTCGGACCGCCCGGGAAGCGACAAACCAGAACTGTTCCCGAGTAGTCTGACCCTAGTCTGCAGTTCAATCTCAGCAGCAACTAAAGTTGGGCGCTTCCCCTACATGGAGAAAACTTCCCGATCGCGCGGTGTTCTTACACTCGCCTACGGTCACTCCCGGTTTATTGAGCAGGCGAAGTATCTCGGCGTTTCGCTGAAATTGCACGCGCCGCATCTGCCGCGAGCCTTGGTGACGGATTCATGTGATGAGGAACTGCGATCCATTTTTACTAATGTCATCCCTCTGTGCCCTGATTTCGGATCGGGAGTTCGTCAGAAGCTGCATCTGGATCATTACAGCAGCTATGAAGAGACGCTGTTTATCGACAGCGACTGCCTCGTCCTCGGAAACCTGAACGCTTTCTGGGAATGCTTTGCGGGACAATATTTCGGAGTCTTTGGATATCGATACTTGCGCAAGGGCTCGGTGGATCCCTATGTAGACGTGGATTACGTCCTCGATCACCTCGGCGTTTCTGCGCTGCCGAAATTTAATGGAGGAACCTATTACTTTACGCGCACACCGGAGGCCGCCGCTTTCTTCGAAAGGGCGAGGAAGGTGATGAACGACTGGCGCGAGCTGCGACTGGCTCCCTTTCGCCGGGATGGACCCAACGATGAGGCGGTCTATTCGGTCGCCATGGCCATGCATAACGTGAGCCCGACCTATATGGGCAGCGGTGGAATGTGGACTCCGTGCGGCTATCGTGGCAAGCTACGGCTGAACGCCATCGAAGGCACATGCTCGTTTGAGAAAGAAGGAGAGATCCGTGCCCCGGAGGTGATTCACTTTCCGGGTGAGTACATGTATTGCTTCCCCTACGTGCGCGAACGCGCCAGAGTGCGCAGGCAGGTGCTGGGCAGTAATGCGGGGACGGCATCGCTGGCCCGTGCCTACGTGGTTTCGGTGCTGTGGCAGTGCTCGCGTAGGTCCGAAGGCTTGTCCAAACTGGGTAGAAATGCGGTTCGGGCGTGTCGCGCAGCGGCTCATTCGCTATTCGCGGGAAGCGACAATACCTGAAGAATTGCGGATTTCGCCAATCCGCTTCCGGCGATCGTGACCGCGCGGCTGCTGGGGGTGCTCGTCGAGGATCACGCGCAGCTGCATAGGTGGGTTCCGGACTTGACCTTAAGGAAGAATAAAGTCTGTGTGCAGGTGCGCGTCCGTCTTGAACCTGTTGGGCGGGAGAATGAACACGTCATTCCGCGACACGCTGGTTCGCAAGAATTTGTCACTTCGCGTGGTGTATGCAAACAGGATCGGACTAGGCAGACTTGTCGAAGGCCGGTGCGACGTTGCCTGTCCATTCCATGCGCTGACCCTTGCGGTCTATGACGGGATCGACTCCGAAGGTTTGAATCGACAACTGTGGCCAGCGAAGCGCTCACTGCGGCTGGGATTCCTCTGGTTCACCTAAAGGTGTTCGACCGCTCTCCGGCCGGATGGCTGAAGGCGGCGACCTGCGCCAACGGAGAAG
>Ga0182018_10001512_pt1 | contig 26283 bp, 18 predicted proteins | sample 812P2MmetaG_FD_120490 | JGI IMG/M metagenome (GOLD analysis project Ga0182018, IMG submission 120490) | Permafrost microbial communities from Stordalen Mire, Sweden - 812P2M metaG | ecosystem: Environmental > Terrestrial > Soil > Wetlands > Permafrost | place: Sweden: Stordalen | collected...
ACGCCATCGCGAACCACGAGTTCGAGAAGGCGCGCTTCTACTCGGATGAAGAACGCAAGGAGCGCGAGAACCTGCGCGCCCTTCGCGAAAAATACCACCTCGATGAATCCTCCACCGGCGTTGTCGGTCGGGAGGACATCGAAGATGTGGTATCGCGCTGGACCGGCGTTCCCATCACCTCGATCAAGGAAGAAGAAACCCAGAAGCTGCTGCGCATCGAAGAAGAGTTGCACAAGCGCATCATCTCGCAGGAAAAAGCGATCAGCGCTCTGGCTCGAGCCATCCGCCGCTCCCGTGCGGGGCTGAAGAGTCCGAACCGTCCGATCGGCTCATTCCTCTTCCTCGGACCGACCGGCGTTGGCAAAACCGAAGTCGCCCGCACCCTGGCCCACTTCATGTTTGGCAGCGATAAAGCTCTCGTGCGTTTCGATATGTCGGAGTTCATGGAGAAGCACTCCGTTTCGAAACTGATCGGCTCGCCTCCGGGATACGTCGGCTATGAAGAGGGTGGACAACTGACCGAGCGCGTAAAGCGCGCGCCCTACTCCGTAGTTCTGCTCGACGAAATCGAGAAGGCGCACCCCGATGTCTTCAACATCCTGCTGCAGGTTTTTGAAGACGGCCAGCTCACCGACGGCCTCGGCAACACCGTCGACTTCAAGAACACCATCATCATCATGACGTCGAACATCGGCGCGCGCCACCTAATGAAGCGCGAGGGTCTCGGCTTCCAGTCGTCGAAAGATGAAATGGTTTCCGAGAAGGTCGAGGATCTCGTCAAGAGCGAGGTCAAGCGCACCTTCAATCCCGAGTTCCTCAATCGCGTCGACGAAATCATCCTGTTCATGGCGCTCAGCGAATCGGATCTGATCCAGATTCTCGAACTGATGGTCAACCAGCTGAACCAGAATCTGGCCCAACGTTCGATCACAGTAACCGTGGCCGACGAAGCCAAGAAGTGGATTCTCAACCAGACCTTGACCGACCGCAGCCACGGAGCAAGGCCGCTGCGCCGCGCTTTGCAGAAGTACATAGAAGATCCGCTGTCGGAGGCCCTGATCCAAGGCACAATCACAACAAGGCCAGCGTTCATCGAGGTCTTCTTAGAGTCCAACAAACTCTACTACCGCCCAGTAGACGCAGAAAAAACCGAAGGCGTCCTGCTCTACGAAAGCTAAGCAAGTGTCGGGACGGACGCATTCGTCCGTCCCCGCGAAGCTAAGCAAGCGAGGTTTCAAGCCGTCAGCGAAAGCTGGCGGCTTTTTGTTTTTGCTCATGTGATGACGGGGCTCCGCCCCGTCCAACCCGAGCGCCGCTCGGGAGCCGATTCCGCCGCCCGGTAAAGCTATAATGCCTGCTGGTAGCGCCAGCCGCTGTCATCGCTCTTTGACAAACGATAAGTCCTTATTCCAGCATATTTTACCTTTAACTCCTCCCGAATCAATATTTTGGAGCAAAAACAGCACCTAACTCCATGATTCCACTATGCTGCGGGGGGAGGGGGGCCTGCGATAGTCGGATCCCGCCAGGAAATTCTGAATGAGTCTCGGACTCTCCGTGCACCCCTGTGTACCCCGTGGTTTGCTCTCTCTGCCAGCACCCTAACGACGCCAACTCCACCTGCTGCAGAAAAGACACACTTTGATCCTTAATTGGCCGATTGACCCCGACTGTCAACTTATGTTTAACTCCCTCAATCGGGGCTGGCTCAACGCAAGTAGTTTTGGAACTACGTACCAAAAAATTCCAGGGCGTGAGACAGAGGTGCGTCATGAAGTCCAGCTCGTGTGCAGTCCTTGCGGTATCCCTTCTAACCTTAATTGCTCTAACTTTGACCGTGAGCGCCAGTGCGCGGGAGACCGTCCTGCCCGCCGGTACGCTTCTGCAATGCACCATGAATGAACCGAACTTTTCTTCCGCGACCGTTGCGGTCGGCGATCCCGTGCTCTGTCATCTGCGCCAGGTGACGGAATTCGGCCAGCAGACCTTTCCCCGTGGCAGCTATCTGGTCGGACATCTCGAATCCGCCAAAGATCCAGGCCACTTCTGGGGCAAGGGCAACATGAAGCTCGTATTCGATCGCATCGGATTGCCGAACGGCGACATGCCGCTCGACGCCAAGGTGATCGCTACTCGCGGCTATAAGGTCGACAAAGAAGGCGACATCCGCGGCAAAGGGCACGCCACCCGCGACATCGTCGAATGGATGATTCCGCCGCTCTGGCCGTGGAAGATCATCATGTTGCCGGCGCGCGGTCCCCGTCCCACACTAAAGGGCGAGAGCGTGCTTGAGCTTCGCCTGATGGATGACGTCCAGATCCCTCAGGTCTCCGCCACCAACGGGCCTGACTGGCACTTCTTCGGGCGTCCTCGGATGGAGAATGACTCCTACTATCAGGGCTCCTACGAGGGCGCCAGCGCGGTAGCTCAATATAACGACAACGCCGTTCCTCAACTGACCGTGCGCAGGGTGAGCGTCACCGCCAGTGAGCAAACGACGGCTCAGGAAGTCCCGCAAGTTGCCTATGCCAGCTACATCACAAAGGATGCGGTGGGCGGCGGTTCCGCGACGTCGGCGGGAGTGCCGGTGTTTGTCCTGAAAACGGGCATGATTCTGGCGGTGGGCAATTACACCTATCAGGACGGTCGAATCAGCTACGAACTGGCCAGCGGCGGAAACGGCGTAATCAGCACCGACGAAGTGGACTGGAGCACAACCACTCGCCTGAACAGCCAACGCGGCGTACGGGTAACGCTACGAGGTAGACACCCAAGCCAGCCGGCGTCGGGATTTTAGACACCCGTCAGCATGCAGCCGTCAGCCAAAACTGGCGGCTGTTTTTGTAAGTGTGGGGACGGGCGACCCGCCCGTCCAGCCGAGCGCAGCTCGGCACCGTTTTCAGCCGTGAGCAATTTTTCCTGCGACCAGCGACCGAGATACACCATCCATTAAGAGCGCATCTCCCAACCGCTCTCGAGGCTCCCATGTCCAAAGTAAACATCGCCGAGAAATTCGCCAGGATCAGCGAGTTCTACAAACCTCGCATCGCCGCCGAACTCAACGGGCAGTTCATCAAGTTCGTCAAGTTCAACAGCGAGTTCGTATTTCACCATCACGACCACGAGGACGAGATGTTCCAGGTGGTCAAAGGCCGTTTCCGCATGGAGTTTCGCGACCGCCATGAATGGATCGAAGAGGGTGAGTTTATCGTGGTGCCGCGTGGAGTCGATCACCGTCCGGTAGCCGAGGAAGAATGCTGGGTCTTGCTGTTTGAACCGGCGACCACCCTGAACACAGGTAACATAGAGAATGACCGAACCGTGTATGAACTGGACCGGGTCTAAGGCTACAATGAATCACCGAAGCTCCACCACTGATGTAGCGTGTGGAGCGGACACTCTTGTTCGCTGCCGTTGCTCTTGCATTTGGGCTTGACGGCAGCGACAATTGCGAACCCTGACCTCATGGAAATCACCGTTTACTCGTCCCCTTGGTGCCCGGATTGCCGCGAGGCGAAGCGCTTCCTGGACCAGCACAAGCTGCCCTACACCGACATCAACATCGAAACCACTCCCGGAGCTGCCGAAGAGGTTGTGAAACGGACCGGCAAGCGCGCCATCCCGCAGTTTGTGATCGATGGCGAGTGGGTGCAGCCCTACACTCCGGGCGAAGGCTTCCACTATGAGGAAATGGCCAAGCGCCTGGGAGTCGGGTAGAGAAGGGCTTGCGCCGTCTCCAATGGCCAGCGAGAGACGCAGCAAGCAGCATCCCTACAGGGGTTTCGTCAGTTACCTTTGGTCGCCTTGCACCCGACTTCAGTACCCTACTCTCCCCAGCCTGAATGCCTGAGGATAGAGTTTGCTACCCGGGAACCTCCCTCCTCGCCGGGCCTGACGGCTCATGTCCAATTCCGATCGCGGAGAAGGCGAAGTGGTCGATACCTGGCAGCGGTTTGTGCAGGCACTGCTAGGCGTGCTGGCGCTGGTTGGTGCCGGTCTGATGGCGCACTATTACTCTCCTCCTGAAACTGCCGCGCTGGAGCAGCAGGTGCACCAGTTATCGCGCCAGATGGCGGATCTGGAAAGCCAGCAATCGTTTTCGCCTTCATCGGTGAACGATGCGCGGGAGTCGGTCGCTTACATCTACGGGATCTATCACGTTTCCGGCCATGGCCAGGGTTTTCGCGCTCGCGTAGCCGGGACTGGCTTTGTAGTGGCGCCCGGCCTGCTGGCCACCAATCGCCATGTGGCCGAGCCCTGGTACGGCGACCGGGAAGTCGCAGTGGCATTGCGACGTGGCGGAACACCGGTGCTGGAGAAGCTGGTGGCATATTTCCCAGGCTCGCCGCTTCCGGTGAATCTGGAGACGGCCGTGCTGGCCGAACGTGGAGATCTGGCCCTGCTGCGCCTCGAAGCAACCGCCTTCACCCGGAAATTACACCCACTGACTCTGTGCAAGCTGCCGCCGCATGTGGGCGAAGCGGTGAGCGTGCTGGCTTATCCGATGGGAGTGACGGGTATGGTGGCCAAGTCGCCAGCGATCGTATATGAGCGGCTCTCGTCGCATTCGGATGATGCCGACACGGCGGGCGAACTGGCGGCGCTATCGCTGATCCGGCCGTCCGCAACGTTCGGGCACATCGGCGACGTAACCGGCGACAAGCTCATCTATGACGCCCCCACGGCGCGGGGAGGCAGCGGCGGACCGGTTCTGAACCTGCGCGGCGAAGTGGTCGGCATCAACTCCGCCTACATCGACGGATTCTCGGGTGGGACGCTGGGGATCACCGCCGGCGAGTTACTGCCGCTCCTGGAAACTGCAAAGCGGGCGGCTGTCGAGACGACTACTGGAGTCCGCTGAAGTTAGCGCCAACAAGATGGTTCCGATAGACTCGTTCCAAGAGATGTAATCATGATAAAGAATTGTCTGTTTGTGGTGGCTTTGCTGAGTCTGGCATTGGCCAGTGGTTGCGCAACAGGCGGCAACGGCGACGGCAGCGGAATTACCGTTACCGTCAGTGACGGTAACCTTACCGAGATTTACCCGACCCAGCCTCCTGTCACGTTCACAGCCGCGGTGAGCGGTACAACGAACACCGCCGTTACCTGGAGCCTGAGCGGCACGGCATGCACGGGCAATTCAAATCCGTGCGGAACGATCAACGCGACCAGCGGCAGCTACCAGGCGCCGGTAACGGCGCCGAGCCCATCTTTGGTGACGATCACGGCGACGTCGCAGGCCGACAACACGGCAGCCGGTAATCTGACGATCAACGTGTCGCTCTCCGCGGTCGTGACCCCGACGACGGTGACCGTGGGCGCGGGTCTGCAGCAGCAGTTTACGGCGGTTGCGGTACCGGACGCCGCGCCCCAGACATTCACTTGGAGCCTGAGCGGCACGGCCTGCACGGGCAGTCCAAGTCCGTGCGGGACGATCAATGCGAGCACTGGCCTCTACCAGGCGCCGGCGACGGCGCCAAGTCCGGCGCAGGTGACCATCACGGCGACTTCGACTGTTTCGCAGGCTACTGCTGGCACGTCGAAGGTTACGGTTGCGCCTTCGCGCCTGGTTCCTGGCACGTACGCATTCCGGTTTTCAGGATACGAGAGCGGCGCCAAGATCGCTGTGGCAGGAAGTATCACGGTGGCTGGGAACGGCTCGCTGACCGGAGCCGAAGAAGTGCTGCCGGCTACCGGAACGCCACAGTCATACACCATAACCTCCGGTTCGTACGCTCCGATTTCCAACAACCTCGGGACCCTTACGCTGAACTTAAGTGGGGGCGTAATCAATCAATACACGGCGGTTCTGACTTCGGCCGGCATTTTTCGGATGATCGAGTCCGACCTCACGGGCCGCACCGTCTCCGGCGTTATGGAAAGATCGGCGCCGGCAAATTTCAATGCCAGCCCCAGCGCGCAGACATTCGCATTCGGATTCACGGGTGTGGACTCGACCGGCGATCGGATTGGGTATGTCGGCGTACTGCCGATGGACGGAAACGGAAACATCAAGAACGGAATGGTCGACAGCAACGACAGCGGAACCGCGAATATTTACAGCAGCGTTGCCGGCACCTACGCACTGGTCGGCGGAGTGTGGACCATGAGTCTCACACTGGGCAGCCAGACACTGGATTTCAATTTCTATATCGCGTCCGGGCAAACCGCGAACGCCACCAATCCGCTTACGCTCTACGCCATCTCCACCGATCCAGTCGATGCCACGCATCCCGCGCTGTCCGGGTCCATGGTCTACCAGTTTCCGATCACTTCCGGGTACAACAACGCCGCGTACAATGGCACGTCGGTTTCAGCGCTGACGGGGGCGAACGCGAATGTCTCGCTGACCCTCGGCACGACCGATGGCACCTCCGGCGGATCGGGTGGCACGGGCGGCTTCACGGGCGGCTTCGATCAGAACGATAACGGAGCGACGATTCTATCGGTGCCGTCGTCGCCGGGATTCACCTACACCTACGTGGCCTCCAGCGGCAACGTTGGACGCTACATCTTCCAGATGCTGGGCAATCCAACCGCGAGTCCCGCGGTAGCTCCACTGCCGTTCGTCTTGTACGCCAGCGGAGCGAATCGTGGATTTCTGCTCGATCAGTCCAGTTCGGCGGTGATGACGGGAACCATGAACCCGCAGCCTACGGTGAGCAACTTTCTCTATGCTCCATCGGAGCTGCCGGGTACCTATGCGGCGGCGACGATCGGCAACAGCGATCCGGGCCTGGCACTGACAGTCGACAACCTTCTACTCACTTCGCCCGGAGGAGCCACCTACAACGTTGCCGGCACCCAGAATCCCGGCAGCGTGCCGTTGACTGGCAGCTATACACTGACGGACACAGGCGTGGGCACAATTACGCTCACCGCTCCTTCCGCTGCGACCTACGCGATTTATGCCATTGACGCAACCACGGTCGCCAACCCTGCTGACTCCTCGATTCCGAATTTTGCGATCACGGATTTCATGATGATTGGCACCTGTGCTCCCCAACCTTGCAGCGGGACGCCCGGTTCCATCATTTTCGCGCAGCAATAAGGGCGTGTGGGGACGGGCGACTCGCCCGTCCAGAGCGCAGCTCGGCCCTATTTCTCGCGAATCACGGATTTCGCGGTGGCAAGATTATCAAACCGGTCGTAGGCGCGAACCACGATGACATGGTCATGCCCAGTGCTGTCGGCCATCGGAACCGGCGCAGTTTCTACCTGCGGAACATGCACGTGAAAGTCGTAGTCTTCCGTTTTCGAATCCGACAACTGGCCGATCGGTTCGACGAACTGCCAGTCGCCGCCATCGAGCGAGTACTCCGCCCGTTTGATTGCCGAAAACGAATCGCTGGCCCGGAAGCGGACGTGAATCTGCTTTCCGTCGAGCATTGCAGTCAGTTTATCGATGACAGGAGCAGTGGCGTCGACCTCGAAGCGTGCGCTGACGCGCTCGGCGTAGAGCGCTTCTCCGGGCGAATGCGAAGGCGCATCGGAGGCGATGACCTTCACCGTGTAGCCGCCGTCGGGTAAGAGACTGGCGTCGAGAGAATAATAGCGATCCGAGAGATTGCTCTTGAGCAGCAGCCAGCGCGACTCGCCGTCGCCGCGGTAGTAGAGGGTGTAGACGAGCTGGTCGTCGTTGTCGTCATGCGCCTGCCAGCGGACGGCGATCGAATCGCGGTCACGCACAGGGGGCGGCGGAGGATCGAAGCGCGCCTGCCCGATAGCGGACGGGTCACTGCCGGTCACATGGGGAATCGCCTGATAGTGGTATCCGGGCTGCACCGTGATTTCGTCAATCTCGGGGGCAACGTTTTTGGGCAGGTAATTGAGCCAGACGTCATCCACGCGAGGAGCGGGATTGCCGGCATGCAGCACAGACTTCCACTGCACGAAGCGCGCCGGCGGAACTTTAAGTTCAGAACCGGCGGAGAGATCGACGCGCGTCCACGGACTCCAGTTGCGGTCGGGGTTGTCGACATTGCCGCTGCGCGCATAAAGCTCGACATTGCCGAAGCTGCGCATGGTGGCGCGTCCCCAAAGAGAAAATCCGTGGGCATCGAAGACATCGCTTTCGTAGCTGCCTTCCGATTCGGGGCCGGGGCCGAGGACGAAAACTTTTCCCAGGTTGCTGCCCGAGGCGTAGAGCCCTCCGCCGGGCGCGGCCGCGAAAGCGGTGATTTGAGTGGCGCTCGCTTTAATCAGATCGGTGAAATCGTCAACGCCGTTGATGGCAAAAATATGACCCCGATTTCCGGTGCCGGCGAGGAGGCGTCCGTGCTGATCGAAACCGAGAGCGTAGACGAGATCGTCGTGAGAAGTCCACAAGCGTGACGGAGCGCCATCGGGCGCGATGCGATAAATCTCGGAGCCGCCGGTGGCGCCCGCTCCCGGCGAGGGAAAGGGCGTACTGGGTGCGGCCGGAGCGGCGGTTACCGTGATATTGCCGCCGCCGCCGGATGCAGGTTGGTTCTGTGCTGGACTTACCAGCGCCCCCATCTGCTGCGTCGTGCTGCCGGAGCGTTTCTCTCCGGCAGCGGCAGCATAAATGTTGCCGGCTCCGTCGATGGCGAGCGCGGTAATTTCCTTCTTGGGCGCACTGTAAAGAACGAATGCATCGCCGTTTGGCGCGATGCGGTAGATGAGCCCGCTGCCATCGGAGCCGGCGATGAGATTTCCATTCGGATCGAGCGCCAGCACGCGAATGTGAACTTCATCGCTCTTGAACAAGAGCGAGTGTTGACCGTTGGAACTGACTTTGAAGACTTCGCCATGATCCCCGGTAGCGACGTACAGAGTGCCCGCCTTGTCGAGAACGATGTCCCATATGTATTTGGACCCAGGATCGAAGTAAGGTGTCGCACTCCAGGAGGCCGTTGCATCGGCTTCTGCGCCTTTCGCCGACTGAGGACGCGGAGGTTCAAGACGATAGACCTTGCCGTCGGGCGAAGTGGCAGCGTAGACGATGCCGCGCTTGTCGACGACCAGAGCCTGCACCTGCAATTCCTGGGGCTCGAAGATGGTGGTGCTTTGACCATCCGGCGTGATGCGATAAACCCGGGCCGGAGATCCGGCGGCGGCGTAGATATTCCCCGCGGAATCGGATGCGATCGACCAAATGTAGGTCGAAGGCGTGGTCGCGAGCGCTTTGAAGGCGGGAGCGAGTTCGAGTCCGCCCTCACTGCGCAGGGCGATGCCGTTGGCCGTGCCTTTGGTCAGTTCGTCGAATTTGGATTGTTCCCAGGTGCGTGTGCCCTCGGCGAGGGCGTAGGCGGAAAGCGCAAAGACAAAGACGGGAAGAGTAAGTGCTTGTAGCAGGGCGAGCGTCTTACGAGCCAAAGTCATACCTCAATGAAATTACTCTACCACCTCCAAATTCTTTCGTCTCACTGTGCTTGAACTCGGAAGTAACGCAGTTTGAATTGGTTTTGAAAGGCCACGGCTTTCACAGGCTGCGGAAAAAGTCGGCATTGCACTTGATTTTGGGTGATGTTGCTGTTGATTTTGGGTGGCGCAGCGGTTCACCGCTGCGGTAACCGCACCATTCCTCCGTAGAGACGAGGCTCGCCTCGTCTCCGTTCGCGGCGAGACCCGTCTCTACTCAGAATTTCAAATTAGGCCGGGTGCCCCATTCTAACGTCGCGTCCTTTGCGACGTTAGAATGGGATTCCACCGAAGGTTTTTAGCTGCTGAGGGATGCTCGCGCTCAGGATCACAACACTTAGAGAAAGGCACAACCGGAGCCAGTTATTTGATGTTAATCGTCAGCATCTGCGCACCGGACACGACATAGTCGAGCGGATCGGTCGATGCTTCGCTGACCGACGATTCTCCGAGCACAACCATGTCCTGGGTGCCGCGCATGTTGTCCATAACGTTCATGACGGAGAGCGGTAGCGTCGGCATCACTTTGTCGGCGACCATGGCTTCCGGATCGGAGTCGATGAGCGAAACATACACGCGATCGTTGGCGCGTTCTTTGTTCAACAATGCGATCGTGGGCGCCAGGCCCAGACCACGGTTCATCATTGGCGTGCCACGGTGCATGCGATCGAGCGTTTCACCGTCGCTGACCAGGACGTGCAGCGTTCCCTTTGAAGCGGAGGTCGGAATCCGTATGGGAATCTGGCGCAGAAGGCGCTCGCCACGATACGGACGAATCACGGTCTCAACCATAATCTGATCGCCGGGACGAGCTTCCGTCATATCAGTGCGCGCAGCTTCCAGGCGAGCCGAGCGCCGCTCGCGGACAACTTCAAAATCGAGCTTCACGCCTTCAACGTCGGGAGCGTCAAAGGGGTTGCTGTAGATGCGTCCAAAGCGATCGCCAATGCTGGCCGCGGCCAAAGCTGCCGCGGGCTGGCCGTTGTCTTGCGGGGCAAACATGTTGCGTAGCGTGACGTCGGCATAGCCCTTCACGCTGAGCACGCCGTTCATGCGATAAGTAATGTCCTCGCCATATTCGTTGGTGCCGTGCAGCGCGTTGAAGACGGTAGCCATCATGGCCAGCGGGGTGAGCCGGGCATTATTGAGAATTTCGTAATGAAATTCTTTTGTAGCTGCTCCCGCGTGCATGGCCACGGTCACCGGAATCATCTTCGACTCGCGCCCCGGGACGCCCATGATGCCGTTCTGGCGGTCCTGCACGAAAGCGCCGATAGTATCGGTCGTGTTGACGATCTTGAAGGCATTCAGCGGCGATGGCAGCGTGGCCAGCACCGTAGCCTTCGTCATCGGCAGGTCCACTTCGCCAAATTGCAGCAGCGGATGTCCGCAGGCGAGCAAGCGCTGCGGATCGACATAAGTCACGGTGCAGGTGGCGGCAATATCCATATCGCCACGAACCAGCACGGCGCTGACCGCGGATCCCGCCTCAATCGGTTCCGGCTGCTTGCGATCGCTCGCCGAACCGACGCCCATCACCGGAACGATGCCCACCGCCGCGAATTGCGACGCGTAGCGCTGCAAGGTGTCGGCAGCGAAACCGTTGAATACCAGAGGCGTCTCGATGGGTGTCAAATAGTTACTATAGTTTTGCATGGGAAGCGCCGCGTTTTCACCGGGGCTCGCGGCCGCTTCGCTCTGGTTCGAAGGATTCGCATTCAAAAGACCAGCCCGCAGCGGCGCCGGGGTCGCGCTGCGATCGAGCGCATTGATCTCCAGCATCTCCTGGATCGGCGTTACCCCCGCAATCGGTTCCTTCGAAAACTCGCCGATACGGAAGGCAAGCGCGCCCGCCAGCTTGCCGTTAAAATAGACCGGGCTTCCACTCATGCCGGCAACCACGCCCGTATATTCAGGTTTGGTCCCGTGCAGACGCACCAGGATAACGTCTCCCTTCGGACCGTTCACGTTGTGCATTACGCCCAGAACTTCCACGTCCATCGATTCGGGTTTGACGCCCTGGAACACGGTGAGCGCGGTTCCCTTCATACCTTCGTGAATCTGATCCAGTGGAATGATGTCAGAAGGAATGACGGCAGCGGTGGGCCGATCTTGCGCAGTAACCCAAACGGAGGACGAGAGAGACAAAAAAACAGCGAGTAAACGTACAACATTTCCCATGACTAGCCCCGGAGGTCACAAACAGTGACCCTTACTAATGTAGACTCCGCTTTGCGTTCAGAAGGGCTTTGCCGGAGGAGGCAGCGTTTTTCAAGGCCTGCAAAATATCCCAACCGCGGAGTTCTTGCATCTATACTAGCACAGTACTTTTTCGAGGAATTCCCATGTTTTGTAGCGTATCTGGCAGTCGGAACCGGGTAGCGCCCGCTTCCCGTAAACGCGTGATCCTACTGGCTTTTCTTCTCTCCTGGACGGTTGCCGCGACATTTCCGGCGAAAGCGCGGGCGCAGGGCACGCAGCAAGCCCCGCAGCAAGCCCCGGCCAATCCGAGCCAAGACCCGACGACTCCGAACCAGGCCCCGGCAAACCCGAACCAGCAGGAAGCCCCGCCCGAAGCGGGCGGACCGCAAAACGATGTCGGACCCTACGTCATCCCCAAGAAGAAGGACGAACCGCCGCCTCCCGCCCCTGAGAAACCGAAAAAGATCGAGAACATGCCCGACTACTCGATCTCGGTAAACGTGCCGGTGGTGAACCTGGATGTGCTGGTTACCACCAAGGACGGCCAGACCGTGCCGGGGCTAAAGCTGGAAAATTTCAAGATCCTGGAAGATGGCGCGCCCCAGAAGATTGCGACCTTCAATCAGACCAAGGCTCCGATCACGGCGGTCCTGCTGGTAGAGTTCGCGTCGACGAACTATGACTTCATGGTCGAAGCCTTGAATGCGTCCTACGCATTTGCCAATACCCTGCAGAAGGATGACTGGGTCGCCGTCATTTCCTATGACATCAAGCCTTACATCCTGGCGGATTTCACGCAGGACAAGCGCGCGGTTTACGCCGCCTTGAATCAATTGCGCGTACCGGGTTTTGCCGAAACCAATCTGTTTGACGCGCTGTTCGATACCCTGGATCGAGCCGACCGCATCGAGGGCAAGAAGTACGTCATTCTCGTAACCACCGGAGTGGACACTTTCAGCAAGCTCACGCTCGACCAAATCACCAAGAAAATTAAGTCCACGAAGGATGTCACGATCTACCCCATCAGCGTCGGCTTCATGATGCGCGAATATTGTGAGGTGCACCACTGCCGCTACAGCCACGGTATCGGAATACCGGTGAGCAACATGGACTACCTGCAGGCGGATAACGAAATGAGGACGTTCGCGAGCCTGACCGGCGGACGGGCGTACTTCCCGCGCTTCCAGGGCGAACTGCCGGATCTTTTTCATGACGTGGCCGCCGATATCCGCAATCAGTACAGCATCAGTTACCATCCCACCAATCCCAAGCTCGACGGCACCTACCGCAAGTTGAAAGTAGAACTCCAGGCGCCGGACGGCGGTCCGCTGAAGATTCGCGACCAGAAGGGCAAGGAAGTGAAGTACGTCGTTTACGCGCGAGAAGGATACACAGCGAAGCACACGGTCGACTAGAACTCAAACCTTGAACCGACGTTGAACAACGAACCGGGCGGAGACGCCCGGCCTTCCGCTCAAACCGTCACCGCGCACACATTCGCCCACCTGATTTACAATCCCCAGTTCCCCTTCAGGAGAAAGCGCCGTGATCCCACGCTATACCCGGCCCGAGATGGCTCGCATCTGGAGCGATGAGAACCGCTTCCGCACCTGGCTGGCGGTCGAGGTCGCCGCGACCGAAACGCTGGCCGCAGCCGGCATCGTGCCCAGGGAAGCTGCCAAGGCAATCCGCGCGCGCGCCGGCTTCAGCGTTGAACGCATCTTCCAGATTGAAGCCGAGGTCAAACACGACGTCATCGCCTTCACCACGGCAGTGGCCGAGATTGTGGGCCCTCACGCGCGCTGGTTCCACTACGGCCTCACCTCAAACGATGTGGTCGATACGGCGCAGGCATTGCTCATTCAGCAAGCCTCCGTTTTGATTGCGAGCGATCTCGCCCGTCTCGCGGACGTCCTCGAACGCCGCGCCTTGGAATTCAAAGACACGCCAATGATCGGGCGTACCCACGGTATCCACGCCGAGCCCATCACGTTTGGATTCAAGATCGCCAACTGGTATTCGGAGACGCAACGCAACATCGCCCGCTTCCGGGCGGCTGCTGAAGATTTGCGCGTGGGCAAATTTTCGGGTGCGGTAGGAACGTTTGCCCACCTTACGCCCGAACTCGAAGAAAAAATGTGCGCGCGCCTGGGATTGAAAGCTGCCGCGGTGTCGTCGCAGGTGATTCAGCGCGACCGCCACGCCTTTTATCTGGCGACGCTGGCCACGATCGCATCGACGCTCGACAAGATTGCAACCGAAATCCGCCACCTGCAGCGCACCGAAGTCCGCGAGGCCGAAGAATATTTCAGCGAAAAGCAGAAGGGCTCGTCGGCCATGCCGCACAAGCGCAATCCCGTGACCAGCGAGCAGATCTCCGGACTGGCACGCGTCGTGCGCTCGAACGCACAGGCCGGATTCGAGAACGTCGCGCTGTGGCACGAGCGCGACATCTCGCACTCGTCGGCCGAGCGCATCATTATTCCGGACTCGACCACGCTCGCCGATTACCTGCTCAACAAGACGGCTCAATTGATCGAGACCATGTTCGTCTATCCCGAACGCATGCTGGCGAACCTCGAGAGCACGCGAGGCCTCGTCTTCAGTGGACAGTTATTGCTCGATCTGGTCGAGAGCGGTGTTTCCCGGGAAGACGCCTATCGTCTGGTGCAGAGTCACGCAATGCGCGCGTGGAAAGAGAATCTGGATTTCCACGAACTGATCGTGAACGACCCCGAGATCAGCGGACGAGTGCCGCGGACGAAGATTGACCGCGCTTTCAGCCTGAAGAGGCAGCTTAAGAACATCGACAGGATTTTTGCCAGGGTGTTTCCGGGCAACGCTGGCGCTCGCCGCAAGACCGGATCTTCAAAAAAGAAACCGGCGAAGCGGAAGGAATAGTCGGCGTTCAGCCTTGCCGGCCTTCCAGTCGATCAATGCGGTGTTCGTGGGCGGAGGCGATTTTCGCGAGATCGCCAATAAGATCGGCGTGCCCCTTGAGGATTCGGTCGTGCTCCTTCACCGATTCTCTCAAGTCCTCTCTCAATTCTTTCGTCGATTGGGCCAAGCTCTGCACGTCCGCCGTGAGCAACTGCAGACTCTCAGCCAAAGCCTCGTGTCTTTCGGTGAGCCGATCGAGCCGCTCGTCAGTGGTCATGCCGATATTTTACCTCTTTTTTCTCCGTCCCAAAGCGATGGCAAATCCAACTCATTTCCTTGTAATAGTTTGTAAAACCCCGCGTCTGACGCATCTACACCCCTGTCCTCTGCATCTATTTAACTAACCGGTTAATACTGTACACAACCGGAATTCTACTGAGGATGGCACCCATGAAGAAGCAAGGATTTGCAATAACTGTGGCGTTGCTCGTCCTGCTCAGCATTTCTGCAATGGCCGCCACCGGCCGATATGATCAGCAGATCCAGCAGACGGTCAGCCAGAAGATTCATCACGCAAAGCAACTGCAGAGCGTAAGCGCGAGCGTCGAAGATGGCATCGTGACCCTGACCGGCATCGTCAGTCTTTATCAGGACAAACTCGACGCTGCGAACAAAATCAAGAAGCTTGCAAACGTCGGTGGCGTTCGCAATGACATCGAGGTCGCGGGAACAACCGTGCCTGACAGCCAGCTTCAAAAGAAACTGTCGAAACAGGTTGCCTATGATCGCGTCGGATACTTCGACAACACGTTCAACTATGTTGCACTCAACGTGAAGGACGGCGTGGTCACGCTCAACGGCGACACCATGAACGACGTGGCGAAAGATACGGCACTCGCAATCGTAGCCCGTACGCCCGGCGTCAAGGATGTTGTAGACGACGTGAATGTGCTGCGAGTTTCGATGTTTGACGATTCGATCCGCGTACGCACGGCTCGCGCAATTTATCGAGACTCGGTGCTTGGCCGTTATGCTACCGATCCGCTGCATCCAATCCGGATCGTGGTCGACAACGGGCACGTCACCCTTTACGGATCGGTCGAAAGGCCGATGGATAAGACGATTGCCGGATTGCGGGCGAACGCGGTGCCCGGCGTGTTCGGAGTCGAGAACAAGCTTGTGGTGGACTAACTGTTAGCTGCTATCTCTACCAGGGCGCGGCGCCAGCCGCGCCCCTTTTTTTGGAAACGCGCTAATGCTGATGATCGCTGAATGTGTAGGATTTTTCAGTTCACTTTGCGGGAGTGCACTAGCTTCAGGCTGTCGCCCTGCAGAATGCGCTGGATCTGATGTTTGGCGTGGACCGTCCAGGGCCCGGCGGTATCGAGCTTCACGTAGGCGCGCCAGTGCTGCAGCGCCTTGCGCGGCTCGCGCGTCTTTTCGTAAGCCAGTGCGAGGTTGTAGTGCGCGTCCGCGTAGGTGGGCGCGAGTTGAATCGCGGTCTTGTATGTGTTGATGGCTTCCTCGACGCGTCCGGTTTCATCGAGCACGTTGCCCAGGTCGAAATACGCGAGCGCGTAGCGCGGATCAATCCGAATCGCCGAGCGGTAGTGTCTTTCGGCGAGTGCATATTCCTGACGGTTGTAGTAAAGCGTGCCCAGATTGATGTGCGCCGCGGCGTGAATGGGATCCATTTCAAGAACCTTTAAATAGGTAGTGATCGCCTCGCCCTGCGTCGAGGGATTTTCTTCCTGCATGATCCCGCGCGCAAACAAGTCGGCAACATCGGTAACCACCAGTTCCGGTCCATTGCGTGGCGGGCTGGTCACGATTTTACTTTGTTCGGCCGAGAAATCGAACATGAACTGTCCAGCGATGGGCTCAAGCAGCCGTCCCTGGTGGCGGAATGCGATGCGGTGCCCGCTTTGATAAGCCCCCGCTTCGAGCAGTGGATTCTCCATGCCGGCAACCTGTTTCTGCATGGCTTGCAGCGATTGCCGGATGACAGCGGGACGAACGCGCTGGGCGCAGAGGTCGCGCACCTTCTTGATTTGCACCAGATCGAAAAAAGAATAATCTTCGCCCGCCGTCACCAGTCCCGCCTTCTCCCAGGTCTGAAGCTGGCGAGGAACGATCCGGAGTATGCGCAGAAGTTCTGCGCGGCTGTAGCGATACACGTCGGTCATTCTCTTGTTAACGATTATCCGGAAATTGTGTATGAGAATGCAAGTAGCAACAAGGTGCTAGGCTGTGGACAATCAGCCCGAAATGGCACAAAAGTGGCGAAGGCTTCTGTTTTGATGTGGTGTGGAGCGGACACCCCTGTCCGCTGCGTTTGTCGCGCCCGCCACTTTGAACTCCGGGCGGCACTTACCGTTGAATTGTTCGACTCGACTCCCACGCCCGACAATCCGCGCCCTTCCCGTAGAGACGCGGCTCGCCGCGTCTCCGCGCACGTCTCTGACTTGGAATGGGAAACTTTTGACGCGCTGCCGACTCTAATAAAGAGACAGGTCGGAATCACAACTGGGTTGTTTGAAGGAGTTCGCTATGTGTAGTTTTTCGTCGCGTGTATCGGCGGTGATCTTAATGGTAACCCTGGCGGGCGTAATCGCCTGCAATGCCGGCGAACGGGCTGTCACGATGCCTGGCCCTGCGGTGGACGCCACGCTGGCGAGCGCCAAGGTGAAGCAGACCGCGGTGATCGCGGGCGGTTGCTTCTGGGGAATTCAGGCCGTCTTCCAGCATGTGAAGGGCGTGATCAGCGCGACGTCAGGCTACTCTGGCGGCGCATCCAGCACTGCGGAATACGAACTCGTAAGCAATGGTGACACCGGCCACGCCGAGTCGGTGAAGATCACTTACGATGCTTCGCAGATCACCTACGGGCAACTTCTTCGCGTGTTCTTCTCGGTCGCGCATGATCCCACCCAGTTGAATCGCCAGGGACCAGACACCGGCAGCCAGTATCGTTCTTCAATTTTCTATGGCAGCGATGAGCAAAAGCGAATCGCCGAAGCGTACATCGCCCAACTGGATCAGGCCAAAATCTTCCCGCATCCGATCGTGACTCAGGTGGTCCCATTGAAAGCCTTCTATCCCGCCGAGGCGTACCACCAGGACTATGCCACTCTCCATCCCGGTGATCCATACATCGTCTTCAACGATGCGCCGAAGGTTGCTCACCTTCGGCAACAATTTCCGGATCTCTACACCGGCAAGTAGCTACGCGGAGCCGACCAACTGAGTTGTGTGACCGATGTTGTGGAGGAGCGGGCGCCCTCGCCCGATGCCTTTGAATTTGTGTGGAGCGGACACTCCTGTCCGCTGCCGTTGACTCTGATTTTTTCGCACCAAACCGTGCGCGCGGGGTAGGATTGCACGGTTGCGTCCCCCTGGGATTTGGCGGATTCCGCTTTCTGCGTAGCGGCGGACGCATTCGTCCGCCCAGCTTTATACAAAATGTCATCTTGAGCGAAGTGGCTGCTTCGCGAAGCAGCCGCGCAGTCGAAAGACCCCTACACGATCAATGAAATATCGCCCGGATAACCCGACTGCCTGATTTGCGAGTCCGGGTCTGCCAAGGTAACTTTTTCATCACATCCGCCCTGTGATCCCCGTCACAGACACGCCCGTCATGACTTTGACTTTGATCCCCTCAAATTACGCAGTCGCCTTGTCCGGGGCAAAAAGTCAAAGTCAAAGGCAGCGGACAGGAGTGTCCGCTCCACACAACATCAGTCACACAACGGAAGTTCACATCGCCGCTGTGGCTTCTGGTTGAGAAACAAGATCGCCGGGCGCCGTCTTACCTTGCGGAGAATGCAATTTACTCCTGCGTGTTCTGCCCTCGATCGGGCGACTCCAGAGGTACATTGCGGCATAGGCTCTCCACGGCTGCCAGACTTTGGCGCGAAGCTCAAGTTCGCGTGAGCTTTCCAAAGAGAGAGCGCGCAACAGGCCGAGATCTCCGGAAGGGAAGGCGTCAGGATCGCGAAGGGCTCGCATCGCGACGTATTGTGCGGTCCACTTTCCGATTCCCGCGATGCTGCAAAGCCGATCCAGAAATACTTCAGAATCGATGATTCCCTCAAAGCTGATCTCGTTGTTGCGCACGCTGCGGGCGAAAGCCTGAATGGTCCTGACCCTCGCTTGCGGCATGCCGATTGAAGCAATATCGGCTTCCGCCAGGACCTCGGGCTCGGGAAAGACGCAGGTCAGGCCGTTTGCCGAGGAGAGTTGCTGTCCGAATCGGCTCGCCAATTTACCAGCGAGTCCGGTCGCGCCTTTCACGGTAATCTGCTGGCCGAGAATCGCCCGGACACCGAGTTCAAAGCCATTCCAGCACCCCGGCACACGTAATCCCGGGTTGGCTTTCACGCGCTCCGCCAACAAAGGATCCGTCCTTAGAACCTGTGCAATCGCGGACCAATCGGCATTGAGGTCAAACATCGCGCGGATTCGCTCGATGATGAAAAAGAGTGCCCGCGGTTCACCGAACTGGACTTTCGCGACAAGAGAGTTATGGCTCGGCTCGTACGACACCTCAAAGTAGCCGGAAGTGCCGCGGAAGGAGATGGAACGGCGGTAAACATTGTCCACAACCTCTTCAGCGCCAGGCGTGGCACGAGGTTTGAGAAAGTCCAACATGCCGGCCCAGTCATAGGGAGGGCGGAAGCGAAGGCGGAACAGATACTGGTTTTCCGGCAGAGAACCGGTTTGTCGCGAGAGGCGGCGAATTTGAGTGGGGGTGCGCTTGTACATCCCGCGGATTGCAGCATTGAACCTTCGCACACAACCGAAGCCGGAGGCGATGGCAACCTCGTGCATCGACAACATGGTTTCGTCAATGAGCTTTTTCGCGAAGTGCAGACGGCGTGTTTGAGCCACTGCATTGGGTGAAGCTCCCAGATGGCGGATAAAAAGCCGGCGGAGATGACGGGAGCCGACACCGAGATGTTGAGCGAGAGCCTCGACGCCGCCGTCCAGGCCGCTTTCGCCGATCAGGCGCAGCGCCCGGGAAACAGTGTTGGGTGTTCCAATCCACGCGGGAGTTCCCGGCGAGCACTCAGGCCGGCAGCGGAGACAGGGACGAAAGCCCGCTTCAGCGGCGGCCGCGGCTGTCGGAAAGTAGCGGACATTTTTCTCATTAGCGGTCGGGGAAGGACAGATCGGACGACAATAGACGCCACTGCCGCGAACAGCGATAAAAAATTTCCCATCGAAGCGCGGGTCGCGTGACAGGCGTGCGCGTGAACAGACTTTCCAATCCAGTTCCATTTTCTTCTCTTTCTTCTGAAGCGATGATAGCGCCGATCTGAGCGGAAATCTGGACGTTTTCGGACCGCGTTGCGAGAGCCACACTTTTGGGCAGCAGCAGCCGAAAATGTCCAGCTTCACGCGAACCACGTCCGCGAACGTCCAACTTTGTTTCACGATCCGCCCTATGGTGATTCAGTCCAACTGCCTGCCGGGCCGGAGTTTTCACGGACAGTCACGGGTTGCTGTGTGGATTCGCAATGCGCCCGAAAGCTCGCAGGCGGGGAATTCAGTGCCGGAAGAAAACAGACCAGGAGGAGTTTTATGAGATTACCGAAGCAGTGCATATTCGCGTTGACCCTAGCCGTTGCATTTGCGTTTTCTAGCGTCGTAGATGCGCAATCTCCGCAACCAAACCAGCCGCCCAGATACTACGTGTTTAATCTCGGTGCGCCGCTCGGCGGGAATCCGGAGCCGGTCGGTATTAACAACCTGGGCTGGATCTCAGGCGGTGCCAATCTGACGGGCAACAACGTCGTCAACGCTGAACTATGGATCGGAACTCCGCTCGACCTCGGCACGCTCGGTGGCCCGAACAGTAATGTGTCCTGGCCCAACCATACCGTCAAAGGCGAAATCGTGGGAATAGCCGAAACTGCCCAACCGAATCCATACGGGGAGCCCTGGAGTTGCTTTGCTTTTTTCCCATCGGCCACTCCCACCGGCGACGTCTGTCTAGGGTTCGCGTGGCAGGACGGCGTGATGGCTGCGCTTCCGCCATTGCAGGGAGGTTACGACAGCTATGCGGCGGGCGTAAACAACCGGGGGCAGATTGTCGGATGGGCGGAGGATGGCGTTCTTGATCCGACTTGTAACAACGCGCCTCCCGCAAGCCAATTCCTGCAGTTTGAGGCGGTGATCTGGGGGCCGAAATTGACGGCAATCACCCAGCTGCCTCCTTATCCTGGTGATCCGGATTCCGCCGCGACTGCGATCAACGATCTGGGCCAGGTCATCGGGATTTCGGGTCTCTGCTCAAATGCAGTCGGCGGCGCGAGCGCCATACACGCACTTCTTTGGGAGAATGGGAAGCCAATCGACTTGGGAAATATCGGAGGCCATGCGTGGAACACTCCTGTTTCTCTCAACAACCACGGTCAAATTGTCGGGTTTGCGAACACAAGCGGAGACAAAAATGCGGGACTGAGTCCCAGGGCGTTTCTATGGACCCAGGAAACCGGGAAGATGGAAGAGCTTCCGCGTCTTGACGAGGACCAGACCAGCGCCGCCTACGATATTAACGAGGGAGGGCAGATAGTCGGTGTGTCAAATGGAGGCCCAATCGGAGAGAGAGCGTTCCTCTACGAAAACGGCATGATTGTGGATCTCAATCGCCTGATTCAGCCGGATTCTCCCTTGTATCTGCTCATGGCCCAGGGCATCAACGACAACGGTGAAATCGTGGGGACGGCGCTAGACGCAAGCGGCGAACAGGTTGGTTTCCTCGCGGTCCCCGCGTACGGTGGCGCGAGTGTGGCCGATCCTTCAAAAGCGAACCGCGACGACAATTCTCGTAACATCATTTTTCCATCCGGCTTCCAGCCTCGACTGACAGGGTTCAGCCGCATGCTACTTGAGGCGACAGAAGCAAAATAACCGGGGAAAAAACCGGCAACCACCCGCGACATCAGGAACGCGACATCCAGGGTGGGGGAAATCTCCGCCCTTATCTTCCTCGATAACTTCCTCGGGATCTTGCTTGGGAACTTGCTTGGGAACGAGGTCCACTAACGTCCAACTTCGGTTGGCCAACCGATCTATCTTGGTTGATACGTGCCATGACACGCCGTGTTCGCCGTTGCGTCGAGTGTCCGAAGTGCTTCATGCGATATCTGCCTGGCTTCAGTCCGTATCGGAACGGTTCGTACTTGATACCACTGGTTGCCGGATTCTTGCATGAATGGACACTCTATTGTTCCTGCGCCAGACCGCACATTTCCAGTCGATGGAGTTGGAAAGACTTGAAGATGTACGCAGTCTCCAATCAAGCTCACGATCGCGGTTATGGTCCACCCGACGAAATCGTGCCGGTGGGCAAACCCATCCAGTCGGAGAGAACATAGAAATGAGCCTCATAGCCCGGTGGTTGACAGCCTTCCTTATTGTCTTTCTTATTATCGTCGTCGCCGTGCTCGCCGGAGGTAACGCGCCGGCCAGACGCGTCTTTGCGGCAGAGCCTGCGTCCCACTGTGCCGGGGCTGCCTACCGGCAGTTCGACTTCTGGGCCGGCGACTGGGATGTGTTTGATGTGGGCAGTCCGATCAAAGTCGCGCATGCCCAAGTCGATCTCATTCTGGATGGCTGCGTACTGCGGGAGGACTACCAGGGCACCGATGGACACAAAGGTCAGAGTTTCACAATTTACGATGCCGCCAGAGATGTCTGGCACCAGAGTTGGGTGACCAACAATGGCGAGTCGCTAGAGATCGAAGGAAAGTTCGAGGCGGGCGCGATGGTTTTGAGCGGCGAAGATCACGCAAAGGGCGCTCCCGTCCGTGGCTGGTGGAAGCCGGTGGACGGAGAGGTTCGTGAGACCGCCGCAACCTCAACCGATGGCGGGAAAACATGGAAGCCGTGGTTCGACCTTGTGTTTCGTCCCGTAACCGGTGCGGTGGATCACACACGGACGCCAGCCAACCCAGCCAACGAGGAAAAGATCAACGCGGAGAAGGCCGGAGACGCACACTGGGCGCGCCTCACAGCTGCGCGCATAATCCCTTAGAAAATGAACTTGGCGGCAAACTGAATGACCCGGGGGTTAGCGATGGTCTGCGTGATCTTGCCGAAAGTCCCCGCCTCACTTTCATCTCCCCCCGGATTTGCAAAGTGAGGAGTGTTTGCAAGATTGAAAAACTCGAATCGCAGCTGCAACTTCATGGCTTCTCTTATGCCGAAGTCTTTAAAGAACGAGAAGTCGTCGTTCACATATCCGGGTCCGCGCACCAGATTTCGGCCGGCGGTTCCGGGAACATAGCAAAGGGGATTGGAGGTGGGCGTGCAATCGAAGCCGGCTATCGAAAATGCCGCAGTGTTGAAATAACGGGACAATGAGCGCTGGTCGCCGGGCAAGACCGGATTAGCCACCAGATTGGGACGCAAACCCTGCGTATCCTTTACTCCATTGACACCGTTGCCATCGCGAACCACGTTAACAGGAGTACCGGTGCGGGCAAACAAAATGGTGTTGACCTGCCAACCGCCAAAAAGGAACTCGCGAGCTCCTTGCAAATCACCAAGAAATCGTTGGCCGTGCCCGACCGGCAAATGGTATACCGAACTAAAAACAAAGTTATGCCGGACATCGTTATCGGAATCGGCTACTTCAGCATTGAGGTTGAACGGGCTTTGTGGCTGATTGTGATTTTTCCCCAGATTAAACGGCGCTGGTCCATCGTCGATGCTGTGTCCATAAGTGTACGATGCGAGAAAATTCAGATTGTTGGAAAGGCGTTCACTCGCTTTGACCTGGAGAGAATTGAACTTCGACCATCCCAGCGATTCCTGCGCCTCGATTGATCCCAGTTCTGTAGTAATACGGCTGGCCTGGTTGACGTCTCCGATGGCATACGGCAACTGGTGGGCAAGCGATCCGACATACCCCGCCTCGACCGTCAGCGACGGCGTGAGTTCTTGCTGCAATGTGAGATTGAACATTTCGGAGTAGCCGGTTTTTAGATTGGGATCTACGTAATAGATCGTCTGCACACTGCCTTCGGGAATCGTCGAGGGATCAATGGCTGAAACGCCGGATCCAACTGGTACCGACGTGATGCGAGTCACTCCCGTGTCCAGGGCATACAAAGGAGCACCGTTGTAAAATCCGTTGTAAAAATACTGCTGCGCCGCGAAGGGATAGTTTTTGGTCAAAACATCTTCGCGGGCGTCATTTTCAGGCGTGTAGAAGAGTCCATACCCCGCGCGAATCACGGTGCGAGGGGTGATTTTATAGGCTAGACCCAGGCGTGGCGAGAAGTTGTCCTTACGCGAGTTAATCAGGGCGTCGGAATTTCCGCCACGTCCTGCAATCAGAATCATATTGGTTGAAGGATCGTAGTTAGAGAGGTTATTTGATGCTTCCGTGAACGGGTTCTGGTACTCATAGCGGACACCGTAAGTTAAAGTCAGGCGAGAGGTAGCCTTCCAAACGTCCTCGCCATAGAAGTGCAGCTCCCAACTCTGGGTATGCGGAGTAGTTAGTTGCAATCCGATCTGAACCGACTCTGGGAGGCCGGTCAGCAAGTCCGCGATGTCCGATCCACCCCACGGAAACGCGGAGAGGGGGTTCGGGTCGTATGGCGCGTAAGGTGGATTACCGTATTCATTGAAAGTAGGATCGCCCGTCTGCTGGCTGTAGGAATAGGCGCCCGCATAATATTGATAGCCCGTGGGGAAGAGGGAGAAAATCGGATGCGAGTTCAGGCGTCGATAGTCTACGCCAAACCTGAACTCGTGGGTAGACCGAGTGAGCGTAATATTGTCGGAGAATTGAAAATTGGAATCAGTGAAGTACAGCGGCTTGTAAGTCGACCCACCGGTTTCGTAGCCGGACCCAAGATAGATATAAGGGAACCCCGAAGTCTGGGGGACGCCGGGAAGGTTGACATTGCCTATGTTGTATTGATCAGCTAAATTCTCGCCGTTGAGAAGACTGAAATCATTCAGATGATAACGGTTGTACCCAAAGCGAAATTCATTGAGCAACTGGCTTGAGAAAATATGGGTTTCCGTCGCGGAGATCTCCTGGCTCCGGGCGTCTTCTTTGTCTCCCTGGTCAGCATCGCCTCCACCTAGCACCGGGATCGCCCCCCAGAAGGGGTCGCCTTGTAGTGAGTTGAAATCGCTATAGTGATAAGCAACCGACAAATGATCCTTTGAGGAGATAGTGGGAAGATCGAATTTGGTGTCGCCGTTCTTGCCGTTGTATTGATAAGGCGCATTCACCTGGAAATTGTCGTACCATCCGTATCCGTTATTTGGACCTGGAGTAATTGCGATGTTGGGGGCTGGGAAGAATTTCTGGAGAATCGCCAAACCGCCGGCACTCACCTCGCTTGCAGGAATGATGTACGGCGGACTGTATTGTTGGGCATAGTAACCATAATTCGCATAGCTAATCGCTGGATCGAAGAGCGGAATCATAGTGTTGCCATCGCCCGGGTCTTTTAGATTTGTCAGATCAACGTCCCCATTCGGCAGGAAATTAATCTGGTTGACCGGCGGTACGGAATCGATGTAGTTGAAGGCGTTGCGATTACGTGTCTGCTCGTAAGAAATGAAGAAGAACATTTTGTTCTTGATAACCGGCCCGCCAAAAGTGGCGCCAAAGTTGTGCTGGCTCAACTGAGAAGGACTGGGCGTCTCTGTAGGGAATGCATAGTTCTCAGCTGCCGTTGCGCTCGGCCGATAGAATTCATAAACACTTCCGTGGAAGCGGTTCGTTCCCGATTTTGTCTGAATGGAGATGACTCCACCCGCGGCGCGCCCGAACTGGGCCGAATAGTCAGAGGTTGCAACTTTGAATTCTTCCACCGCATCTACGCTTGGAGTGAGGTTCGTATCGTTGTTGCGGTTTGCCGTCGCTTCGACGCCATCGATCAGCACCGAGTTTGCGAATTCTCTCTGCCCGTTCACCGAAAGATTGAGGGTATTGCCTCCCTCGCCGTTTATAACTCCAGGAGCCAGCAGGGGGAGCTGGAGAAAATTGCGGCCCAATAGCGGAAGGTCGAGTATTTGCCGGGATTCGATTACGGTACCGGTCTCCACACTCTCCGTCTGCAAGAGCGGCGCCTCCGAGGTCACCGTCTCCACGGTGGAGGTTGCGCCCACTTTCAGCTCAAAATTGACCTCGAGTTTCTGGTCGATTACCAGCCCAAGGTTTTTCGCCACGGCGGTCTCAAAGCCGTGCTGAGCCACCGTCACAGTGTAGGCGCCGGGTGGTACGCGCTGCACTTCAAAGCCGCCATCCCGGTTAGATTGATTTGTGTAGCTCACACCGGTGGCCTGGTTCAGTGACCTCCGCTCCGACGACCACAGCCCTGGATGGGTCAGTTACTCGGCCGACGATGGACCCGGTCGTAGCTTGGGCGCGGGCGTTCGCCACTAATGCGAGCGTCATGCAAAACACACCGAACGCCGGTACAAGACCCATAAGGCAGCGACTCATGAATTCTCCTCTTCAACAGCGGGTATTTGCAGACAAACGAATAATGTGAGTAAGCGTTTCCGCGTACAGCCTGGCAACCAGTCTCGCAATAATGTGATTGTAAGCCGCAGAGAAAACTACTCTTCTGCCGACACTAGTGTCAAGAAGACGGAAGCCTCTTCCTGTTCCCGAAAGTAATGGTGGCGGCGGTAGGACTCGAACCTACGACCTACGGATTATGAGACCGTCGCTCTAGCCACCTGAGCTACGCCGCCAATTTGGGAATACGCGGAGGGGAACCAGGGCCAGCCCGGCAATGGGCACAGAATCCCGCAGACGCGGGTGGACGCGTCCCT
>Ga0182018_10001513_pt1 | contig 26260 bp, 27 predicted proteins | sample 812P2MmetaG_FD_120490 | JGI IMG/M metagenome (GOLD analysis project Ga0182018, IMG submission 120490) | Permafrost microbial communities from Stordalen Mire, Sweden - 812P2M metaG | ecosystem: Environmental > Terrestrial > Soil > Wetlands > Permafrost | place: Sweden: Stordalen | collected...
CTTCCCGTATCTCTCGAACCCGCTCTGCGCCGCCAGACTCTGCTGTCTCATTCGCCCTCACCCTCCACCAACCCAGGTTACCCCATGGGCTGGGCTTCGGGAAGTTCTTCAGAGGTTCCTTAGCAGGTAGTGTGTAGCAAGAGCGGGGTGGCTGGCGCCGGGTGCGCCATGCGATGGTGATGAGGATGTATCTCCGAACCCAACCGCAGCCAGTCGCATATTGCTGAATTGCAATTGGAGCGATGCGTTTCGATTTCCACACGGCTTCGAGAGTAGGCTCTGGACTGACTCCTTTTCGACGCAATTGAGGCACCCGAAAGGGATGGGTTCAGATCAGTGGCAGCGAATAGAAATCGCATTGGAAAGGAGCAACTATGAGAAGGATCGCTTCTTTGTTGATTTCGGTTGCGACGATGACTGGCGTTGCGGCCTTGATGTCTCCTGCATCTGGTAACGCAAATGAGGCGGCCGCGCCGTACGTCACAGAAAGGCCCGCTGGATACCGTGACTGGAAGTGGATCGCGTCGGCCCATGAAGAGGGCAAGCTCAACAGTTTGGGCGCCGTTTTGGGCAACCCGGTAGCCGTTAAGGCCTTCCGGGCAGGGACGATCCCCTTTCCCGACGGCACAATCATTGCCGCTCTGCACTACCAGGCCGTTTCGTCGGAGGAAAACGACAAGATCTTCGGCCAGAAGCAATCGATCGTTCCTGGTTCCCCGACAAACGTTCAGTTTATGGTCAAGGACTCAAAAAAGTACGCCGCGACGGGAGGCTGGGGGTTCGGTCATTTCAACGCAGACGGCAAACCAGTGGACGCGGCGTTCATGAAACCGTGCTTTGCCTGCCACGCGCAGTTTAAGGCCCACGACCTTGTTTTCACGCAGTACGCACCTTGAGGGAACATTTCTGGATGGGAGACTTGTCAGTGAACGGGGCTCGCTCCAGGATGGGTTGAGGATTGACTCATACCGATGAGTCAAATAAACTCATCTCATGGCTAAGAGGCTGCAGGTCATCGTTCAGGACCCTGAATATCGCGATATCCAGCGGGCAGCCCGTTTGCGGCGCATGTCCATTGCCGAATGGGTGCGGCAGGCGCTGGTCCAGGCTCGCAGGAGCGAACCCAGCCGTGAGGTCGCGTCCAAGCTCGAAGTCATTCGAGCGGCGGCGCGTATGGACTTTCCTACCGCGGATATCGACCGTATGCTCGAGGAGATCGAGCGGGGTTACGGATCGGGCATGCATCCGTGATCTTCGTCGACTCGAATATCCCGATGTATCTGGTGGGCGCTGCTCATCCTCATAAAAGCGATGCCAGGCGGTGGCTGGAGGAATTGGTGAGCGGCCAGGAGCGGCTGGTGACCGACGCGGAAGCGCTGCAGGAGATCCTTCACCGTTATGTTTCGATCGAGCGGCTGGATGCCATTCAGCCGGCGTTTGATGCTTTGCTGGGAGTCGTCGATGAGGTGTTTTCGGTGGACCAGGCGGCGGTGGAGGGGGCCAAGCAGATCGTGCTCGGCCACACATCGCTTTCGGCGCGCGATGCGGTCCATCTGGCTGTTATGCAGAACCACGGCGTCAGGAGAATCCTGAGCTTTGATCGGGGATTCGACGGTTTCCCAGGGATTACTCGCTTGTCCTGAGAAGGGCAGCCGGACCGGTTCAGTCTGAGTCCGCTCCGCCTAACTTCTGTATTGACGACCAACCGGCAACTACCACAGAGGATGACTCCGTTTGATTGCAAATTGCACGGAAGAGCCTATTGCTTTGGTGCTTCGACTCGCAGCGTGACGCCGGTTACCGCCTTGCAATCGTTGAGCGAGTAAAGCCAGGTCTCCGGCGTGGCATGCTGCGTCACCATGACGAGCGAAGGAAGCTGGATCTCCTGAACAGTTTGGTACGCGTATTCGAACGAGCTTTCCCACTTGGCGTCGGGGCTAATATCTGAGCTGGTCTTCAAAGATTGAAGAAGGTAGCCGCCAGATTTCCCGATGAACTCGGTTTCGAAGCGCAGCGGCTGTGGAAGCGTGCTTACGCCGCTGGTGATTCGCATATCGGATGCGAGAATCAGGGTTGCTGCGACGTTGGTGCCACTCATAATTAATTTGTAGTCGGCACCCTCTGTTTGGAAGCTGGCTTTCGTCGGCTTGACAGGAAGTATCACGTTGGTGGCGAACGGCAGCCATGCATTCAAGCCGGCGGAAACCATTGCCTGAAGAGCCTGCTCCAGGTCCGCGCCGTGAGACACACCTGTGAGGTCCGCTGCCTTCGGAGTTTCGGAGACTACGGCTCCTGAACGGTCTACAAAGATGCGGTGCTCGATCTTCTGGAGACGATCGACAGTCGGGAGGGCCGCAGGTGGAACCTGCCCAAGTGTCTCCACAAAATGCTTCTTCCAGTCAAACTGCACCGCGCAGTCAAAGGACACCATCCCCCGGGTGAATGGTGCGTCGTAAAGAGCGCGTGTTTTCGACAGAGGGGCCTCATCTGATTGCTGCGACTGTGCGAGAACTGACAGGCAGGCACACGAGAGGATGATCGAAAGGCTCAACTTGCGCATAAGACATGCTAACCTGCGACAGACTTACGAGAGCCGGTTGGCGAATGTTGTTTCCGGTATACCGGCAATACGAAAGTATCGAATGCCGCGACAGCGGACCGGAGAAATCCCACTCGGAACCCCGGCTTCATTGGTGCGAAATATGCCTTTGAGCAGAGGGTCTTCATTCAAACCGGTAGAGCTTCAGTTTTTCGGTGTGCATTTGGCGGGAGTCGAGGCGCCAGTATTGGCCCTGGTCGTCTTCGTCGCCGTTGAGGCGGCGGCCGGGGATCCATTTGCCATTGGTGAATGTGCCTTCGTCGACTGAAGCGATGCCGACGCGGGGCGCGGACGGAGAGCCAGGCACGAAGGAGCGAGGGACGAAGGAGACGCGGAAGCCTTTGCCGGCGCCGAGGAACTCGTCGGGGCCGGTGGCCATGATGAGGCCAAAACCTGCACCGGCCTGGTTGCCGAAAATCTGATCGCGTGTGACGTGGAGGGTGTAGCCGCTCATCGTGAAGTCGACGGAAGAATGATTCTTGTCGAGGACGAAGCCGTGCACGTCGCCCGCGCTCTGGTGGGCGAGGAGGAGCGGCGTGATGCTGGCAATCTCGGCGAAGCTGGCGGCCATATCGCCGTCGGGGTCGGAGTCGAGTTCGTCGATGGCGAAGGGCGAGAAGCCGATGCCAGCCTCTTCGCCGAGGGCGTAAAACACATTGGGAGATCCAGCAGTGCCGCCGCGAGTTTCCGGCATGAAGAGAGGGTTGCCGTCGCGATGATAGCGCCGGCACCAGTCTTCGAAGTTCTCGGCGTAGAGGTCGGGGGCGTAGATATCGATGGCCGAGCCCGCTGCCTTCCACACATCGACCACGCGGGGTTCCGGACCGCCGCTGGGGTAGTCGCCAGGCGCGGAGTTATCGCCCGCGAGCCAGGTATTCACATACATGGGGATGTCATAAGCAGCCTTGCCGCGCGCAGCAACGGCCTGGATATAGCGGGCATAATGCCAGGCCATGAAGATTTCGTCGGCACGTTCGGTATCGCCGAAGACCTCGGGCCAGGAGCCGGTGGCCTTGTCGCCGTTGGCATCCCAGAGCGCGCGCAGATCGGGATAGAGCCGGTCGCGGTGGGCCTGGAGATAGTGGGTGAGCTCGGCGGGGACGGGTGAGGCGAAGGCGCGATTGGCGGCGTCGGAATGATCGCGGGAGTCATCGAGAACACCGACTTCGTTCTCCAGCTGCATCATGAGGACGGTGTGGTCGTGGCTGTCGACTTCTTTGATGTGCTGCATGAGAGCAGCGAAGGCGCGGGCATCGGCTTGCTCGCTGGCGGCGCTGAGGGGAGTAAGAACCTCAACTTCGTTGCCGTGCTCGATGACGCGGGGGAAGCGGCGCGTATCCTGCTTGACCCAGACGGGCGCATAGCTGGACATGCCGTTTTTCCAGGAAGCAAGCCACAGGAACACGACGTGCTCGTGCTGCTGGCGCGCCTGCGCGAGCAGACCATCGACGAGGGTGAAGTCGAAGGCGCCTTCGGTGGGCTCGATCAATTCCCAACTGAGCGGGGTGACGACGGTGTTGAGGTGCAAGCTGGCCAGCCGGGGCCAGATGGGCTTCATGAAGTCGAGGCTGGAGGAGGAGGAGTTGCGGACCTCGCCGCCGAGGATCAGGAAGGGTTGGCCGTCGACGATGAGCTGGGTAGCGGCGCCGCGGGTTTCGAGGTGGGGGGCGGAGTTTTGCTGCGCCGGGAGCGGGGCGGCGGCGGTAAGTACAAGGAGGGCGAGCAGAGGGAAAATGCGGGTTCGCATGACGGCTGGAATTCTAGCACTGCCGCCAGCCGGTAGCCGGTAACGGGTAGGAGTGGCCCGTAGCGAAAGGCAACCGGTAGGCAGCGAGAAGCGTTTGGCGAAAAACGTCCAGCGAAAGACGTTTAGCTAAAGACGATTAGCTGGTCAAAGAATCAGCATTACGATAGAGGGATGGGAACATACAGCTTGAAGGATCGCGTTGTTTTTATCACAGGTGCGAGCGCTGGGATTGGGGCGGCGTGTGCTCGGGGGTTTGCGCGGGAGGGTGCGCGGTTGCTGCTGGCGGCGCGTCGCGTGGAGCGGCTGGAGGCTATCCGGAAAGAACTGCTGGATGCGGGCGCTGCGGCGGTGCACAATTTCAAACTCGATGTGCAGGATCGCGAGGCGGTGGAGTCGGCGATTGGCGGGCTGCCCGAGGAGTGGCGGGCGATCGATGTGCTGGTGAACAATGCGGGGCTCAGCCGCGGGCTGGACAAGCTGTGGGAAGGCAAGCCCGAGGACTGGGAAGAGATGATCGACACCAACGTGAAAGGCATGCTGTGGGTGACGCGCGCGGTGGTGCCAGGGATGGTCGAGCGTGGACGCGGGCACGTGGTGAATCTGGGGTCGACGGCGCAGGAGCTGGCCTATCCGGGCGGAGGGGTGTATTGCGGGACAAAGGCGGCGGTGAAGCTGATCAACGATGGGCTGCGCGAGGACCTGCTGGGAACGCCGGTGCGGGTGAGCGACATCGGCGCGGGGATGGTGGAGACGGAGTTCAGCGAGGTGCGGTTTCGTGGAGATCAGGAGCGGGCAGAGAAGGTGTATCAGAACATCACGCCTCTGAGTCCGGACGACATTGCTGATGCGATTGTGTGGGCGACTACCCGACCTGCGCATGTGAATGTGGCGCACATGATTGTGACTACGATCGATCAGGCGAATTCGCTGATGTTCAACCGACGCAGCCAGTAGCCAGTAGCCTGGAGCAGGGAGCCGGGAGCCGGAGCCCGGAGCGCGAAGGCGCCCAGGGAAAGCAGCCTCATTCCTCGCGTAATAGCCTTAGCTAAAAGAGAAACCAGCTGGGAGCCTGGATGCCATGGATCGATCCCACGGGCACAGCCGATACACTGCGACTGATCGCCATTCCTCAAGGATTCTCCGCCGATTAGGACCACGGCGATCATCGCCGCAAATCCCCAATTCCTTCCATGCACTTATCACGTAACAATCTTTAACGCATGTGCGTCAACCGCTGTGTTGCCTGGTTGCCTTGGGTAGGTGGTGAAAACTTGACAAAACTGGAGCGAACGGCGGGCGTGAGGAAGTTTGAACCTTTGACTCATTCACCTAGCTTCCAGACGTAGGCGCCTGGCTGGGGTAGTCCGAAATGCGCGAGGACGCGGCAGACGAATTGCCTGGCCATCTCTGTCGAGTCGGCGGGGTGGTTGTAGAAGGCCGGGATCATGGGAAAGATGGTCGCTCCGGCGTCGGCGGCGAGGCCCATGTTGCGAATGTGGATCTTGTTGAAGGGCGTCTCCCGGAGACAGAGAAGCAGAGGGCGGCGCTCCTTGAGACAGACGTCGGCGGCGCGCTCGATGAGGTTGCCGGCCAGTCCATTGGCGATGCCGGCCAGGGTGCCCATGCTGCAGGGCATGACGATCATGCCGCTGGAGGGATAGCTGCCGCTGGCGATGGCGGCTCCGACGTCGTTTTCGCTGTGCTGGGTGATCTTTGCGGAAGGGTGGCCGAGGAGTTTTCCGACGAGGTTGTTGCGGCCGGAGATGGCGAGCTCCTCGGCGAGGACGCGGAGGGAGTTTTCCGAGGCGACGAAATGGATGCGGGCTACGCGGCCGTCGGCATCGAGCGAGCGGAGGAGGGTTTGGCCGAAGACGACGCCGCTGGCTCCTGTGAGGGCGACGGTGACGGTGATGGGATTTTCAGTCTGGAGGGATGGGGCGTCGGAGGGCACGAGGAAATTGTAGGTGATTGCGGAAGGAGGTTGGCGAATCGACCATCGAGGCGTGGAGAGCGCGGACAGCCGGCAGTGGCTGACATCTGCGTTGACGATTCGCGGGAGTGGACTGGGAATCGCCGGAGGCGCTGGTCTATGCGGTGGGTTCGCGGGGGCGGGTTCACGCTGGCTGACGAAAAGCGGCCCGCTGCCCCATGACAGGCAACGGGCCAACCAGGTTATGGATAGGATTTATATTGCTATTCCTGAAGGATGGCAGGCAGCGAGCCACGTCGTATGTAAGGTCTTGCACAGTGGGAGTACAACTTCCGGGGCAGGACGGGGTCGCTAGAGCCTTGCTGTATCCTCGACCACCTGCCGGCTCACGGGGCATACGTAACTGGTGATGCTACCGAGATAAGGGGCGTTCAGATCGATCGGCAACTGGGTCTCAACGAGAGCAACGTTGTGGACGCCGCAGAGGGGCGGATTCGAGCTCTTCTTCCTGAAGCACAGTACTACTTCCATATCGCCCTCCTGATCCCCACAGCGCGCTCAGGGAAAAGAGGCCCGCTTCTGGATGGCCGGCTTCGGCGGGAATTATACGCGCTGACGGTGGCGTCTTAAAGGGAGGGTTGCCGTACAGGTCAAGAGGCTACGCCGCCAGGCGGCGGCATAGTCTCAGGTGATGTGGTTTGTTGTCGCACCAAACGGTCGACCAGCAGAATTCCACGTTAACGAAAAAAGACCCGCCGCAACTGGGGTGGAGAAGCGGGCCTCACCCACAAGGAGGGATGTTGCTATTCCTGAAGGATGGCAGGCAGCGAGCCGCGTCGTATGTAAGGTCTTGCACAGGGGAAGTGCAACTTCTGTGGGAGGACGGGTTCGTTCGGGGCGCGGATTTCAGAGACTGCCGGAGAGTCTGCCCGATTGCTGATGTGAGGGGGACGCGGCTATAAAGGTGGGTGCGAAGTTCATGGAGATCACGCTTCCGGATCCTTGTGTTCATCGCGTGGGCGGGCCTGGTTCTGTTGTTTGCCGGGTTGTTGTTTGCCGGGAACGGCGAGGCGCAAACCTGTTTCCCGGCCGATAAGGCGAAGGGCGTCAATCCAGATACGCATCTGGTTTTGACTTTCGCGAGCCAGCCGGCGATTGGAAAGTCCGGGTTGATTCGCGTGTACGATGCGGCCGGACACACGCTGGTGGACACGCTCGACCTGAGCATTCCGGCGGGGCCCGATCCGGCGCGGCGCGTTACGCCGGCCGCGACCATACCTCTGGACCCGGCGATTCCTACGTCGCCGACCACAACCACGCCTGCCGTGCGGACGACGCCCGCGGATCTCGATCATTACCAGCTGACGACGATTGGTGGCTTGCCGGATTTCCATTTCTATCCGGTGATCGTTCATGGCAACCTGGCGACGATTTATCTGCACAACAATGTGCTGCTCTATCACCACAGATATATTGTGCGGATCGACCCTGGCGTGCTGACGACGGCTGAGGGCGGTTTCGCGGGCTTCACGACGGACCGTGCGTGGACGTTCTCGACGAAAGCGGCGCCTCCGCCGGCGAATGCGCGGCGCGTGGTGGTCGCGGCGGACGGCAGCGGCGACTTCAACACGGTCGAGGGCGCGGTGGACTGGGCGCCGGACCATCCGGCGCAGCGGGTGACGATCTTCATCAGGAACGGCACGTATGAGGAGATTGTGTTTTTCGAGAAGAAGGAGAACCTGACCTTTCGCGGCGAGGATCGCGAGAAGGTGCAGGTGGGGTACGGCGACAACAGCGCGTTCAACCCGCCGATGCCGGGACCGAACCGGCGATGCGCGTTTTCTGTCTATGACTCGACGGGCATCGAGCTGACGAATTTTTCGGTCAGCAATTATTACTTTGGGCAGGCGGAGGGGCTGCTGATCTACGGATCGAAGAACATCGTGAGCCACATGAACATCAAGGGCTCAGGGGACGCGCTGAACCTGCGCGGGCCCGTGTATCTGACGGATACGAAAATCATCGGTGACGGCGATACGATTCTGGGGGTGGGGCCGGCGTTCTTCGATCACTGCGAGATTCAGTCGGTGGGACCGTTTATGTGGATTCGCAACACGGAGGCGAACCACGGAAATGTGTTTGTGAACTGCACGTTCATTGCGCGGGAACGGGGGTTTTCGGCTACGCAGGCGGCGGCGCCGGCTGGGTCTTCTGCGCCAGCTCGGGCGGCGGTTGCGGCAGTGCTGGCGAGGCTGCCGAATAATCATGGGCTGAATTATCCGTATGCGGAGGCGGTGCTGATTAATTGCCGGCTGAAGGGCGTGGCTGCTGTGGGATGGGGGCCGATTGAGGACGATACGTCGCACTTGCATCTTTGGGAGTTCAACAGCACGGATATGGATGGGCGGCCTGTCGATGTATCGCAGCGGCATGCGGCTTCGAAGCAGCTGACGATGGCGGCGGATGCGGAGACGGTGAAGGAGTACAGCGATCCTGCGTTTGTGCTGGGTGGGTGGCGGCCTGTGGTGGAGTAGGCCTAATCAGGGGCCGTACTCGTGGCCTTCGCCGTCGCCGAGGACGCGGGCGAAGATGGCGTCAACGTTGGCGAGCTGGCGGTTGAGGTCGAAGGTGCGGGCTAGTTGGTCGGGGCTGAGGCGGCTGGCGATTTCCGGATCGGAGGCGACGAGGTCGCGGAAGGACAGGTCGTTCTGCCAGGCGTTCATAGCGTGCTTCTGGACCAGGCGGTAGGCGTCCTCGCGGAGCATTCCGGCTTCGGCCAGATCCAGCAGCAGCTGGCCGCTGAAGATGAGTCCGCCGGTGGAGTCGAGATTTTTCTTCATGCGCGCGGGGTAGACGACGAGGTTGTCGATCAGGTCCGCGGTCTTCGCGAGGAGATAGTCGGTGAGGATGGTCGAGTCGGGCAGGATGATGCGCTCCACGGAGGAGTGCGAGATGTCGCGCTCGTGCCATAGGGCTACGTTTTCAAGCGCGGCCTGGGAGTTGGCGCGGACGACGCGGGCGAGGCCGCTGATTTGCTCGGCGGTGATGGGATTGCGCTTGTGCGGCATCGCCGACGAGCCCTTTTGCTTCTCGGAAAAATACTCCTCGGCCTCGCGGACTTCGGTGCGCTGCAGGTGGCGCACTTCGGTCGCAATTTTGTCGAGGGTCGCAGTGATGACGGCGAGCGTCGCGATGTAGTATGCATGGCGGTCGCGCTGGATGACCTGGGTGGCGATGGGGGCTGCCGTGAGTCCGAGACGGGCGCAGATACGCTCTTCCTGTTCGAGGCCGATGTGCCCGAAGGCGCCGACTGCGCCGGAGAGTTTGCCGACCCGCATCTGTTCCGCGGCAGCCTCGAAGCGCTGCTGGTTGCGCAGCATTTCGGCATACCAGTTGAGAAGCTTGAGGCCGAAGGTGGTGGGCTCGGCATGCATTCCATGGGTGCGGCCGACGATCGGCGTTTCTTTGAATTCGAGGGCTCGGGTTTTGAGGACGGCGATGAGGCGTTCGATGCCGTCGCGCAGGATGGCGGAGGCGGCTTTGATCTGGAGCGCCTGGGCCGTATCGACGACGTCGTTGGAGGTGAGGCCGTAGTGCAGCCAGCGCGACTCGGGCCCGATTTTTTCGGCGGCCGCGGTGGTGAAGGCGATGACGTCGTGCTTGACCTCGGCTTCAATCTCGCGGATGCGGTCGAGGTCGAAGTCGCCGTGCTCGCGAATGGCCCGCGCCGCTTCTACGGGAACGATGCCGTCTTCGGCGAGCACCTCGCTCGAGACGATCTCGACTTCGAGCCAGGCGCGGAATTTGGCTTCGTCACTCCAGATGCGGCCCATGGGCACGCGGGTATAACGGGGGATCAATGGGGAACTCCTCGGAGAACCCTTCATTCTATCTTGCGCGCTGTCTCGCACAGATGGAGTGAGGGCGCGAGGGCTATTCGATGCCCGCCGCCGCATCACACTGAGCGGGATTGGGAGGAGGGAGGAGGAGGTCGGCTACGGAGAAGGTGTGGGTCTCGAAACCAACCTTGCGGATTGCCGAGAGAAGCTGCTCCTGAGTCCAGATACCTCCGAGGGGAGGGTCGACCAGCTCGAGCCGCCGGGAACCGTCGATGGACCGGCGAAATGCAGCCTTGTACTCGAGACGCAGGGCGCGATGAGATTCCTTACCAAGCGCAAGGAAAACGAAAACCGATCCCCGAGAATGGGCTTCGTTGGTGTATTCCACGAGGTAGAGCTGCTCTTCTCCGCGATACGGGGAGGGTTCGATGACGTAACCCAAGTCGAGCTGCGACGCGTCATGCGCGAGGCCGAGCCAGTCGTGGCCGGAGTTGGCGAGGCAATAAGCCGCGTCGAAAAGGGGCTCGGGGAGGGGCTCCGGCGCCTGAGCGCGCAGAGCGGTGGGCAGGCAGACGAGGGTCAGGCAGACGAGGGCCAGTGCGGCGAGGCATCTCAATAGAGTAAGCTCCGGAAGTGAGAGTACTTGCTCAGTTTTCCTATATAAGATGAGCAAAAAAGGACGGCAATAAACGGAGCTTCAAGGAGATTGTATGGCCAATGTTGTTACGATTGCCAATTTTACCGAGCCCATGGAAGCCGAAATGGCGAAGCTGCGCCTGGAATCGGCCGGGATCGAGGTGTTTCTCTCAGGCGAAAATGCGCGGATCATGGAGCCGGGGCTGGGGCCTTTGCAACTGCAGGTGAGCTCGGACGACGAAGAGGACGCGCGCGCGGTACTGGCCGATCCCGGCGCGCCGCAGGAGAGCGGACAGGCGCTGTAGGTCGCAGCAGGCGCTGTAGGTCGCGGCACGATATATCGTGCTACGATTTTTGTATGAACCTTTCGGAAGTCCACGGAGCCCCTTCCCTCGTCCGTAACGGACAAAAGCATGCGGCAGTCAAAGAACCGGCCCCGCTTACACGGGCGCAGATGCGGCGTCTGGCGGAATTCCGTTTTCAGCTGAGAAAGTTTCTGCATTTTTCGAGCCTGGCGGCGGATTTCGCGGGGATACGCGCGCAGCAATACCAGCTGCTGCAGTGCATATGGGGCATGCCCGAGGAGCTTGACCCCACGATTGCGAATGTCGCGGCTCGCATGCTGCTGAAGCACAACAGCGCGGTAGAGCTGGTTGACCGCACGATCGAGCAGGGGCTGCTGCGGCGCTGTCCTGACCCGACCGACCACCGGCGCATTCTGCTCAGAATGACGCCTCAGGGGGAGAAGCTGCTTGGCTCTCTGGCCGCGTGGCATTTGCGGGAACTCGAGGAGGCGGGGCCAGAGCTGATTCGCTCACTGCGGCGGGTGCTGCTGACGCCGCAGCAGCAGATCGGCAACGGGGACGTGGCGAAGATCGTCGGGAAACGGCGGTAGGCTGCGCGAATTAGGTTCGCGCTTCGCGCGATTCCCACATCTCGAAATCGAGATGTGGGGCACCCGGCTCGGTTTTACTCAAAATGCGCTGTAAACCTCTCTCGTTCAAATACTTGGGGGGGCAAACCCCTCCAACCAAAGTTGCAGAAATAAAGCCATCATTGTCCCGAAGACAAGGGGTCGCGAAAATCCTATTCTGTTCTTGATTTCAAGATTACCTCCTGTAATCCCCGAGCGCTCCCGAAGCGCTCGGGGATTTTTTTGCCCGGAAAAGCGCGCCTGCTAGTTGGCGGCGGGTTCTTCAATCGGTTGGGCCAGTGGCGGGATGATGCCGAGCTGCTCGTAGATGGGCCGCATTTCCCGGCGAATGGCGGGCAGCCGGGTCCAGAACCACATGCCTCCCGCGATGCAGCACGATCCTGTGAACATCACGGTGCGCGGCGCGCCGATCCAGTGTGCGAGCGATCCGGCGAGCAGGCTTCCGAAGGGCGCCATCCCCATAAACGCCGCAGTGTAGTAGCTCATCACACGGCCGCGTTTGTCTTCCGGCACCAGGGTCTGGATGATGGTGTTGCTCGCGGTCAGGCCCTGCAGCATGCCCCATCCGGTAAAGAGCATCAGGATGAGCGAGAGCCACAACCATCGCGAAAACCCAAACAGCACCAGGCCCCCGCCGAACACCATGGCCGCTATAGGAATCATCTTAGTGAGGCCGCGCACGGAGCGCCGCAGCACCAGAGAAAATGCGGAGATGAGTGCGCCCGCGCCGGCTGCGCCCATCAGAAAGCCGAGGGTATGCGGGCCGCCATGCAGGACATTGCCGGCGAAGACCGGCATGAGCACCATGTACGGCATGCCCATGAGGCTGATGAGGGCGAAGAGGGTCAGGATGGTGCGGATGGGAGTGAAGGCCGAGACGTAGTCCCATCCCTCACGCATCTGTTCGAACATCGACGTGGTGGCGCGGCGCAGGGCCGCAACGTTCAGGTGCATCATGAGCAGCGAGACAATCACGGCGATATAGCTGATACCGTCGACCAGAAAGCACCAGCCTTCGCTGCTGACGGCGATGACCATGCCGGCCAAGGACGGGCCAACGAGCCGGGCCACGTTGACCATGGAGGAATTGATGGCTATGGCGTTCGAGAGGTCGCTGCGATCCTGATTCGGGGCTCCCGGCGAGCCCGCTCGCTGGGGCGCGACCATCTGGACCATGAAGGACTGGCGCGCCGGCATATCGACGGCGTTGATGACCCCCTGAAACGAGCTCAGCACCAGAATTTCGGCGATGTTGATGCGATGGGAGAGCGTGAGCCAGGCCAGCAGCAGCGACTGGATCATCGAGAGGGTTTGCGTCCACACCAGCACCTGGCGGCGGTCGGCGCGGTCGATGAGCACGCCTGCAAACGGCGCCAGAAGAAACGTCGGAATCTGGCCGGCGAAACTCACTGTGCCCAGCAGCAGCGCGGATTTCGTCAGCCGGTAGACCAGCCAGGCTGTGGCGATGCGCGTCATCCACGTGCCGACGAGGGATATGGTTTGGCCGCCGAAGAAGAGACGGAAGTTGCGGTGGCGAAGAGCGCGCCATGCGTGGGAGAAGTCGCCTTTGGCCGCGTCTGCCTGGGATTCGTTTGGCCGGGTTGGTTGTGTTGGGTCGGAAGCCATGTTATTCGGGGGGCATGATTTCGGAGGGTATGCTCAGAAAGGCGGCGTTTCGGCGGTTTTCATCATGCGGTCAGATGCTTCTTCAGGAATTCGAGCGAGCGTTCGCGGGCCAGCTTTGCGGCTTCGGGGTTGTAGCTGGCGCGGTCGTTGCAGTTGAAGCCGTGGCCGGCGCCCTCGTACCAAAAGATCGGTATGTCCGGGTAGACGGCGGCAACTTTGGCATCGATTTCGGCTTTGGGGATGTGGGTGTCGTCGAGGCCGAAGTGGAGCATGATGGGGGCCTTCGGTTTTTCGGCGGCGTATTGGGTGATCTGGCCGCCGTAGTATCCCACTGCTGCAGCGGGATCGAGCCGCGTCGCTGCAAGCCAGGCCATCGATCCGCCGAGGCAGTAGCCGATGACGCCGACTTTCTTGCCGGTTTCGCGGCGGGCGTAGTCGATGGCCGCGGCTACGTCTTTAACGCGGTCGGCTGGGTTGCCCTGCCGGATCAGGCCAACTCCCTTCTGCAGGTCTTCTCCGGTGTAGCTCAGCTCGACGCCACGTTCGATGCGGTCGAACAACGCCGGTGCGACGGCGAGGAAGCCATCCTGTGCCCAGCCATCGGTGACGGAGCGGATGTGGCTGTTAACACCGAAGGCTTCCTGGATGACAACGAGTCCGGCGATGGGTTCGCCCCGAGGACGCGCGACGTAGGCGTCGAGTTCATGACCGTCGGATGCGTGCAGCGTTACGTGTTCGCCCATGGGTTTCTCCTGGAGAGTGCTGGAATTGCGGCTACTGATTGGGATGCGCGGAGGATGGGAGAGATTCGGGACCGGAGTGCTCATCGTCGCGCAGGATCGCCCAGTAGCTGTTGCGGGCCACCACGCGGGCGCCGTAATCCTGCGTGAGCTTTACCTGGATGGCGTGCAGTCCCGGCGTCAGATCGGTCGGATGAAAGCTGAGGATGTAGCGATTTCGGGCGTGGCTGGCGACCTCTGCGACGCGCGTCTCGAAACCTTTTTCCTTGGTGAAGGGATCGTATTCGCCACCGCTCAGCGCCGCCAATGTTTTCGGCGTGTTGCGTCGCATGGCGTTCACGGTCATCACCAGCGGAGCGAGGATGTTGAGTTCGTTGCCGCCATTCGTGTTGCCGCGGCCCCAGTCGATGATCTCCGCTTTCGAGGGCGAGAAGACCAGGCTGAGCACCAGCGTATTGCTGGTCCCGATGCGCTCGACGAGCTGGGGAATATTGAAATGATGGCTGCCGTGGTCGCGCGATTCGCTGATGAGCAGCAGGACGCGGCGATGATCGGGCGGCTGCTGCTCCAGCAGATTGACCGAGTAGCCGGCCGCATCGAGAATGGCCGCACCTCCGTCGCCGGCGGGCATCTGCTTCAGGTCGCGCGTGATCGAATCGAGGTCCTGCCCGAACGGTTCGACCCACGTCGCTTTCGAATCGAAGGCGACCAGCGCAACATCGCCCCGCCCGTCGCGGGTGAAAAGCTCGAGCAGCGGACCGAGCTTGGCAATTTTGTCGAATTCCAGCGGAGCATCGCGGCCACGCTCGATGCACACGACCAGCGAGACCGGCTGGGTGTCGAGATCGTCGTCGACGTGAACTTTCTGCTCGACTCCGTTATCGAAGACAGAAAAATCCTGCGGCTTGAGGCCGTAGAGGACTTCGCCGTTCGGCTTCTCGACGAGCGTTGGCACGATGACCACGCTGGTGCTGACGCGAAAGGTAGGCATGTTCTGGTTGGGATCGGGGGGGAAATCCTGGGGCTGGGTTTGTCTGGGCTGCTGGGTCTGCGGCTGGTTTTGTGGCTGGCTGGGGGGTTCTCCGGGAAACGGCTCGGCCTGCTGCTGCTGTTGCGGCTGCTGAGCAGGTTGGGTGGGTGGTTCGCCGGGAAAGGGCTGCTGTGCCGCGCACAACGCCGTCGCAAAGCAGAAGAATATCGAGAGAGGTACCGCTGCCCACCGGGGTCCCCAACACGCCCGTCGGCGTGGTTGGGTAGAACTTGACGTCATACCTTTATTACATCAGACGGACCAGCGTTCCATCAGGCGGGCCGGCACTGGGCGATGTTACGGAAGGTTCCGGCTTCCATTTGATCTGCGGGCATTCCAAGAATTGCAGTGGCATGAGCGGCTCTCGACGACGCAACGCGCAACGAACCCGAGAGAGCAACGGCGCGACAGGGTAGCGGAGCAGCGAGTGCTCAGTTTGCTGTGGGGACCTTGTCGACGGAGTCGATGACGACTGCTTCGACGGGGACCTTTTGCGGCTTGAGCAGCAGGCCAGTGGCCTGTTTGAGAGCTGCTCCGAGTGACGGGAGATTGCTGTCGGAGTCGGGCCTGACCTCGTAGCTGAAGGCGATATCGTAGCTGCCGGCGATGCCGGTCTGTTCGACGACGGGGAAACCGGCTGCGGGGGTGAGGTATTTGGCCAGCTGCATCATGGACCAGTTAAATCCACGCATCTGGCCGGAGCCGACCTGGACGCGGAAGCCAGGGAAGTGATCTCCCGTGGTGGGAGTGAGGTGCGGGTCGCCCTTCGCGATGACCAGAGCGTATCCGCGGCTGAAGCGAGTCTCGGTGTGGGCGACAAGGTGGAAGCGCTGCTGGAGCAGATCCTGCAGGCGGGGCCTGAGTTCCTCCCGGGTGAGATGGATAGCCGGGAAAGGGCTGCTGCGCAGCCCAAAGAGGCGCGGCAATGGAGAAGAACAACAGCAGGCGCACAGCGTGATCCCGGCTCAGCGTCATAGGTTTATTACAACAGACGGATGGAGGGAGGGCGAGATGCCCACTGTGCGAGAGGCGACGCCCCCACTTGCCGCTGGGGATCCTCCGAGCCACTGAGCTTTTCGCTCATCTTCCGCATGCTATAGTCTTTCTTTCGTCGCCCGTATAAGCGGTGAACTGGGGGGAATAGGAGTGGCTTTACGTGATTTAGCGGCCAGAGCAATCGGCAAGCTTCGGGGAGAGCTTGGCATGCCCAGGCCTTTCGAGTCGTTCACGCATGATGAGACCGAACGGACACGTTTGTCGGCCGCAGCCTCCAGCGATTGTGCAAGGATGTTTTTTACGCAACAAGGCCGGGTCGTCCATAAGTGGGTTCACTATCTCGACATCTACGAGCGCCATTTTGCCGTTTATCGAAACACTTCTGTGAAAATGCTTGAAATTGGCATTTTCGAAGGAGGCTCACTGGACCTGTGGCGAAGGTATTTCGGTATGGATGCCACCATTTGCGGAATCGACATAAATCCGGAATGCGCGAGTCGCGTGACACTCCCCAATCAGGTTCGGATTGGTTCCCAGGCCGATCCACAATTTCTCCGCGCCGTCATCGACGAAGTTGGTGCGCCGGATATCGTTCTGGACGATGGTTCCCATATCGCGCATCATCAACGCATTAGTTTCGATACTCTTTTCCCCTTGTTGCGGGTCGGTGGGTTGTATGTGATCGAAGACTTACATACTTCTTATGTCCCGGGGATTTATGAAGGGGGGTATCGGCGAAGAGGTACAGCGATTGAATACGTTAAGGAGATGGTCGATGACATGCACATCTGGTACCACAAGAAGAAGCCCAGGACGCCGACCCAGCAGATGATTGGAGCAGTGCATTTTTATGACTCGCTGGTCGTGATTGAAAAGCGGAGTATTGAGCGGCCAGGTCATATTAAGGTGGGTGGATAGCTCGAGTGTGTGGACCTTCCGCGTCCAGTAATTACTGCGCATCTGTGGTCCTTCACTCCTCATGACGGGCGAAGTCCTTACCGCTCCGAAAAGGGCTGCTGCACAGCGCACGACATTGTTGCACAACAGAATAATATCGAGGGGGAATCGCTGCCCGAACCCGGTGTGATGGGGTGAAGCTTCGCGTCGTACGTTGATTGCATCAGAACGGACCAGGCAGTACGAAGTTACGGAAGGTTCCAGCTTCCGATGCCCGCGGAGCACGCATAGCGAGCCGACATTGTTCGAATCGCCGGCCAGTAAACCGGCTTACTCGTACCGGCCGCGCGGCCCGCTCTGCCCCGGAGTGAACGGCGTATAGGGATCGCTGCCGGGCTGCGCTGCCCTTCTCCGGCTGTCGATGGCGTCGCGTTCGGCGAAGAAAGCCGGCGTGGGGTTGTAATCGTAGTCGAACGGAAGCGGGCGCTCGGGCTTGCCGTCGGGGCGCGCATTCTTCTTGCCGTTGAGCCAGGTGTAGCGGTCGGTGATGCCCCAGGTGAGAGCGACGTTGACGTTGGGCTCGGCCAGCATCATGGTGAGGTAGTCGCGATAGGTTTTTGCCACGATGGTGTCGCGGTCGGGGACCGACTCGGGCAGCTTGCGGTCGTTGACGTCGAGCTCGGTGATAAAGACCTGAAGGCCCATCGCGCGCAATTCGCGCACGAAGTGGATCAGTCCGGCACCCGGGGCGTCACCGGCGCCGAGGTGGCTTTGCACACCGACCGCATCGATGGGGACGCCGCGCGCCTTCAGGCGACGCACCAGCATCATGACCTGGCCACGCTTGTCGATCTGGTCGGGTGTGTCGAGTTCGATTGCGTAGTCGTTATAGGTCAGCAGCGCGGTTGCATCGGCCTGGCGCGCGGTGCGGAATGCCAGCTCAATGTAGCCTGGCCCGGCCAGTTCCAGCCACGGTGAGTCGCGCAGGCCGTCCGGCCGGCCGCTCTTGATGTCGACCGCCTCGTTGACCACGTCCCACGAATGCAGCTTGCCGGCATAGCGGCCGGCGACGGTGAGAATGTGCTGGGTGAGGAATTGGGCTGCGTTGTCTTTGGTGACCGTGCCTGCGAACCACGAGGGAAGGGCTTCGTGCCAGCACAGATTGTGCCCGCGCACCTTCTGATTATGCGAAAGCGCGAATGCCACTACGTCGTCCGCTTTGCGAAAATCGTACTGGTCGGGAGTTGGGCGCAGCGGTCCCCACTTGAGAGCGTTTTCAGGAACCAGAATGCTAGCCTGCTCGGCCACCGTCCTCGCGTAATCCGGTTCGCCGTCGAGTTTTTCGGGGACGACGGCGCAGCCCACGAGCATTCCGTGCTGGGCCGCGTGCGCGCGCAACGAGCGCGGGCCGTTGACCGCAGAGAGCGTGGGCGCAGTCGCAGGATTTGCGGGAGCTGTTTTCGGTCCGCCACAGCCGAGAGGGAGAGCGGTTGCGAGTCCGCTGGCTGCCGCGGCGGCTGCTGCATTCTTCAGGAACTCACGCCTGGTTTTTGGGCCTGCTTTCATGGATGACTGCCCGCTCGAGTCCGTCTGGCCGTGCGCCATCATTCTGTTCCCTGCCCATGGCTGGCTTTCTTCCATGACTCCATTCGGTCCGTCCAGCGCAGAAAGTGCAGCAGGTTTCCCTTTTCCTGCCAGACGAAGCCGAATACGTCGCGAGGCTTGAGCTCGTCAGCTTTTTTGCCGGAGTAGGTTTCAATGCGCCACTTGAGAAATTCGCTGCGCCAGGGCCGCAGGCGGTGACCGCTGGTGGCATTCCAGATAAATCGCAGAGAGGCAAGCAATGCGGCGGATCCTCGTTGGCCTTGAGTATAGTCGTGCGGGAGCTGGGAGCTGGGAGGCAGGAGGCGGAGACCTCCCGCGGGATTCGCTACTGGCCGGGTTTCAGAGCCACCTGCGGAGCTTCCTGCAACTGTCGCGCGCGAGCGCAGAGCTTCTTCAGCTTGCCTTCGACGCTGGCGTCGCCTATGTGCTCGTCCTGCAGGACGCCGTCGGCATCGATGGTGAAGGTGTGCGGAATGGACTCGACTCGGAAGAGTTTTGCGATGTCGCCGCCGCCATCGCGATATTGGAGCCAGGTCATGTTGTTCTTAGCTACGAATTGTTTCCAGGCGGGCTCGTCTTTATCGAGGCTGATGCTCATGACCACGAGGGGGTCGCCGGAAAATTTCTGCGCGATTTCGCGAAGATGCGGGAGGGCCTCGCGGCAGGGACCGCACCAGGTCGCCCAGAAGTCGATGAGGACGACTTTGCCGGCGAGAGAGTCGAGGGAAACCTGACGGCCGTCGAGCGTGGTGATCGAAAACGGGGGGGCCAAGCGGGCTCGGGCCAGTTCAGGATTCTCGATATAGCGCTGGGCTCGCTCGCGTTCCGTATCGGTTTTGGGAGCGATGTCGAGGTATTTCGCGAATTGGGCCTTGGCCGCATCGTCGCGGTTGAGCCGCGCCAGCGCTACGCCATCGTAGAAGCAGGCCACGGGAGTCCTGGGGTAAGCGGCGAGAGTCGCCTGGAATTCCCGATCAGCCTCGGCATAGCAGTCGGTCTTGTTCTTTTCGACGCCTTCGCGATACTGGACGGTTCCCCGCTCCAGATGCCCTTCCGCAGCCTGCAGTGGGGTCTTCGCATCGACGATCAGTTGCTGTGCGGCGGCATCGGCAGCCTTGAAGTCGCCAGTTTTAAGGCCGTATTCGATAATCTTATTGGCGCATGGCTCGCAGTGACCGCCGTCCTGCTTGTTCGCCTTCTTAAAGGAATCCACGGCCACGCCGGGCATTCCTTTGTGGGCCCATTCGAGCCCTTCGCGATAAGTCTTTTGTGCCTTCGGATCAGTGGGCCCCTGATCGTCCTGGGTGATCGCCGCATTGATACCAAGCAGAAAAACAGCGAGAACAACAATGGCGCCGCGCATCGTGCTATTCCCTCGCGACAGCAAGTTATCACGGATTGGTTGGGGGCGGAATACTTAAGTCAGGTGTGCGGTTCGGATGTCCCGCTCAGATATCCATGACGGAGTCTTCAATCGCCTGGCGGACATTGCCCTCGGCGCGGGCTAACCGCCGCACCGCTTCCGGCTTGTCGACGCCCGCTTTGAGCATCACCAGCGCGACCGGCACGCTGCGACCCGCGGACTTGATGACCTCGACCGCCTGCTCGCGTCCGACGTCGCAGGCGCGCATCAGGATGCCGATGCCGCGCTCGATCAGCTTTGAGTTGTGCATGTGCACGTTGACCATGAGGTTCTCGTACACATAACCCAGCCGCGTCATGGCGCCGGTGGTGATCATGTTGGTGATCATCTTTTGCGCGGTCGCCGCCTTCAGGCGCGTCGAACCGGAGATGACCTCCGGGCCAACCTCCGCCACGATACAGGTTTCCGCAGCGTGAGCCAGAGGCGTGTTGGGATTGCAGGTGATGCAGGCCGTTTTCGCGCCGAGCGTGCGCGCATAAGCGACGGCGGAGACAACATACGGCGTCCGGCCACTCGCCGACAGGCCGATCACGACATCCTTGCGGCTCGGGCGGCGGCGCGCGATGTCGCGCTTGCCCAGTTCCTCAGAATCTTCGTTGACCTCGACTGGCGAGGCCAAAGCCTTGGGCCCGCCGGCCATGATGTACTGCACGGTTTGGGGACTGGTGGAGAAGTAGGCGGGAATTTCGCAGGCATCGAGTGCGGCCAGGCGGCCACTCGAGCCTGCCCCTATATAGATGAGGCGTCCGCCTTCGCGCAGGCTGTGGGCCACCATGTCGATGACCAGCGCGATCTCGGGAATCGCCTTTTTTACCGCCGCCGCAACCTTCTGATCTTCCTGATTGATGATGCGCGCGACTTCCAGCGCCGACCGCGTATCCAGGCCGCGCGTGGCTTCATTCGCTTTTTCCGTGAGCAGGTCCTGAATATCGGCCCCCGACCCGTTGGATCCATTCGATCCGTTAGAACCATTCGAACCGTTGGACCCGTGCTTCGAGCCTTCCGCTGCCTCGGGATGTGGATTGAGTGTAGTTCCCATTTTTCCTGGATTTTGACCGTACAGGCCCTCGATAATTCTAACGCCTTATCTCTTGCACGCATAATCAATATTGCTGGACGAAAGTGGTACTGTTTCTCCATCGAAATGGGAAGAAAAACCGTTACAAGTCTACCAGGTGTGCTGCCCCACCGAACCCTTACCCGCTTCGATCCCGCGAATCTTCCCGTCCCGCATGTGTATGATGCGGTCCGCGATCGCCGCCGCCTCGGGGTTGTGCGTGATCATCAGCACAGTCTGGTGAAACTCCTTATTAGACCGCCGCAACATCTCGAGGACAGCATCCGAGTTCTCCGTATCCAGGTTTCCCGTCGGCTCGTCGGCCAGCACGATCGAGGGCCGCGTGATCAGCGCGCGCGCAATCGCCACTCGCTGCTGCTCGCCCCCGGACAGCTCCGAAGGACGATGACTGAGGCGCCCGGAGATGTTCAGCAGCTCGGTGAGATGGGCCAGAAACTTACCATCCAGCGGCTCCGGCCGATCCGCAATCTCGTAGGCGATCTCGATATTACCGCGTGCCGAGAGCGTAGGCAGAAGATTGAACTTCTGAAAGATGAACCCGATCCGCGACCGCCGCATCTGCGTCCGCTCTCCGTCTCCCAGGGTCGAGAAATCCACGCCGCCGATGAAAACGCGGCCTGTGGTGGCGCGCGTCAGGCCCCCAAGAAGGTAAAAAAGCGTGGACTTGCCGCTGCCGGAAGGGCCGACGATCGAAACAAATTCGCCCGCTTCGACCGAAAAGGTCGCGTCGCGCAACGCCGGAACTTCAAGCCTTCCTGAACGGTAGACCTTGCCAAGTTGCTCGGCGCGAATGATCGCATCCACTCAGCGATTGTAAACGGACCAGCGGCTTCCCCCCTGGTCCACTCACACGAAGTGCGCGACTCTGGCGTTAGTTGTCGCTCGCGGAAGTCCTGAAACGTCCCCTCAGGAAGCCACGGCGTGCGCCATCGGCTCGAACACCTCGGCCGCCGCACCTTCGTAGGCAGGCCGCAGCGACTTCTTCGGCCCGCGCTTGCGAGCGATCATGATTCGGATTCGCTCCAGCATCTCGCCCGGCGTCGAAGTCCCCTTGGGCAGAAATGCGTCGGCGCTGTTGCCGTGGTCAAACACCTTCACGCTGCCGCTGATCAGAATCATTGGCACTTCGGGAGCGATCTCCTTCATGCGGCGCACCAGCTCATTCCCATCCATCTGCGGCATCACCAGGTCGCTCAGGACGAGGTCGATGCCGCCCCCCCGAAACCGCTCTACGGCCTCTTTTCCATTGCGAGCGGGCACCACCCGATAGCCCCCGCGGGTTTCCAGCAGGAATTTGCGTACAGCCAGTGCCTGTTCATTATCGTCAACGCACAGAATCGTTTTCTTGGGTCTCATGTTTCTCCTGGCAATTCCCGCGCGAAGCGGGAGCAAAGCGGCGGGGCGCAAGGCACATGCGCCCGTCAGCGGGTTGATCGGTGGCCGCATCCCCAAGCGTCCCGGCCCTCGCGCAGCTCGCTTGCCCTGAAGCACGCGACGCCGCGAGCCCGCCGGAACGCGGGATGCGGGGAACAGTACGTTTGGCTCCGGCGTCATCGACGCGGCTCGCGCTGGTTCCTGATGATTCCCGGAATGACGGCGGGCGGCGGAAGTGCGCTCGTGCTGCTTTCGTTACCGTTCCAATTCGGTTTCCAGCTAAAACAAAAGTAATGTTCCTTTGAAGCGCCACGTCAGATTACAACGTCTGCCCGCCATGTAAATGGAGAAAAGTAAGCGAACAGAACGCGCATTTTTGGGCAGCGTTGCACCGGGCTCTGTTAGGGCCCGATGAATATTGCCTGACACGCATGCCGGGCCTGTTGAAAGGATGTGGATCGCCCAGGGAAAAGCCGATATTTTGCAGCGATTGCGGTGCGCCCCGCAGGAGGAGTTCGTCCCATTAGCAGCTTAGCAGCAAACTCAGGTCGCTTTCTCAGCGACGGAAGATCTGCGACATCATCTCCGACTGCACCTGGTTCAGCTGCTGAATCGTAGCTTCGAGCGTCGGGCGATCGTCCAGCGACGCGCCCGTCATCAGCTCTTTCAGCCGGAAGGCGGTGTGGCGAACGAGAATCTCCGCATTCTTCAGCTTTTTCGCATCCCGCAAAAAGCTCATCTGGATTTTTCCCGCGTAGCCCTGCGCGGCCTTCAGGGAAGCGGAGGCGTGTTCCTGATCGCCGGCCTGGAATTGCGCGGTGGCGATCTCGGTCATCGAGTGCACCAGCTCCGCGTAGATGTAGGGTTGTTCGTTAGGAGAGGCAACCGCCGCCCGGGCCTGTAAATCCGCCAGCTCGCGCGCATCCGGCACGCGGTCATCCATGCCATGCGCCCAGGCGAGAGAAGCGGGAAGAACCACAGCTGCAACCACGGCGAGAAATCGCATGGTGCACCTCCGGGGGGGGGAGCGTTCGGAAAACCATACCTCAGATGCGGTGCTTTGCGCTACTAACAAATAGCGTCGGACTTAAAAAGGCGCCATTCCGAAGTAACCGCGGCTTGATCCCCAGGTGCGCACCTGAATACATTACTGAACACGCGCCGTGAGCACCGTCTATTTGGCAAGAGCGGCCAGCCGGTGCTTTGCCTGCCACTCCTGATCCGGGAATTTTCCCTGGGCGGCGGCCAGAAAACGCTGATAGTAGCCCACCGCTGCCTTGCTTTGATGGAGATTATCGTACGCAGTTGCCCAGAGAAACAAACTTGCTGGATTTTCTTCCGCGTACTTTGATCGCGTGGAAAGCGCAACGAGCTCGTCCTGGTAGAGATGGGTCTCGGAGTCGGCAAACGCAATCCCCGACCAGGCGTCCGCGTCGTCCGGCCTGGCGACGACCGCTTTCCGGAAAACGGCGATGGCCTCGACGTAGCGCCGTTGCCGGATGAGAATGTGGCCCCGCTCATCCAGCAGCGCCGGATCGTTGGGAGACTGCGCCAGCAGCTGCTGGTCAAGCGCATCGGCTTCGTCCAGATTGCCCGCCTGGAAGGCGGCGTCGGCCAGCATTGAGGTTACGGCGCGGCTGGCGGGCTCGAGATTGTGCAGCTTCTCCAGCACCGCAAGCGCGTCGGCTTGTTTTCCCTCGGCGTTCAAAATGGCGGCCAGCTGGGCGTTGAGGGCCGGATCGGCAGGATCGCGACGGAGCGCGGCCTCAACGATCGGCTGCGCGTCGGAATAGCGCTTCTGGTCGATGAGCAAATGAGCCAGCCCCGCCGTAGCATCCGACGAATTGGGATCGGCGTCGATGGCCTTGCGGTACTCCTGCTCGGCAATATCGCCATTGCCCGCGGCTTCGGCAATCTCGGCGGCCAGCAGCGTGTCCGCCGGAGTTTCGGGAGTCAATTTCAGCGCATCGACCAGCGCATCCCGCGCGCCAGTGGGGTCTGAGGACCGCACCAACCGCGCCAGCACCCGGTCGGCGTGTGCTTTGGCGGCTGGATTCGGGGGATTCGGCTCCAGCTGCACGGCCGTGTAGAGCTGCTCTCGGGCGGCTTGGTCGTCCTGGGAATCGCCTTTCGAGGCGAACAGGAGGCCGAGGGCCACATGCGCCTCAAATTGCTTTGGGTCCGCCGCGACAGCTTTGAGGTACCAGTCCTGCGCGGCGTCGGTGTGTCCTTGCGCGTCCTCCACGTAGCCGCGGTCGAAGAGAGCCCGCGCGTCCTGAGGATGTGCGGAGAGGAACAACTCGAGGCGTGCGGCAGCCATCGTGTAGTTCTTCTCTTCAATGGCGGATTCAACGTCGCCCAGCGGGTCGGTTGTCTGTTGCTTTTGCTCCTGGTCGTCGGTGGTGGTGCCGGGAGGCAGCGGCACGGGCTGAGCCGCGGCGATCCTTAACGAAGCGACGAGGACGAGCGCACAGAAGCCGGCCTTACCGCACGACTGAAGTCGTGCCCTGACACAGGGCGGGGCTGCGATGGGGGTTCGCTTCATTGGAAGACTTCGCTTTCTGTGGCGTGCGCCAGCTCTGGTGCGGCGTGGCCGCCCAGCATGCGGCTCAGCCATTGCCCCGTGTGCGAAAGCTCATTGCAGGCGATCTCTTCCGGCGTTCCGGTGGCCACCACCTGCCCGCCCTGCGAGCCGCCCTCGGGGCCGAGATCGATCACCCAGTCCGCCGACTTGATCACGTCGAGATTGTGCTCGATCACCACGAGCGAGCCGCCGCTATCGATGAGTTTGCGGAAGGCGACCAGCAGCTTGCCCACATCGTCGAAATGCAGCCCCGTAGTCGGCTCGTCGAGGATGTACAAAACGCGGCTGCCGCCCTTCCGGCCCTCGGACGAGCGCGATTCAGAACGCGTCGCCGCCAGGTGTGCCGCTAGTTTCACGCGCTGCGCTTCTCCGCCGGAAAGCGTGGTTGCCGACTGCCCCAGCCGCACGTAGCCAAGGCCAATCTCCTCGAACACCGCCAGCTTATCGACAATCTTCGGGTGCCCGGCAAAGAACCGCAGCGCTTCGCGCACCGTCATCTGCAGCACCTCATAGATGCTGCGCCCCTTGTAGTGAATCTCCAGCGTGGTCGCCTTGTAGCGCGTCCCGTTGCACTCCTCGCACGGCAGCTCCACGTCGGCCAGGAACTGCATTTCGACGGTCACGGTCCCGTCGCCCTCGCAAACATCGCAGCGGCCACCCGGCACGTTGAACGAGAAGTGGCCGGCGGCGTACCCGCGCCTTTGCGCCTCAGGCTGTGACGCAAACAGCTCGCGCACCGCGTCGAACGCCTTGATATAGGTCACCGGATTCGAGCGCGGCGTGCGACCGATCGGCGTCTGATCGACCATTATGATGTCGTTCAGCCGTTCCACGCCCTTGATGTCTCTGTAAACGCCGGTTGGATCGCCGCCTTCAATTCGGCCCAGCCGATGCGCGACTGCTTTGTACAGCACATCGTGCACCAGCGTCGACTTACCCGACCCGGAGACGCCGGTGATGGCAACCAGCAGGTTCAGCGGAATGTCGACGTCGATGCCCTTGAGGTTGTGAGCGCGCGCACCTTTCAGCCGCAGCCACTCCTTCGACGCGCCGGGTTTATGACGCCGCGTCGGCACCGGAATGGTGAGATGGCCGCTGAGGTAGCGCCCGGTGATCGAGGCGGGGTTGGCCGCGACCTCCTCGACCGATCCAGCCGCGAGCACCTTACCGCCAAACTCGCCCGCGCCCGGACCGAGGTCAAGCAGATAATCGGCCGCGCGCA
>Ga0182018_10001514_pt1 | contig 26256 bp, 26 predicted proteins | sample 812P2MmetaG_FD_120490 | JGI IMG/M metagenome (GOLD analysis project Ga0182018, IMG submission 120490) | Permafrost microbial communities from Stordalen Mire, Sweden - 812P2M metaG | ecosystem: Environmental > Terrestrial > Soil > Wetlands > Permafrost | place: Sweden: Stordalen | collected...
CAGATTTGCGAGCACTCCGCGCTCGCGCAACTCGCAACTGATAGTGTCCAATTCGAATTCTTGAAATCGAATTACGGCCATAGAGCTATATCGACGCGCAGCAGCATTCTCGCATAGCCCTTGTGGATTTGAATTTTTGTGAAGAGGTGAATTTCGAAACCTGGATCTCCATAACCCTACGATATTTCTAAGACGGTGCCGCAAGAAGGCTCTTTGACTAGCTGCTAAGCTAGAAAAGCGCCCCCAACTTTTGGTAAAGCCGCACCCATAAGTGCTAACTGGACTCCTGTTTCTTCCATACATCACTAACTCATACACAACTCAGGCGCAACTCAAAACCAAGTCTGGTTCCTGGATTAAGCTCGCTTCCGCACCAGAGATTAGGTACAGCAGGAAGGCCCAAGAAACTCCTCGTACCAACCTAAATTACAGAATACAAAGGAGTTTTCACATTAGAACTATCAGTGCACGGATGGTCGCATCGATTTTGTTTGGGGCGCTAGTTTCTTCGGCTTTGTTTTCGGCTGACTACCGCAACGTGAAGATCGACGTTGCAAATCGCAGTCAATCAACTGATCCCGGTGTCTGGGGAGCGATCGGTCCGGCCCCGCCCGCGATCGAAGCGGCCATCGGGGTACACGCGCCGTCGCACACGATCTATATCGGAAGCCTGGGCGGAGGCGTCCTCAAGAGTACGGACGGCGGCGCCAGCTTCGCGGCGATCAATAACGGGCTCGACTCGCTGGTCGTCGCGTCCTTGGCTATGGCGCCCAACGATCCAAACTTGGTCTATGCCAGCACGGGCACGGGCATTTACAAGACGGTCGACGGCGGCGCTACCTGGAACGTCACCGGAGAGGGCGGGTTGCCGCTGACGCTAGTCATGGATCCAACCAACCCGAACATCCTGAAAAGCACGGCTTCAATCTCCAGTGGTCTCGCCCAATGCGATGCTTCTCTTTTTCGCAGGCCATAACCGTTTCAGCGTGGCACGGGACAGAGCCACGATTTCACTGTCCCGAATGGTGTCCTGAAACTGACGAATGAGGTCACATTAGGTGAGTTTTGGTGCGTGAATGCGACTGTAAATCCTTGGGATTGCAGGGCAGCACAAGAGAGCAGACAATTGCTAAACCGTTGTACGGGCTAGCACCTGTACCGAGGGTTCGAATCCCTCCCTCTCCGCCAGTTCCTTTAATTCCAATGATGGTCTTGCCCAGCCAGTCTCCGTCCGCCACCTTCATGCCCTTCGTCATCAGGTGTTCCAGAACCTTGTCCACCGTGTCTTCATTGAACAGCCACCGGTTCACTTAATGAAATCAAGTCCACTGCGGTATATCCGAAATCGACGACGCTGTTTATCGAGGGCCAGCAGCCGCGTGGGGTTTTTGTGCTCTGTGCGGGAAAGGCCAAACTCTTCACTTCTTCGAGCGATGGCAAAACCATCATCACTAAAGATTTCGGAGGCTGGGGATGTCTTGAGTCTAAACAAGACCATTTCCAATCGGCCTTATGAGGTAACGGCCGATGATGGAGCTGGGCCAGGCCAATTTCATCGCCCGCGACGCGCTACTGCAATTCCTGCGCGAATATGGAGAGGTGGCACTGCGAGTTGCGGAACAACTCAGCCGCAACTACTACGTGGCATACGAAGAGATCCGCACACTCGGACTTACGAGTTCACCCTCAGAGAAGTTCGCAAAGCTGCTGCTCTCCTGGTCGCCCAATGGGGGGAACGCGAACAAGCCTGCGCATCTGACATTGACGCCGACGCATGAAGAAATCGCGGAAATGATTGGCACTACGCGCGAGACGGTCAGCCGCCTGTTCTCTGACTTCAAGAAGAAGCAGTTGTTGCAATTGAAGGGTTCCACTCTGATCATTACCAATAAGCCTGCCTTGGAGAAAATACTGAACTCCTGAGTGCGCCGTGTGCTCCAGGGGGTCTGCGCGAACTGGCAGGCGACCTGTTTCCCTAGGTTTCTGCGAGTTTCGACAGTTCGTCGCATTTCTCCAGCAACGGCCCTGTCGATTTCGCAGGCTGCTGTTCGATCCGGCTGATCTGGCTGCGCAACCAGCCGGCGAGGGCTTCTTCCATTTCCAGCTGCGTGCCGCAGCGATAGACATAGTCAATGGTTTCGCCCTTTTCGTTGAGGGGGATAAACCGGCAAGGCGAGTTCTGATTCTGCAGTTCATCGGGAACGAACTTCATCAACAGACACTCGCTGCACGGATGCGGCCGAGCGGGGTCGCCTAGGTTCGGACAACTGGGCGAGTCTTCGAAGATGTAGGGAGGACGCCAAGGTGTGCGGGGAGAGCGCCCGTAGCCTCCATCTTCCACGAATTTCAGCTCAAACTTGAGGAGTTCCAGCATTTCGTGCTCATCTTGTGCCATACGTCACCTCTCGAAATGAGATAGGCTCGCACAACGCTGCTTGGGCTGCGATGATTGTCGTCACGTGGTTCCGTGACCTAAATCACAATTGTGGGCTGGACCGCTGGGATGCAAGCGTTTCCACGTGATTACAGTCACAGTGTCCGGTGCGAGCCCGCACAGCGCTTCCGCGGTTTTCCACGTACTATTCCGGCCATGCGATACACATCTGCGCGCCAAACACCCTGCGAGGTTGGCAGCGGCAGCCCTTCGCGCGGGGAAATTCGCCCGAACAGCGTTAAAGAGACTGGTAAGGCGTCATTCAAATTCCGCGATTTTGACGTTCGCCCGTTGTTAGTCATCTCGGAGATGACAATCATCAAGGACCATAAGATGACGGACGCTCTTCGATTCAATGGAGGAATGATTCATGAAGCGACGTGTTGGTTTGGCGGTGGTGATTCTCTGTGGTTTGCTGCTTTCGGCCCAGCAACTGAAGCCCGGCCTGCTTAGCAACGATGAGCTCAAGAAAGTAGTTCCCGGCACATATTTTTTCCGCGGCCAATCAGCTCCTGTGCAATTGCGCAATTCGGCAGGATTCAGTGTGCCGGATGGGAAGCTGGTCCTGACCGGACTGGTGGATACCTCTGGCTATGCGACCGACGTGCAGGCAAAGTATCAGGGATTTCTGATCACGGAAGTGAAGCTTAATGTCGAGGGATCAGAACTAGCGCCAGGTGAGTACGGATTTGGATTTTCAAAAGAGGGGAAATTCTTTGTGACGGATGTGGGAGCCAACGATCTGTTCAGCGTTGCCGGCCAGATAGATGACAAACTGCCACGCCCGGTGCCACTCAAGATCGTCGAAGTCGGAGGCGCATACCGGCTATATGCCGGCAGAAAGTGGATTAGCCTGAAGCCTGAGTAGCCCTTCTCACTCTGACAGACTCTCCATGTTAGCGATCATCTGAAAACGTAGTATTGAACATCTGCCGGGCCATTTCCGGTACCGAGGTTTTTGCCGCTGGCGATGTGCCGCATGCAGTTTGAACCGCAAGTATTCCAAGTAATTTGCGGGCGCAGGAGTGGAAAGCAATGATAGTGAGAGTGGAACGTGGCTAGTGGAGCGAGACCATGCTTTCCAAATGCGCGAATCCGGCGTGCGGCGCGAAGTTTCAATATCTTCACGTAGGAAGGGTGTTCGTGATTGAGTACAGAAACAGCACAGACCGTCTGCGGTATTTCTGGCTCTGCTCTGACTGCTCTCGATCTATGACCATTCAAACCAGTGGCGCAGGAGGCGTTCGGATCGCACCCGCGCGAAGCGTTCTCCACGGTAGCGGGCCCCAAAGCAGTGAGGGCCTTACGGCCGAGGCAGGAGAACTGATACCAGGTCCGAATCCAGTGTGGGGACACCACATGCTGAGCACTAAACACAAACTCGGTGCCTTGGTCAAAGAATTGGAGTTCCTGGACAGCGGAGGGTATCGTCTGGTGATGGGATGGAGACCGCCTCTGGTTTTCGAAGATTCTCCAATATGCCCAAAACCCCCATGTTCCGCTTGCCTCAACACTCAGTGTGTGCTGTTGGATTTTGTTCTCGAGGAGCACCGGGTCCAGACCATCCCATGCCGACACATTCCCCTCAACCAAATAGGGGAAACCCTTCATACTCTTTACAACAAAGCGAGCATGGAAGAAATTGAAAAAGGGCTGCGAGAGTGGCTGACGAAAAAGATTGCTGAACTCGAGCAGGCTTCCAGGGAAGAAGCAATTCTGGTCAACCGTGCCACTGGACTCCCGCTTTGGTGACCAGAGGCACGATGACGTTTGCCGCCAAAGCGTCCAGGTTGACGGGCTTTCCCACTGGGCTAACAAACATCAATCCGTTCGCGGGATTGCCTGACAAGCCTCGGTGCGAATCTAGCAGTCGCGCGAGTTGTACGATGACTGGTGTACAGTTCGCCGGGCGAGCGCAAGCACGACATCGCGTCCGAACATCTCGCGACTCATGAGACCGGTTTAATATACAATCCGCCACGTTGCGAGCGACCAGCACCGCAACCGGCTCGCGACCGCACCAGTCAGATTGCTCGTCCCTGCGATAGAATGGGAATAATGGAAAAAGCGCGTCAGCGGTCATGGAGCGCTATTCTGGGAACAGTCGGTATCGCGGGGCTGCTCGCTTTTCCGGCCGCGGCTCAGCAACCGCAACAGCCGCCGCCCGCGAGTGCACCTGCACAGACCCCATCGAAGCCGAACCAGAAGAGCAACGGCGATCAAAACAGCAAGAGTCAGGAGCAGGAAGCGAGCCCAAAGAACGACCGAATTTTCTGGGCCCTGCCGAACTATCTAACCGTGGAAAATGCCGCGCACGTCCCTCCGCTTACGGTCGGCGGGAAATTCAAACTGACGGCCAAGGATTCCTTCGATCCCGTCGAAATTCCCTACATCGGTTTGGTCGCCGGTATCGGCCAGGCTCAGAACAGCGAACCGTCGTACGGACAAGGGGGCGCTGGTTACGGCAGGCGCTACGGCACCGCCTTCGCCGACAACACGATCGGGAACTTCATGACGGAGGCTGTTTTTCCCTACATGCTCCGGCAGGATCCTCGCTATTTTCAGTTGGGAAAAGGAGCATTCTGGCGACGCACTGGTTACGCGTTCAGCCGGCTCATTGTCACCCGCACCGATTCCGGGCAGAGTCAGTTCAACTCTTCCGAGATCGCAGGCAATGCGATTGGCGCCGGGATTGCCTCGTCCTACCATCCCGCACAAGACCGGAGTTTCTCGAACACCATGACCATCTGGGGCACGCAGATCATGTGGGATGGGGTCGCCAATGAAATGAAGGAGTTTTGGCCCGACATTCACCACTGGTCTCGCAGGAACAAGAAGGAGCAGCAGTAGTTGCGTCCGTGGATCCCATGATTCTGAATCCGATGCGGCCAGGAGAAAACCCACGTTTGAATACCTCTACCGGTTGCATAGCCGACGTGTGTACGCGGTATGCCTGCGCATGGTACGAAACACTACCGAAGCAGAAGATCTGACTTTAATATAGTGACGGTGAATGGAGGCGGAGAAGTTATGGCCTGAGCTGATCCATTGGACTCTACTACCTTCCGGCGGGCGCATAACGTTCGATTCCGGCGCCGCTTCGCGACCATGATCGAGCACGACTGCGCGGCCATCGATATGGAAGGTGCATGCACCTCACATGCACGCCCGCAAAGGCATTTTGTTGCCCCTCAAGTTGATTTCTCCCGCAGGGCCCAGAGGGTCTCGGGGCTGACATTGAGCTGGCCGGCTGCAGAAAACGCGCCTAAGTCGGACGGCTCGCTTCATGTTCGCTCGGGTTCTCACCCGTGGGTGGTGGTTGATATTCCACTTCGGTGGGTACCAATACGACAGCGGCCGTGGGTCCATTCGGTACTTCTGCTTGATTCTCGTGCGGCCCGCGAGTCCACCGACGCCTGGATGTCCACACCGCGCATACTTACTGACCTCACAGAACAGGTTCTGGCAATCCACCAGCTGCGGCGGTCTCCCCACAATGAGCGAAAACGGAGTCCCAGCCGTACAAACTGCTGATCTTGAATGTCTGCCATCATGCCGATGACATCACTCGGCGAGAGCTCCCCTATGCTCTCGAAGCATTTGTGGATCCCATCTCTGGCACCTGGACCGGGTACGGTGAATTCCATTGCAGAGAAATCCGACTGGGTGCTGTAATTGATATCAGTGATGAACTGGTAGGCGAGAAAATCGCCGACCATCGGATAGGATCTCAGGACTTGAAACCCCTGCTCCGTTGACTTGCACTGCCGCAATTGTGCCGCCACGCCATCCCGCATCATGCGCTCGATCAGGCGCAGATGGTCACGGTGCTTTCTGCTCTCGCCGTTCCGCCCACCCGACGGCATGATGTACGCGGCAGAATAAATTCGCGAACCCGTGACGAGCGCGTTGGTGAGCACGGAGTCATAGCGGCCGAAGTGGAGAATTGGAGGGCAGCCTCATCGGAGACGAGGGCCTTCATCCCGATAACGTATGGGATGTGCTTGGCGATGGCGTCCGCCTGCACATCGGAGTAGCAGGCATTCAGGACGACGCACTCGATGTGACCCGCGCAAAGTTCGAACAAGTCGGCGAGGGTGTCGTTCGGAATCTCGGAAGCCTGCCCCTGATCGTTCTCCACAAGGATGCCGTCCGCGCCTTCGCCGTGGCCGGCGAAATGGACGATTCGAGGACAATGGTCCAGAAGACCTCGGCGCAGTGGCAACCTGGCCCATGCCACGCACCTTGGTGCCGATTTCGTGATCAATGCCAAGATTGGAGACCCGGCAGCCGCTGTCAAGAAGGCGACCGGCGGCGGAGCCCATAGCGTTCTGATTACGGCGCCTTCGCTCATTGCATTCAAGCAAGGCATCGGTATGACCCGGAAGCGTGGTACTTGCGTCTTGGTCGGACTGCCCCCAGGCGAATTCCCGGTTCCGCTCTTCGATGTGGTGGCGAACTGCATAACCATCCGCGGTTTCGTCGGCACGCGCCAGGATATGGCCGAAGCCCTCGCCTTCGCTGTCGGAGGCAAGGTCAAAGCCGATATCGAGCTGCAGCCGCTTTCTTCGATCAAGACATGACCTCTTTGGAAAGTGCCTCATCGTCAGTGAGTTCTCGAGTGATGCTCGCGTCACCCTGCGTGGCACTTCAAGGCCCACACAACGGCGCAGAAGATTGTGAAAACACAGACGATTGGAAGATAGAAGCTTAGCCAGTGCCGGGCAAGTGGTTGGAGCAAAACAACAATGCTTATCAGCAGCACATTCAAACCACCGTACAACTTTGATTTTTCAAAGAACAAAGAGTACACAGCACTCAGAATCGCAGGGGGAAACAAAAGAAGAAGGATAGATAGCATAGAAAGCACCCTTCTAAGGGGCGGCGTTGCCCCACCAAATGATGCTGCCAGGCGGAAGAGCATTACACCGAGCACAATAAGAAGCAAGCCGATTGCGCCTAGTCGCGCGTCACGGAGCCGCAACGATAGCCGGTTGCTCATTTGCGAGAGCTAATACGGGCGAGGTTTAGGCAGCGAGGCTGTTCAGCCGGAGCGAAACGCTTCGGGACCCGTTGTACCCAACGCCGTCATCTATCTCCTCCGCGCGTTGGAGGAGCTGAACGATCACGCCGTTTCCCTCTGCTCTTGGCACTCTCTTTAGCGTTTTCGCGGACGAAACGAATCGCCGTGAACGCAAGGAATGCTATGAACCCAAGCCACAACACAAGGAGTACAACCTCAAAGACGCGCTCGCCCTGATCGAAGAACCGGCCCCACGGAAATGAAAGGACTGCCGTGGCAAAAAAGCGAGGTTGATCTCCAGACACTCCATTTATGTAAACCGCAATACAGCACAGCGAGAACCCTATCTTTTAGATTTTGGGAACCATCTTTCGGGCGTCCAAGGCTATCTTTCGGCCAATTCCTGAACGTGCGCGGACGCTGCGATGAACCCGCGTGCGCCATCAATTCTGGCTATCCGGCACTCGCTCCGCAGAACAAGAAAGAGAATCAGCGGTCCTCAGGCTAGGTCGATTGCGAGAGAGGGCTTGGGACCAGGCGCAAAGCCGTACGTCATATTGGTGGACCAGGCAAGGTTTGAACTTGCATCTGCGGATAAGACTGAGGGCCTCGCCCGCCGTGTTTCCTTACACCACCGGCCCTAATCCACGTGCTCGCCCACTTCGAACTCTCCTTCGGCCTGGGGCAGCACATCGCGTTCGCCCGCGATCCATACATACAGTGTTGGTAAAAGAAAGACGCTCATTACAAGTGCCGCGATAAGACCTCCGACGATGACGATTGCGAAGGGACGCTGAGAGTCGGAACCGATAGCATGCGAGAGGGCAGCCGGTAGCAATCCCAGCGTGGCCACCAGCATGGTCATCATGATGGGGCGCAATCTCAACACCGCTCCCTCTACCGCGGCGTCCTCGATGGAATAGCGCCGCGCTCGCAGCTGATTGATGTATTCCAGCATGATGACACCTGTTTGCACTGACACGCCGAACAGCGCCAAGAAACCAACGCCGGAGGAAACGCTAAAATGGGTACTGGTGAGCAAAAGAGCCAGCAGCCCGCCAATGGGCGCGATGGCAATGTTTGCGAGAATCAACAGCGCCCATTTGAGGGATTTGAACATGGTGTAAAGAATAATGAAGATAATGAGGATGGTAATCGGGAGCACGATAAGCAGGCGGTCATTGGCTCTCTTCTGGCTCTCATATTCTCCCTCCCAATCGATGTGATATCCGAGGGGCAATTTGACCTGATCGTTGATCTTCTTCATTGCCTCTTCTACTGTGCTGCCGAGGTCACGTCCGCGTACGCTGTACTTGATAGCAACATAGCGCTGATTTCCCTCGCGATAAATTTCAGAAGCACCGTCCCTCTCCTCTGTCTTGCAAAGCTGTGCGAGCGATACGCGTTCACCGGAAGGCGATAGCAGGCGGATGCTCTCGATTGCTTCCTTCGTGTCCCGGTATTGCGGAAGATAACGCATCACGAGATCGTATCGGGCCTCACCTTGGAGAACCTGGGTGAGCGCGTTTCCCCCGACCGCCGTCTGAATTGCATCCTGCACATCTGCGACGTTGATCTGGTAGCGAGCAGCGGCATCGCGGTCCACGGTCACGTTCAGGTTGGGTTGGCCCAGCACGCGGAAGACTCCAAGATCCTCAATCCCCCGAACGCCGCGCATGACGCCGACGACCTGGTCGGCCTTCTCCTCGAGGACTTTCAAGTCATCGCCATAAATCTTTGTGGCGAGCTCACCCTTGACCCCACTAACCGCCTCTTCCATGTTGTCTTCGATGGGCTGAGAAAAACCCCAGACGACACCTGGGATTTTGTCGAGTTCTCGATTCATCGCGGCGATTAATTCGTCCTTATCTTGGCGGAAAACAGGCCGCCACTGTTCCTTCGGCTTGAGGTCAACGAAGTATTCGGTATTAAAAAACCCGGTCGTGTCCGTTCCGTCATCCGGGCGCCCCACCTGGCTGGTACATTGCGGAACTTCGGGAAAGGAGCAAAGTATGATCCGGGCTTGATTTGCCACCCGGATACCTTCGTCCGGCCCGGTGCTGGGCGCAAGCGTGCCGCGTACCCAGAGTGCACCTTCATCCAAGTGGGGCAAGAATTCGGAGCCAATGACGCCGCTGAAGGCGAGGTAGGTGCCCAAGGCAACCAGAAGCACGCACACACCGATTGTGATTAGACGCCGGCGAATGGCCCACCGAACCGCCTTACGATACTGCTCAGTCACGAAGTGCATGACGGGATTTCGCCATTCGTGTGCTCCCTTCGCAAAAGCGAAACTTGCCAGCACAGGAGCAATCACAATCGAGAACAGCAACGCCCCAAGAAGCGCAAATGCTACCGTCCATGCCATGGGATGAAAGAGCCGGCCCTCGACCCTCTGCAGCGTAAAAATAGGCAAATAAGCGGTAATGATGATGGCGATCGCGTAGAAAACGGGACGCTGGACTTCGTGTGACGCATCACTGATTCGTTCGGCGGGCGTTTTGGCGTTCCCGTTCCCGTTCTTGTAACCCAAGTGTCGTACGATGTTCTCGATCATCACCACCGCGCCATCGACTACCATGCCAAAATCCAGCGCACCGAGAGACAGGAGGTTCGCGGGAATATGTCTCAAGTCCAAACAGATCGAGGCAAACAACAACGAGAACGGAATGGTCGCTGCAACGATCAGCGCACCCCGGACATTGCCGAGAAATAGAAACAGAATGAGCGATACCAGGATCATTCCTTCCGTAAGGTTATGAAGTACCGTATGAGAAGTGTAGCGAACCAGATCACTGCGATCGACGAACGGAACAACCTTCACACCTGGCGGCAAAATATGATCGTTCAGTTCCTCCACTTTCTTGTGTATGCCTTGGAGAGCGGTATCCGCCGCTGCGTCTTTCCGTAGCAGAACGATGCCTGACACTACATCGTCGTTATCGATGATCTTTCCATCCTCGCGGTGAATGGCTTTGGCAAACTGGCCGAGCCGAATCTTCGGGCCCTGCGAAATCACCGCAATATCTCTTACTCGCAGCGGCGTGCCATTTTTGGTCAGGATGACCGTTTGTTCAATGTCCTGGGACCGGTCGACCAATCCGACGGAGCGCACGTTGATCTGCTGCAGGCCCGCTTGTATAAAGCTTCCGCCGGCGTTCCCGTTGTTATTTGCGAGCTGTTGCTCGACCTGGGCTAGGCTCAGGCCATAGGCGACGAGTTTGGTTGGATCCACGCGAACCTGATATTCGCGCGTGGGCCCGCCGAAGCTGGAAACGTCGACGACATCCGGCACCGCCTTGAAATTCTTTTCGACGACCCAATCTTCAAGGGACTTCAGTTCCATCGCGTCAGACGCTGGATTGGTGCTGTGCAGCGTGAAAAAATAGATCTGGCCGACCGGACTCCAGTCCGTGCCCATTTGCGGAATTACGTTTGGCGGCAGAGTGACTTGGCTCAGCCGTTCCAGAACCCGCTCCCGGTTCCAGTCGTTGTCCGATTCGTCATCAAAGATCAGTTTCAGGTCTGAGAGCCCAAACAGCGAGAACGAACGAAGATGCACAACGTGGGGGATGCCGTTCATCACGGTTTCGAGCGGAATCGTGACTTGTTGTTCGATTTGTTCCGCCGAAATTCCCGGCCATTGCGTAATGACCTCAACGTAGTTGTCGGCTACGTCGGGATAGGCCTCAATCGGAAGGTCACGGAACGCAACAATGCCTCCGGCGAAAAGCATCAGCGCAAACGCCAGCACCAGCAGGCGATTGTTGAGAGCAAAATCAACGACTCGGCGAATCATCTATTGCTCCACTATTGCTCCACCGTGTTTTGCAGTACCAGAGCATTCGAAACCACTTGATCTCCGGGTTTGATCCCTGAAACAACCTCCTGCATGTTGCCGGGAAGCATGTTTCCCGTGACTACCTCAAGACGCCTGAAGTGTCCGGTACCTAACGGCGCGTAAACCCACTCGCGATCGTGCAAGTGCAGGATGGCGGTGGCTGGAACCGCGGCCCGCGTTTCCGGCTGCTTCCCGTAGAACGTGGCAGTAACGAACATGCCCACGCGCATCGATCCTGGATTCGGCACTTCGAGCCGCACCTTCGCAGTGCGGAGGCTGGGATCGAGGACCGGCAAGATGTTATCGATCCGCCCTTTGAAGACCCGGTTAGGGTAGGCGTTCAGGTGGATATCCGCGTACTCACCGACGTGTACGGCATCGAGATCGTTCTCGTAAACGTCACAGATGATCCAGACATAGGACAGATCAGAGATAGTGAAGGGATTTGGCGAACCCAAGCCCTGGACTCCTGACGCATTCGTTACTTGCTGATCGGTTATGACGCCCGATATCGGTGCAAAGATGTCGACGATTCCCGACGGATGGTCCTTATCGATGCCGAGAAGCCGCAACTGTTCAGTTGCGGCCCGCAAATCCTCGGCGGCATCTTGCTCGGCTGTTTGCGCGATTTCGAGGGCACTCTTGGCCACTGCGCCCTTGTCAAAAAGAATCTGGGCGCGCTCCAGTTGTACCTTCGCCAACCTCTCGTCGTTCTTGGCCTTCAGATACGTCTGGTAAGCTCCGGAGACGTCGTTGCTCCGGACTCTCAGCAACAACTGGCCTTTCTTCACTGCATCGCCCAGCCTGGCCTTAATTTCCACAACTCGTCCTGCGGCTAGAGAGATCACTGGCACAGCGCGGTTGATATCAGGCTGCACCACGCCGGTCACATTCAGCGCAGGCGCTGCCTTATGCTCAACCGCCGTCGCCAACGGAAATTGTTCAGGATGATCCACTTTGAAGTTGTTTGCGTCCAGATCAGGCTCCACGGTTGCCGGAGGAGGCGCCTCGGCCTTCGGGTCTGCCTTGCCTTCATTGCAGCCGGCAAGGAAAGAAGCAAGAGCCAGACACAGAGCAACTCCAGCTAAACATTCGAAACATCGGCTTTTCATTGGATCACCTCGCGGCCCACGGCTTGATTCAATTGCGCTGCAGACGTCAAGTAAGAGCCGACCAAGTTCACGTAGTTCAACTGCACGCCGCGGTACTCCGCCTGTGCGTTCAGGAAATCGAGCAGCGACGCCCCGCCATGTTGATAAGAGAAAGTAATGGTGTCGCGCACCCGGACAGACTGCTGCAGGTACTTGGCCTTGTAAGGCCGCAGTAGAATCAGATTGCTTTCGAGCGTAGCGTAGCCCGAATCTACGTCACTGAACACTTGCGCTTCGGCCGCATCGTGCAATTTTTCATTGCGCGTGATATCTAGTTGCGTGCGCACCTTTTCCCCCTGATTCCGGTCGAAAATGCGGAGGGGGATGGCGATACTGGCACCCAGGGTTTGGTGGGCAAATGGGTTGTTGAACGAGGGGTTGTAGGAATACCACGCGCTGAAGGTAGGATCGGTCGAGCCGTTCGCAACCGCCAGCTTGTGGTCGGTGTGGGCTTTGTCCACGGCTTCGACGGCGGCTTTCAAGTCCGGCCGCGTGTCCAGCGCAATCTTCCGGAACTCGTCACGCGGCATGAGCTGGTCGCTGAAATCGAACAGACCGGTCACGTCAAACTGATCTACGGGAGTTCGGGAATTGAAGAGCGTGAGCAGTTGGATCTTTGCGGTTTCCAGGTTCTCTTCGGCAGCCTGCAAATCCGATTCATACTGGACCCGCTGCAGTTCCAGCCGGTCGAGATCAATCTGCGCAATGTCGCCAGCGTTGAAGCGATTTCTGCTGATATCGAGTATGTGGTCGTAGTATTCAAGGTTGTCCCTTGCCAGCTGGAGTACCGCTTTCCCCTGTAGCGCTGTCACAAATGCGCTGCGCAAGTTGAAGAGCATGGTTCTTTCCAGGTCGGCATGGCTCGACTCGGCAATCAGGGTGCCCTTTTTTGCGCTCTCCAAGCGTAGCTCCCGCTTGTGCTGCCGTTCGTGCAGATAGCTAAGGCTGCTGACAAACTGAGTGCCGACGAACGGCTGCCAGACTCCTTTGTAAGGAGAGATTTGAGTCCCATCCGTCGACAGAGTGAGATCCGGGTTAGGGCGGAGGTACGCGGTGATCTCCTGTGCCTTCGATTCGTCGATACTCAGCTGGTCTGCCAGCAGGGTTGGGTTTGCGGCTTGGAACTTGTCTCGAATCTGCTGCCACGTGAAGCTCTGCTGCTGGGCGTGTGCGCCCTTTGCAAGAGAGCCTGCGATCAATAGCGCCAGGAAAAGGAGCCTGACCGATCGCAAGCCGGCCAGCTTTTCGGGAGCTATCCTTAAGACGGCGGCCGATTTAGCCATGCCGGTCTCGTCCGTAAGGACGGCGGATGAATAAGGTGTAGCGGTCAGGAATATCCCTGGAGCTGCCGCGGATGTTGGACGATGAAAGGTCATTCGATTTCAGCAACCTGACGAAGAGGTCTGGATTGATGGCGAAGCTGCAATTTCGTGTTTCCAATCCAGACCCCTTCGCTGGACTCCGCAGACCACCAGAACATGGCCCAACGCCCTCCGGTCTGGAATTCGGTTCAGGTGGCGTTGTAGCGCCTGCGGAGTCGAATGCTCCGGCTCGACAACCCTCTCAGGCCCTAAAGATGCAGTACTGGATTGAGGCTGTGAGTATTGTGCAAGCCACCGTGCGCGAAGGGGAATCCTATCTTTGAGACTCCAACACTATCTTTCGGTGAGATGAGAGCCTATCTTTTGGCTAGTTCTTGACAAGGCAGTTTCGTGGCGCGCGAAGATAGCGCACCATAAAGAGTAGCCATGAAAGATCCACTGTCCATCTACGCGCCGGCCAACCGCGCCAGATTGATCGTCGTTGCCGGTTTCTTGATTTCAGCGATCGCGCTAGTTGACTGGGCGACAAAGCCTTACATCTCCCTGGGATTCCTTTACCTATTCCCCATCATGATTCTCGGTGGGTTCCTGTCAAGGACTCGGATTCTAGGGGTTGCGATAGTTTGTGCAGTTCTTCAGGAAGCATTCAGCAATTTGCCAGAAAATGAAGCTGTGGTTCGCTTGCTGTTCAGCTCAGCAGGATTTGTCGGTACCGGACTTTTTATTTCGGAGCTGATCCGCAATCGCCGAATTGTGATGGGGCACGTCGAAGAACTCGAGGGGCAGATCAAGCTACGTGAGGACGCCGAGGAGCAATTGCGTTCACTCGTCGAAAGCAGTCCAGCTGCGATCGTCACAATTGACTCGGGCGGCAACGTCTTATTGGCAAATGAAGCAGCTCAACACTTGCTCGCTTCTGAAGGGAAGCCCTTGCAAGGGCAGGAAATCAACTCCTATCTCCCAGCTTTGCAAACCGTCCTCAAGACTCAACCGCCGCGAGTATTTCGGACCGCTCTGCAATGCACGGGGCAAAGGAGTGACGGCGAAGTCTTCCTGGCCGGTGTTTGGTTTTCCACCTACACTACGATATCTGGCCCGCGCCTGGCGGCCATCATTGTGGATCTTTCCGAGGATCTGCGGAATCGCGAGGATCTCAGCCTAGACCATCTACTGAAAAACACCAGAATTCTGATGGGCGCTGTGGCTCATGAAATTCGTAACCTCTGCGGTGCGGTGCTCGTCGTGCATAAGAACCTATCCCGAGCTAAGGAACTTGAATCGAACGAGGACTTCAGAGCTTTGGGCGGCTTGATCCAGAGCCTGGAAAGAGTGTCGGCGCTGGAGCTCGGTTCCACCGCGGCTCAGAATGGTGAGGTGGTTGAACTGACATCTGTATTGGACGAATTCCGGATACTGATCGAAACCGCCTATCATGAATCAAAGATCGGGATGCAGTGGGATCTTGAGGAATCACTGCCTTTGGTTTGGGCCGACCGGTACGGACTGATTCAGGTTTTCTTGAACCTGGCAAAGAACAGCCAGCGGGCCATGACCTCTATGGGAAACAAGCAACTTCGAATTTCTGCGCGAGACGAGAGGGGGACGGTCGTAATTCGATTCGAAGACACAGGAACGGGTATCGCTGCGCCAGAAAACCTTTTCAGGCCGTTCCTACATGGCGCAAAGTCCACCGGGCTCGGGTTATACGTTTCTCGCGCGATCATGCGCAGTTTTGGCGGCGAACTTAAATACGAACCCAGGTCGGAAGGCTGCTGCTTCGCTGTGGTGTTGCCTTTGCGGGCGGCAACGGAGGAGGCGGTAAGTGCCTGAAACCGCGGAAAAGATAGTTCACATCCTGTTGTTGGACGATCATGCCCTGTTCCGGGAAGGTGTAGGCCGGCTCCTCGCTGCGGAGCCCGGATTCGACGTTGCCGCTCAGTGCGGGACGATTAAAGAGGCTCTGCAAATCTTGGAGCAGAAATCGATTGACGTCGTACTCCTCGACTTCGATCTCGGCGAGCACGATGGCAGAGAGTTTATCCGACTGGCAAAAGCACAAGGATTCAAGGGAAAGGTTCTGGTTGTGACTGCAGCGTTGGATCAAAACGCGGCAACGGAACTGATCCGCTCCGGGATTTCCGGGGTCTTCCTGAAGCGTGACTCTGCCTCTTTGCTGGCACAAGGAATCCGTGACGTAATGGCTGGCAAAGTGTGGTTGGACCAGGAGCAACTGCAGACCGCCCTCAGGACCGAGGTCGGAACCCCACAGGACAATCGAACACGGCGATTCACCGAACGAGAACAGCAGGTGCTCTCCTGCGTGTTCGAGGGTCTTGCGAACAAAGGGATTGCGGCGCGAATAGGAGTGTCGGAGAGCTCGGTCAAAGCCACACTTCAGCAACTCTTTTCCAAGACTGGAGTCCGGACCCGCAGTCAATTGGTGCGCATCGTCTTGGAACAACACCGAGATCAGCTCTAGTGCGGCAAGCCGCGGGATGGTCGGGCGTGGCTCACCGGGAACTGCGACGCAGCGTTTTACCTACGATCTTGCTCGCAACCGTTATCCTCGCGGCGATCAGATACGCTTACGGTTCAGCGCCTCCGGCCAGTTCGTCAAGTGAAGGTCAGCAGATCGGCAAGATCCTCAGTGTACGAAAAGTTTTGCAAAACTACTATTTTGTCAGCCGCTATCCCCGAATTCACTATTACCTGCTTTATTTTGCAGTGCGCACTTCCGAGCAAATATATTGCGCTGAGTACGAAACTCCCGTCATTGATGAGATCGATGATCTGTTTTCCGCGAAGGACAAGGATGTCAAGATTGTGCTCAAAGGCAAGACCCTCACGCTGAGAACGCCGAAGGGTTGGGAGTTCAAGGCCCGGTTAGTGAAACGAAAGCAGTGTTAACCACACGGGGACACTCACACCGTGCACGCTGACTGCTCACGTGTTCTCCCTCACGACACGTGCAGGTCATTAGCGGCACCTGGTCCGAAATCCGAACGCTGTGTACGCTTCGCACCCACCAGTCGCCCGGTGAATGGCAACACTCGCTTCCGGCCTGTCTGCTCGACTGTGACCGGGCGGGACTTACACCAGCTGGATTCCATCAAGAAGTTCCACCTCCTCATCTTCGGTTCCTCCTCTTCTGGGCTCTTCCCAGCGCGACAACGATGAGGCTCGAACTCAGAACCTCTGGTGGGTGGCGGCAACGTCCAAGGTGTAACGGAGTTTCTGAGTCAAGCTTCCGACCAGCCGAAGGCTAACTGCCCAGCCTCCGTAGTCGGAGAATAAGCTCGCACAGCCCGCACGAGTTGCTTACTCTCCCGTCCTCTCTTCCGGTGCCTCTGCGGCACTCAAGGTCGCAGGAGCGAGGGATCGCACCGATTTGGAAGCACTATCCCGGCGTGTTCACGCCCGCCCTGGCCAAGCACACAAAGAGCTTCAACCTGATCGACACGCTAAAGCTGTGGGTGTCGACCGGATTCAGAGAAGCTTTGAACCGATGCGACGCCAGGTAGAAGGCTGGCGGCAGGCGCAAATCAGCGACTATGGATGCAAATAGTACCGCTTTCATAGTCAGCTCTTCGGAATGTCGGCACGGTTCCACCATCCGCCGCCAAGGGCCTGAAACAATGCGGCAGTGTCGGCATACCGATTCGACTGAGCTTGCACAAGGTTAATCAGCGCTTGCTGATAAGCTTGCTCCGCACTTAGGAGCGCCAGGTAATTGGCGTAGCCGGCCTCAAGCTGCTTCTTCGTCAGGGCGAGGGTGATGCTGGCGGCATCTTTTGCGGCTGCCGCGGCCTTCAAGCCGTCGGCGTCCTGTTGAAGCGCATTTAGGGTGTCAGCAACATTCTGGAACGCGGTGAGGACCGTGCTGCGGTATTGTTCGTCGGCCTGCGTGTAAGCGGCTCTCGCGGCGCGCTCCCGATGCATGAGGGTACCGCCATCAAAGATGGGTTGCGTGACGCGTGCGGCTACATCCCAAAAGCCATTGCCTCCCGAGAACAACCGGCCGAGAACCACCGCCATGCTGCCCGCATCCGCAGTCAGGGCAAAGCTCGGGAGGCGGTTGGCACGTGCAATTCCAATCTGGGCGCTGGCGGAATGCAGGTTCTCCTCGGCCTGGCGCACATCCGGACGTTGCTCGACGAGTTGCGAAGGAAGGCTCAGCGGCAGTTCCTGTGGGAGTTGCAGGCTCGACAGCTCAAACTTCTCGGTCAGATCTTGATTGGGGAACCCGCCCGCCAGCACAGCCAGGAGGTCCCGTTGTTGAGCTAACTGTTTAAGCAGCGGGGGCAAGCTGGCGGCGACTTGCGCGAGTTGCGATTCCTGCGCCAACACGTCGAGTTCGCTCGCATAGCCTTTCGCATACTGGTCGCGCAAAATCTTCAGCATGTTGGTGTTGATGGTGATGAGTTCATGGGTCGCGTCAATCTGCCCCCGCAGTTCCGCCTCTTGAATGGCGGCGGCAGCCACGTTTGCGCTCAGCGTGATATGCGTTGCGGCCAGAGCAAAACGCGCTTGCTGTTCTTGTGCTTGCAACGACTCCACGGTTCGCCGGTTTAGACCGAAAACGTCCGGCACAAATGAGACGCTCACCTCCGGCGTGTAGAGGCTGTAATTCAACGCGCTGGTGTTGGTTGCAGGTGAAATGTCAGCCGATGTCTTTGCCCGGCTCGCCGAAAAACCGCCACTAACACCAGGATAGTAAGCACCCCGCTGGGCCAGCACATTTTCCCTAGCAACCAACAATGCCGCCTGCGCCGCCTTGAGGTCAGGATTGGCCTTGAGCGAGCGTTCAATCAAATTATTGAGCGGCTTCGAGTGAAATAATGTCCACCACTCTCCTGGAATATCGTGGCCTTCAACTAAGTGTTGCGCCTCTCCGCCACCAACGTTGCTCGTGCTGCTGGTGGTCGAAATGGGAGCGGGCGTATAACCTCCGACATCCGGAGCAGCGGGCCTCTTGAACCTAGGCCCAACCGCGCACCCTGCCGTGAGCAGTAACGCAGAGATCGCGATGAAGCGGGTGAGGGGCGATTTGCGAGTGCGAATCATGCGAGTTGGTTCCTTAAGGCTTGCGGTGCATACGAGTTCCGTTGATCGCTCCGGTATTGCTGCTAGTTAAGTTCGCCGATCCACCAACGACCGCCGGGTTGGGTCCGCGATGGCGGACGTTGTTGAGCGATGGGTTGAGCGTTGCTGCCGAAGGCCGGACGGTACCTGGCGACCGAACAGGCATGGCGTTGCTGGCTGTAACGTTCTGGATTAACCCGACTTTTGTAGCAGCACCGGATTTGCCTGAACCAGGCTGATGGAGATTCGCCGCATTTCCAGGTATGGAACGTGTCCGGCCATTTGGAAGTTGCTTAGGATGATTTGCCGCGGTTAGGCTTGCACGGTTGCGCGGATGATTCTTGTCAGAAGCGTGGCGGGGATATCTTTGTTCCTCGGAGGGATTTCCTGCGACGGGTGTGGTCGCGGAACTCTCAGCCGATGTTTGTTGGGATGGGGCCGCATAACTTGTCCCAGGCATCAACGCGGCCCAACCCATCGGCACAATTAGGCTCAGAAAAAGAAGGCAGGTGACCTTCATAGCAATTCCTCTGATGGTGGGTGTGGGTGATTGTCGCGGCCTAGAAACATCATTCTCAGCGCGGGCACAGCGAGAAGCAGCATCACGGGGCCGAGCAGCATGCCGCCCACGATTACGGTGGCAAGCGGACGCTGCACTTGGCTGCCGATGCCCGTAGAAATTGCTGCGGGAAGCAGACCAATGCAGGCTGAAAGCGACGTCATCAGCAGGGGGCGCATGCGGGTGGAAGCGGCGCGGTACATCGCATCCACCGGCGCCAGACCGTGAACTCTTTCCTGGTTGTAAAAAGTAATCATCAGGATGCCGTCCATGACAGACACGCCGAAGAGCGAGACGAAGCCGATGGCAGCGGAGATGCTGAAATTCTGACCTGTGAGATAGAGCGCGAGGATGCCGCCAACCACCGCGTCGGGAATGCCCGCGAGCGCCAGAAGGCAGTCTCGCAAGTTATTGAACAAGGTGTAGAGCAATCCGATAATCAGCACGAGGCTGATCGGCACAATGATCCCCAGGCGCTTCTTGGCTTCCTGAAGGTCCCCGAACTCGCCCGCCCAAATCAGCCGGTATCCAGACGGAAGTTGCACGTTCTTTGCGATTTGCTGCTGAGCCTCCTCGACTGTGCCGCCAAGGTCGCGGCCACGGACGCTGAACTTGACCGGGATGAAGCGCTGCACGCTCTCGTGATAAATCCAAGCCGCTCCCGTATCCAAGGTGATCGTGGCCAGTTCGCTCAACGGTATATAGGAATTGGCGCCGCTGTTGTTTTGATAGGCTACTTTGATATTGCAAATTTTATCGATGCTCTCGCGGTATTCAGGCGTATAACGGACGACAAGATCGAACTGCCGCTCGCCCTCCAAGACCTGGGTTGCTACCGCTCCGCCCATGGCCGCTTGAATGACCGTGTTCACATCGCCGGAATTGAGGCCATAGCGAGCGGCCTTGGCACGATCTACCTTGATGTTCAGGTTGGGCTGCCCCAGTACTGGGAAGATGCCAAGGTCGGCGATGCCGCGAACCTGGTTCATTTGGTCGCGAACTTGCTCGGCCAGCTTCGTCAACACTTCGAGATTGGGGCCGACGATCTTGACCGAATTGACGCCTTTGACACCCGAGATTCCTTCCTCGATGTTGTCCTCAATGTATTGGGAGAAATTGAAGACGACGCCCGGCAACTCGTTGTTAAACTCTGTTTGCACCTGCTCGGTTAACTTCTCCTTGGTCAAACCTCTTGGCCACTCGTCAAAAGGCTTTAGCGGCGCGAATAATTCGACATTCGAGAATGGCGAAGCGTCGCTGCCGTCGTCTGGCCGGCCATGCTGAGAAACCACCGTAAGAACTTCGGGGTGTCGCAGGAGAATCTCGCGCATCTTTCTCGAAGCCGCCTCGCCGTCTTCGAGCGAGAGCGTGGTCGGCATGGAAGCGCGAATCCAAAAGTTGCCTTCTTCCAAATGCGGAAGAAACTCGCTGCCCAGTCGCGGCGCTATCAGTAAGAAAGTTCCAATAGAAAGGGCGAGCTCAATTCCCACTACGAGAGCGCGGTGAGTCAGCGCAAAACGCAGCGCAGGATTGTAGATACGGTGCAAAAAGCGGACAACGATCGTTTCGGTTTCTTTCAGGCGCTCAGGGAGCAGCATGGAAGCGATGACGGGCGTGATGGTGAAGGTTGCAATTAACGCCCCGGCTAACGCGTAACCGTAAGTGCGCGCCATGGGGCCGAAAATCTGACCCTCGACTCCCTGCATGGTGAAAAGCGGCACAAAACCGGCCACGGTGATGAGCGCCGAGAATAGAACCGCCTTGTCCACCTGTAGCGCGCTGATCAGAATCAGCCGCAAACGATCCGTCCATCCGTTGGCTGACGCTTCGTGTTCCTGGGTTCTCGTCGGGTCGGGCCCCCAGGCACCTGCCGACAGACGTTGGAGCAGATCCTGTCTTTCTTCCTGGTTTCGTTGAAAATTGCGAAAGACATTCTCGACTAGGATCACGGCTGAATCCACGATGATGCCGAAATCCACCGCCCCCACCGACAGCAGGTTTGCGCTTTCTCCCAGAATCACCAGGAGAATGGTGGCGAAGAACAGCGCGAACGGGATGTTCAATCCAACAATGACCGCGCTGCGGAGATTGCCGAGGAAAATCCATTGAATCAAGAAGACCAGCACGCATCCGAATATCAAGTTGTGCAGAACGGTGTGGGTAGTGATGGCGATCAGCGATGAGCGGTCATAATAAGGAACAACCTTGACTCCCGGCGGCAGACTCCCGTCGTGATTCAACTTGTCGATTTCCTCTTTGACCTTTGGAATCATGTCGGCGGTCTGCTCCGTACGCCGCATCACCACGATCGATCCAACGACATCGCTCTGTTGGTCGCGGCCTAAAATGCCGAGCCTTGGCCTGTACCCGATCGAGACCTTCCCGATATCCTTCATCAACACCGGGACGCCATTGACTTGGGTCAGCACCACATTCTCGATGTCGTCGACCTTGTAGCCCCGGGCCAAATCATCACTGCCGCCGTCATCAATCAGACCGACACCCCGGATATTGATGGACTGCTGGCCAATGTGGATTTCGCGTCCACCCACGTTGATGTTCGCGTTGCCCAGCGCGTTCAGGATTTGAGGTACGGTCACGCTGTAAGCTTCGAGCTTGTGAGGGTCCACCTCGACCTGGAATTCCTTGGTGGGGCCGCCCCAGCTGTTGATGGCTGCGATGCCGGGAATGGTCAACAATCGGCGCGCCACGATCCAATCCTGAACCGTGCGCAGATTCGTGATTCCGAAATGCTTCGGGCCGACGACCTGATAACGATAGATTTCGCCAGTCGAGCTGTTGGCTTGGATGTTCGGAACCTGGCCGCCGGGCAGGCTAACGTTCTGTTGCATCGCGACCGACGCCTGGGCGTAGGCGAAGTTATAGTCCACCCCATATTTGAAACTGACGCGCACAAAGGACAGACCATAAAACGAAGTGGAGCGGATGACGTCCACGCCGGGCGTGGTGTAAAGCCCAATCTCCGTGGGGCGCGTGTAGTAACGTTCCATCTCCTCGGCAGAAAGGCCCGGCGCCTGCGCGGTAATTTCCAAGATAACGGGCGTTGGGTTCGGATACGCCTCAATGTTGAGCATCTTGAAAGCAATGAGCCCGGTGCCGGCAAACAGCAGCAAACCCACCACCACAATCGGGCGGCGGCTCATGCAAAACGCAATGAGAGACTTGAACATGGGGCTCGTCTTCTAATGAAATGAAAGTGGCATTAGATCTAGTCGGTTGGTGGCGCCTGCAGCATATTGCTAAGAAACACCGCGTCGTCCGTAACCACTAGTTCTCCGCGCTGCAAACCATCGAGAACTTGAACCCGATCGTCCTTTCGCAGGCCGATCTTGATGATTCTTTGTGCAAACCGGTGCCGATCGGTTGTCACCCAAGCCGTCATCGTGCCATCGGCTTCGCGGACCACGCCATTCGCTGGTATAGCGATGGCTTCCGCCGGGTTGCGGACCTGAATGACGAAGTTAGCGAGCATTCCGGGGCGCAGTTCATCTTTGGGGTCCGCGATCTCGGAACGGATCGTCACTCGATGAGTGTTCGGATCAACCGTCTCGTAGATTTTCGAGACCTTGCCTTGAAACACGCGGCCGGGATAGGCCATCACCTTGACCTGAACCGGCTGGCCCAAGTGAAAACATGAAAGCTCACTTTCGTTAACGTTCGCCAGCATCCACTTGATCGCCACGTCGGCGACCGAGTAAGGCGCCGGCGGATTCCCCGGTTGCACCAAAAGCCCCGGTGGCCCGTTGAAGGATGTGATCTTGCCGGAAATGGGGCTGCGTACGACCAGCGCAGCATCAGTCCTGCGCGAAGCGATCATTTGATTGATTTCGGCATCCGTCTTGCCGAAGACAAGGACTGCATCCCGCGCGGCTTTGAGAGCGCCCTCAGCGCTTTGTTGATCCGAGGTCGCCTGTTCTTTCTCTCGCTCGGCAATGCCGCCAAGACCCTGGACGCGCGCCAGTTCCTTGTTGGTCAGGTCGAAAGTCGCCGCCGCGCCAATCAGGTTTGACTCCGCCTGAATGAGGTCGGGGCTTTTGATGGTATAGAGAGGTTGATCCTTCCGAACACTGGCGCCAAGTTCCACAAAACTCTTGATGATGGTCCCCTGATAAGCCGGGAAGACTTGAACCGACAGATCGTCGGCAAAATCAATGTTGCCGACCGCTTCCTTCTCAACGGGAAACAGGTAGCTTCCCACGGGCTCGATCTTGATCGAGTTCAGTTGGCTCGATGATAGGTCCAAGGTTGCTTCTGACGCGGACGGGTTGGAGTTGGCACCTACTCGCGCCGGTGTATTCGCGTTTGCGGCCTGACCACGACTGCGACCGAGTTCCAAAAGCTCCGTTACGACAATGATCGCTGCAGCCGTCACAAACACAACGGCAACTCTTTTGCTAATGTGAACCGGATATTTCATCATTTTCGTTCGACCTTCAAGCCTTCTAGACAAACTCAGCCTGGAAGGATGTAGTACTGGATGCGGTAGTGAGTATTGTGCAAGCCATTGTGCGCGAAGGGGAATCCTATCTTTCAGGTTTCACCACTATCTTCGGTGAGCCATGGGCCTATCTTTCGGCGGCTGAAACCGGAGAAACCAAGAGAATGAAATCTGGCCAGGCCAGCTATCTTCGAGTCCGGTGCTCCCGTTGGCGACCATCCTATCTTTCGATGAACTGAGCTATCTTTTGGGCGATCAGGAGTTCAGTTGACAAGAGGCAGGTGTACATTCCTCGTGCAGAAGGTTGAAGCGGACCGGAGATTCTCTTCGTTCTCGTTCAATGTTCCCAGGATTATCAGGACTCGTGTTTATTGGTGTCAAAACGTGCAGATGTACATCGCCGTCCGGCTAGAGCGGAGAATTGGCGGCCGCTGCTTCAGCTGTACTGCTTTTGTGATTTCTGCTGCTGGAGAATTCGTGGATGTCAGAACCGGTGGAAAAGGGAGTCAAGATCCTGTTGGTAGACGACCATGCCTTGTTCCGGGAGGGTGTGGCTCGACTCCTCGGAGCAGAGATTGGGTTCGAAGTTGCCGGCGATTGTGGATCGGTCGAAGATGCTCTGCAAGTTCTGAAGCAAAGGTCCATCGACATTGTGCTCCTGGATTTTTACTTGGGAGAACGAGACGGCAAGGAATTCCTCCGCTTGGCCAGGGAGCAGGGCTTCGTCGGAAAGGTTTTGCTCGTCACAGTTGGAGTGCCTCGATGCGAGGTAGTAGATCTGATCCGCGCTGGTGTCTCTGGGATTTTTCTGAAGCGCGACTCGACCAGCTTGCTGGCGCAAGTGATCCGCCACATTATTGCCGGAGGACTTTGGTTTACCCAAGAACAACTCCAGAGTGTAATGAGCTCGCACACGCACACCTCGCCGGGAGCCCAACGCAATCGATTCACGGCACGCGAACAGCAAGTGCTTGGTTACGTGTTCGAAGGGTTCACGAATCGGAGAATCGCAGAACGAGTTGGAGTGTCAACAAGCTCCGTGAAAGCCACACTCCAGCAACTGTTCTCGAAGACCGGCGTTCGAACGCGCAGTCAATTGGTGCGCATTGTCTTAGAGCAACATCGAGATCAGATCTAGTGCAGAAGACGCGAAGGGGTCGGGCCAAGTGTGGGGACACACAGGCGGCGAAAGTAGATTTGCCATGATCACGCAAGGTGCTGCGATTGCCGCTTCTCGCTGGAAACCCATGCTCGCCAGAGTCCCTGACTAGTGCTGTACACAAGAGGGTTTCCAGCAGCGACTCCAATGCTATCTGTCGACGGCTCGGAAGCCTATCTTTTGGCTAGTTATCGACAAGGCAGTTTCCTTGGCACGCGAAGATAGCGCACCTGTTGGCGCCGACACTTCCGGATCTGAGCAAGTTAGATGGAGAAGCGTTGCAGGCGCTGCTTTTGGCGGAACACAGAGAACGGATGGCCACTCACCAGCAGCTGCTTTCGCGGGAGAGTGAGATCGCGTATCTGAAGCTGTTGCTGAGCCAGTTGCGGCGGATGCAGTTCGGGCGCAAATCGGAAAAGCTGGAGGGGCAGATCGAACCGCTGGAACTGCGGCTGGAAGATTTGCAACAAGCGGAACCACTGCGCAGCCTCAGATTCCGGCCGGGCATTCCATCAGACTGGTGCGGAAGGATACACTACGATGTTCGAACGCCTCCGGGAGAAAAACGATAACATGCCGTCTCCAGAGAAGGATCGGTTAGCTGCTGAGGCGATGCAATGCTGGGCCGATTTCCAGGAAGGCCTTTCCTCGGACAAGCAGAAATATCCCGTGCAACAGTTTCGAGCTTTTTGGGAGGTCACAAAATACTACGCCGAGTCGACAAGGTCTGATCCTCTGATCCATAGGAGTGTCGCGGGTGCTGTTAATGGACTTCTCGATCTCCTCGAAGTGGAACGTAAATGCGTTCCAGGCGACGTTCTTCGAGATGCTGAGCGCCTGGAGTGGGCTGGAGCAAGCCATCGCGGATGCGGTCAAACTGGCTTCGCCGCAGATGCAGGAAGTGGTCCGCGGGTTACAGGCATTGCGCGGCATCGCGCAGATTTCGGCGGCGACCATCGTGGCTGAGTTAGGCGAGTTTTCCCGTTTTGAAAGCGCTCGTCAGCTCATGTTACAGCGGCGCCGGGCCCAGTGAGGACTCCAGTGGCCGGCGAACCCGGCGCGGTAGCATCACCAAAACCGGCAACGCGCATCTCCGACGAATTGCGATTGAAGCGGCCTGGAGCTACCGGCTTCGGCCTGGCGTCGGTCCTGCGTTGCGCAAGCGACAAGAGGGGGTTCCAGAAGAGATCAAGGAGATTGCCTGGAAAGCGCAGCACCGATTGCAC
>Ga0182018_10001515_pt1 | contig 26240 bp, 22 predicted proteins | sample 812P2MmetaG_FD_120490 | JGI IMG/M metagenome (GOLD analysis project Ga0182018, IMG submission 120490) | Permafrost microbial communities from Stordalen Mire, Sweden - 812P2M metaG | ecosystem: Environmental > Terrestrial > Soil > Wetlands > Permafrost | place: Sweden: Stordalen | collected...
CACCCTCGACATCACGCCCGATGCGCTCTCCTTCTACGACGTCAATATGAAGTACACCGTCGAGCCCGGCGACTTCGCCATCATGATCGGCAACTCCTCGCGCGACGCCGACCTTCACAAGCTGACATTGCAGGTCACGCAGTAATGGCATAAAGACAAAGCAGAAATAACGGCATAAAGAAGAAGCAGAAATTACGCCAGAACGAGGCGGCTATGATCCAGAAACTTTCCTTCGCAGAGAAATTTGGCTACGGCCTCGGCGACATGGCCGCCAACTTCATCTTCCAGGCCATGCTGGCCCTGCAACTCAGCTACTACGTCGATACCTTCGGCCTCACCGCCGCACAAGCTGGCACGCTCTTCCTCGTCGTCGGCCTCATCGCCGCCGCGTTCAACCCCATCATGGGCGTCATCGCGGACCGCACCAATACCCGATGGGGCAAGTTCCGCCCATGGCTCCTCTGGACCGCACTCCCCTTCGGCATCATCGGCGTCCTCACCTTCACCACGCCCAACATCAGCCCCTCTGCAAAGATCATCTACGCGTGGACCACTTACCTCCTCCTGCGCCTCATCTACGCCGTCAACAACGTCCCCTACGCATCGCTCACCGGCGTCCTCACCGGCGATCCCGACGAGCGCACCAGCATCGCCTCCTACCGCCAGATCTTCGCCAACTCCGCGGGCTTCATCGTGCAGAGCCTCGCCATTCCTATGGTCGTCTTCTTCGGCCGCGGCAACGACGCGCGTGGTTATCAGATCACCATGGGCCTGCTCTCCGTTCTCAGTGTTCTCTTCTTCATCATCGCCTTCCTCACCACCAAAGAACGCATCCAGCCCAACCCGGAGCAGACAACCTCGCTTACCCAGGACCTCAAAGACCTCTTCAGCAATCGCCCCTGGGTCGTCCTCTTCCTCGCCACTACCTTCTATTTCGCCGCCCTCGCCATGCGTGGCAGCGTCATGCTGCCCTTCTTCAAATACGTCGCCGGCAACGAGAAGCTCTTCAGCTGGTTTAACGGATTCGGCCTGGCCGCCCTCATCCTCGGCGTTGCCGTCTCTACGCCCATCTCCGTCCGCCTCGGCAAGCGGCCGCTCTTCATGCTCAGCATGGCGCTCTCCGGCCTCTTCTGTCTGGCCGTGCTCATCCTTCCGCCCCACGCCACCACCGCCATCGTCGTGTCGGAAGTTCTCCGCCAGTTCTTCTTCGGAACCTCCGGCCCGCTGCTCTGGGCCATGATGGGCGACGTTGCCGACTACGGCGAATGGAAGACCGGCCGCCGCGCCACCGGAACTGTAACAGCCGCAGTGGTATTTGGCCTCTGGCTCGGCCTCGCCCTCGGGGGGGCCATCGCCGGCTGGCTCTTCTCCTTCTATGGATACGCCGCGAACGCAGTGCAAACCCAGCGTGCCCTCGATGGCATCCGTCTCACCGCAGGCCTTTACTCCGGCCTCTTCTTCTTCGCCACCGCGATCTGCCTCTTCTTCTATCCAATCTCACGCAGGATCAACAAAAACATCTCCGATGAACTCGCTGGCCGCCGCCTCAATTTCGGTCCGCCAGCAACTTCATCGGCGCAAAAGTAGGAGGGCCTCGCTCGTGCATCTTCGTTTCGCAGCGCTAACGGCTTCGTTCGTGATCGGCCTCGCGGCCACCGCCCAGGCTCCCACCTCGCTCAAAGACGCCTACCACGCCGATTTTTATATCGGCGCCGCCATCAACACCGCCCAAATCACCGGCCAGGACGCCCGCGGCGACGCCCTCATCGCCGCCCAGTTCGATTCCATCTCGCCCGAAAACTGCCTCAAGTGGGAGAACGTCCACCCGCAGCCGGACAAGTACGACTTCACCATCCCCGACCAGTACGTCGCCTTCGGCGAGAAGCACCACATGTTCATCGTCGGCCACAACCTCGTCTGGCATAACCAAACTCCCGCCTGGGTCTTCCACGACGACAAGGGCAATCTCCTCACTCGCGACGCCCTCCTCGCCCGCATGCGCGACCACATCCATACCGTCGTCGGCCGCTACAAAGGCCGCATCCAGACCTGGGACGTTGTCAATGAAGCCCTCAACGAAGACGGCACCCTGCGCCAGTCCATGTGGGAGAAGATCATCGGCGACGACTACATCGCCAAGGCCTTCGAGTACGCGCACGAAGCCGACCCGCAGGCCCAGCTCAACTACAACGACTACAACCTCGAGAACGAACCCAAGCGCTACGGAGCCATCGCCCTCATCACGAAACTCAAATCCCAGGGCGTCCCCATCGCCACCGTCGGGCTCCAGGGCCACGACAGTCTCGACTGGCCCACCCTCGATCAACAGGATGCCACCATCGAAGCCTTCGCCAAACTCGGCGTCAAGGTAGCCATCACCGAGCTCGACATCGACGTTCTGCCCCGCGCCACGCGCCAGCAAACCGCCGACGTCACCGTGAACATCGCGCAAAACCCCGCCCTCAATCCCTACGTCAACGGCCTGCCCGACGCCGTCCAGCAGCAGCTCGCAAAACGCTACGCCGACCTCTTCACCGTCTTCCTCAAACACCGCGATGTCGTCAACCGCGTCACCTTCTGGGGCGTCACCGACGCCGATTCCTGGCGCAACGACTGGCCCGTCCGCGGCCGCACCAGCTACCCTCTCCTCTTCGACCGCGCCGCCCAACCCAAGCCCGCATACACCGCCGTCATTCAGGTCGCAACCACAAAGTCATCGCAATAACAGAGGAGCAGGAGAACGACGCGCGTCCCAATAGAAACTACTTCGCAGGAAATTCGGACTGAATCGTCCGAGCCAACCCCTCTGCCAGAGTGTACGGCGGAACAAATCCTGTCTGCGCCGCCCGCTCCGCGCGAAACTGCGTGCTCTCGCAGAATTTCCGCACCCGAATTGCGCTGATCGGAAACTTCCGCCCCGACACTCGAGCCGCCACATCCAGCAGATGACCGCCGGCCATCGCCACTGCTTTCGGAATGCGCGGCGTCTTACCACCCCTGCCCAGACACCGCCTGCTGTGTTCAACCAGGCTCGCCGTGTCCATGTCGGGTCCGTCAACGTAGTTATAAATGTGAACACCCGGCCCCATCGTAAGGACATGAGCCAAAAATGCGGCGACGTTGCCCACGTACGCCATCGACTTAACGTTTTTCCCCGCGCCCACCATCAGAAACTTCCCCGTCGCGATCTGGTGCAGCAGGTTATAAACGTTTCCTCGATTTCCCTCGCCGAAAACAACCGTGGGGCGAACGATCACCAGCGTGCGGGCCCCGTCCTCCGCCGCCCAGGCGCGATACACGCCTTCGGCTTCCAGCTTCGTCTTGCCGTACTCATTGAACGGTTCGAATGGCCCTTCTTCATCGACGGGCTTCGGCTGGAACCCATAAACAGCAACGCTGCTCGTGAACACAATCTTCTCGACATCCGCGTCATCGGCTGCGAGACACACCTGCCTCGCGCCTTCCACATTGACCTCGTGATAACGGGATACCGGCCGAACATCGTCGCGGTGTTCGGCAGCCAGGTTGATGACCGCCCCCACACCCTTCATCGCTTTGCCGAGCGACTCGGGACGCGTGACATCGCATTCTGTCCAGAGATCGGGGAACGTCTCGCTCCGGCGAAGATCGCCGAGCCGCACATGCCATCCCTGCTCACACAAAAGGGGCGCCAGTCGGGTCCCGATAAATCCCGAACCGCCCGGAATCAGTACACTCCGAGATCCGGCATGAGATTCAAAACCCGTACCCACGTTTGCGATTTTACTCCATTGCGGCCCGATTCCTCTGCAAGCCTTTCCCGTTATGCTGGAGTGTGCACTCCCTCCGGATTCTTTAGCGAGTAAGATGCCAGGAACTTCACATGTCCATTCGTGATCGGATTTATCTCCGCCTTTGGCGCGGTCGCAATTCCCTCAGGCGGTTCAAGCGAATCGCAGTGCGGCCCTGGAAGTACCGGCACACACCACCAGCCGAGATGGTCCATTTTTCCTGCAACATCTGCGGCCATCGGAACTCTTTACCTCGTTACGAAATGGGGCGAGAGTCCGGTGCGTGCATTTTCTGCGGCGCATCGGTCCGCTGGCGGAGCATTATCTACGCTCTTTCCATGGAGATCTTCGGACAGAATCTCAGTCTCGACAATTTTCCGGTCAGAAAAGATATTCGCGGCGTCGGCTTGAGCGACTGGCTGGGATATGCAATACCACTCGCAAAGAAGTTCGACTACAAGAACACCTTTTATCATCGCCAACCCTTGTTGGACATCGGCCATCCCGATCCGGCGGAATTTGGGCAATACAATTTCCTGATTTCGACCGATGTCTTTGAGCATGTCCCCCCGCCGGTAGCATCAGCCTTCGCAGGAGCTTCGAAACTTCTCAAGCCCGGCGGTGTAATGATCTTCAGCGTCCCCTGTGTAGCCGGCTTAACCCAGGAACATTTCCCCGAGTTACATCGATTCACGGTAGAAAAGAAAGGGGACACCTGGATTCTCATCAATGAGACTGCCGATGGCCGCAGGCAGGAGTTCGAGGATCTGAACTTCCATGGCGGCCCGGGCACTACCCTTGAAATGCGGGTCTTCGGAGAACAGTCTTTAAGGGCCCATTGCGAGGAGGCGCAATTTGAGCGCATCCGCACATACTCCAATGAAGTTCCGGAGTCCGGTATTTTATGGATTGACTATGACCCGCTTACCGCTCCCTACCACCCTCCGATCCTCGGCCTCGATGCACCGCCATGGGCCGCCCATCGCTCGCTCGACAAGAATTAGCAATTCGAGGCAATGACATGGACTTCGAGCCGGGCAAAGGTGCAGAGGAAGACCCTGGTTTGAGGCTCGCTCTTCATCTCTCGAATCGGCGTCCGCCCTGCAGTTGCCCGCCAATCAGGCGCGAAGACTTCTCCTTACCCGCTCGATGTCCGCATCGACCATCATATGGATCAGCGTTTCCAGCGGTGTCTTCGGACTCCAGCCCAGCCGCTCCTTCGCTTTTGCGGCATTCCCGATAAGCACATCGACTTCAGCTGGCCTGTGGTAGCGTGGGTCCACTACAACATAATCCTCGCTCTTCAATCCAACGTGCGCAAACGCAATGCGGCACATTTCCCGTACCGAAGTTGTCTTGCCGGTCGCGACCACATAGTTATCAGGCTCCGGCTGCTGCAGCATGGCCCACATAGCTTCAACATAATCCCCGGCGAATCCCCAGTCCCGCTGCGCGTCAACATTGCCCAGCCGCAACTCCTTTTGCAATCCACAGTTAATTCTCGCCACAGCGTCTGTAACTTTCCGCGTAACAAACTCAATGCCCCTCAAAGGAGACTCATGATTAAAAAGAATTCCGCTCGACGCATGCAGGTTGAAACTCTCTCGGTAATTCACAGTGCTCCAGTGAGCAAATAGCTTGGATACGGCATAAGGACTCCGCGGATAGAATGGCGTTCGCTCGTCCTGGACGGGCTGCTGGATCTTGCCAAACATTTCACTGGTCGATGCCTGGTAGAATCGCGCCTTCGGATTCACAATGCGCATCGCCTCCAGCAATCGAAGCGCACCCACTGCCGTCACCTCCGCCGTGAGCAAAGGCTGATCCCACGACGTAGCTACGAAGCTTTGCGCCGCGAGATTATATATTTCCTCGGCCTTAGTCCTCTCCAGAGCACGAATGAGCGATGACAGATCGATCAGGTCAGCGTCGATTATCTCGATGTCATCCAGAACGGATAACTCGCGCAGTCTCCAAAGCGTGTCTGTGCCTCTGCGCGCAATCACGCCGTGCACCGAATATCCCCTGCCTAAAAGAAATCTGGCTAGATAAGCCCCGTCCTGACCGGTAACACCTGTAATGAGTGCGTGTTTACTGCTCATTCTCTGGTCCCTCCGCTGCTTGCAGAATATCGGTCAGTGTCGTCGTTAAAGGGATCTCCGGCTGCCATCCCACGTGTTCGCGAATTTTTCCCGCATCCCCCACCATCCTTCGTTGTTCCGCAGGCCTCAATCGGGCAGTGCTCGTCTGTATCTCAGCTTCGACCCCTGCTATTTGCAGCATCTCTTCCACCAGCGAGCGCAAGCTGCGCTCCCTTCCGGAACAGATGTTATACACCTCTCCGTTTTCGCCGCTCTTCAGAAGCTCATAATAAGCGGAGATCGTGTCCCGGACGTCCGTAAAGTCCCGCGTCACGTCGAGATCTCCCGTCGTAAGAACCGGGGCGCGACGCCCGTTACGTATTTCGACAATTTGGCGTGCAAAATCCGCAACAGCAAATCGGGGGGCCTGTCGTGGCCCGATTTGCGTGAACGGTCGAGTCAGCACGACGCGAAAATTCTGCCTCTGGCTCCACTCATAACAGAGCGCCTCAGCCGCGACCTTGCTCACCGCATACGGGCTGCGCGGACGTAACGGTTGCATCTCTTTGGCGGGAAGATCCGTTTCGGGCAATCGCCCATACACATCCGCCGAGCCGGCGTAAACAAACGATCCGCGAAACCCTTCCGCGCTTAATGCCTGGAGAAGATGGAGCGTCCCGGAAAAATTCACGGCGAAGGTCGCCTCCGGGTCCTCGAACGACGCCGCCACTGAACTCTGCGCCGCAAGGTGAAGGACCGCCTCCGGCTCCAACACGCCAACAGCGGATCGCACCCGTTCCGCGTCGCGAAGATCCGGCGCCCCCTCCTTGTCCTCGAAAGGATTCCCGCCGAATCGCGAACGGAAGTGCCGACCGACGAATCCGCCGTGCCCCGTCACAATCAGTTTCATGCCGAATGGGCTGCGGCTCGCACGCTATCGTTTCCCATATTCAAGCTTCGGCGTACTCTCCTGATCCGGATCTGACCGATCTCCATTTCCCAAATCACCCCGGTCCGGCTCGGCTCGGGCGGCGCGCCGCAGCGCCTCCAGATACGCTTCCGACAAAGTCTTCGGGTCGAACTCGGCTTCTGCGCAACGGCGCCCAGACCGTCCCGCCTCCAGTCTCGCGGCCTCATTGCCATAATAGTGGAGGATCGCCTCTGCAAGAGCGCCAGGGGCCTCCGGCTCCACGCACAACCCACCTTGCGACCGTTGCAAAAGATTCCACGTGTCGCTCCCATGATCCACCGCGGCAATCGCAGGCTTTCCTGCTGCCATGATAGTGAAAAGCTTGCAGGGCACCGATTCTGTCGTAAAACCGCGCCGCAGTGGAATCAAACACACGTCGGCTGCGCCATACATCGCGGGCAGCTCCTCCCGTGGCTGAAATGGCAGGAAGCGCACGTTGGTCAATCCGAGGTTCCTGAGGTAGGCCTCTGAATCATTCCTGCCCGAACCGTTTCCCACCATCAGGAACTCAATCCTGCTGTATTCCTTCAGCAAGTTTGCCGCATCTAGAACCGTTTCCAGTCCCTGCGAGAATCCCATATTGCCTGCGAACAGCACAACGAACTTCTCCGTGATACCGTGCTTGGCGCTAAAAGCGTTCTTCTTTGGCTGCGGAGTCACAAAATCGATGTCGATAAAGTTTGGAATCACTGAGATTTTCTTGTCGGGCACGCCTTTCGCCAAAAGATTTTTTCTGAATCCCTCCGAGATTACCGCTATCCCCGCTGCTCTGCGGTAGACGTATTGCTCCATCCTTTTCAGAAGGCGGATCATCTTTTCGTTCTTCAGCATTCCTGCTCTGACAGCAACATCGGGCCAGATGTCCTGAACGTTATAGACGTAAGGTATCCCTCGCAGGCGGCCGAGCAGATCGGCGATCACCCCATTGCTGAGAGGTGGCGACGGAACCAGAATGACGTCGTGCCGCGGCAGCGTCGCGCCACGCAGGACAGACAGCAAGTTGAAACTTCCGTAGGCCAAAAGCCGATGCGCCACGTTCGCTTTGTCACGGGCAACGTGCGTGTAAATGCGATAGACTTGCATCGCGCCCGTGCGTTCCGAATAGAAAAGCCTGTGCGAGTATTCAGGCCACACCCGATTCGTGTCGTAGTGCGGAACCGAAGTCAGGACCGTAACCTCGTGTCCCTTCGCCGCAAACTCATCGGCCAGCTTGCTCATAATGACGCCGGTCGACGCCACATCTGGCCGAAAGTAGGTCGTCAGCAGGAGAATTCGCATCGCAAATCACTGGGCTGGTCAGACCCCGGCCACGACCGCCTCGGATAGCGCGGCCTGTACCCGGCCCTCAATCCAGTCGTAGGTGCTTTTCATACCCTCTTCCAGCGGCCGCAAGGGTGCCCATCCCAGTTTTTCCCTGATTAGCCGGTTATCCGAATTTCGGCCGCGCACGCCGAGAGGCCCCGGAATATGCCTGATCCTGAGATGCTTTCCTGCTATCCGCATAGTCATTTCGGCCAGCTGATTAATCGTCACCATTTCTTCCGAGCCGATGTTCACAGGGCCCTGGAACTGTGATTCCATCAGGCGCCGAATCCCTTCAAGGCACTCGTCCACGTAAAGGAATGACCGGGTTTGCAGTCCGTCACCCCAAATCTCAATCTCACCCCCGCCCGTGGCCTCAGCCACCTTCCGGCAAATCGCCGCGGGAGCCTTTTCCCGACCGCCGCGCCAAGTTCCTTCGGGACCAAATATGTTGTGAAATCGCGCGATGTGAACTTCGAGGCCATAATTGCGGGCGTACGCCAGGTAAAGCCGCTCACTGAACAGCTTCTCCCATCCGTACTCACTGTCCGGAGCTGCCGGGTACGCCGACTCCTCCGCGCAATTCGGATTGTCCGGATCTTTCTGGTTGTAATCCGGATAGATGCATGCCGAGCTGGAGTAGAAAAGCCGCTTGACGCCCGCCTCACGACCCGCTTCCACCGTATTCAAATTAATCGTTGCAGAGTTGTGCATCACACACGCGTCGTGTTCGCCGGTAAAGATATATCCGGCTCCGCCCATATCGGCGGCCAGTTGATACACATCGTCAATCCCATCAACCGCCGTCTCGGCGAAAGCGCGATCCCGCAGGTCCCCGGTCAGGAATTCTTGAGCTGCACTGTCCGTGAACTCCGGAGCTTTCAGATCGACTCCACGAACCCAAAAACCCTCATTCCGAAGCCGTCGAACCAAATGACTGCCAATAAACCCGCCCGCACCATTCACCAAAGCCCTTTTCACAAACAAATCTCCTTCGCCGGACTACTGCCCCTGAACCAGTGTCCCCAACATTGTACGTCCGCCCGGCCTGTCCCTATGCGAGCATCTCCCCGAAAGTACCGTGCCGAACATAATTCGCAACGGACCGCGCGAGCCCTCACCTGCCGCGTTATCGACTACAAGATCAGTCGCCCGATGTCAGACAGTCGCGTTTTATAAAAAAATGTATTGATAAAACTGCGGCGGCAGTTCGCCGCATATTCGGAGAGACCTTTTTCAATGTCTTCCAGCGCGCTCAGGATTCCCTCCGAATCATTTGCCTCGGCAAATCGTCCATTCACCCCTTCCTGAACATATTCCGGAAAGGAGCCGACTCGGCTCGCGATCACCGGGGTCCCGAACATGAATGCCTTGGGGAGAACGGCACTTTGGGTCGACCTGCGGTATAGATTCCAGATGCAGAAGCATTCGGCATAACAGCGATTCATCTCCTCGTTATTGAGCGGCTGCCCGCAGCGAAGCTCGATCCGTTCCCGGTTGCGGCTGAGCATCGGGTCCTTCAGAATTGTCTCCGGCAGGGGATTGCGTGATGCAATCAGGAAACGCAAATCCCCGCCCCGTCGAATCTCCCGCCGCATGAAGGAAACATACTGGTCGAACCCATGTGACCGGCCGAGTGCTCCGATGAACCCGAAATACTGCTTTCGTTCCAGATTTGTAGTCACATCGTCCGGTGCTTCGTCGTCCATGATCAGCGGTAGATAGACCGCACTCCGATTGAAGCGAGCGTAAGACTTTTCGTAGACGCTGAGTCCGTATCGCGACCCCAGGATCACCGTATCGGCAAGCTTCAGCATCGGAATCGTCGCCCGGTCCGCCAACATCCACTTCACCGTTCCCCGCAAGCCTTCAGCCATCAGGTAATCGAGTGACATTTGCCACGGTTCATGGAACACGTAGAGTATTTTTGCGCCCGATTGCTTGAGCACGTCGGCTAACTCGGTGTTCTTTAGCGATGGATTGAGCAGGACAACATGGGTCCAGGATTGGGGGCGCGCCTCCTCAAATCCGAAAAGCGGAGCCACATCTTTCAGTTCCGTAAATCTCCGGTAGGCCGGATCCAGAACAAACCCCGGCTCATAACCCAATGCACGAACGGCTTTCGCATAGGCAATCAGGAACTGAATAAAAGCGGGGTTGAACCGCAATGATACAAGAGCAACTCTCTGATTCATGAACTCTCTTTACCAGCCGAGGTATTTTGACCTTGACCTGCGTTATGAACTGCAGCTCCGCGATCAGGAGCGTTCTCCGGTCCCCAGCCGGTTCCGCCGCGATCGGGCTATTGGGTGTGATCAGGGAGCAAAGGGCGTATATCGCCGGAGAGGCTTATAGAACCTGTCATAAAATCTGGCGCAGAACTCGAGGGCAGAGAGCGACACCGGCCCGGCATCGCGATATTTACCAAAATAGTACTTGAGACCAGCCATCGTATACAGGCTCTCCCCGGGGCGAGAATGATTGTGAAGCGCCGTAACGCCTGGATAATGATAAAAGTACTTACCCCCGGACGCCAGCCTTTCCGCCAGAATCGGCTCTTCTCCCTCCAGAAACGTACCTTCGTCGAACATTCCGGCCGCTGCGAACGCATCAGCTCGCAGCAGCATACAGGCTCCGATTGTGCGAAACCATCTTTGGGGGCGAGCCGCTCGCCTCGCCCACCGCTGGTGTCGCTTGCGCGCAACCAGCCACACGACCGGAAATACATATTGAATGCAGGTGCGAATCAGACTCGGACGTTTGTAAGGCCCCTGATGAAACCCATTCGGAAGTATAACCTTCGGGCTCACAGCACCGGCATCGTCATGTACATTGGCAAACGCCACCAGTTCAGCGAGCGCGTGGACACCCTGCATGGCAACGTCCGGATTGATGACCAGCAGATATCGCGGCTGATATCGTGTAATCGCCCAGCGCGCACCGACGTTATTTCCGGAAGCGTAGCCGCCATTGTCAGGTGCGCGCAGAACGGCTACGCGGCCTTCACCGCCAAACGCTCTCTGCAATCGATCGAAGGAGTCATTGGGAGAAGCGTTATCGACGACTACGCAGTTCAGCGCAGAATAATCCTGAGTGACAAGCGCCGTGACGCAGTCGATAGTCTCGGTATAGTTCCGATAATTGAGAACAACCGCAGTTACTAGCGGGCTTTCCGGAGCGGAAGAGCCCGTGCCGGTCTGATCGGCAGCATCAGGAGTCATGGCAGACAGACAGCTCCCTTCTCTGCGCGCAGACTTACTTCTGCGTAATTCGAACCAGGACTTGCCCCCCGAACGTATGCCTCGTTCAGGAATGCAATCATGAAGACCACAACCATCGCTTTGGTCACAAACCCGTAATAGTCAAGGGCAGATCCGATCACAATGAACCAGAGGCAACCCGCATAAGGTGATCCGGCACGAGATCCCGCGACTGCAAACCAAATCAGCACTCCCCAGAACAGAGCCATAAGTGGGCCGTAGCGCAGGTAGCTCTGGAAATAGTGGCTATGCGTATGGGAGGGGAAGCCGAGCTCGGCCAGCTCACGTTGAATCGCCCAGTCGCTGTCTACGTAACCCAGCGGGTGTTCCGATAACATCTCCATCGTTGTCAGCAACGCTATTCCGCGTCCAACCGTGTATTCTGTTTCAAGCGCCCCGCTATCCCCGGTAAGCGTTCCAAACCGCCCTCCGCCTACCGATCCTGTCGATCCTAAGGCAACGGCGATTCCTGCCAGACCGGCGACGGTTCCTACAATCGCCAACCGCCGGGAGAAGCTCCTCGCCTGGCGCCAAAGATGAATCGTGGCGATGAGCAACGCGAGCGCAAAAGGAATGCGAGATCCAGAAAGTATAAGAGCCGTCGAACCCAGCACCATCATCGGAATACGGTAACGTTGGGAAAGGGGAAGTGAGATTCCAAGCAGGAGCGCGATGGCTCCTGCATGGCCGGTTGACGTAATCTCCAGCCCTGGACCGTTCACGCGTCCGCTCCGCTGGGCGAGAAAGTGGACGGGATTGCTGATCAGCAGGAATGACAGAGGTATCGCCAGGACGATCAGCAGACACCGCGCCAGAATGGCGGGATCGTAATTGCGGACTTCGAGAACAGCCGTAGCAAGAAAAGTGAGCGAGGCGAGGCGCACGAATTCAAGGGCATAGTCCCAGTACATGGGCTGCCCCGCGGGCGTCGCCAGAGGAATCGCCCCGACCGCGATGAGATTAACTGCAAGATATGCAAGAAGAAACTTGTTAGAGAGAATGCAGCGGCCGGATCCCAAAACAAACAGCCCGCAGGCAATGAGAAAAGCAGCCAGATGGATCAACGAATAGTAGGGCCAGACCGTGCCAAATGCGTCGGCCTGGGGCGGTATGCGGAGCGAGATCACCGAGAGCTTCTCGTCGACAATAAAGGGCATTGCGAAATAAGCATAGAGCAGTATCTCGCCACTCCACGCCAGAGTGAACTGCAGCACTCTGAAATGCTCTTGCATGCTCGCCGATGTGTTATCTGACTGCATAGTTTCCATTCTCATCGAAGGGATAATCACCTGCGCTTGTTATGCGGGTCGGCCAAATTCCCACGGCGAAGGTCGGTGAACCGTTTCGCGTTAGTTTCGCCCGCCGGCTTTCTCAACGAGTTCTGGTTTGCTCCGCCAGCCCCCGGAACCAGGGCAGATGGATTCCGTTCCTCTGTAGCGATATTACAATCCCCGACACCACGATCACTTCGGCTACCAGGATAGAGGCGCCTCCTCCCTGCGCACCGAAATGCCGGATCAGAAGGCTTGCCAGCAGCACGTTGACAACCCCGGCAACAAGAACAATGCGGCTGAACTGCCGGTCCAGTCCGAACGGGATCATCGTATTGACTCCCAATACGTTGCTGATCGCCGACAGAACCGGCAGGAAGGCAATCCACCGAACCACCGGTATGCTTCCCCCGGCGCCTTGCCCGAAGCAGAGCAGAGTCACACGGCTCGCAAACAGAAACATGATTGCCGACGGAATCAGGGTTAGTCCCCCGATCCATCGCAGGCTCCTGCTCAGGAACCGCAGCGCTATCTCACGCGACTGAACACGCAACGCATTAATATGAGGGAACGTGGCCTGAATTACCGGAACAATTAGTCCCTGGATCCCGCGCAGCAGCCTCTCCGCCGCGGAAAAATACCCTGCCTCGGTATTACCCGCCAGAGCTCCGACAAGAAAAACATTGGTGTTTGTGTAGAGGCCAATGGAGGCCGTCGAGAGGAAAAGATGCCACCCGTCCCTTACCATCGACTTCAGTTCCGCAACCGAAGGCCACCGCAAAGTGAGCCGAAATCCCCGCACCGCAAGGAAAAACCCTATCAATCCGCTCAGTACAGCCCCAGCAGACTGTATCCAGATGGCGAGAAGCGCGTCGGACGGGCGATGCACAAACACAAACAGCATGGCCGCTGCCAGAATCCGGGCGCAGCCCACGATCGTTGATATGTACCGCATCTTCTCAATACCCTGGTAGTACCACATTGGAAACAGTGCATTTCCTGCCACGGCAAGATAAGCGGCCACGAAGAAAAGCCACTCGCTGCGAAATCGCGATATCAACCCAACGATCAGCGCAAGAATGGCGAGGCCCACCAGAGTAAGCACTCCCTTGATCAGATAGACCGAGCAGAAAATCTTCGAAACTGAGTTGTGATCCTCCCGCTGCTGCGCAATCGACCGAGTCGCGGAATAGTTGAAGCCGTAGTCCGTCAGCGTTGTGAAGTATTGGGCAAACGACTGCGCGAATGCAACGAGCCCATACATTTCCATTCCCAGCACCCGTACCAGGTAGGGCAGCACTGCCATTGGAATGAGGTAATACAGGCCCAGGAGAGCGTAGAGCGAGAGGATATTGTCCATCAGCCGCCGGCGCGCGATGGCCCCGGGCGTGCCCGTTCTCTCTGATGAGTCCCCTCCTGGCTGCGGGGCCGGATCTCCGAGTGGCATCATGCGGGATTCGAGCGGCTCGGATCTTCGCTTATGCGCCCCTGAACCGGACTGTCCAGGGCGAAATCGCGAAGCTCAAAGCGCAGCGCATAGGATTGGCCGCTTCGACCCGAGCATGACCGCACACAGCCCTTTTGGCAGTCGGCACCAGGGAAATGCTTGCTCCGGCGAGCCTCAGATCGATTCCAAAGCCGCCAGTTTTTGCGAAGGTCTGGCACGCCAGGGAAACTGCGCTCATCAGGGAAGTCGATGGTGGACGCGGAAGGAATCGAACCTTCAACCTGTCGATTAAGAGTCGAATGCTCTGCCAATTGAGCTACGCGTCCACGGAACCCCAGCCGGGCGGGCAGCCCCGCGAGACGAGCACAATTCCGCCACACCTCACCCAATATAGCACAGTAGAAATGCACCCTTGGGCCCCACCCAGAGCGCCCGCAAGCCCCAAATTCCCAGCAGTTTCAGACACGAAACAACGGCTTCAGAAGGTGAACGACAGACCGCCCTGCACACACCGCGCGGCCTCTGCAAAATAGAGTGTGCTGCCGTCGCTCGAGACAAACGGCCGATATCCCTCCGCCAGCAAATTGCGCACATCCACCAGCGCCTCCACTCCACTCGGAATCATCCGGCGATAATGCAACGGCTGCCGCAACAGCAGACTCAGATAGGCGTCCGGAATCCCAGTGGCAAAGGCATCGACAGGCGTCACAGTCTTCGGAGCCTGCCAGCGGTATGACGCTTGCCACTGCGTCCCCGTTCCCGCAACCTTGCCATGAACCGCTGTGCCGTACATCGGCGTCTCATGAGCTCTCATGCCGGCCAGCGCCTCGCCCACGCTCTCCGGGCCTGCGGACGCTCCGCCCATTTCCAGCGCATCTCCCAGCGCCACGTCGAATGAAATCCACGTGCTCCCGTTCACTCGCTCTTCGATTTCGCCCAGCATCCCGTTGCCCGTGAAGCTCTCTCCGCTGGCGCGCAGCAGATCGCTCGACTCGTCATAGAGCAGATTGCCGCCTGCCCAATCCGCCGCCGAGATGTTGCCGCCGCCGTTCACTACCGGGTGCTCCACGCGTTCGTGCCACGCGGCGACCTTCACGTGCAGCGAACCTTCACTCTTGCCGGCGGCAATCTCCTGATGAACCCCCTGCTCCAGTTCGAGCTTGCCGTCCCGCTCCGCCAGCTTTGGCTCCACTGTTGCCTCGCGGTCAAGATCGTCCAGCTGCTGGATCCCCGGCGCTGTCGACACGCGATACGAAACGAACGTCGCCCCGCGCCGTACCGTCATCCTTGCAAAAGGGTGATTTGCCAGCAGCGTGTCTCCCAGATGTATCGCCTCTGTCTCATCGCCGAACTCCGCCTGCACGGCTTCCCCAAAATTCAGCGTCTCGCCGCTGCGCATCTCGATCGCCTGCAGTCCCTGGCTCATCGGCCCTCCCGCAATATCCGGCCGAGTCTCCAGCGCCGCCACTGTACGGAAAGTTCGCCCTGGCGCCAATTGCTGCTCATATCCCGCCATCGCATTCAGCGCCGGATCCTCTGCCTGACTCAGATCCGCCCGGAAGATCATCGCTCGCCCGTCATCGGGGGCACGCTCCAGCTCGAAATCGTTGTGAACTCCGCCGTCGCCGAACCCGTTCTCACCGCCGCGCACCGTCACCCGCGCCTTCAGCTCCGGCGCCGACCCGTCCCCGTTCGTCACCAACACCAGCGGGCCATCCTGCAGCAGACGCAGCAAAGGCCGATTCGCCGAGAGCCGCAGCGTCCATGTCCAGTCGTCTTTCGGCTCATCGGCCGGTCGCGGCCTCGCCGGCAACCAGCGGAACGCCTCATAGAGAGTATCAAGCGTGAGATTCACCACCAGCTTGGTCCCACCCATCACACGCAGGTTCTCCCTCAGCGTGGGCAGGAACAGCGCACCCGAAGCCTTAACCTGGTAGATTCCCGGTAGAATTGTCTGGATGCGATAGCGCCCATGTTCGTCGGTAAAAACCTCGGTGGCCACCGAGAAGTCTGGCCGGAGCAACTCCACCTCCGCGCCCGCCTGCGGCACACCCCGGCTGTCCCGCACCACCCCCGTCAGGCTGTTGCTTGACTGAGCGCTCAACTGCATCGCAGCCGCGCACAGCGCGACTACTGCGATCAGTATGGGTCCGGATTTGGAGGTACGTCTGCTCACTGAATCAGGTTCTGATCTTTGCTCCCTGGCGCTGCTCCCTGAGATTTTCCCTGCCTCGTGGCTCTTGCGTCCACTGAAGGCGCCGCGGGCTCAATACGCCCGGAAATCGTCCCGTGCCTACTCTACCGTAAAGGGCGCCGACTGGGCTATCTGCTGTCGCGTCACGTCGTCAGCCACGCTGATCTTCACGATGTACTTCCCAGGCTCCACGCCTGCAAGGGGGAGGGTTTTTTCCAGCGTCAACTGATCCGAACTGGTACTCAGCTTCTTCGAGTCTTCCTGAGCATCCAAAATCGACTTGTTCGTCGTGCTGTTCAGAATCTGATAACTGATCCGGACGTTATTCTGTTTGCTCTTTTCGTCCAGACCGAGATTATAAACCTGCATCCAGAAATTCAGGTTCTGATCCCGTCGAAACGTCGCAGGTGACGCCGGGTTCGTCGTCACTCTCGGCCGTACATAAGTGTTCCCGATAATGAACGACCCCGCGCCAATATCCTTTGACGGCACGCGATGCATCGAGTCCGCCAGGATCAGCGACGACGCTGCCAGCCGATCGTCGTCGTATCGCGGCACCGTGATCGCCTGCGCCCAAACGCCCACATGATCCGGATTGTTCACATCCTTGATCGCGATGTCGATGCGATAGCGCCCCGGACGCAGCGGAAAAGCCTTCCAGTAGAGCGACGCGTTGTTCAGCGTCCTCGGCAGCAGTTCCGCCGGCTCCTCCACTTCCACAGGCTCCTCAAAACTCTGCACCACCCGGTCGGTAATCGTCGAAACCCGCCCGATAATGCTGACATCGCCCTTCGAAACCCCGTCCTTGGTATTGAACGTGATGTCCCGGTTCCTGATCTGCAGTGTGATCGGCACCAGCACCGTATCGTCCGTCACCTTCACGAAATCGGTGCGCACCTCGAACGGGAAGAACGGCCCATTCAGCACCTTATGGCTCGACAGAAATTCGGCCAGATCCATGTCCTTGAACTTGATCGCCGGCGGCGCCTCGAGCTTCGCCATCAACTCTATGCGATCGAATTCCTTCGACTGGTTCGTTGTGGAATCCGGTCCTGGCCCCAGATTCTCCAACCCGCCCTTAAAGCGGTCGGCCTTCTTGGCCATTCCCATCTGTTCATACAGAGTTTGCCCGGCGTTGGGCACATGCAGCAGGGCATCCTTCTCCGAACGGTCGATCGTCATGTGGTAGTCCCCACACATGCAGGAATCCACAAACTCGATATCGATGTTTTCCCCGATCCCCTCCAGATACCGGTAGTGCCAGGTCTCGAATGGATAGGTGGATGTCTCTCCGCCGCCCTCGTCGACCGGGCGTTCGTACGTGCCCCCGCTGGGGTGCGAATCCGTGCTGTCCGCCGGCCCGAACGCAATGTAAATGTGCCCCCGATCCGTCATCCATCCCGGCTTGCCCGCGGCAAAATGCTCGTTTGCGTAGGCAATCCGCCGATAGTGCTCCTCCCGGAACTCATTCTCCGGCGAATCCGGATTCGGATTCCTCCGCCGCCAGAAATTCTCGATAAACGCGTCCCGCTCCTCGTCATTGCTCAGGCTCAGGAATGCCCTCTTCTCCTGGTCCGTGATGATCCAGCGCACATCCTCGTCCAGCCATTTCCGATAAGCCGACTCCAGCTCGTGGTGCAGTTCCTTCTGCTGCTTGAACCGCTCCTTGTCCGAGAGCTGCCGCTTCAGCGGATCCTGATTTTCCTGCGAGTTTTGTGCAGCGTCGCCTGAGCTTTGCGCTGTCGCTGTCGCCTGGGACTGAGCATGGACCGCCACGCACCCGGCGCTCGCCAGGGATGCGATCACTATCGCGGCAGAAAGGCAGAATCGATTCCAGTACATACGCCGATGCTACTCCTTCGGGGTCGCATTCAATTCTACGAGCCCGCACCACCCCTTTCAAGCAAATCCTTTCGGCAACAGGCGAACCCGACAGCCACCGTATATTCCTCATTACGGCAGACCGGGCACCCCTCCAACCTGTTATGATGACTTGGAATTCTTCTCTGGCAACTCATCGGCCCCGTGGACGTCGAACCCCCGGAACCATCTCGAATGTTCCGGCGAAAGGGATTCGCCTGTAGCACGATCGCTTCGCGGCTTGATTGTGTCGCCAGGGAAACCGGGGAACCGCCACCACCGGAATTGCGTAACCCATCGCGAAGGAACAACTGCTTTGAAAAAGATTCTGATCATTATCGCTGCCGTTTTGGCTCTTGCCGCGGTTGTAGGGCTGACTGTCGTTCGAGCACAGTCCGGATACACCAAGGTCCTCATCGGAACCGTGGCAAAGGAGAACCTCGTTTCCGTAGTCAGCGCCACCGGCCAGATCAGGCCCAAGACCTATGTCAACGTCGGCGCCAATGCCATGGGCCGTGTCACCCGCTTCTATGTGAATGAAGGCGACCGCGTCAAAAAAGGACAGATCGTCGCCACCATTGAGAATGTGCAGCAGGAAGCCAACGTCGCCGCCCAGCAGGCCACCATCGACGCTGCCCGCACCGACATTAATTCCTACATCGCCGCCGAGAAGACCGCCCAGGCCAACGTCGATCATGCCCAGGCCGACCTTGAGCAGAAGAAGCTCGATTACGACCGCGCCGTCGCGCTCTATCAGGCCCAGGTCATGTCCAAGCAGGACTTTGACGCCAAAAAAGCCGCCTACGATCTCGATGTGGCCTCGCTCGCACAGGCAAAGGCTAGCCTGGCCCAGGCGTACGCCCAGACCGATTCCCAACGCGGCCATCTTAAAACCCAGCAGGCCGATCTCAAGGTCAATGAAGATCTCTTCAACCGCACCATTGCCGTCGCCCCCTTCGACGGTATCGTCACCAACGAGCCCGTCCGCCAGGGAGAAATGGTCGTCCAGGGTATCCAGAACACCGAAGGCTCCACCCTCATGACCCTCGCTGACATGTCGATCATTACCGCCGAGGTCAAAGTCGACGAAACCGACATCGTCAACGTCGCTCTCGGCCAGCCCGCCGACGTCACCGTCGATGCCATCCCTGGAAAAATCTTCAAAGGCCACGTCACCGAGGTCGGCGACCAGGCCCTCCTTCGCTCCTCCGGCGTCGCCACCAGCCAGTCCACCAGCGGCGTCGAGGAGGCCAAGGACTTCAAAGTCGTCGTCACCCTCGACACTCCCTCCGACGATCTCCGTCCCGGTCTGTCGACCACCGCGAAAATCACCACCGCGTACAAAGACGACATCGTTGCCATTCCCATCCAGGCCCTCACCATGCGCGATCCGAAGCAGCTCAAAGCCGGCGACCATGCCGGAACTGTCTCCGCCGCCACCAATAACTCCCAGCAGCCTTCGCAACAGGTGCAGGGCGTCTTCGTGGTCAGCAAGGTCAACGGGAAAGATCGCGTTCACTTCCTGCCTGTCACCACCGGCATCACCGGTGCCACCGATATAGAAGTCACCGGCGGCATCAAACCCGGTGACCGTATCGTCACCGGCACCTATCGCGTGCTGCGCGATCTGAAAGAGGGAGCTCTGGTCAAGCAGGACACCACCCTCGCTGCTCCGCTCACCACCAGTTCGTCGTCCTCCTCATAACCCGGGAACCAGGGCCCAACCGCACCGCGTACCCATCGGCATGGCAACAGGAGTCCTAATGGCGGCAGAAACATCAACCGAAGCGGATCTCCGGCCCGCGTCCAGCGCCCAACCGGGCGACATGATCGTGGTCGAAGACCTCTGGAAGACCTATGACATGGGCTCCGAGCAACAGGTCCAGGCTCTTCAGGGAATTTCCCTGCGCATTCGCCGCAACGAATACGTCGCCATCATGGGCCCCTCCGGCTCCGGCAAATCCACCCTCATGAACCTCATCGGCTGTCTCGACACGCCCTCCAAAGGACAGTACTGGCTCAACGGCCACCTGGTCAGCGAACTCAACGACGACGAGCTCGCCCGCATCCGCAACAAGGAAATCGGATTCGTCTTCCAGACCTTCAACCTGCTGGCCCGCGCTACCGCCCTCCACAACGTCGAGCTGCCCCTCATCTATAACGGCACTCACTCCGAGGAACGCGGCAATCGCGCCAGGGCCGCCCTCGCCGCTGTCGGCCTCGAAGCGCGCATGAACCACAAACCCAACGAGCTCTCCGGCGGTCAGCGTCAGCGCGTGGCCGTCGCCCGCGCCCTCGTCAATAACCCCTCCATCATTCTCGCCGACGAGCCTACTGGCAACCTCGACTCGAAGACCGGCGAGGAGATCATGGCCCTCTTCGACGATCTCCACCGCAAGGGCAATACCATCGTCCTCGTCACTCACGAGCAGGACATCGCCGAATACGCCCATCGCGTCGTCCATATCCGCGACGGCAAAATCTTCTCCGATCAGCCCTCCTCTCGCGCCACCACGGCCAACTGACGAAGGCCGCCATCCGCCCCGGGGTCGCCCATGCCAGCCCTCTCTTTTCGCTTGAGCGGGCACCGCCTCCGTCAACCGGTATAGACGGTTCCCTCTTCGACAAAGCACAGAGGATTGCCCCAGAGATCGACAGCATAGAAGGAGCGCTCTCCCCAGGGGCGGACGACGATACCGCCGGCCGCCCCGTCGTGGACCTGCTCCTGCGAGACACAGCGCAGCGCTCTTGCACGCTCGTAGGCGGCTTCAAGATTTTTGACTGTGAAGCAGAGGGCCTTGGCGGCCGGATGCGGTGTGCTGACCGGGCAGACGTCCAGAACCTGGAGCGTGACCGCGCCGCAGGTGAAGTAGCAGCGCTGGCCTGGCTGACGGCGCCCCTCGACGCCGAGGAGCGCGCTGTAGAAGGCTGCGGCCTTGTCGAGGTCGCCCACCTCGACGTTCAGGCGGAAAAATTGCGGCGTGTCGTCAGGCTGCTTCGCCGGGATCGGGGTTGGCTTGCTTGCTGCGGACATGGTGGATTCCTCTCTTTTGTCTTGCGGGGGCCCGAAAGTGTGCGAGCCACTCGCTCACCAGGGCAACGCGCCTGCGCTCGAGACGGTAGATGCGCATCCGTCCCTGGCGCTCATGGCTCAGCAGCCCAGCTGCTTCCAGTACCTGCAGGTGCCGGGTAGTGGTTTGCCAGGTGTGGGAGAAGCTGGCGGCAATTTCGCCCGCCGTCATCGCTCCACCATTGAAGAAGACCGCGAGCAGGACATTGCGGCGGGCCGGATGGGCAAGCGCGCCGAAGACCGCCTCATAGGCGTCCGGCCGGGGGAATGAACTGCGGCTCTTAGCCATCGGTATTATTCAGCCACATTGCTGAATAATAGTCAAGGGAGAAGGCCGCGCTCGCTCCTGGCAAGCAGGACCTAGGTTCCCTCTCCCCCTAATCCTCCTTCCGTTTCCGCCGATATCCCTCTCAGCAGGAAAACAACTGTGCATCTGGCCCCGATCTTCAACGACGAACAGAAACTCGAGCGTCAGGCCTCAGAAGCCCTTGACCTCGAGGCCCTTCAGCCCATCACACTCCAGCCGGAGCGATGGATGCTCGGCCCCATGGCCGGCCGCAGCCCCATCATGCAGCATCTCTTCGCTCGCATGCGATGCACCGCCCCCCACTTCCGCCTCGTCAATGTCGAGGGCGAACCGGGCACCGGTAAATTGCTCGCCGCGCAGACCCTCCATGGTCTCGGCCCCTCTGCCTCCGGTCCCTTCCTTCCCTGCGTCGCCGCCGAATTCATCGATCAGCCTCAGGCGCTCTGGAAGGAAGCTCGCTCCGGCCTCGTCTATGTGTCCCGCGTCGACGAACTGTCCGGGGAACAGCAACGCCGCCTCCGCGATTTTCTCGAACGCGCCGCCCATGAACGGATCCGTGCCGCCGGAACCTCCGCTCCCGCTCAGCTCGTCGCCGGCTCTTCCCAGCCTCTGCGCCGTCTGGCCGCTACTGGCTCTTTCCGTTCCGACCTCGCCAGCCACCTCACCGCCATCCGCTTCGCAATTCCCCCACTCCGCGATCGCAAAGATGACATTCCGCTCCTCGCGGGACTCTTCCTCCGCAGCTGGAGCCAACAGCACCAGAAACCTCTCCGCGGCTTCGCCCCAGGCACACTCGCACGCCTCACCACTCACAGCTGGCCAGGCAATGTCCGCGAGCTCGAGTCCGTCATCGCCGCCGCCGCTCTCGATTGCCCCGGCCAGTGGATTCGTCCCATCGACATTCCCCGATTACAGTGGCCGGTCCACACCTCCGCACCGACGTCGCACGATCCAGCAACGGAAGAACCCAACCTCGACCGCGCCATCCTTCGCCACATCACCCGCGTTCTTGCCCGCGTCAACGGCAACAAAGTCCGCGCCGCCAAAATGCTCGGCATCAGCCGCTCCACCCTCTATCGCCTCCTCGATCCCACCCAGCCCGCCCCCTCCCAACCCGACTCCGCAACCGGCGTCGACTAGTCTCATAAACCATCCGTCGGTGAGAAATCCCATCCTTAGGGTGCGATCACGTTTGAGATCCGCCGCCCCGGGTCCTGACCCGTTTTGGGAAAACCACACTTGGAGGTTCTTCGCTCGTCCCGGCCTCGCCTCATGTGTAAGTTCCACCCACCAGCGCCGCACAAATGGCAGGGGTCTCAGGAAGCAAAAAGGCTCAGAGGGGATGAGAGTGCTGGTCCCCGGGCCGCAGAGGTTAGTCTGCGGTTGTAACGCAATCAGAGTTGCAAAGAAGACCAGCATGAAAAAGATTAGCAGCATGGAAACAGCAGCGGCAGCGGTGGGCATCGATCTGGGCGACCGCTGGAGTCATTTCTGTGTCCTCGGCAAGCTATCGGCAGCGGCTGCATGTGCACCACCGCGGACGCCATCGCCGAGCAGGGCGCCCCAACCCAGCGACGGCCAGGTTCACCCCATAGCAAGAAGCTAACTCCCCTGCCACCCAAACCGTCAACGCAACTCTAATCTGGGTTCACCCCAAAGTACTTCCCTGCACCATTTTGAAAAGGACACAGTCTCAACTGCGTCCATGCCGATTTTTCCGCAAGCTGTTTGAGTTCCGCAATAAGGCCTGCAAAAATCCCTCCGGCTTTAGCGGCTGAGCGACGTTCTTCCCCCACTCCTATTTTGCCGCAAGCTGTTCAGTCGCGCCGTTAGGCCAGCCAACCAGGGTAGCTCCTGTCGGGCGGCTCCTCTGGATTCCCGCGACTTTCCTGGCGATAATTCCACCCATGAAAAAATACACCTTCACCGCGAAGATCGAACCCGGCCCAGGCGGCGGGTCATTCGTCATCTTCCCCTGGGACAGTCGAAAAGGAATTCGGCGCGAGAGGCAGAGTTCCGGTTAAAGCCACCTTCGAAGGCATCCCTTACGCTGGCTCCCTCATGCGCTGCGGCGCCCTGCAGCACATGCTCGGCCTCCTCAAATCCATCCGCGAGCAAACCCGCAAGCAGCTCGGCGACACGATCAAAGTCCAGATCTGGAAGGACGATGGCGACCGCACCGTCTAGGTTCCCGCCGACCTCGCCACCCTGATGAACACAAACGGCCTCCGCTCCTCCTTCGATTCCCTCAGCTTCACCCACCGCAAGGAATACTGCCGCTGGATCACCGAGGCAAGAAAGGAAGAAACCCGCTCCCGCCGCCTCGTCAAAGCCATCGAAATGCTCCGTCAGGGAATCAAGACCCCCGGCTAACAGCTTTCGCCATGGACCTTTCTCCAACAGCTTTTCGCTAAAAGCCTTTCGCTGAGCGCCCCCTGTATCCTGTCCACTACACGCCAGCCATGAAACATCGCAAACTCACCGCCCCACTCGCCGCTGCCATCCTCGCAACCACCCTCTGCGTCGCCCCCGCAGCGCCACCGAACCTCGCCGCGCAATCCACCACCGCTACCGCCACCCTCGAAACCCGCCGCAAGGCCCTCAACGATCTCTTCGCGCAAATTTGGGAAGACCGCCTCAGCCACTCCCCCGAATTCGCCTCCACCATCGGCGACAAGCGCTTCAACGACCAGCTCACTGACTACTCCGTCGACGCCTATAACCAGCACCTCGCTCGCGGTCGCGACTACCTCACAAAGCTCGGCGAAATTGACACCGCCGGCCTCACCCCCCAGGAAGTCCTCAGCAAAGACCTCATGATCCGCCAGCTCGTCGAGGACCAGGAAGCCTCCGCCTTCAAGCCCTGGGAGATGCCCGTCAACCAGTTCAGCGGCCTCCACTCCGAGCTCCCTCAGCTCGTCCAGCGCCTCAGCATCTCTACCGTCAAGGACTACGACGACTACATCGCACGCCTCAACAAAATTCCCACCGCCTTCCGCCAGATCACCGACAACATGCTCACCGGCATCGACGACCTGCGCGTCCCGCCGAAATATCTCCTCGAAAAAGTTCTAGTCCAGGTCAACGCGCTCCTCGCGCAAAAACCCGAGGACAGCCCCTTCGCGCGCCCCCTCAAAAAATTTCCAGCCACCATCTCCGCCGCCGATCAAACCCGCATCCACGACGAAGTCATCGCCGCCATCGCCAAACAAGTCGGCCCCGCCTACCAGCGCTTCGCAAGATTCCTTCAGGCCACTTACGTTCCCGCCGGCCGCGCCGAACCCGGCGTCTGGTCCCTCCCCGATGGCGACGCCTACTACGCCTTCCGCGTTAAGCAAAGCACCACTACCGACCTCACACCCGCCCAAATTCACAAAATCGGCGAAGACGAAGTGGCCCGCGACGAAGCCGAGATGCTCGTCATCGCGAAGAACCTCGGCTACACCGACGTTGCCGCCCTCCGCGCCGCCATCGTCGCCAACCCCAAACTTCACCCCACCAGCCGCGACGCTCTCCTCGACGTCTACCGCGCCGACATCGACCACATACGTCCCAGGCTTCCCGACCTCTTTGGCCGCCTGCCCAAAGCGCCGCTCACCGTTGAAGCCGTCCCCGCCTACATCGAAAAAGATCAGGCCCCTGCCTACTACGACGAGGGCACACCCGACGGCTCACGCCCCGGCACCGTCTTCGTCAACACTTACGACTTCGAGCACCGCTCCCTCGCCAACGTCGAATCCGTCGCCTACCACGAAGGCCTTCCCGGCCATCACCTGCAAATCTCCATCGCCCAGGAACTCACCGGCCTCCCCGAATTCCGCAAATACATGAACTACACCGCCTACACCGAGGGCTGGGGACTCTACGCCGAACATCTCGGCAAAGACATCGGCTTCTATCAGGACCCATACTCCGACTTCGGCCGCCTCGAAGCCGACATCTTCCGCGCCGTCCGCCTCGTCGTCGATACCGGCGTCCACTCCCAGCACTGGTCCCGCCTGCAGATGGTCGACTACTTCCACGCCCACTCCGGCCTCGACGACGCCACGGTCAACGCCGAGTGCGACCGCTACATCGCCTGGCCCGCTCAGGCTCTCGGCTATAAAATCGGCCAGCTAAAAATCCTCGAACTCCGCGCCCGCTCCGAACAAGCCCTTGGCTCAAAGTTCGATCTCCGCGCCTTCCACGATCAGGTCGTCGACTCCGGCGCTCTCCCCCTCGATGTCCTCGACGCAAGAATCACCGCCTGGATTCAAAGCCAGCGCCCGCCCCAAAAATCACCCGAATCCGCAGCCACCCCAGCAGCACAATAGACACTTGATGGGACCCTCCCGACGCAAGTGCGCAAAGACCAAATGGGAGATCGAACGACCAAATTAACGGCGATCATATGCGGTTGGATCGCGCTGTTCCTCTTCTCGCTGGAAACGCAATTTGTCCAATCAAATACGCGGGTTGGAGTGCGGTCGTCAGTGGCTATTACGAAATTCCCGGCAAAAAACAGCCTGTAAGCCGTGCGTCGCATCTTGCGACGGGATGGCTTTGCGGGTTTTTCGGAATCTGCATCGGAGCAATCTGGCAACGGCACTTCTACCTGTTCGTTTATCAACGCTCCGTTCCATTGTGGGCGCTGGTCGAATGCCCACCACGCTGCCCCTCGCCAAAATGCGCTGGCCGGCACTGAGCGAACCAAATCCCCACCCCCAAA
>Ga0182018_10001516_pt1 | contig 26224 bp, 27 predicted proteins | sample 812P2MmetaG_FD_120490 | JGI IMG/M metagenome (GOLD analysis project Ga0182018, IMG submission 120490) | Permafrost microbial communities from Stordalen Mire, Sweden - 812P2M metaG | ecosystem: Environmental > Terrestrial > Soil > Wetlands > Permafrost | place: Sweden: Stordalen | collected...
AAAGTTGCGCAACACCTCACCCAGAAAGAACTTGACCTTGCCCGAGTCCAAGATAATAGTACCCCCGCTCTTCGTCCGTAGTGATCCGGCCGTCTTCTAAGCGTACGACGCGCCGGCGCATCCGGTCGACGACGGCCTGATTGTGCGTCGCAACGACGACGGTCGTTCCTTTGAGATTGATGCGCTGCAGGAGTGCCGTGATCTCCGTGGTGTTGACGGGATCCAAGTTTCCCGTAGGCTCGTCGCAGAGCAAGATCTTCGGATTATTGACCAACGCTCGCGCGATGGCCGCGCGCTGCTGTTCGCCCCCCGAAAGCTCGTTGGGATACATGCGGCTCTTATGGGAAAGGCCGACGAGATCGAGAACGCGCGGCACTTGCCGCATGACGTCGCGCGTATGCGCCCCCGTGACTTGCATCGCGAAGGCCACGTTCTCCCAAACGGTCTTGTCGGTGAGCAGTTTGAAGTCTTGAAAGACGACGCCGAGGTGGCGGCGCAGCGCCGGAACTCGATTGCGGCGTAAACGGTCGACGCGAATGCCGTCCACGACGATTTCGCCGGCCGTCGAGTTTGCTTCCCGGTAGAGCAATCGTAAGAGACTCGACTTACCGGTTCCGGAATGACCGACGAGGAAGACGAAGTCGCCCTTGCCGATCTCGAGGCTTATATTGTCCAGGGCGCGCACGCCATTGGGATAGACGAGCGAAACACCGCGCAGAGAGATCATCGCTGTGAGAGGAGTTTTTCGCAGGGTAGAGGCTATACCTTCGCCATGGACTTCGATTTAACCGACGAGCAGAAGGCAATCCAGGGCCTAGCGCGCGAGTTCGCGCGTGACGAGGTACGGCCGCGCGCAGAAGAGATGGATCGCAACGAGCGCTTCCCGTACGAGTTGCTTGCGAAGATGGCCGAGCTCGGATTTATGGGGCTGCCGTTTCCTGAGGAATATGGGGGAGCCGGCGCGGACACGGTGAGCTACGCGCTGGCCGTGATGGAGATTGCGCGCGCCGATGCATCGACGGCCATAACGATGGCGGCTCACGTTTCGCTGGGTGCGACGCCCTTCTACCTTTTCGGCACGGAAGCTCAGAAGCAGAAGTATCTCGTACCGCTCGCGCAGGGGAAAATGTTGTGGGGCTTTGGTCTCACCGAGCCCAGTGCGGGAAGCGATGCGGGCAACGTGCAGACCAAGGCAGAGCTACGCGACGGGAAGTGGCTGATCAACGGCACGAAGGCGTTCATCACGAACTCGGGCACGGATATCAGCGGCGGCACGACGATTACGGCGGTGACCGGAAAACGGCCCGATGGATCGCGCGAGATCTCAAACATCATCGTTCCGCAAGATACGCCGGGATTCACGCGCAGCCGCAAATACCGCAAGATGGGGTGGCGCGCTTCGGACACGCGCGAGCTTTCCTTTGCCGATGCCGAAGTCCCCGAAGAGAACCTGCTCGGCCCGCGGGGCGAGGGGTATCGGCAGTTCCTTTCGATCCTGGACGGCGGCCGAATCTCCGTCGCGGCGCTTTCTATCGGCCTGTCGATGGGCGCGTACGACGAAGCGTTGGCCTACGCGAAGGAACGGCATGCTTTTGGCAAGCCGATCTCCAAGTTTCAGGCAGTCTCGTTCAAGCTCGTCGACATGCTCACGCAGATCGAGCACGCGAAACTGATGATGTTGCGCGCGGCATGGGAGAAGGATCGAGGGCGCGAGTACGTCGCGGCGGCCAGCTTTGCGAAGCTCTTCGCCGGAGAGCTGTCGCATCGCGTGGTGAACGAGGCGCTGCAAATCCACGGCGGGTACGGCTTCATGGACGAATATCCGATCTCGCGCATGTACCGCGACCAGAAAATCAACGAAATCGGGGAGGGCACCAACGAGGTCCAGCGCATGATTCTGGCACGCTTGATGGGCCTATAGCCGAGCTTCGCGCTCGCCGGAGTTGCGGTTTTCGGATAGCCGCCATCGCAAGGTTGCGGTACGCTAGCCGGTAAGGCCGCAGACACATTCGGACGTCGCCCTTCGGGGACCGGCCTTAGTACAAAGAACAGACAGAGGAGATAATTTTCTTGAAACGTCTTGCTACTTCATTAATTTGCGGCTTCGCAATTGCAGCGCTAGCCATCGCTCCAGCGATGGCGGCCCCGCCGAATCTCACCGGAACTTGGGCAGTTCAGCAAACCGGTACGAACGGCACCACGGCCGGGACCATCACCCTAACCCAGTCGGGAATGGGCATCGTCGGCATGAACGCCAAGACCGGAAACGGATACACCGGCGCGTTCGTCAACGACACACAGATCAACGGAAAATGGCACGGTCCGGGCGGCGCCGGCTGGCTGACGATCTACGTCAGCCCCAACGGCCATAGTTTTAACGGAACCTGGGGCTACAACGGACGTCCCTCCAACGGATCGTTCATCGGCAACAAGGTCCTGCCGCCGTCCCCGATTACCGCGGCCGGAAGGTGGACGCTGATCGGTGCCGGTAACGCCGGTGGTTTCATCGGCCCGATGACCTGCAAGGAGTCGGGCGTAACGGTCGTCTGCCATGTCGGCGCCGTCATCGTTATTAACGGCAAGTTCCGGACGAAGGACAAGGTCAGAGCGACGTGGGTTGCCCCGACTGGTTCGGGCTGGTTCTCGTTCTGGTTCAATGGCGACAATAACAGCTTCAACGCGGTATGGGGCAACGGAAAAGACACGACGCCGGCGGTGGGCCGCGTCGTCGGCCAGCGCGTTCTCCAGTAAACGGCGCAACGTGTCCGCGCGCCTTTGAGGGTGGTGCGCAGCTAAATCGGGCGGCCCGGCGGCTCGCCCGATTTTCTCTCGGTGGTAAAATGCGCTAGAGGAAAGCATATGACGATTGACGAGACGGCTGCGAAGCAGACGGCTATAGAAGGAATGAAGTGGATACCCTCCGGCCGTTTCCTGATGGGCTCGGAAAAGTTTTATCCCGAGGAAGCGCCGGTCCACGAAGTCGAGGTTGACGGCTTCTGGGTCGATACTCATGCGGTAACCAATCGTGAGTACTCGAAGTTCGTCCGCAAGACTGGATACGTGACCGTTGCGGAACGGCCGCTCGACGCCGCCGATTACCCCGGCGCGCTGCCGGGCGAGCTCGTCCCAGGTGCCCTCGTATTTCGGCAAACGCGTGGACCGGTCGACGTTCGCGACTGGAGCCAATGGTGGGAATACGTCCATGGCGCATGTTGGAAACATCCTGAGGGTCCGGGAAGCTCGCTCGAATCGCGGCCCGATCACCCGGTGGTCCACGTTGCATTCGAGGATGCGCAAGCGTACGCGGTTTGGGCCGAAAAACGTTTGCCGACCGAAGCGGAGTGGGAGCATGCCGCGCGTGGGGGATTAAGCGGTGCAGACTTCGTGTGGGGCGACGATATGGAGCCGAATGGGAAGCCGGCAGCAAACACGTGGCAAGGCCAGTTCCCGTGGCAGAATTTCGTCACCGATGGATACGCACGTACGGCTCCCGTCGGGATGTTTGCGCCCAACGGCTACGGTCTCTACGACATGGCAGGCAACGTGTGGGAGTGGACGAGTGACTGGTACGTCGCACGCCGCGACGTGCAAACCTCGCCATGCTGCGGCGGCGGCGGCCGCGCGCCCGGTATCGAGGAAAGCTACGATCCGGCGCAGCCCAAGATCCGCATACCGCGCAAGGTTGTCAAGGGTGGATCGTTCCTATGCGCGCCCAACTATTGCTTGCGATTTCGTCCCGCCGCGCGCTCGCCGCAAATGATCGATACGGGGATGGCGCATCTCGGCTTCCGCTGCATAAAAGACGCATAACGCCCGCGCGCTCCTAAGGCTCGAATGCGAAGAGTCGCTTCCAGTCGTTCTTCATGCTGATGACGGGCCAGCCTTTGGCCGTTGCTTCGTCGAACGTCGCCTGCGAGAAAGGGCTGAGCTTTACATCCGGTAAGCCTTGCGCCGGGCCATACGCATATTCGCGGTCGGCGTCATCGTGTAGGACGAGCATCGTCAGAGTCGGGCCGTCATTCCCTTGCGTATACTCGAGCATTTGCCGATCGCCGTCCGAATTCCCAAAAGCCGCACGGGGACGCCGCCCGAGAAACAAATAGATGTCTTCGGCTTTCGCGGCCACGTCGTCGAAGAAGAGCAGCGCGGGCTGCTTCACGAGCACGCCTCGGCCGTCTGTTGTATACGAATAGCTCGTTTTTCCGGCCGAGCCGATGACGCGTTCGGGCGGAATATCGTAGACGCTTTGTGCGAAGGTTCGGACGAAGGCCTGCCCTCCTCCGGTTACGATGTATATCTTGAAACCGTTAGCTCGCAGATATTGCATAACTTCGAGCATGGGTTGGTAAACCAACTCCGTGTAGGGCCGATTCCACCGCGGATCCTTGGCTTTTGCCACCCAGTCGGAGACGGTCGTGTGAAACTCGCCAGTCTCCATACCCGCATGCGTCGCCATGACGATCGCTTCGAGATCCTGCATCGTGAACTTCGCGATTGCCGCCTTGTCGCCGGCGAGAACGGATTTGAAAGGTTCTTCGTCCTTCCATTTCGGATTTGCCGTTGCGAGTGCGGCAAGGCGAGCGAGTGCGAAAGCGAGTTGGGTAACGATCGGATGTTCGACCCACAGCGTTCCGTCTTGATCGAACGTCGCGATGCGCTCGTCCTCCGGTACGAAGCCTGCGCTGGTCGGATCGGTCGTGGCTTGTACGAACTTTTCGATCGTCGACTTCGCCGGTCCGTCGTTCCAAGATGGTAGCCGATCTATCATGCAGCGTGCCTCCGATTTTCAGCGGCCCAGATGGGCCAGCGCCTCGCGTAGCGGTGCGGCGGATATCTGCATGAACCCTTCGAACGGTGCGTACATTTCGAGCATGACGATTACCGCCCCCGAAACCGCGAGCGCGCAGAGTGCCAGCGCAACGATCGTCGTCGCGTTCCACGGCGCGAACAGACCAAACCCGATAAACGTGATCGTAAACCAGAAGACAAGCAAGACCAGGAGCGGCATCGAAACCGAAGTGTCGGCCTGCTCGTACATCAACCAACGGATCTGCGCAAGATTCATTACGAGTCCCATGGCTGCTGGTTTAAGCGTCTTCTGAAGGTCACTTTTGGGTGAGAGCCCTCCGATCTCATCCAAGAGAGCCTCTGCTCCGGTGAGCGGTGTCAAATGAGGACCGCCCGAACTCTCCTGCGGCCAGATCGCAGCGAGCGCGCGTTGGACCGTTTGGCGCAATACGCGGCGCGGAGCGCCGGCCTCCGGCCCGTAATGCGCCAGCACGCGGTCGAGCAAGACGATCTTGGAAGAGACGTCGTCTATTTCGCCGCGCTGAGCATTGTACGAACTCGTTGCGGAGGCCACCAGCAAGCCGAGAACGAGCCCCGCCATGGTGCCGATGATGCCGAGACCAGTCTGGAGAAGGCGGCGAGAGTCTTCGCTCATATGATGCTCCGGCAAAGCATCTCGAAGACGCATGCCGAGCAGCGCCGCACCAAACAGGCACGCGAATGTGATCAGGCCCATTGCTATTGGATTCATTGTGAGGTGCTATCGTTTCCGAGCAATCGCAGATTCTCCCCGAAACGGATCCACTCGAAGGCCGTAACGGGAGCCGGCAGCGAAAACCAGAGTCATGGCCATCCGAAGGAAAGAGTCGGAATTCGATGTTTGGGTCGACTTCGCTTCGGTAGTTCTCATCTCGGCCGCTACCGTGCTGACGGCGTGGTGCGGGTACGAGGCGGCCCGATGGACTGCCCTCCAATCGAGGCAGTACAACGAATCTGCCTCCCAACGGGTTGCCGCTGCCGTGGATTCCGACCGTTTCAATACCCTCGAAGTCATCGACGTCGGGATGTTTATGCAGTACGTAGGTGCGATCTCGGCCCAACGAACCGAAGAAGAAAGGTTCATTTATCAGCGATTCCGGCCCGAGATGAAGCGCGCCGTGGACGCGTGGCTCGCGACGAAGCCGCGCACGAATGCGGCTGCTCCATCCTCGCCGTTCGCGATGCCGCAGTACAGCTTGCGTTCCGGCAAAGATGCTACGCAACTAAACGCGCTTGCGGCGGCGAACTTCGAAAAGGCCACGGCTGCCAACGAACGGGGCGACGCATACGTTCGTCTGACCGTGATCTTTGCCGCGGTATCGTTCCTTGCCGGCATCAGCACCAAGTTCCGATTCCCAAGCCATATCGTCATCGTTGTGGCGGGCTTTGGAGCATTGATTTTTGGCCTCATCCGCATGCTCGAGCTGCCGATTCGCTAAGACGACACGCTCGTTAGAGTCCGAAGACAACGAGCGTCGGTTTGCCGGTCACCTTCCATGCAACGAACGACGTGTTACCGCTTGCCGCGGCGACATATTGCTTGCCGCCTGCGCGATAGGTAACGATGCCGCCCGCCATGGCGCCTTTCGTGTCGTACCGGTAGAGGACGTCGCCGCTCTTCGCGTCGAGTGCGAGGAACCCGCCGTTGAGATCGCCGGTGAAGACCAAACCGCCGGCAGTCGGCGTGAGTGCTGCGATCATTGGTGTCGCCATCTTGACGTGCCACTTGGCGTTGCCGGTGGCGGGATCGATCGCCGTCGTCCATCCGTACGCCTTCGCCATCGGATCGGGTAACGGAATACCGCCGCCGAAGCTGCTCACATGACTAGCGTTCGCAAGCTGGTTGATGTTGGTCATGCTTGGGCTCGCCGAACGCTTCACGGTTACGCACCAGTCGACCGAGTTTACGTACACGAGCTTCGTTGCCGGACTCCATGCAGCCCCGTTCCACTCGGAGCCGCCGGTTACGCCGGGGCAGTAATGCGTACCCGACGGGGTGATCGGGGCCGCGGCATTAGCGATGGTCGTGGTGGGGGTCTTCGTCAAGAGCTTGCCGTTCGTGCGGTCGAGCAGATGCACGATGCCGTCTTTGCTGGTGGCGGCCAGCAACTCGCGGCCGCCGGCTACGTCGAACAGCGCGGCGCCCGTGGCGTCCCAGTCGTGGTCGTCATTCGGTTCGGTTTGATACGACCAGCGCAGCTTTCCGGTACGCGCATCGAGCGCGACGATGCCGGTGGTGAACAGGTTGGCGCCTTTGCGTTGCGTAGAATCGAAGTCCGGGCCCGGATTGCCGACCGGCGCGAAGATCGTACCGGTCTTCGGATCCAGGGCGAAGTACGTCCAGATGCCGCCACCGCCGTGCACTGCCGCGCTGCGAGGTTGCCAGCTCCTCGCACCGGTTTCGGCGTTGGTCGGAATGGTGGAGAAGCCCCATACTTTCGTTCCGTCGCTTACGCGAAACGCCATGAACTCACCGCGCACGCCGACGTCGCCGCCTGCCTTCGGCATGAAGACGAGCCCGTTCCAGATGAGGGGGGCGGCGAGAGCCGATGCGCCGGCGCTCGAGTTCATGATCTTGCGATCCCACAGGACGTTCCCGGTCTTGATGTCGAGCGCGATCAGATGTCCGTCGACCGTACCGCGGATGACGCGCCCGCCGCCGATTGCCACGCCTTTGTTGTTGGCTCCGGCAGCGATATCGGTCGGAGCGTACTGGTAGCTCCACAGCTTTGCGCAGGTACGCCCGTCAACTGCGAACGTTCCGTTGGTGGTAGTAACGTAGACAACGCCGTCGTAGGCAACGGGGCTGCCCTCAAACGATCCTCCGGGCGCGAGTTCGACCGAGCATAGTGGTTTCAGGCGCCCCACATTATCCGTCGAGATCTGGGCGAGCGCCGAGTACCGCGACGCGCGGTAGCCTTTTCCGTATGCGAGCCAGCTGTCGGCGTCGGTGTCGGCGCGATCCAGCTCCTGTTGCGCGGGCGCGTTGGTCGAAGGTTGCCGCACGATCATTGGCGTCGGAGCGGCGCTGGGCGCCGTCTGCGCCGTTGCCGCACCTGGCGCGGCAGACGGGATGATGCGTGACGTGTCGTAGTGACCGACGATGGGCGATGCTCCCTCGGGGAAGCCGTTCTGCTGGAGGATAAAGGCGACCAGCGCAAGAGAATCCGCATTCGGCAGCGACGACGGTGCATTCAGCGGCATCTCCGTGTGCACGTCGTACCACAACTGGCTTAGCGTTTTTCCCCCGAACCGAAAGAAGAACTGTTTACCCGCAAGCGCCGGACCCGCGCCGCCCTGCAGCTTCGCGCCGTGACAGAGCGCACATTTTTGGCCGAACAGCGTCGCACCTTGCGTGGCCTGGTCCGTCGAGTACCAGCCCTCGGCCCCGGTCGATCCTGCCAACGATTTCGCGCTACGCGTCGCTGCAGCCGGCGAGTTGCTAACCGCGGCGTGCGCGGCGCAGGCCGTTACACTGACGGCGAGCAATGCGATTGTCACCGGCCGGGCCAACGAGCGTCGTCCGCTAGGTATCATTGTGTGCCTTTCTCCGAAATGCTATCGAGGTTCGTATTTGAACCCCGCCGCGCGTAGTTGCTGGAGACGGGAGAGGACTTGGGGTTTTGCTTCAAAAAAAACGTCGAGAGCTGCCCAGAGGCCGCCGTACCGGCGCGCCTGGAGCAGGTACTCCTCAATATTTACTTGGTCCATTAGACGTCGCCCTACGGCGTTGATGAGCAAACCTCGGAAGCCGGTCGGCGAAAGCGTTGCGCCATAGCGGTCACGCGAGTACATGCGAACCCGCTCGAGCGGATTCCGAAGCCACTTGATCGTCGAGACGTACGTGAGGAGTATCTCGTTCCACCACGCCGTCTGATTGAGCCGAATCGCTCCCAACTCGTGGGCGAGCATAAATGCCACGACGTCCGCCGTCTTATGCATATCGATGTCGAAAATAATCTGGTGTAGAACGATGTAGTTCTCGCGCCACGACGAGTACGTTTTCGAGAACGGCGCTATGCTGCTCCCAGAGAGGAAGAGCTCGGGAACCTCGGCCATTCTCAACCTACGGCAATGGTCCTCGAGAATCGCGTAGGTCTCGGGAAACTGCTCCGGCGAAAGCCGCACGGAGTTGCCGCGGACGGACGCCTCACGCCGATTTCGTCGAAGCACGAGCAGCGGGATGCCGACCAGCGCGGTGATCGCAAGGAAGCGCAGAACGTTTACTTCTTTCCTCAAGAACGGATACGGCTTGAGCCACCCCGGGTCGTGCACGACCAGCGCGATGGCGACGCCCATGAGGAGAAAATTGAGGACGACGAGCCCGATAAAAATCAGCCGCTCGTGCGGATGCCGCAGCGCCGATTCGTCGATGATCTCGCCCGCCCGGCTCAACTCACCTGGCAGGCCGATCGAGTTCTGCCTGGAGGCCTTCACCCAGAGTCTTGCGCGCCTTTTCTCCCGCGTCGAGGCCGGCGGGCTCCCACGGCTCCCATTCTTCCCAACCAAGGAACTGCGAGAGCAACCGGAATCCGAACCCAACAAAGAATGCGATTGCCGTCGAGGCGACGAGCGGCAACGCCAAAGCCTGGTCGCATACGACGTAGGCGATCCCGGTCAGCGCGGCAGCCGACACGAAGAACTCACCTCGGACGAGCTGTTTTGGAATGACGTTACAGGCGACGTCGATGATCCAGCGTCCGGCCGTCGTAGCAATTATGCCGATAAGGACCGCTGCCCCGTATCCCAGGTGCGCGGCGAGTGCGGCTTGCGCGCCGACGATCGCATACCATGGCAGCGAGAAGGCCGTCATGAACTGGAACAAGCCGTCCTTGAGTCGCTGCTCGCTATAGTATTCGACGACGAGCGCCACCGTTACGACCGCGAGGCAGACGATGAGGTACCACGGATTTTCGAGGGGCGCCGGCACTTTGTTCACCAGAATGTCGCGTACGATGCCGCCGCCGATACCGCCGGCAATCGCCAGAATGGCCACGCCGACGAGGGTAAAATGTTTGTAATGATCCGGCCGCCGCGCGAGCAGGGCACCGTTAAACGCGTTCGTGCCGGCGGCGATCAGCGAGATATAATCGAGCGTGGTGAGCGTCCAAATCCCGAACTTCGAAAGAATAAGCGGCGTCATGCTAAGCTCTTTATGCGGCGGTCGCCCGCGCGGCGCCTCGGTGGAAGTAGACGCGGAAGATGATGCTGATCAAAAATTGAATGATAAAGTACGTCAATACGGTGGGGGCGACCAGCGTTTTCGGGAAAATCGCCGTCGCGACGACCGCGCACGTTCCGATGTTCCGAAGCATCGTGGCGATGCTTAGCGTGCGGCGATACTGGACGGAGGGACCGCCAAGAATCCACCCGGTGCCCACGGAGAGCAGCACGAGGACGACTATCGCCCACATACCGCGCGAGCCGTAGACGGAAGCGACGGCCTTTACGAGCGCTGGGCCGAGAACCACCAACAGCGCCACGACGGCAGCAAAAAACAGGAGCAGGAGCGGGCGCCGTAGTTTCACTGCGAGCTTTGGTGCACGGTTAGCTATCAGCAGTCCGACGAGCAGCGGCACGAGTTGAAAGCCGACGAGCGTAACGGCAATCCGGCCGATAGGTGCGTGTCCCGCAGCCTCCGCCGGAGCGATAAGCCCGGCTGCAAAGATGAAGCGAGCGCTCAAGGGAATCGTCACGATCGACAGTGCCGGCATGATAAATGCGAGCGCGGCCGCGAATCCGAGACTACCTCCTGGTGTGCGCCCGGCGGCGCGAACCAAGAACGGAACGCCGGGTGCGAGCGCCATCAGCACAAATCCGATCGCTACATACTCATCGAGATGGAACGCGCGAGCGAGCAGTACGCCGAAAATAGGAATGACGATGAAGTTGGCAAGGAGAGCCCGAGCGAATAAGCCGTAGTTCTTCAACGCGGCCAGCAAATGCTCGACGTTGATTTCCAGTCCGGCGCTTAGCATCATCGAGACCAGCATCACGATCGCCGCGATCTTTTCCGGATTCATTCGCGCGTCTCCTCAGGCAGAGAGCCATCTGCTTCGCGGCCCGGCTCCTCCGCCCCCCCGCCGCTGTCGGGCCACGATTGTCGCGCGACCTGAGTCCCCTGTTTTTAATGACTATTAAGATTGCTCCTTAAATTGTGCCGGAGCAGCAAAAGAAGGCCCATTTGAGGTCGCGCACCTAATGTAACCTCTCGACTACACTGATATAAGGATAATCTCACTTTTTGTTCGCTTGCAGGGAAAGGAGCCGGCTATGCCTGCTCAAAGTGCACCCAATATCGTCGCCATCATGGCCGACGATATCGGCTGGTTTAACATTGGAGCCTATCATCAGGGAATGATGGCGGCTCGAACGCCGAATCTCGATCGGCTCGCCGCCGAAGGAATGCGATTTACCGACTACTACGCGGAGGCCAGCTGTACGGCCGGCCGCGCAAATTTCATCACGGGTGAACTGCCGATTCGAACGGGCTTGACCACCGTGGGTCAGGCCGGCGCGAAGGTCGGGATGCCGGCGCAAGCGCCGACGATCGCAACGGCTCTGCGCGCGATGGGCTACGCAACGGGCCAGTTCGGTAAGAATCACCTCGGTGATTTAAACGAGTATCTTCCCACCGTTCACGGTTTTGACGAGTTCTTTGGCTATTTGTATCATCTGGACGCCATGGAAGACCCGGCGCATCCTAACTACCCGCAGGCCCTCAAAGATAAGATCGGCCCCCGCAACATGCTGCATTGTTGGGCCACAGGTACGGACGATGCGACGGTCGACCCACGATGGGGAAAGGTCGGCAAGCAGCGGATCGAGGACGCCGGGACGCTCTACCCCGATCGCATGGAAACCGTCGATGACGAGATCCTCGATCACGCTCTCAAGTTTATCGACGGAGCCAAGGCGGCCAACAAGCCGTTCTTCGTGTGGCTCAATCCGACGCGCATGCACGTCGTGACGCATCTTTCCAAGAAGTATCAAGGCATGCGCACGCCGGAGAACGGCTGGTCGGAGTCGGAAGCGGGAATGGCGCAGCTCGACGACATCGTCGGCACCGTCATGAAGAAGCTGAAAGACGACGGCCTCGATGAGAACACCATCGTCATGTTTACGACCGACAACGGCACCGAGAATTTCACGTGGCCGGACGGCGGTCAGACGCCTTTCGCCGGGGGCAAAGGAACCGTGCTCGAAGGCGGTTTCCGCGCACCTTGCATCCTCCGCTGGCCGGGCAAAGTTGCTGCAGGTAAGGTTGAGAATGGGATCTTCTCAGGTCTGGATTGGTTCCCAACATTTGTGGCCGCTGCGGGAAACCCGAATATCGCCGACGAGCTCAAAAAAGGAAAACAGCTAGGCGACCGGACCTTTAAAGTGCACCTCGACGGTTACAATCAGATGGATCTCATTACCGGAAAAGGTCCGTCGAATCGGCACGAGATCTTCTACTTCGCCGAAGGCACGCTCGGCGCGGTGCGCGTCAACGACTACAAATACCGCTTTGTGGACCAGCCCAACGGTTGGCTAGGCGGGACGGTCAAGGTCGACTGGCCGATTCTCGTCAACCTCCGGCTCGACCCATTCGAGCGGACTGGGATGAGTGGTTCGCTGAACTACTACCATTTCTTCGTCTACCAGTTCTGGCGCTTCGTGTTGGTGCAAGAGGTCGTGGGAAAGGTGGCAGAAACGGCTATCGAGTTTCCGCCAATGCAGAAGGGCGCATCATTCAACATGGACGAGGTAAAGGCTCAAATCGCAAAGGCTGCGGCCGCGCACGCCGCCGGCGCGTAACTACCGCATCCTCCGGAAGCGAGCGTCCTTTACGGGCGCTCGCTTTTTGTTCTGCGCGTCATACCTCTGCGTAACCGTAGATGAGTGCCGTTTTGGTAGTGCCGTCAAAGAGTTCGTCTTTCAGCGGCTCCTGGATTGCCTTGAAAAACTTATCGGCAGTCTCGTGCGCTTTCTGATCCTTGCCGGCCTCGCCGCGCATGTGATACGACCAGCCGAACTCGGCAACCAGCACGTCCATCTTGTCGGTCGCCGGGCGCGTCCACACCGCAAGATCGGCGTGGGCGACCGCGTTTTTCCCAAACGTAAAGATTCCCAGCCGAGCCCCAATCTCCAGCACCCGCGCGTTATTCACCGCCGCGACTTTCGCAGTGGGATCGAGGTCGAGCGTTTTGAGGCCCGGGAAGAGCTCGATAATGCGCGACATGGGCAGTTCAAAGTTTTCCACCGGGTAGTAGGCAATATAGTTATTCGAAAAGATGCTCTTTATGGTACGCGGAGCGTCGCCCCGAATGATCTCCTCCTTGAACTTCATCTTGACCTGGAGGTCCTTCATTGAAGAGCTCACGTCGAAATCGGCCGATTCGCGAAATTCAGGAGAGCGCCGCTTGAACGTTACTTCCCACGTTTCGTCCGGCCAACCACTCGATCGGTCGCGTCGAAGCCGGAGAATGATGTGGTTCTTTCGGAACACCGCATCCGGCGTATCGAAGAAGCGTACTTCGCGAAGCTCGGAATCGACGCGATCGAACCCTTCGTACTCGGCCCCGAGATCGTCGGCCATTTTTGCCAATTGGTTGTTGAACTCGAGCACGGATCGTTTTGTTTGGAAGCGCCCCGGCTTGAGCAGAAGCTTGAACTCGCGTGCTGTAATTACGCTTGCCATGGCACGGATGTTACGCCGTGCCCTGGGGGATGCCTTGCCGACGTGAATAAGAAAGTAGAATCTCATGACTCGCAGAGCGATCGGTTTTGGGCCGGGCCTCGTTTCAGCCGCCTCCGATGCCGATCCGACGACGGTGGCGAGTCTGGCCGTCGTCGGCGCGGTTACGGGGTACGCTCTCTCCTGGTTGGTCCTGCTGCTGCTGCCGATGATCGCGGTCGTCCAGAGCATCGCCGCCGCAATCGGCGCGATATCTCCGACGAGTATCCAAGGCGCGATCCGGCTTCACTACGGTTTGAGATGGGCGTTGCCGGCGCTCGTCGCCGTCTTGGCAGTCAATCTGATGACGCTGACCGCGGACATCGAGGCTGGCGCGGAATCGCTGAAGCTCCTCACCGGCATATCGCGAGAATACTTCGTACTCCCGTTTGCCGGGGCCGTGGCGTGGCTTCTCGTGTCGAGATCCTATTTGCGCGTCGAGCGTTTTCTCTCGTTTCTTCCCTTAATTTTTATCTGCTACGGGATAAGTGCGGTACTCGCAAAACCGGATTGGGCGGCGCTTGCGCGTTCGCTCGTGACGCCGCATTTTGATTTCACGCTCCCCGTCGCGACCGGAGCGCTCGCACTTCTGGGAACCACGCTGACGAGCTACGTCTACTACTGGGAGTCGATCGAGGTGTCCGAGCGGGGCACGCCGCCGTCGGAAATGCGCGCGATGAAGGCCGATGCCGCATGGGGAGCGCTGGCTCCCGGGATCTGTTTTCTCTTCATTCTCGTTGCAACGGCAGCGACGCTCGGCAAGACTCACACACCCGTTCAAACTGCGGCCGATGCCGCCGCCGCTCTTGCGCCACTGGCCGGTGGCTGGGCAACGGCGCTTTTTGCGATTGGATTGCTGGCCTCGGCCGTCATTGCCGTTCCGGTTCTCGCCGGCACGAGTGCCTACGTCGTGACTCAAACCTTCGGCTGGCGCGGAAGTCTCGACGCGCCCATCGGCCAAGCGCGAACCTTTTACGGCGTTCTTCTTGGATCGCTCGGCATATCGGCGGCGTTTGCACTCGCGGGATTTTCCCCAATCGGCCTTCTCTACTGGGCGTCGGTCGCCGGCGGTTTGGCGACGCCGTTGACGCTCTGCCTCCTCGTCGCGATCGCACAAAACCGCGACGTTATGGGTGAAAACCGGATCGAAGGTTGGCTGGCATACGCCGGCTGGGCCGTAACGGTCATCGTGACGGTTTCCTGCGTGGCGTTCCTCGCGGTGACCGCTCGCAGTGCCTAAGGACGCCGTACCGTGAAGTCCGGCAGCCAAGCTCGCATGACGTGGAACAAGAATGCGGTGCTGATTCCAAAGAGCAGCAAACCGTCGATGGACTCGATGGCGCCCATCATAAGCCAGTGATGCAGCAAAACTAAGCCCGACGTGCCGCGAGTCGTCAGCGAATCGATCGAGTAGAGCATCGCATCGGCGGGGCTTGCGAGCGCGCCGAGATGCAGGTAGGCAGCCGCCCAAATCGTGCACTCGACGGCGTGAGCGACGGCCAACAACCACGCGACGGCTACGATCACGATGATGGCGCCGGCCGTGGTATCAAGGAGAGGGTGTTTTCCGCGCGTCCGCGCGATTCGGAGCCTGCGCAATCCCAAGGCGGCAACCACGACGCAGCTCACGTGGAGCGCGACGGTGCACGCGATGAGCACGATGCCCCACGTCCAACTCGCGTCCCAGGCAAACCAGCCTTGGTGTGTCAAGCCGACTCGACCGCAGTAGAGGTATCGAGCACGATCTGGTCCCAGCGCCAGAGTTGACGGAAAAAGTCGCGTGCAAGAGCGCGATCACTCGGGCCGCAGATCTCCGCGATCGTGTGCTTTCCGTCGATTTTTTCCAAGAGCCGCTCTTGCCGATCGTCGATCGGCAGATAAAGGTCCGTATAGGTGTGATTGCGATTGATCAGGACCGCCGTCGCTCCCGGCGGCAGCCGGTCTCGCACGACGATCGTGTCGGGAAGGTGAACCGGCACGTAGCGCAGCCACGCATCGCCGTCGAAATCGAGGGAGGCGCTTTGAGCGAGTCGATCTTTCCTGTAAGCGACGACACTGTGACGTAGCATCGTTCCCCGGAAGAGTTCGATCGCGGTGTATTGCTCTTCTGCGGTTAGCTCGACCAGCTTGGAATGATGTGGGACGGACGCAAGCGCGCCGCACCACGGCAGGTAGGGCGCTTGGCGTAGCCAGCGCCCGAACTTCAATCCGGCGTGGTCGAGAAACTCCATAAACTGTGGGACCGAGTACGCGCGGTCTCGAGGATGGAGCAGCGCGTCGGCAAGCCCGGCGCTGGTGGTGAAGTCGGGTGAGTTGCGCAGCAGCGGCGCGAGGGGATGGTCGGATGGCAGCGCCTTGAGGCTCGCCGCGAGGTCGCGAATTTCCGCGTCAGTGTGACCAATACCGAGCCGCCGGCAGTAATCTTGCAGCATATAGATTCCTGCGCGGCCGTAGGGCGCGTAGACCATCACATGCAGGGCGCCCGCTGGAGCGAGGACGTCGTGCAGCGCGCGCAGGCCTGCATCGGGGTCGAGAAGGTGGTGGAGCACGCCGGTGCAGACGACGTATTCGAAGGTTTCACCGAGTTCGGCCGCGTGTTCCAACGGAAGCTGACGCACTTCCAAGTTGTCGAGTGCGTATCTGCGCTTCAAGCCTTGCGTGAATGCGATGCTCTTTGCACTGACATCGATGCCGATGATTTGCGAGCGCGGCCAGCGCACGGCGTAATGGGCGGCCTGAGTGGTGCCGCACCCGGCAATGAGGATGCTGCGGTCGTCCCGATAAGGCTCGTTGGGCCAGAAGAGATGCGATTCGGCGCGCCGGCGCCGATCGTCCCAGGATTCGCGGTAGGCGTCTAGGTCGTCGACCGGCGCCGGGTAGGGATGACTTTCGTAAAAGTCCGTCACCTTCGCGGAAACGGACGAGTTGGAGCCCTCCATATCAAGCTTATTCACACTAGATATGCAAGGCTCCGTCGCTCCGGTGCACGCGATGTGCTTAACTGTGCGGCTTTTGCACCTGCGCCAGGACTTCGTCCAGGTTAAAGGATGCGGGTTTCTGCCGCGGCGGGAACTTGGCGAAGTCAGCAATCGCCCCGGCTACCACGGCTTGCATCTCGTACATCTGGGGCACGTGATCGACCATCCAGTCATAGTAGGTGTTCGAGTTGAAGTCGGCCCGCTCGAAGGGATCGCGGCGCAAGCTCACGATATGCGGCAGGCGAAGCTTCACGAACGGTTCGGCCCATAGTTGCAGCTGATTCGCGCGCTGCACGGCCAAGTTGAACTTCCAGTCGCCGACACGTACGGCGATGACGTCGCCGTCGTCGCTGAAGTATATGATCTCGTTCCTCGGGCTTTGTTTCACGGCGCCGCTAAAATAAGGGATCATATTGTAGCCGTCGAGATGGACGTTGAACTTCTTGCCGCCCACCGTGCAACCGTCGAGCAGTTGCTTCGTCACGTCGGGATTGCCGGCGGCGGCCAGCAACGTCGGGAACATGTCGATGTGCGAGACGATGCCGTTGAAGACCGATCCGGGCTTGATCGTGCCCGGCCAGCGGATAAAACACGGTACACGCCAGCCGCCCTCCCAGTTGGAGTCCTTCTGCCCGCGGAATGGGGTGTTGGCGCCGTCCGGCCAGGTGTCGTTCTCCGGACCGTTGTCGGTGGAGTACATGACGATGGTGTTGTCGGCGATGCCCAGCTCATCGAGCTTGGCGAGCATCATGCCGATCTGTTCGTCGTGCACGACCATGCGATCGCTATACGGATCCTGGCCGCTCTTGCCGATGTTCTTCTCCGCGACGTGCGTTCTGAAATGCATGGCCGTCGAGTTGTACCAGAGGAAGAACGGCTGATCGGCCTTGGCCTGCGTCTCCATCCACTCGAGCGCGCGGGCGGTGATCTCCTCGTCGACGGTCTCCATCCGCTTCTTGGTGAGCGGACCCGTGTCTTCGATCGTCTGTTTGCCGACACGCCCCCAGCGAGGATCCACGGTCGGGTCGTCCTTGTCAGTCGCCAGGCAATGCAGCACGCCGCGAGGGCCAAACATCGCCTTGAACTTCGGGTCTTTGGGATAATCGGGCAACTCGGGCTCTTCCTCGGCGTTGAGGTGATAGAGGTTGCCGAAGAACTCATCGAAGCCGTGCACGGTCGGTAAGTACTCGTTGCGGTCGCCCAGATGGTTCTTGCCGAACTGGCCCGTGGCGTAACCTTGTGGCTTGAGCAACTCGGCGATGGTCGGGTCTTCGGGTTGCAAGCCGACCGTGGCGCCGGGCATGCCCACCTTCGTGAGGCCGGTACGGATCGGGTTCTGGCCGGCGATGAAGCAGGCGCGCCCTGCGGTGCAGCTCTGCTGCGAGTAATAGTCGGTAAAGAGGCCGCCCTCGTTGGCCACGCGGTCGATGTTGGGGGTCCGGTAGCCCATCATGCCGTTGCTGAACTTGCTGATGTTCCAGATACCGACGTCGTCGCCCCAAAGGATGAGGATATTTGGTTTCTTGGCGGGCATTTTTCGAAGCCTTTCTCGGTTGCGCTTGCTTGCTAATTCGGAAGATGAAAATATCGAAGCCACCGGCTTCGATCGTGCAAATAGCATACCTCGCCGGAAGGCTCGCGCTCTATCCCGTAAACGCAAGATTGGAAACGAGAGTAGGCTCCCTAACGCAGGATATTGATTGCCCGCGCGGCGATAATCGCCAGCGCCATCAATGAAACGGTCGACTCCGCCATCATCATCATTCGCACCCGCGTGGTTAGCGGCATGGTATCGGTCGGGCTAAATGCGGTCGCCGTATTGAACGCCAGAAAAAGATAGTCCGCGTAACGCGGCATCGTTAGATCGCCCGGAAAGGCAAAGTCGCGGCGACCCGCCGGATCGTGCATGCGCCGTTCCGGCCCTGCGCCGTCGACCTCCCAGTAGAGCAGTGCAAAAGTAAGTACGTTGGTAAGCCAGATCGAAACTGCGGACGCGAGAAGACGGGGCGCCTCGATCTCGGCTCGATTAGCGTCCGGAAAGACTAAGAAAAAGACGAGCTGACAGAGGGCCAAGGCATTGTACGCCGACATGAGGCCGACGACCGTTAGTATCGCTGCGTTGCTCACCCGTCCGGAAGCGTTGACAAGATTGCTCGTCGCCGATATAAGAACGACGACCGCCAGCGTGATGGTAAAGATCGTCTCTTCCCAAGGCGGTCCGAGCTCGTAGCGCCGTGGAAATGCTAAAACGACGCCCAACAGCATCAGGACTCCAAGCGTTCCGCCCAACCTTGCGATTGTCGCTGACGACTTCACACAACATGCTCGGCGGACTCCGCGCTTGCCGAGGTCACGCCGGGAAGGGCGGCAAGCTCGCCACGTATTCTTTCGGAGACTCCGTCGTCGCTCCCGGGCTTGTTCAAGTTGGCGACGATTTCAACGGAGCCATTTGTCGCCGCCGATGTGTTCAGCTCGAGCAGCGTGAGCGAAGTTTTTCCGACCTCGGCGATAATGCATTCGCGTACGGATTTTTGCGCCGGCACCGCGCACGTCACGCGCAGAACGTATGCGGTCATGAAGTTCTCCGAGGCCGGCCGAGGTATTCGCGAAATGCCGCTCGCGAGCGGCTGGACGAACGCGTTGACCAGAACGATGACACCTGCCCCCACCGCCCCCTGCATTTCGAAGCCGCTGCCAACCAGGGCGCCTACTGCGGCCGTCGCCCAAAGCGTGGCAGCCGTGGTCAGGCCGCGCACGTCGAGCCCCTGGCGCAGAATAACGCCGCCGGCGAGGAAACCTACACCTGTGACGACTTGTGCGGCCACACGCCATGGGTCCGAAACCTTTCCGCCGAGTCCCGGAAGAGCGCAAAAGAGCGCCGCGCCGACCGCGACGAGGGTCATCGTGTGCAAACCTGCCGTCCGCTGCCGCCACTGCCGCTCGAATCCGATCGCCAAGCCGAGAGCGGTGGCGATCGCTAAACGCGTAAAGAAGACTCCGTCTGGTAGCCCGTGCGCCCAGGTCTCCATCAATCCGTACTCATCCTCGAGTTTCGTTCGCCGCTATCGGGGCAACGTCCACTTTAGCAGCGTCCGAATCGTCCACGCCGGGGCGCCTCTGACGTCGGCAAGGTTTTGCTCCATCTCAACCGAGGCTTGCAGCGGGCTAAGACCGCCGCTAAACCGTTTTGCGACGCGCATACCAACCGGCACCTCGGTCCATTCATTGCGAACCCAGTCGTAGGTGACGGTCATGCTCGAGAGACCGATGCTCCAGCCGCTCGCAAGCGCGAGCGTGATCGAAGGTTCGATCTTCGACTGTGCGACCGGCGAACGCGATGCGGGGCCGATAACCGAGAAAAAGTCTTGTTGGAAGAAACCGAGCGTCCAAGGGCCGTGCTGCGTCTCATAGCCAAACGCGGGACCGACGGAATATTTCCCGGTGCCTAGCGAGTCATTTTGAGCGCTCGGTACGCGGATCGTGACGCCCTCGAGCCACTGGCCGCGCGCAACATCGGTGACGGCCAAGTCGAACAGGGTGAGATCTCCCGCTCCCGTCACCGCGGTCGCGGGCGCCGATGTCACGATCGGAAGCTTGAGACGAAAGACGTACTGCGCGCCGGCGAGATACGGAAGCTGCGCGCGAAGGTTAACGAGGCTGCTCGAACCGCTCTCGTCGTCGTAGTTCGGCGAGACCTCCTCTTCGATCGAAACGTACGGCGCGGGCGGCGCGGGCGTAGGAGTAGGCGTGGCGGGAATCTGCTGCGCGCGGCTTTGCGCTGGCACGAATGCAAACGCGAGAGCAAATGCGGCGAGAGCGGCCCGGCGTGGCTGCATGGGCAATACTCCTCTCGGAACCTTGGCAAGAAATCCTTCGATTGACTGCAGGGCGAGCGTTCGCGGGGCGAGTATGGCCGCAGCCGAGGCAAAAACATGACAGCATTTAATGAAGCCTTCACGGCCATCGCCGGGGTCGCCGCGACTCTAATAGAGATTGCTGCCGTTTTCTTTATCGTCGTCGGCGCGAGTAAGGCTGCATATCAATCGTTTTTATCCCTGTTTCGCGATGCGACCCTAAAGGAACGCAAAAGGATTTGGGTGCATTTTGCTACATGGCTCCTGTTGGGACTCGAACTCGAGCTGGCCGCCGACATTATTCGTAGCGTCGTTGCGCCAACGTGGCAAGACATCGGAAAGCTTGCGGCGATCGCGGCCGTCAGAACGCTGCTCAATTATTTTCTGAGTCGAGACATCGCCGAGTTAGGCGAGGGTGCGACGTAAAGGATGGGACTTTTTCGAGCGTGTCTTCAGAATTTTTTCATGCCGCCGGCGTAGGATTCTAAACATATGCCAGGCGTTACGAGAGGGGCGTTGGTACCCGAGTCCGTCACCTGGACGCAGATGGAGCCGGGCTCGTTCGAGGCTGCCCGCCGCATCGTCAGGCTCGATGCGATGCGGATCGGTTGGTATAGCTCCAACCTTGGATTCAAACTCGAGGCCACTCTGCGGCCCGGCACGGTTGTAATCGGGATGCTCGCGAGCCACTCGACACGCGCGCGTTGGTTCGGCGCCAGCGTGGACGAGGAGCACGTAGCCGCAACCGGAGACTCCATCCGGCTTAGCACCACGGGGCCCTCGGCGTTCCTTTCAGTGACGATCGACGAGCGCCGGCTCGCACTCGACTTCCCGCACTCGCCCGACGCGCGGACCTTGATCGAAAACGCCGGCGATGCTTTGCTTGGGCGCAACGAGCTGTTTGCAAAGCGGCTTCGCTACTATCTGCGATGGCTGTCGCGTGACTCCACGAAATCGTCGGGTTTCTTGCGACTCGTTCGGGCGCGTGAGATGGCCGAACGCGCTCTGATTACGCTGCTTGCCGACGCCTTGGGCGGCCACAACGGCACGACCGCCGAGCGGCCTCCATCGCTGAACCGCCGTGTCGCCGCGGTTCGAGTCTGCGAAACGTACATGCGCGAACACCTGGACAAAACCGTGACGCTCGTGGATTTGAGCGAAACTTCGGGGTTGCGCTTGCGTTCGCTCATCAATGCATTCCAAGCCGTCACCGGTTTTAGCCCCATGGCCTATTTCAAGCGAGAGCGACTCAGCGGGGTTCGGCAAGCGCTTCAGCGCCCGCATCCGGCGCGGATTCGCGTCATCGACGTCGCGACCGCATGGGGGTTTTGGCATATGGGACACTTCACCGCCGACTACCGCGAGATGTTCGGAGAATCTCCGTCGGAAACGCTCCGCACCTCGTAGACTTCAGGACAGGCAGAAGTAAGGATCTCATCGGTCAAGGCCCGGCGAGCGTCGGCGATGCGATCCTTCACGTCCGACTCGAGTTCGGAGAAAAGCGCCTTCATGTTTCCCAATAGGCTTGAGACTTGGTAGCCGGCGAGCCGCCAGCGCTGCCGTAGGCTTCGGTCGAGCTCTTCGAGAAAAGTCGGATCGAGTTCGTTCCTTGCATCGAAACGGCCCTCGCATTTCGAGCGCTGAGCTTCTGCGAGCTCGGCCTCAAAAATATCGCGATCCGTCCAGATGGCTTTGCCGTTTCGGAAGATCTGGATGCCGCTTAACCCTCTCCGGCGCAGCTGCTCGTGCACCCATTCGCTTTCGTCTTTAGACCGCGCTATCGCGGCGCGCACCGTGAACTCCAAAATGCGGGCCGAGAGCCGCTCATAAGCGACGTCCTCCGCGATGCTGACGGTCTCTTCCATCCGGGCCGTATACCGGGCCGGCGCATTAACGGCCATGACCCATGCTAGCGCTTAGCGCAACGGTTTTCTGTCCCGTTAACGCAATCTGAAAGCCCGAGCAGAGGTTTTGCGTCTTTGGGATAGACGCTCGGGACGCTCCCCGGTAGAATCGAGCGCGATGAATGCTTTAACTTCGACGAAGCGCGTTGCTTCGTCTGTGGTTCTATTGATGGCGGCCTTCTCGGGTGCGACAACCGTCGCCTTGGCGCAAGACACGACCGCGCCGTCGCCCGCGCCGGCGGCGAGTCCGACGCTCATGGACCGGGAGTACGACGGGCAGACTCATATAACGCTCGCGCCGTACATCTGGCTTCCCACCGTGCACGGTTCGGTCCAATACACCATTCCCAACCTGCCGCTGCGTGCGGGGCATAGCGGAGTCGTCAACTTCACGACCACCCCGGCGGATTACGTATCGAAGCTGAACTCTGCCGCGATGGGGGCGCTCGATCTGCGCAAAGGCGACTTCGACGTTTTCGGGGACTACATTTATACGAACGCCACGGCCAGCGCGAGTGAGTCCGGGTCAATCAGCGGTCCATTTGGAAGGCGTCAGTTCCAGATCGGTCTCGGCACGTCGGCCCGGCTCGTCCCCAGGATTTGGGAGGCTGCCGCCGGCTACACGTTCGCGCGTGGTCACGATGCCGATCTAAGCATCTTCCTTGGCCTGCGCGAGTTCCCGATAAACCTGACGTTGGGCTATAACGCCACGATCACCGGTAGGCGAGGAACCTTCACGACAAACGGCACCGTAGTTGCTTCGACGCTCACAAACGACGTCATCACCGGACTGCGAGGGAAGGCGTTCTTCGGGGACGGCCACATCTTTGTGCCGTACTATATCGACTTCGGAACGAGCACCGGCCCCAACAATCAGACGTGGGAAGGCTACACCGGCGCGGGCTACGCATTCAATCACGGGCAAACTTTGATCTTTACGTACCGCACGCTAAACTACTTCGCGTTTCCGCCCAACGTTGCGGTTCAAAAGTTCAATATGAGCGGGCCGCTTTTGGGCTACACGTTCAACCTATAAATACCTATTGCGCTTCCTTCAATAATTGGCCGATGTCGATCCCGCGCTTGACGGGCCAGAGCAGACTCCAGGAGATCTTGAGGTTCGTCTGCGGTGAGCTCAGCGGCCGCGTTACGTACGTATAGTACGACACCGCGAGCGACATCAACTGATCGCCGTCCTTGAAGGTTCTGGCAACACCGCCCCCGAGCGGAACGGCCCACCTATTCTGGGCGGCGCTCCAGTTCGCGGTGATGTTCGGCGACGTCGATAGAGCCCAGCCGTTCTTGAGATTGTAGTTGAGAAAGGGCTGAAGAAAGAATACGCTTAGATCGGGGCGGCTCGACGGTCCGGCGACCGACCAGAGCTGCGTCACGAGCGCCCCGATTACGAACTTCCCCGGCATGATCAAGGCGACCGCATCCGGACCCGCCGACCATTTACCCGACGTGAACGTGCTCGGTGACCCCGTTGGAACCTGGAAGATCGGGCCGACGCCCCAGATAAGTTGACCCGGTTTGGTTTTGGGTGCAAAAAAGAGCTGCTCTTGCGTGTCGCCGATTCCGAACGTTGACGGGCATCCGTTCGGCGACGAGCAGACGGGCGGCGGCGCGGCCGAAGGCTGGTTGACGATTGGGAAAATCGTGCGAGCGATCAGCGTCATATTCGTCGAAAGCATGATCGGTACGACCGGCTGCACGTTAAGGTTGTACTGAAGGCGCGTGTACGGACCCACGCCGTAGTTAAAGTTGTTCTGGAAAGGCACGACCGTAATGTTGCCGACCGGATTCTGCGACGTCTTGATGATGGCCAGTCGAAGCGCTTCTTGCTGCGCCGGCGTGAGTTTGCTGACGTCGAACCCGCCGGTGCTCGCGTCGGGCGCGGCCGGCGGCGACGCTTGCGCTGCAGGGCTCGGTGACGGCTGGGGCGCAGCCAAAGCCGCAATCGGCATCGCAAATGCCAGCGCGAGTAGCCCGGTGGTTATTCCAGAGCTCTTCATTTCGAATTCACGCTAGGTAAATCGAAGGATTCACCGTTCTAAGTTTACGCCGGAACGCGACCGCGGCGGTATCCCAAAAATGCAAGGCTTGGGTTTTCGGGACAAAGGGCTCCCCTGCGCAGTTGCCAAGATTCTCCTCGTGTTGCTCTACCGAAAGGAGTGGATCGAGTGATCGCTGCTCAAGCCGGCACCATCTTAATCGTGACCGGCGCGATAACGGCGGGTGCATTCGCCGCGGTCGTCGCGCCGGTCGCGGTCCTGCGGCTGCTGTTTGGCGTGACTACGCCCGACCAACTCACGATAATGATCGCGCGTCACTGGGCCTTACTAGTGACCTTGGTTGGGGGCCTGCTCGTGTATGCGGCTTATCATCCCGAGGTGCGGCTTGCGGTCATGATCGCCGCCATCGTGGAAAAACTCGCAATCGGCGTGCTCGTATTTGCAAGCCCGTGGCGGCGTAGACTCTCGGCCGCGACCGTCGCCGGCGGCGATACGGCAATCGCACTGCTCTACATCTGGATTTTGTGGGGAGCACGTTCACCCTAGCATGTTGCTCCGGCTTGGAGCGGCTCGACGAGCTCGAAGGAATATCGCCGCCGCAGCGAGGAGGGTGCTCGATGATGATTCGACAGTATTTGGCTGTGGCCGCGGTCGCAGCAATGCTCCTTCCTCTCCCCGCGTTGGCCGCGCTCTCGATTGGGACGAAGGCACCGGACTTTACCCTTCAGGCGAGCCAAGGCGGAAATGCCTTTACCTTTAACCTGGCGGATTCGTTGAAAAAGGGGCCGGTCGTACTCTACTTCTATCCCGCAGCATTCACGACCGGTTGCACGATCGAGGCGCACGAGTTCGCCGATGCGATCGATCAGTACAAGGCGCTCGGCGCGACGGTGATCGGCGTTTCCCACGATCCGCTCGACAAGCTGCAAAAGTTTTCCGTTAGCGAGTGCCGCAGCAAGTTCGCAGTCGCGGCCGACACCAACGGTGCGGTGATGAAAGCTTACGATTCCGTTTTGGCGCAGCACCCGCAATATGCCAACCGTACCTCGTACGTTATCGCTCCCGACGGCACGATTATCTACACGTATACCAGTCTCGACCCGTCGCTGCACGTGCAGAACACGTTAACGGCGCTCAAAGCTTGGGCAGCCGATCACGCTTCGGGTGCGACGCCATCGCCGTGACCGGTCTCGATTAGGACTCCTTAAACGGCGTCCTCGTTGGCGAAGAGCTGCTGCGACCGCGGAAGACGTTTGCTGGGGATGGAGGTATCGAGTGCGGTAACGTCGCGCGGGACGACGTCGATCGGAGGAATCTCGGCCAGATCGTCGCCGCCCAGCGAGGCTTCGTCCTTGAGCCGGCGTCCTTGAGGAAGCAACTTCGTCTCGTACGAGCCGACCGCGCCGTTGAAGGCGTTAACCGAGCGTTCGAGGTGCTTCCCAACCTCGACCAGATGTTCGGAAAACTTTAGCGCGCGCTCGTAGAGCACTCGTCCGATCGTCGCGATTCTCTTTGCGTTCTCTTCCTGTCTTACTGCTTGCCAGCCCATCGCGAACGTGCGCAGCAGGCTGATCAGCGTCAACGGTCCGGTAATGAGGACCCCTTTATCGAGTGCGTATTCGATCAGCGACGGGTCCTCGTTGCAGGCCGAGCTGACGAAGGCTTCCCCCGCGACGAACATCACGACGTACTCCGCGGAGCCTTTTGCCGTTTGATACCCGCGACGCGAGAGCGCGTCGACGTGATCGCGCAAGGCTCGAGCGTGCTGCTTGACGAGTGCCTTTCGCGCCTCGTCGTCGGAGGCCTCGAGCGCGGCCTGCATCGAATCGGTCGGCGCTTTGGCATCGACGAAAACGCAGCGCTCTCCGGGAAGGTTCACCGTCATGTCGGGACGGACGCGCGCTTCTTCGAGCGCGACGGTCTGCTG
>Ga0182018_10001517_pt1 | contig 26187 bp, 25 predicted proteins | sample 812P2MmetaG_FD_120490 | JGI IMG/M metagenome (GOLD analysis project Ga0182018, IMG submission 120490) | Permafrost microbial communities from Stordalen Mire, Sweden - 812P2M metaG | ecosystem: Environmental > Terrestrial > Soil > Wetlands > Permafrost | place: Sweden: Stordalen | collected...
ACCTTGCCTGAATGAAGGCCTCGACTGGACCTGGGAAAGTTTTGGCGAGTACCTGACCGCCCTGGAACGCCGCAAGCACGACATCGATTTCTGCGCGCTGCTGCCGCACGCGCCGATGCGGGTTTACGTCATGGGCGACCGCGCCATGGCGCTGGAGGACGCCAATCAGGAAGACATCGCCCGCATGCGCGAAATCACCGCCGAGGCGGTGCGCGCGGGCGCTTTCGGCTTCTCCACGTCACGCACCATCGCGCACAAGACTCTCGCCGGCGATCATCATCCTGGGCTGCGCGCCCAGGAGAATGAGTTGATGGGGATCGCGATGGGGTTGAAGGACGCGGGGGCGGGGTTCATCGAGATGACCTCGGACTGGAATACTCCTGATCCGGCCACGGAATTCGCCATGGTGCGGCGGATCATGACGGCGAGCGGACGGCCTCTGGTGTTTTCGTTGAATCAGCGGCACGACCGGACCGAGGCGTGGAAGGACCTGCTGGCGTTGTCGTCTCAGGCGGCGGCGGATGGGTTGCCGATCCGGTGCGTGGCGCCGCCGCGGCCGATTGGCGCGCTGCTGGGGCTGACGGGCAGCCAGAACCCGTTCGCCGGGACCCGGACGTACCGCTCGATCGCGCATCTGCCGCTGGCGGAACGGGTGGCGGCGATGCGCGATCCGGAGGTGCGGGCGAAGATTCTGGCCGACGATCCGAAGGAGTTCAATACATGGTCGTTGCTGACCCGCATCGGCTACGCGCGGATGTTCCGGTTTGTCGCGCCGTTGAACTACACGCCGGCGAGGGAGGACTCGATCACCGCGATCGCCGCTCGCGAGGGCCGCACTCCGGAGGAGGTCGCTTACGACATTCTGCTGGAAGATGACGGCCGCGGCTTCATCTTTACCGCGCTGGTCAATTACGCCAACTACGATATGGAAGCCGTGAAGACGATGTATGCTCAGCAGCACGTCATCCCCGGCCTGAGCGACGGCGGCGCGCATGTGGCATTCATTTCGGACGCGTCGTTCCCAACCTTCCTGTTCAGCTACTGGGGCCGCGACCGCGAGGACGGGCGGATGGCGATCCCCGACCTGGTGCGGCGGCAGACGCGGGAGCCGGCGCGGTTCGCCGGACTGCTCGATCGCGGCGTGCTGGCGCCGGGCATGAAGGCCGACATCAACGTGATCGATTTCCCCAACCTGGCGCTGGAACGGCCGGAGATGGTCATCGATCTGCCGGCCGGCGGGCGGCGGCTGATGCAGAAGGCGAGGGGGTACGTGGCGACGGTGAAGGCCGGTCAGGTCACGTACCGGAATGGGGTGGCGACGGGGGCTCTGCCGGGGGGATTGGTGAGGGGGGCGCAAGGATGATCACCGCACTCGTTCTTTATGACCTGCCGGCGCACATCGACCGTGAGGCTTGCCGCCAGCATTTCCTGAAGATCGCGCCGGATTTTCTCGGCGTGCCTGGCTTCATCCGTAAGCAGTTCATCCACGACGTGAACGGCGGCGTGGCGGGCGGCTCGTATATCTGGGAGAGCCTGGCGGCGGCGAAGGCGTTTTACAGCGGGCCGTGGGCGGAGGGGATCCGCGCCCGGTATGGCTGCGAGCCGCGGGTCACCTATTTCGAAACCTTCGCGATCGCCGATCAGGCGACCGAGTATGCGGGTCCGCCTCCTGGGCCTCTGGTCGGGGCGAGGGAGAAGGAGCGGGTGGGGTAGAATTCGTTCGTGTGGCGTGATCGGCCGGGGTAGCCCCCGATCATTCCAGAGGCGTCATTCCCCGATGGGACGTGACGGTTGGCTGGTCAGACCAGCTCCTCCACCTTTTCAGCCTGCCTCGTATCGTCCGGCGGCGGCGTGGCGGAGGCACCACGATCCTCGGCGCGATCTGGGGCGCGGTTCCCAGGCGCGAGCTCACGAAGGGCGGCGATCAGTGCGTCGTCGATTTCCGCTGTCGTGGCTTGCCCAGTTGGGATGGCGGGGAGAGGCTGGCGCGCGGCGCTCGGAAGCTCGGGGGTTGGTTCGGCCGGCTTGGGCGCGGCGGCGTCGTTCCCGGCCGGTGCCGGGTCGCGTGTTTGGACGGGTGCGGTGACCGGTTCCGGGGCGGGTCGCGGATCCGGCTTCTGGACCGGCTTCGCCACCGGGCGAGCCGGTTCCGCCGCGGCGGGCGTGGCTTTTGTCTGGGCTCCGAGCTTCGCCTCGGTACGGGCCTGGGATTGCTCGAGCTTCGCCAGGAAGGCCAGGACCATGCGGCCGGCGCCGCAAATCTGCGGGCGAACGCGCAGTTTGACCTCCTCGGTCTGACCGCGCAGCAGGTCGCTTGTGGCGTCACGAACCACCTGATCGAACATCACGCACTGGCCCGCGAGCATGGTTTCCAGCGGGTTGTGCGGCTGCATCGACGACATGGTGTCCGCCGCCATCTGCTCGCGCCGGGCGCTCCGGGCCGCGGTGTCGCCGGGTTGGTGGCCGACGGCGTCCATCACGCCGCGGCAGAGTTCGTTCATCGCGGGGTGGTAGGGGTGGGCGGTCTCGGTGGTCATGTGCGGCGGTTCCTGGCGTGTTGCGTGGCCGCCAGAGTTATTTCATATAATAGGTATAATGTCAAGAGAAAACAGGCGCGCTGACGCCGCCGAGGGGGGAGGCCGAGGAAGGTGCCGGGGTGAGGTGATTGGCTTTTCGGTAGTTGCTGACCCGCGATGAATTCCTCAGGGAACCTGTGAGTTGTCCTCTGGTGGAATGAGCGGCTTCAAGGCCGCGATCAGGCCGGGCAATTTGTCATGGAGCACCGCCCATACGACATCCAGCCTGATGGCGGCATAGTTATGGATCAGCCGGTGCCGCATGCCGATGATCTCGCGCCATTCGATCTCGGGATGCGCTGTGCGAAAGTCCTGGGATACCTTCGACGCGGCCTCGCCGATGACTTCCAGGCAGCGGATGATGGCCATCTGATGCAGCCTGGTGGCATTGAATTGCGATTGGCTCAGGCCGTCGCCGAACTCGAGAGCGTCGGTGGCCGCCAGGAGCATGTCCAATAGGAGAGGTTCATCCCGCCACAAAAATTGGCTCCGCTTCCTGGAGGATGCGGCGGCGGCGAAGGTAGTTGCGGCTTTGCTCGACGGCGTTCCGGTCGATCAGGTCAACCGGCCGGCCGAGGACCTGCTCAAGCGCTTCCTTTACGTTGAGGAATCCGGCCATGCCGGGCTCCGCGCCCGGCTCGAATTCGATGAGCAGGTCGGTATCGCTGCGGTCTGGATCGAAGTCCTGGTCGCGGGTGGCGGAACCGAAGACCTCAAGCCGCCGAACGTGAAACCGCCGGCACAGTGCGGCCAGAGATTCGCGTTTGCTGCTGACGGCGGGGTGCATGGATGGCTCCGGGCGCGATGGGAGGGAGATCGAATTTGCCGACGTTTCATACCACGCGGACGTCGCCGTGCGTAGCGGGAGGCGCGTCAGGCGGGTTCCAGCGTCTCGCGAGACCGGGCCTCGGGCGGTCGCGGCGCGGGGAAACGGGAGAAGGGCTGGGAGGCAGAGGAAGGTGGTGGGATGATGGGATACCTGAACCGCCCCAGTCTTCACATAGCCTCCAGCGAACGCACGCCCCTTCAGCTAAACATAATATTTAAACGGTTGTCTTTCGGTCCCCTTCGCTGAACCCATGGTCAAGACTTCCCCGACCATGTTGGCAAAACGGACTGTCACGGGTAGGCCATCATTGAAGTTGCAGGAATTGTAGTTGATCTTGGTCAGACCCATGATGTCGTTCAGGACAGTCTTAAGATGAGGCATTGCGTGTTTGCTTCGTAGTACGGTTATGAAGAGCGGGTTCGGAGTTTCCGGCCCAATATAGGTATCCAGCTGGGGAACGTATCCAGTTGTCCACAAATTGGCGTTCTTTTCATCCAAAATTAATGCTGTTCCGCGAAGCACCGGATAGTCCCCGTCCCGGTATAGCTTCGTTTCACCTCCTGTGGCTTTTATTCTAACCCCGACAACATTGGTTGTCGGGGGCGAGGCTTGCTCGAACGCCTGCCACTCTTCGTCGTTAAAGGACGCTTGACCATGAATGAACAACTCTTTGGGCGGCCCCCCATGCTTCTCCACGTATGTCTCAAGAACCTTCCCAATTAGGCTCTTTGCGGCATGCGCCTTCATATGGTACTCGTAATCATCTGTCTTCCATGGTCCGTTTGCCCCTCGGAATACCACGCCATCACCTTCGCTCAAAAACATCTGGGCAGCACAGCAAACATGATCGTTAGGATCATTGGGAAGGTTCTTGTAAACGAGGCCTACATAGCAAACGCCAGGCCGGATACCGAAAAGCTTCCAGGGAGGCATTGGCTGTGTTTTGTAGTAGAGCCCGGTTACAAGGTTCCACGCAACTGTCGCGCGATCCTGCGTGTGGCGTAACGGGAACCCCGCTAGGTTCCTGAATGCATCCGGAGCAATTGTCGTCTCCCTAAGAATTTGGGATGGCGAAAGGCTGAGGAATTCGGCCTTCGCTTGACGATGAAAGTCTGGCACATCATCAAAGATATCTTCCGACTTTTGGTCAAATAGGTTGGCAAGCAATGGTAGGTCCGACCGCAATCTCTGTCGTTTGCCAAAGCTGCCCTTCTCCATCTGTAGGCCGGTTCGTTTCGCATTTGGTCTGCACCGCTCGAATACGAACTCAGGAACTACCAGCATCCAAATATCAACCGGACGTTCATCGTTCGCGACATGCCAACGGGCCTGATCAGCATACAATTGCACCACCTTAGCCACAGCTTCATGTAAATTAAGAATTCGGCTAGCGGCATCGATTGCATTGAGACTGACACCATATGTAACGAAATCGCTTTCGTCGAATGAGATACAGAAGGCCTCTTCGATCCCAGGGAAGTTTGCGAGGTGCAGGCGATCCTGCTTCTCGGTCCTGCCGGGCGGTGGCACTTCGACGCGTTTCTTGATCTGAGCTGCCCAAGACCGAAAGTGATTGATTCCCACAGATGTTCCAACAACGCCAATTTTAACATCTTTTGTCTTTCGCGGTTTATTATGGGGACCATAGAGAAACAGTCCGTCTTTGGGGTGAGCAGTGGTCTGACCCGATCCAAATTCCAATGCTGGCTCCAGAAAATGCATCACCTGGAGTGAACGTTCCGGTAGTTCCATTACGAGTCTTCCTCTAGTACAGGGCGTCCGAGGGTCGAGATATCCTGTTCTTCTTCCTCGTAGCTCGTCATGCTCGGCAAATCAGTGCTAACTGGGGAAGAAAATAGAACAGGTGCGGCATCGAGCTTAACGAAAGCGGAATTGCTAAGGGGAAGAGAGATATATGATGACTCGCCGGATAAGAGTTCAATGTATGCTGACAGCCGACCGTGCCACTGCTTATTCCGCCACCCCTTGCAGTTGCTTCGCCTCATGCGATGTTGTTTTTTCGTATCCTCGAATGGATCACCTGCTTCGACCCCGTTTAATGGGGCGAAGAGAACTCTCGACTTGAGTTTGAAATGCGGATAGGGCCAAAGGGCGGGCAGGCCGGTGACGCCAAATTGCCAAACGGTTCCCTTGGCAAGGTTTCTTAGCATTGAAGAGCGTCGATCCCCTTGCTTTCCCCATGGTACCCTTTGGCCGAGCTTCACATGATCTTTGGAGGCGTGGAAACCCAAATCCTTTGAGTATTTGTGCTCAAGTAGCCCTTTATTCCGACAATAGGAGTTCCATGCTTTTCTAAACATCGAAATCACAAAATTCCGGGCCTCCTGGCTCCGAATGCCGCAGTCATTCAGCCCGTGATTTATGAAGACTGAAAGAGGGACTTCGCGAACCACATCGAATTTTCCGAAGGTCCCATGGATCTCGCTGATCTCAGAGTGTGTACAAAATGATAAGAACCCCTTTCGATGAAGTTCAGAGGCAAATTCACCGTTCCTGCAAGAGGCCGCCAATGCAGCGTGATCTACAGAGCCAGTTGGTTCGAAATATCTGATCAGGTCTGGCGCGTCGGCAACGCGGAGCCAATTGGAGGTCAATCGCTCAGGCTCATTCCGAATTGGCTTTGCACCGCGACGGCGATAAATCTCCCAATTCGGATTGATCTGGACCTTTGTGGTATCGCACGGCACGTTTCGGTGCTTCAGCGCTCTCACTAACTTGTCTAGCCCTTGTGCCCATCCACGAACGAAATCAATGTATTGGAGTTCTCCGATTCCAAACAATTTCTTAAACGGTTCCAATCTCAAAGGAATGATGAACCTGGGATCATTAAGCTCTCTAGCGAGGTCGGTCGCGATCCCGATCTCTTCTTGCACGCCATCGCTCCGAAGGGTTGAGTCGCGACAGCACAGCAGCATTTTGACGGAACGGCTCTGAAGTGTATCGGTTATCCGCTTGCGCCACCGGTCCCCAGGTTCAATGGCGAGAATGTCAGCGAACACCACGTAGCCCATCGCCTCCAGCCGCGGTGCGAGCCAGAGGGCGAATTCGTCATCCCCGGGGGTGGCTTTGCTAATGAACACTACTTCACGTGCGACCGGGGCAGAAGCGCCGGGGGTCATTTGCTAGGCTCGAACAGTCCGGGACGGGCCGGTAACGTGTGTTTTATCAATCGAAGATCACCTTTGGATTCGCAGCCGAGACCCACCCCAGCCGCTTTTAACATCAGGAGGGTGCGGCCGAGTCGGGTCAAGGGGCGTCGCACAGGCGAATAAATCCGGTCGCGTCGCCGTCAAAGTCATCAACCACCACGGCGACGAGGCAATGCGCGTGTTCCGCGTCTGACCGGCAAACGGTCGCCGCGCGTGAACCAATTCTTCAATCACCCCTCGTATGACCCGGCCCCAGGGCAGGCGCGCCATCCGCTTCCGCGCTGTCCATGGAAAGTTGACAAAACTACTGGTAGCCATTACGTTATGGGTGGTGACGACTTCGAATGGGACGACGGCAAAGCACAAGGCAATCTCGCTAAACACGGGATCAGCTTCGAGGATGCGCGTCTTGTGTTCCGTGATGTGTTCGCGTCCGAACGGCCCGATGTTGTCGGCGGCGACGGGGAGCAGCGCCACATAACCACGGGCCAGGGCAATGAAGTTCTCCTGACTGTCGTCTACACGGAACGCAATGAGCGGATCAGAATCATCTCAGCGAGAAAAGCAACGAAACATGAGCAACGGGACTACTATCGTAGCTAGGGAGTTAGCTGACGGAACGCTTGTGCGGGTGATGCCCGACGGCTCCACGCAACCGCTGCGGGGCAAAACAGATTGGGATCGGCTGCGTGCGAAGACGGACGAAGAAGTCATGACCGCCGCGCTCGCTGACCCTGACGCGCGGCCAATGACCGATGAGGAATTTGCCCGGGCGCCGCGCACACCCCGTGCAAAGATCATTCGCCGTGCGCTTCGACTGACACAGGAAGAATTTTCAGCGCGGTTCCATATCCCGCTCGGCACACTGCGGGACTGGGAGCAAGGTAAAGCAGCGCCCGATCGGTCGGCACAAGCGTATCTTCAGGCGATTGCCGGTGACGCCGAAGCGGTGCGCCGCGCTTTGGAAGCCGCGCCACGTGCCCCACTGCCTGACTGTTGAAACCCCCCACCATCCCCTCCCTCTTCGGCGTCCTCATCTACCCCGGCGTCGAGCCGATCGACATTGGCGGCACCGTCGGCGTCGTCTCCATGGCCAGCCGGGTCCTCCCCAACGTCGCCGCCACGACCATCGCCCGCCACGCCGGTCCGTTGCGCCTCGCCGGCGGCCTGACCGTCCAGGCCGAGCACGGCATCGACACGGCCCCTCCATGTGACGTCGTCATCGTTTGCGGCGGCCCAGGATGGGCGGAGGCGGCGGCGGATCAGGCGTTGCTGGGCTGGCTTCGGGGACTGGAACCCAACCGTGTCGCCTCGGTCTGCACCGGCGCGCTGATCCTGGCCGCCGCCGGCATGCTGGACGGCCGCGCCGCCACCACGCGCCGCCGGGCCGTGGGGACCGAGACGATCGCTCCACTGGACCGCCTGGCTCACAACGGGACGACAAAAGCCAGGCAGGCGGCGGTCGTGGACGACATCGTGGTAACCGGCGGCGGCGTTTCGCTGGCGATCGACGCCACGCTGTATTTGCTCGGCCGACTGTATGGCGAGGCCGCCGCCGCCGAAATCGTCCAAATCATCGAATACGACCGAGCCTGGGCCGCGAACCGGGCGGCCCTGGGCGTTGTCGTGGAGAACCACGATTAATCTCCCGGATCATCCTTCAGGATGAAACCATTTTGTAACCAGTTTCCGCTAATTATTGCTACATCGCGTTATTAAAAAGCCTTGCCGATCATCCAAATTTACCGAACCCCGTTTTTCCGGGAGCCGACCATGATCAGATTAATCAGGACCATCATCGCTTTCAAAGCCAACCGTAGGGCCGTTACCGCCCTGGAATACGGCCTTCTGGCCGGCATTATCATCGCCACCATAGCGGTCGGGTTCAACGGCCTGGCCAATGCGCTGTCGCATCAGTTCATCGCGATTGGCGACAGCCTCTGATTTAAGCACTGCCCGCGAACCCCGCCGTGGCCCGTCCGATCCCGGGCCGCGGTGGGTCGTCGCGTTCAGTCCCGATCGATCCGCGACGAGTGCTTCGTATCGCCCATGAACGTGTAGACCAGCAGCGACAAGAAGATCAGCAGAGTCACATACCAGTAAAACCAGCTCTCGTGTCCGGCGCCCTTGAACCACAGCGCCACATACGGCGCCGTGCCGCCGAACACCGACGCCGCCACGGCATAGGGCAACCCTACCCCAAGTGCGCGCACGCCGGCCGGGAACAGCTCGGCCTTCACCACGGCGTTGATCGAGGTGTAGCCGGATACCACCAGCAACGCCGCCATGATCAGGCCCAGAGCGGACAGGTAGTCGTGTGTGGCGCCCAGAGTGGTCAGCATCGGCACCGTGCCAAGCGTCCCCAGGATGCCGAACCACATCAGCACCGGCCGCCGTCCGATGATGTCGGAGAGCGCGCCGAACGCCGGCTGCAGCGCGGCGTAAATCACCAGCGTGATGAAGGAGATTTGCGTGGCCTGGTCGCGGCTCAACTTCACCGTGTTGACCAGGAACGTCGGCATATAGGTGGTGTAGGTGTAGAACGCGGTCGTGCCGCCCATGGTCAGGCCGAACACCAGCAGGATTGCCTTGGGGTGCTTCATCAGTTCGCGCATGCTGCCGCGGTTCGGACCGGCGGCTTTCTGGAATGCCTCGGTCTCCTCCAGGTTGACCCGCAGATACAGGCCGAACAGCGACAGCGCGGCGCCGATGGCGAAGGGGATGCGCCAGCCATACGCCTCCAGTTCGGCGCCGGAGTAAACCTGCTGCATCACCAGCAACGTCAGGCTGCCGAACACCTGGCCGCCGATCAGCGTGACGTATTGGAACGCGCTGTAGAAACCGCGATGTTTCGACACCGCGATCTCACTGAGATAGGTCGCTGAAGTGCCGTATTCCCCGCCCAGTGAAATACCCTGGATGAGGCGGGCGGCGAGGAGGAGGATGGGCGCGCCGACGCCGATCGCGCCATAGGTCGGCGCGATGGCGATCAACAACGATCCCGCGCACATCAAGGTCACCGAGAAGGTCAGCGCGGCTTTGCGACCGGCCCGGTCGGCGTAGACTCCCAGCACCCAGCCTCCAACCGGGCGGATCAGGAATCCCAGGGCGTAGATCCCGAACGTGTTGAGCAGTTGCACGGTCGGATCGGCATTGGGGAAGAACGACTTCGCGAAGTAGAGCGCGAAGAAATTGTAAACGTAAAAATCGTACCACTCGATCAGGTTGCCGATCGAGCCGCCGAAGATCGACCGCAGGCGATGGCGCATGATGGCGAAATTTTCGTGGGACTGGGCCGTCTGACTCACGGATTGCTTCCTTGGCGTGCGACTCGCGGGAGTATCCATGTGCCGGGAAATCGAACCGGCCGCAATGTTGGGGGCCGCCAGTGGACGTATGACGTTCGGGTCCGAGACCCGATCGAGATTCGTTCATGGGCGAAACCAATACGCCCTGTATCCAGATGAGACGGTTATCGCAACGCCCGGCGTACCGCCTCTGGCTCCCTGGCGATCACCGCCAGCAAAATCCGCGCCGTCCGATCCGGCCGGCGACGGTTTTGTTCCCACGCCTGCACCGCGTCCACGTCCAGTCCAAACGCCGCGGCGAAGCGCGCCTGCGACAGTCCGAGCCGCCCACGAACCGCCGCCACGTCAATGGTTTCCGGTACTGTGACCTCGTACTCGGTCAACGTGATTTCACCACGCAAATGAGCGGCTGCTTCCCGCGCCGCCGTCACGAGCCGTTTACCCGGGGCGGTGCGCTCCGGCTGCCGCGCGGATTTCCGTGATCGCGGCTTTGAGCGCTCGCTTATCGGCATGACTCAGATCCTCCTGGGCATTCTTCGCATAGACGTCAAACAACACGATCAGCACATCGGCGACGCTGTGGAAATAGATCAGCCGCGCGCCGCCACTTTTGCCTCGTCCGGGAAGCGCGACCCGAGCCTTTCGAGCCCCGCCTGTGCCGGGTATGACCGGCCAGGCGCCTGGCCGGAGAACAATCGCGGTCTCGGCCGCGACGCGAGATTCTGGTGTCAACAACCGAGTGGCCCGCCGCTCGTCAACACGGGTGGCGATCGCCCGCACCGAGCGTCACCCATATACGACAATGTAGGACAGATACAAGGCGGCACGCGCTTATCCCTGGAATTATCCGACCGGCGCGAAACGCCGGGCATCAAGGGTTTACGCCACCGCGGTTACCCGTGGGTTAATCCGCGGATACCCAGACCCTGACTGGCAATGTCCGCGCCGCGGCGAAGTATCCAACACCGTAAATCACGGCCTGCTCAACGGCCCCGATACGGTCAGGCATCCTCGGGGCTTGGCAAATACCCTGTCATGCGCCACACTCGATATATCCAACCGGATATAACCTATCCAGGAGACGACCATGTATCCCGACGTTCAACTCTACATCGACGGCGCGTGGACCGACGCCGCATCCGGCCGCAAACTGGTGGTCATCAATCCCGCCACTGGCGAACCCGCCGGCAAACTCGCCCACGCCGGACGAGCCGACCTCGACCGCGCGCTGGAGGCGGCGGAAAAAGGCTTCCACATCTGGCGCAAGATCTCCGCCTACGACCGCTCCAAAGTCATGCGTAAGGCCGCCGACCTGTTGCGCTCGCGTGCCGATACGATCGCGCCATATCTGACGACCGAGCAGGGCAAGCCGCTGCCGGAAGCCAAAGGCGAGGTCATGGCCGGCGCCGACGTCATCGACTGGTTCGCCGAGGAAGCCCGCCGCACTTACGGCCGTGTCATTCCCGCGCGGGCCGAGGGCATCTATCAACTCGTGATCAAGGAACCGGTTGGCCCGGTGGCGGCGTTCACGCCGTGGAATTTCCCGATCAACCAGGCGGTGCGCAAACTGTCGATCGCATTGGCGGCGGGTTGCTCGATCATCATCAAGGCGCCCGAGGAAACACCGGCGTCTCCCGCCGAACTGATCCGTTGCTTCGCCGATGCCGGAGTGCCGGCGGGCGTCATCAATCTGGTCTACGGTGTACCCGCCGAGATCTCGGAATATCTCATTCCGCATCCGATCATTAAGAAGATGTCGTTCACCGGTTCGACCGCTGTCGGCAAACAACTCGCCGCCCTCGCCGGTCTCCACATGAAGCGCGTCACCATGGAACTGGGCGGTCACGCTCCGGCGATCGTGTTCGACGACGCCGATGTCGAAGTCGCGAGCCGGCTGCTGGCGGGCGCGAAATTCCGCAACGCCGGTCAGGTTTGCGTATCACCAACCCGGTTCCTGATTCAGGAGAAGGTCTACGACCAGTTTGTGGAGTCCTTCGTCGGTCATGCCAAGGCGTTGAAGGTAGGCGACGGCATGGATGCCGACACGCGCATGGGACCGATGGCGAACCCTCGGCGCATCGCGGCGATGGAGATGTTCATCGGCGACGCCACGCAAAAGGGCGCGACCGTCAGAACCGGCGGCAACCGCATCGGCAACAAAGGCAACTTTTTCGAGCCGACCGTGCTCACCGGCGTGCCGAAAGACGCCCGTGTGATGCATGAGGAACCGTTTGGTCCGCTCGCGATCATCTCCCCGTTCAGCGGCTTCGATGATGTTGTGACGGAAGCGAATCGGTTGCCGTACGGGCTCGCGTCTTACGCTTACACAAAGTCCGCGAAAACGGCGAACGCGATCGCATCGGCGGTGGAAAGCGGAATGATCGCGATCAATCACCACGGCCTTGCGTTGCCGGAAGTACCGTTCGGCGGGGTGAAGGATTCCGGCTACGGCTCGGAAGGTGGACTGGAGGCGATCGAGGGTTATCTGAACACCAAGTTCGTCACTCAGGCCGGTCTCTGATCGCGTCAATTCCCGGGGACTATCATGTCCCTGGGCGATGCATTATATACGGATAAATACGACGCCGGGGAGTTGTCGTCGCATGCCGGAGCTGGGACATTCGGTTTTCACACCGTACGCGCGAGGTCCACTGACCAACGGACATGCGCGAACCCAGGACGACGTGTCGGTCATTCGCGTCGATGAGCCGGTATGCGAGCATAAATTCGCCCTGACGCCGCTGTCGCCGCGACTGGTGAAACGTCCTCCGGCGGAGGAAATGGAAGATTCCTCAACACGCCGCACCAAAATTTGGGAGTTCAGTCAGAACCTGCATTGTTCCATCATCGGCACCTGCCTCTCGACCGGGGAGTTGCGGCAGACGCTGACTCGTCTGGGCCTGGCGCAAAGCGTCTGGACCGATCACGAACTGCATCACAAGGCGGTCAGCCTCGCGGCGAAGCACGATCAGGCCGCGAAACTGTTGCACAAGGCGCTCGATCGCCGGCACAAACTGGCGGTCAGTCAGTTCGCCAGGGCGCGCACCGAGGCTGAGCTCAGCGCGCTATGGCGCGATGCCGTGAAACGAGGCGACATCCCGGGGGCGTACTGGGCTGTGCTGACCCATCCCGCCACGACCCAGTCGCTGGTACGGCTGGTGTTCGGCGAGGTGCATATGTTGTCGCATCTGGTCGGCGCCGCGAACCGCGCGGATATCAGGCGCCTGTGCGACCTCGAACAGCGCAACGCCGAGCTGGAGGCAAAGCTCCGCCGCCAGCAGGAGGCGCTGCACCAGGCGGTGGCCTCGCGTGACGCCAGCATCCGCGATTTGCGCCAGTCATTGCGCCAGCGGTCGACCGAAGACACGCCCGCCGCCGTCGCGGGCGATGAAACCGCCGCGTTGCGCGCCCTGGTCGCCGATCTGGACAAGCGCCTGACCGCGGAAACCCGTCGCCGGGCGGCGGTCGAAGCCCGGCTGACGGAAGCGCGCGACGGCCTGATCCAGGAACGTGCCGCGCGAGGCACGCTGGAAGCCGAGGCCGCGTCCTTGCGCGCCGAACTGGCCACCATCGAGGCGGATCTGCAGCCGGAGACCAAAGCGGCACCATGGCGGATCGATGGTCTGTCGCTGCTTTATGTTGGCGGCAGGCCCAACCAGATCGCGCATCTGCGCGCGTTGTCCGAAATGCACGGCGCCGAGTTGCTGCACCACGACGGCGGCATCGAGCATCATCCGGACCTTCTGGGCGGGCTGACGTCTCGTGCCGATATCGTGCTGTTCCCGGTGGATTGCGTCAGTCACGACGCGGCATTGATGGTCAAGCGCCTGTGCCGGCAGACGGACAAACGTTTCATTCCGCTGCGGTCAGCCGGCGCGACGTCGTTTCTCGCGGCGCTGCGGCCGTTGAGTCTGAGTTGAGCGGCGTTCAGACTCCGACCATCACATCGGAGGCCTTGATCACCGCGAACGCCGGCATGCCGGGCTTGAGGCCCAGTTCCTCGGCGGCTTCATTGGTGATGGAGGCGGTGATCGTGACGGTGGGCGAGACTTCAATCGTCACATGCGAGGTGGTGGCGCCTGGCGTCACCGTTTTGATCGTACCGGCGATCTGATTGCGGGCGGAAAGTTTCATGACATGGCCTCCGGTTCACTTGTTGGCACGGAAGCGGTTCAACGCGAGCAAATGCTTTCGCGCCGCCACCGCTGTATCCAACTCTATAGCACGGTAGCGTTCGATGACCGCTTTTCCCGCCGGGGTCAACAGGGTCCCGCCGCCGCCGCTGCCGCCCGCCGCGGTTTCCACGACCGGGGTGCCGAGGCCGGTATTCAGGTCCTCGACCAGTTCCCAGGTGCGTCGATACGACATGCGCAAAGCCCGGCCGGCGGCGGAAATCGATCCCGACCGAGCGATTTCCTCCAGCACGGCTATCTTTCCTGGGCCGATCCGAAGGCCGCTCGCGAGATCGATCCTGATGTTCAGGCGGTCGCCAGCTTTGCCTGGTGCCTCGGTTTTCTGTTTTCGCTTCGGCATGACGAGCCAGCAAAACACGCCCGCAGCCCAGGATCAATCGCGCGCGGGTGGGATTTCCCTGGGCGACCGTTGTCGCTATAGCGAATGGAATATATCGTTATGCGCGAAGAGATCAGCATGCTCCGCCGCCTGATATTCATTCTGCCATTGCTTTGTTCCGGCGTGACGCTGGCCGCCGAGGTGACCGATTCAACCGGCCGCGCCGTCCAGATTCCGGATCGGATCATGCATGTGCTGCCCGCTGGCCCTCCGGCCGCCGTGCTGCTGGAAGCCATCGCTCCCGATCTGATGGCCGGCTGGCCCGGGCCGCTGTCTCAGGACGCGGCGGCCTTGCTGCCGGCAGACGCGAACCATCCGCGAATTCCCCGTCTGACCGGACGAGACGACGTGACCGACAAGATTAAGGCGCTGAAACCGGACCTGATCCTGGATTATGGCGGTGTCTCGCCGCGCTATTTCGAACTGGCACAGGCGACGCGGCAGAAGACCGGCGTTCCGACGCTGCTTTACTCCGGCACGCTGGACAATATCCCGCGCGTCATCCGCGAGGTCGGCGCCATCCTGCATCGCGAGGCGCGCGCCGAAACTCTCGCGACTTTCGCCGAAGCGATGCTGGCTTTGCCGGAAGAGCAAGGGGCTCATCCGAAGGTGCTCTATGCGCGAGGCGCTGACGGGCTGACCGTCACCGCGCCCGACACCGACGTGACCGAGGTATTCACCCGGCTTGGCTGGAAAGTGTTGGCGCCAGACGGGACGGGCACTTTCCGCCAGGCCACTATCGACGCGATCAAGGCGCTCGATCCGGATATCCTGATCTTTTCCGACCCGGCGATGCCCGAAACGATCAAACAAAACGGCGCGTGGCAAACCGTGCGCGCGGTGCGGGAGGGGCATGTCTGGTTCGCGCCCGCTCTGCCGTTCGGCTGGGTCGAGGAGCCGCCATCAATCAATCGGTTGTTGGGGCTTGTCTGGCTCGGCGGTCACGAACCGGCGGCACTGGCGGCGGCGTTTTACGCGGTGGTTTACGGCCGCGCTTTAACCCCGGAGCAATTCGATGCCGTGCTCGGTGGCGTTCGACCCTTCAAACCATGAGAGGCTTTGTCATGCGGTTCCTGTTTGTTTTGATTTTACTACTGCCATTCGGCGCGCACGCTCAGGAACTGACGGTGTTCGCGGCGGCGAGTCTGACCGACGCGATGCAGGATATCTCGGCGAAATGGGTGGCGGCCGGGCATCAACCGTTGCGCCTGTCTTTTGGTTCGAGTTCGACCCTGGCGCGGCAGATCGAGCAAGGCGCGCCGGCGAACCTGTTCGCATCCGCGGATGAGAAATGGATGGACTACCTGGCGGACAAGAAGCTGCTCGCGGCGGATACGCGAAAGGACCTGCTTGGCAACGATCTTGTGTTTGTCGTCCCGGCTGATAAACCAATGCATGTGACGATCGACAAAAGCTTCAACCTGATGGGCCTGTTGGGCGCGAATGGACGGCTGGCGACCGGCGACCCGGCGCACGTCCCGGTTGGGATTTACGCCGAGCAGGCACTCAAGGCTTTGGGGATGTGGGACAGCGTCTCACCCAGACTGGCGAATACTGAGGATGTGCGCGCGGCACTGTTGCTGGTGGAACGCGGCGAAGCACCCGCCGGCATCGTTTACGCGACCGACGCGGCGGCGTCGAAAGCCGTCATGATCGCCGGGACGTTCCCGGCCGATAGTCACGATCCGGTGTCGTATCCATTCGCGGTGACCAAATCCGGCGACGACGCCGAGTCACGCGCGTTGCTTGCGTTCCTGACCACCGCGCCGGCCCGCGCGGTATTCGTGCAACGCGGCTTCAAGGTCGAATAGGCTGATCCTTTCACCGGATGAATGGGAAGCCGTTCGGCTGACGCTGATCGTCGCGGCGCGAGCAGTGGGCTTTGGCCTGCCGTTGGCCGTGCTGATGGCCTGGGTGCTGGCGCGATACCGGTTCCCGGGACGGTCGCTGCTGAACGCGCTGGTGCATTTGCCGTTGGTGTTGCCTCCGGTCGTGACCGGCTGGTTGTTGCTGATCCTGTTCGGCATTCGCGGACCGATCGGATCGCTGCTGCTGGAGTGGTTCGGAATCAGGCTGGTGTTCACCACGGCGGGCGCCAGCCTCGCCTGCGCGGTCATGACGTTCCCGGTGATGGTGCGCTCGGTCCGGCTGTCGTTGGAGGCGGTCGATCCCGGTCTCGATCAGGCTGCGCGAACGCTCGGCGCCGGCCGGTTGGACCGGCTGTTCAACGTGACGTTGCCGCTGGCGTCGCCGGGCATTCTGGTCGGCGGGATCGTCGGCTACGCGACCTGTCTTGGCGAGTTCGGCGCGGTCATCACCTTCGCCGCGAGCATTCCGGGACAGACACAAACCTTGCCGCTGGCGATTTATGCCGCGCTGCAGGTGCCGGGCGGCGAGGCGAAAGCGGCCGAATTATCGCTGGTGTCGTTGACCCTGGCGCTGATCGGGCTGCTCCTGTCGGAATGGGCCGCGAAACGATTGAACGCGGTCCTGGGACGATGAGTCTGTCGGTCCGGTTACGGCACGACTTTCCTTCTGCGCGGATGGATATGGCGTTCGAGGTTCCCTCGCCTGGCGTGACGGTGCTGTTCGGCCCGTCGGGTGCCGGCAAATCCACGATCATCCTCGCGGCCGCCGGTCTGCTGCGTCCCGATGAATGCCGGATCGAGGTCGATGGCCAGGTGCTGGCTGATACCGAAACGGATTTGTGGCTGGCACCCGAAAAACGCCGCGCCGGTCTGGTGTTTCAGGACGCGCGGCTGTTTCCGCACATGTCTGTCGCCACCAATTTGCGCTTCGGCATGCGTCGCGCGCGCGAGGGTTCGGTTCGGTTCGATGACGTGGTTGAACTTCTGGGTATCGCCGCACTGCTGGACCGCCGGCCGCATACTTTGTCTGGCGGTGAGCGGCAGCGCGTCGCGATCGGCCGTGCGCTGTTGGCACAATCGCGTTTGCTGTTGATGGATGAACCGTTGGCCAGCCTGGACGCGGCGCGGAAAGCGGAAATATTGCCGTACCTGACTCGGTTGAAGACAGCGTTACGATTGCCGGTGCTTTACGTGACGCATGATCTTGATGAAGTGGCACGGCTGGCTGACTCGCTGGTACTGGTCGAGGCCGGTCAGGTGATTGGCTTCGGCCCATTGTCCGAGGTGGCGGCGCGTGCCGATCTGCCGCTCGCGCGACGGGATGACGCGGGAGCGTTACTGCATTGCCGGGTCGCCGAAAACGATTCCCGCCGCGAACTGACCCGTCTGAATGCTGCTGGGGCCTCGTTCCTGGTGCCGCTGCTGGATCTGCCGCCCGGCGGGGAATGCCGGATCCGCGTTCCGGCGCGCGAAGTGATCCTGGCCGGCAAGCCTCCTGAATCGATCAGCCTGCACAACGTCATTCCCGGTACCGTCCGTCGTATCGCAAGCGATCCCGCGCGCCGGGCGGTGATGGTGGAGATCGCGTTGCCGGACGGCGCGCTGCTGGCTCGTGTCACGCGGGACGCCGTCACGCGCCTGTCGCTGTCGTCCGGCACGCCGGTGCTGGCGCTGATCAAATCCACGTCCATCGAGGTACTGGGCGGTTGAATCCTGGGTTGCGCTCTCATGCTATGTCCTGCTGTCTATCGCGAAGAAGGAAACCCGTCATGAAATTCGGTATTCACAACCCATCCTGGGTGTTCGGCCCCGATCCCGCGGACGCGTTCGAAGCGGTGAAAGCGAAAGCCCAATGGGCCGAAACTCATGGCTTCACGTGGTTCTCGGTGATGGACCATCTGATTCAGATCGCCCATATTGGCGCGCCGGACGAGCCGTTCATCGAGGGCTGGACCGTGCTGTCCGCGTTGGCCGCCGTCACCAGCCGCATCCGTCTGGCCACGCTGGTTTCCTCGGTCGCGTTCCGCAATCCGGCGCATCTCGCCAAAATCGCCGCCGGCGTCCACCTCATCTCCCAAGGCCGCCTCACACTGGGCATTGGCGCCGGCTGGTTCGAGGAAGAGTATCGCCAGTACGGCTGGGAATTCCCGCCTCGCCCCGCCGTGCGCATCCGGCAAATGGAGGAAGCCGTCCGGCTGATCATCGGCATGTGGACCGAACCGCGATCCACCTTCACCGGCAAGTATTTTCACACAAAGGACGCGATTCTGGAGCCGAAGCCGACACCTCGGCCGCCGATCATGATCGCCGGTGGGGGCGAACAACTGACGCTGCGCGCGGTGGCCCGGTTGGCGGACGCCTGCAATGTCAGCGGCGACCCGGCGATGGTGAAACATAAGTACGACGTCCTGCGCCGCCATTGCGAGGCCGAACAGCGCGACCCGGCGGCCATCGAACGAACCAACATCACGAGCCTGCTGCTGGCGCGCGACGAGGCGGCGCTGGCGTCGAAAAGCCAGCGTCTGGGTGCCGCGGCCTCGTTCCGAGGTTTTTCCGGCACCGTGGCCCAGGCGATCGATCTGGTGGGTCAGTATCGGGATGCCGGGGTGCAATTGCTGATCAGCAGCGCGTTCAGGAACGACGCGGAGACATTCGAACTTGTCGCGTCCGACATCATGCCCCATTTCGGGTGAGCGAAAAATCTCGCGAAATGCGTAATGCCCGCCGCGATGGCGAGTCATTCCACTGACCGGGGTTCTCTCGGCTGTTAATGGAGCAAATCATGGTTCGCAACGTTTTGAACGGGCGCCGCATCCGTCAGGGTCTCGCGGCCGCCGGGTTAGTGGCCGCCGTCGTGGCGTTCGCCTGGCCAGTCGCGCGGACATCCGCCGAACCGGCACAGGTTCTACCCGCGCCCGCGTTTGACGAGGCCCCGGGCAACTCGGCGACCGAGGTCGCGGTGTTCGCCGGCGGTTGCTTCTGGGGCGTGCAAGGCGTGTTCGAGCACGTGAAGGGCGTCACCAAGGCGGTCTCCGGTTACGCGGGAGGGCGGGTCGCCAATCCGGGTTATGAGCAGGTCAGTTCGGGCACCACGGGCCACGCGGAATCGGTCAGCGTGACGTTCGACCCTGCTCAGGTCAGTTATGGGACGTTGTTGCGGATTTTCTTTTCGGTGGCGCTCGATCCGACGCAGGTGGATCGGCAAGGGCCAGACTGGGGCACGCAGTATCGCTCGGCGCTGTTCGTCAACGGGCCGGAGCAGGACAAGGTGGCGCGGGCCTACGTGGCGCAGCTCGACGCCGCGCATGTTTTCCACCAGCCGATCGCGACGAAGATTGAAGCCGCGGGCTCGTTCTGGCCGGCCGAGGGCTACCATCAGGACTACCTGGAACATCATCCCGACGCACCGTATATCGCGATCAACGACATGCCGAAGGTTCGCGCGGTGCAGACATTGTTTCCGGCGAACTGGCGAAGCGAACCGGCGCTGACGGTGAAGACGGCGTCCGGCAACTGACGCCGTAAAAAGGAGAAGCAGATGGCGGACAAGATCTATCCGGTCACCCACGGCGACGCCGAGTGGCGCCGGATTCTGACACCGGAACAATTTCACGTCATGCGTGACCACGGGACGGAGGCGCCGGGCAGTTGCGCTCTGCTGCTGGAAAAGCGGCACGGGCGGTTTTCCTGCGCGGGCTGTGGTCAGGCGCTGTTCGAATCGAAGGGCAAGTTCGAAAGCGGCACCGGATGGCCCAGTTTCAACGACCCGATCGAGGGGGCGGTGGAAACGTCAACCGACCAGAGTTACGGCATGGTTCGCACCGAGGTGCACTGCGCGAATTGCGGCAGCCATCTCGGCCACGTGTTCGAGGATGGTCCGCCGCCGACCTATCTGCGGTATTGCATCAACGGAGTCGCGATGAATTTCGTGCCGGCGTGAGGGCGTCAGGCATTCGTTTTGAATCCGTCATGGATGCCCATGTGGCGGCTACCCACGTCTTTGGCTCGGCCAGTGAGAGGGCGGAGCGCCGGTTGTCCACCCGGCAAATGATCCTTTGGTGGACAACGTAAACCTCGTCCTTTTTGCTAAGGCCGGTCAATCACGGGAGAAACTCGGATATTGAGGAGCCCCAGAGGCGGGAGAATGCGCCTAAAGACTAAATCATCGGTGTCAGACCGCGATGCGACGGGAGACATCTCGACATTGACTGTTGCTCTTCCAAATCCTTTTTGGTTGATGGGCACAATAGTTGGATTATTGAAGTCCGGCATCAATTTCGGAAGACTTTCTTTCTGCGAATTGGTCGGCGACCCAATCGCGATGTTGGGCAGACCTGAGGACGCAATGCAAGTTACACTGTAGGTCAATTGAACTCCGTTCACATCAATGCGTATTGAGGCGGCACTTAGTTGGTGTCTGCCGCAGACCAGTTGTGCCGCGGAAGCATCCCCTGAGAGACCGGAGTAACCGACAGCGACATGAAATTGATCTGGAAGAGCCGCCCAGGCCTCGCTAACTGACATGGCAAGAAGCACAAACGAGAAAAAGCACCTGATGCCCAGTCTGGGCCTCGGATACTTCCAGGAAAATTGTATCGCCATAATCCATTCGCTTCCGTCGTCCGATTGGAGGATACTCCATATGGCGAGGATAACGCCATGCGCACCCAGGCGTCGTCTGGGGTCGGATTGGCCGGAAGTTCGTCCGCCGCTTCCTGCCATAAAGCCCCCATTCTTATTCGCATCCAGACCCGGTAACGGCTCGTCCAGAAACAGGTCATTTGACCAACACAGAACCAGTCAGTGCGATCAAAATTCGCCAAATGTTCGCTCTTGGCGTTGTTTAGCTGACAACCGACGCTCTGCCCTCAGTGACGACGTGAATGGGCGGGCCAGGCCCAGCCATGACGCTGAAACCGCGTACGATCCGCTGGTCTCCCCGGTTCAGACCCGGGGAAGGCGCTACGCGGTCGCTGGCACCACTTCCGCCGCCGCTGTCACCCTGGCCGCGCAGAACTTGAACTCCGGGATCTTCCCGAACGGGTCGAGCGCCGGATTGGTCAACAGGTTCGCGGCGGCCTCGGCGTAGCAGAACGGCATGAACACCATGCCCTCCGGCACGTCGCGGTCGGAGCGGACTTTCACCTCCACGATCCCTCGCCGGGTTTCGATCCTGATCAGGTCGCCGGGATTGATCCGCTCGCGCCACAGGTTCTTCGGTGACATGAACGCCACCGCCTCGGGCTCGATCGCGTCGAGCACTTCGGCACGCCGTGTCATCGAACCGGTATGCCAATGTTCCAGCACGCGGCCTGTGGACAGAACCATCGGATATTCGTCGTCCGGCACTTCATCCGGCGGCAACACGTTCGCCGGAACGATCTTCGCGCGCCCGCTCTCGGTGGGGAAACCGGCGTAGAAGATGATTTCGTTGCCCGGCTTGTCCGGCGCGTCCACCGGATAGGTGACCGCGCCTTCGCGCTCCAGCCGGTCCCAGGTGATGTTGGCGAACGACGGCATCACCTGCGCCATTTCGGCGAACACGTCGGCGGGCCCGGTGTAGGCCCATGCCAGACCGAGGCGTTGGGCGATTTGCTGGATGATCCACCAGTCTTGCTTCGCGTCGCCGGGCGGATTGATCACTGGTCGTGCCATTTGCACGCGCCGGTCGGTGTTAGTGAATGTGCCGGCTTTTTCCGCGAAGGCCGAGGCGGGTAAGATGACGTCGGCGTGGAACGCGGTCTCGGTCAGGAACAAGTCCTGCACCACCAGATGCTCGAGTTTCGCCAGTGCCACGCGCGCGTGGTTCAGGTCGGGGTCGGACATCGCCGGGTTCTCGCCCTCGATATACATGCCGGTGATCTGTCCGGCGTGAATAGCGTTGATGATCTCTACGACCGTCAGGCCGCGCACGGGGTCCAGTTCGGTGTCCCAGAATTTCTCGAACATCTCTCGGATTGCCGGCTTCTCGACCGATTGGTAATCGGGAAACACCATCGGAATCAGGCCAGCGTCGGATGCGCCCTGGACGTTGTTCTGGCCCCGCAACGGGTGCAGTCCGGTGCCCGGCCGCCCAACCTGCCCGGTTACCAGCGCCAGAGCGATCAGGCACCGAGCGTTGTCGGTGCCATGCACGTGCTGGCTGATTCCCATACCCCAGAAAATGATCGAAGCCCGGGATTTCGCGTACATCCGCGCGACCTCGCGCAGCGTCCGCGCCGGAATGCCGCACACCGGTTCCATCTTTTCCGGTGAAAAATCCTTGATCCGAACACGTAGTTCCTCGTAACCCTCGGTGTAGCCGGCGATGTATTGCTCGTCGGTGAGGCCTTCGTCGATGATCGTGAACAGCAACGCGTTCAGCAGCGCGACGTCGCTGCCGGGCTTGAACGCCAGATGGTGCAAGGCGTGCCGCGACAGCGACTGGTGCCGCGGATCGATGACGATCAGCTTCGCGCCATTCTCCTTCACCGCGTTCTTGATGAACGTCGCCGCGACCGGGTGGTTCACCGTCGGGTTGGCGCCGATCACGATGATCACCTCGGCGTCCAGAGCGGCCGCGAATGGCGCGGTGACGGCGCCCGAATTCAATCCCTCCATCAACGCCGCCACGGACGACGCGTGGCACAGCCGGGTGCAATGATCGACATTGTTCGATCCGAAGCCGGTGCGTACCAGCTTCTGGAACATATAGGCTTCCTCGTTCGAACCCTTCGCCGATCCGAAACCGGCCAGCGCCTTGGCGCCTTTTCCGTCACGGATGCGAACCAGGCCAGAGGCCGCGCGATCCAGGGCTTCGTCCCACGTCGCCTCGCGGAAATGTGTCCACGGATTGGCCGGATCGACCTGGTCCGCGGCATCCTTGGGAACATTCGGCAACCGCACCAAAGGTTTCGTCAGCCGGTGCGGGTGGTGAATGTAATCGAAGCCGAAACGGCCTTTCACGCACAGGCGATTGTGGTTCGCCGGTCCGTCGCGGCCGGTGGCGTAAACGACTTTTTCATCCGCGACCTCGTACGTGACCTGGCAACCGACGCCGCAATACGGACACAGGCTGTCCACCTTGCGGTCGGGCCACACCACGCGGGTTTCGGCTTCATTCAGGTAAGCTGCCGGCATCAGCGCGCCGGTCGGGCAGGCCTGCACGCACTCGCCGCAGGCGACGCAGGTGGACGAGCCCATGGGATCGTCGAAATCGAATACGATCTTCGCCTCGGCATTGCGATACGCCATGCCAATGACGTCGTTGACCTGCACTTCCCTGCACGCGCGGACGCACAAATTGCATTGGATGCAGGCGTCCAGATTGACCCGCATCGCCGGATGGCTCGGGTCGTGCGCCCAACGCCGCACGGATGGAAATCTGCTTTCGGTGACGCCGGAGCGTTCCGCCCAGTTCCAGAAAGCGGAATCGGGGTTGTGGGAAGTGGCGCGGGCGGGTTGGTCGGCGACCAACAATTCCATCACCAGTGCCCGCGACTTTACCGCGCGGTCCGACTGGGTGCGGACTTTCATGCCGACGGCGGGGGTGCGGTTGCAGGACGCGGCGAGCACGCGTTCGCCCTCGATCTCCACCATGCAGGCGCGGCAATTGCCGTCCGGGCGGTAACCGGGCTCTGGCCGGTGGCACAGATGCGGGATCTCGGTGCCGACCCGTCGCGCCACTTCCCACAAGGTTTCGCCGGGGCGGGCCTCGACCGTGACGCCGTCGAGTTCAAACGCCAGAGTCGCCATCACGGCCGTGTCGGCTGAGCCACTCATTCCGCGGCCTCCCTGGGTGACAGAGTTTCGGGAAAGTAACGGATCAGGCAGGTCAGCGGATTGGACGCCGCCTGACCCAGACCGCAGATCGAGGCATCGCGCATGACCTGCGACAACTCACCCAGCAGATCGACGTCCCACTCGCCGCGTTCCATCAGCATGCGGGCCTTTTGCGTGCCGGAGCGGCAGGGGGTGCACTGGCCGCAACTCTCGTCCTCGAAGAAGCGCATCAGGTTGAGCGCGACGCCGCGCAGGTCGTCCTGATCGGAGAACACCACGACGGCGGCGGAGCCGATGAAGCAGCCGTGTTTCTCCAGCGTGCCGAAATCCAGCGGAATGTCGGACATCGACGCCGGCAGGATGCCGCCCGACGCGCCGCCAGGCAGGTAGGCCGCGAGTGTGTGACCCTCCGTCATGCCGCCGCAAAATTCGTCGATCAGTTCGCGCGCGGTGATCCCCGCGGGGGCGAGTTTGACGCCAGGCTCTTTCACCCGGCCGGAGACGGAGAAGCTGCGCAGTCCGGTGCGGCCGTTGCGGCCATGGCTGGTCCACCACGCGGCACCTTTTTCGATCAGATCGCGCACCCAGAACAAGGTTTCGATGTTGTTGATCAGGGTCGGCTGGCCGAACAATCCAACCTGGAACGGGAACGGAGGTTTATGCCGCGGCAGGCCGCGCTTGCCTTCGATACTTTCCAGCATCGACGACTCCTCGCCGCAGATATACGCACCGGCGCCGCGGCGCAGATGCAGCCGAGGGCCGCCAGGCGGCAATTTCGCCATCTCGCGCGCCAGAATTGCCAGCGCCGCCGGATATTCGTCGCGGATGTAGATGTAGACGTCCGATGCCTCCACCAGATGGGCGCCGATCAGCATCCCCTCCAGAAAGCGATGCGGGTCGCTGTTGAGGTAGTAACGATCTTTGAACGTTCCGGGCTCGCCTTCGTCGCCGTTGACCGCCATCAGCCGCGGGCCGGGCTCGCCACGTACTGAACGCCACTTCCTGGCGGTCGGAAACCCCGCGCCGCCGAGGCCGCGCAGGCCGCTGTCGTCCAGCGCGGACAGCACGGTTTCCGCGTCCATTTCGCCGGAACGGATCCGGCCAAGCAACTGGTACCCGCCGCCAGAGACATAGGTGTCATAATCGATCGAATCCGGAATATGCGCATGCGAGTCGTCGCGCGCGATCGCCTCCGCCACGGCGGCGGGTTCGGCGTGGTGCAGAAAGTGATGGCCGACCTCGACAACCGGCGCCTGGTCGCACAAGCCCAGACAGGGCGCGCGCACGATGCGTGCTTTGGCGTTGGGTCCGGTGGCGTCCGGCAGGGTCTTCAGTTCGGCGAGCAGTCGCTCGGCGCCGAACATCGCGCAGGTGATGCTGTCGCAGACCCGGATCGGCAGCGGCGGCAGCGGCGGATCGTCTTCCTTCACGATGTCGAAATGCGCGTAGAACGTCGCGGTCTCAAAGACCTCGGCGTAGGCGAGGCGCATTTCGTCGGCCAGCGCGGCCAGGTGTGCGGCGGAGATTTGCTTGTAGGTGTCCTGAATCAAATGGAGGTATTCGATCAGCATGTCGCGCACGCGCGGACGGTCGCCGAGCAAGGTTTCAATCTGATGCTTCGCCTCGGGGTGGACGTCGCGGCCTTTCGGGATGGATCTGGCGCGGCGCCGGCCCGCGCCTGGGTGTTCGAAGCGGACGACCTCGCCCGCGTGTGATTCAGCCATGGATGCCTTCCCGTGTCGTCTGAACGTCTCGTTCGCCGGAGGATGGATCGGCCCCCCGGCGTGTGATCCTGAATATCGCTCTGAAACAGCCCGACTGAAAGGGCCGGGGGGAAACGCTCGCTTGCCTCGCGTCATGGTCCGGCTCGACCCGCGGCTTTCCGGTTGAGCACCGGGTCGAATCCTTGAGGCAATACTGGTCGGCTGTCGCCTCTCGTCATGGCCGCCCCTGTGGCGGCCATCCACGTCTTTGGCGCCGCCAGTAAAGACGTGGATTGCATGTTGGCGTCTCCCGCCGAAGGGTGGGACGCCGGCGGGCACCCGGGACGTGGATTGGTCTTCTCGACCGTGGCCATCTTGGGTCCCGCCGGCGTTACGGTCG
>Ga0182018_10001518_pt1 | contig 26185 bp, 17 predicted proteins | sample 812P2MmetaG_FD_120490 | JGI IMG/M metagenome (GOLD analysis project Ga0182018, IMG submission 120490) | Permafrost microbial communities from Stordalen Mire, Sweden - 812P2M metaG | ecosystem: Environmental > Terrestrial > Soil > Wetlands > Permafrost | place: Sweden: Stordalen | collected...
GAGATCCAGAAAGCAGGCGATCGCGCCGCGTTGTTGACGCGGCAGCTTCTCGCCTTCAGCCGCAAGCAAGTGCTCCAGCCTAAAGTCCTCGACCTCAACACAGTTATCGCGGGTGCGGAAAAGCTGCTTCAGCGGCTCATCGGCGAGGACATTGAGTTGGTGGTCATCTCGAACCCCACGCTCGGACTGGTGAAAGCCGATGCCGGGCAGCTCGAACAAATCATCATGAACCTGGCCGTGAATGCGCGCGACGCCATGCCTCCGGGGGGCAAGCTCACCATTGAAACTTCCAATGTGGAAATCGACGAAGACTATGCCCTCCAGCACCCATCTACGCGGAAGGGTCCGCACGTGATGCTATCGGTAACCGACACCGGCTGCGGCATGGACGCGGACACGAAAGCCCACATGTTCGAGCCCTTCTTTACGACCAAGGAGTTTGGCAAGGGCACAGGACTTGGCTTAAGTACCGTCTATGGAATCGTGAAGCAGAGCGGCGGGTCCGTGTGGGTTTATAGCGAGGTTGGGATCGGTTCGAGCTTCAAGATCTATCTTCCCTGCGTGAGTCCAGAGCTCGTAACCGCGGCGCCGAGCGACGTGCCGGAGAAAATAGAAGGGGGATTGCAGACGATTCTGATCGTCGAAGATGAGGTGCCTCTGCTGGAGGTCACGCGCCGGTCCCTGGAGGCATTTGGCTACGCAATCCTGGCGGCCAAGACCCCGGCGGAAGCCATACGAATGTCTGAAAGCCATCCGGGTCCGATTCATTTGATGGTGACCGATGTGATTATGCCGGGTATGAGTGGGGCTCAGTTGGCGTCTCGCCTTTCCGCATCGCGCCCGGAAATGAAGGTGTTGTACGTTTCCGGTTACACGGATGACACCATCGTGCGTCACGGAGTTCTGGAACGTGGACTGGCATTCCTGCAAAAGCCGTTCTCGCCAAAAACGCTGGCACGGAAAGTGGGCGAAGTACTCGCCCCTGTGCTGGTCTAAGGCGAAGGGAACCTTAGCAAAACGATCCTTCATTGCCTGCGTTATCCATCAGAAAGCTTCGCTCTCGCAGCGCTTGTAATGACCTGCCACAACGAGCTAGAAGGCAGCTGAAATTTGCTGTGATCGGTTCGTGGTTCTCGTGTGAAATCAGCTATTGGATTCAGCTTTTCTTGCGGAACAAGTGGGAGATCAGGGGCGAAGGTTTCTCTTCTTTGTGCTGGGGTTCCAGTGCGGCAAGGCGCTCGCGAGCCTTGGCATGCGTCGGGCTGATTTCGAGCAGCTTGGAATAAACCGCGCGTGCGCGTCCCGGGAGTTGCATTGACTCGAACAGTTCGGCGAACGCAACGTAGACCGATTCCCTCCATGGATCGAGTTGGATTGCTTTCTGGAACTGTTCGATGGCCTCGTTGCGGTATTGGGGAAGGGTCCCGAGGCTGCGCGCCAGCATGGCATGGTACAAAGCCTGCTCCGGCGCGGTTTCGACGCATTTACGCAACCAGACAATTGATCCAACGAAATTTTTCGCGCGCAGACATTCGTTAGCGCGCTTAAACCACTCTTCAAGGGATTCTTCGGTTCCGGTCTTTTCTCGATGCATGGCAAAACCGCGGACACTCGCCAGGGATTTGTCGTAGGCGGCCCGCTTGTCCTCGTTCGCGAGCGTCCTGTAAGCTTCCGCGATAACGACCATCAGATTCTTGAGCGGCGTAATCAACTCGCGGTTACCCACGTGACTATCCGGATGGAATTTGCGGGCCAGCGAGTAGTAGTTTTTCTTGACCAGGCTGCTCGGAGATTCGGCCGTGACTCCCAGAAGCTGGTAGTAGGTGCCCTTGCCGGTTAGTTGGACCAGTTGCCTGAGTTCCCGCTCAAATCGAATCTGAGCCGCCTCCTCCCTTCGAGGCGAAATTACGAGCCACAAGTTAGCGGGCCGTGAGCTTGCAGCGGGAGCGGCCGCGGAAGCTCCCTGGGCAGCGACCTGCCCGGACATGTAACGATTCAGCTTCGCCCTGTCCTCCGGCCTCATCTGTACAAATTGAATGCCCATGCCTTTCCCCGGCACGGAGCTGCGCACGATCGCGCGCGCACGAACCTCGCCGGTTGGCAAATCAAAAACTAATTCGACCGTGGAACCAATGCTCGGAGGGTTCTGGGCGTGCAGGTAGAGGCCTCCGAGCCCCATCGTCTCCATGCGAGTGGCGGTCGTCTGACCGGCCGATTTCCAGCCGACCATGATCCCCTTGGGAGGGCGGATGCGAGGATATTTTCGAGGGATTGGAGGTGCCGGTGTCATCGTCAACGTATCCTAATTGCCACGCGTAGAGTCTATTGGTTGCGAGCCTCCGCGCCGATATTTTCGGCGAGGATTCGTATCAATGAGTAACGGTGAAGATGAAGGCAGTCGAGGGCGTCAAGCGCGCTTTTGCGCGGCGCTTGTTTCGCGGGGCTGGGCCCCGGCGTTTACGAACAGTCGTAGAAAACCTGGAGAAAGTTGCTGAGTCCGCAAGCGGGGCGTATCATCCCGGCCGAGGCTGCAACAAGAGGAGAACTCGCTTGAATCCAGCGCGTGATTCCGGCTCGCGCCGCATCGGTTGGCAGCCCATTTCCGGAGGTGAGATCCAGTGATACGTCGTGATTTTTTCAGGAGCTCGCTGCTAACCACTGTCTCCGCTCTGAGCAGCGGGAAGCTACGCGAGTTATCTGCTTCGGCCGTTACGACGGGGGAATTCCCTTCAGCGCCGGGACTGACAAAGTACGTATCGGACTTTGTTGTGAACGCGAAGTACGGGGACATTCCGGAGAATGTGATCGCGCTGGGGAAGAAAACGCTTTTGGATGGGTTCGGCCTGGCGCTCGCGGGATCGGCTTCGGGCATCGGTCCTCTCATCCGGCGCTATATCGAGACGCTCGGATTTTCGGACGGAAAAGCCAGCATCATTGGAACCAGCATGAAGGCCCCGGCCCGATTCGCGGCGCTGGCCAACGGGATTTCCATTCACGCGGACGATTACGACGATACCGGCTCGGCGCTGCATGTGGCGGCCCCGGTGCTTCCGGCGGTATTCGCGCTCTGTGAATTGGGCCACCGCAGCGGCAAAGAGCTGATGCTGGCGTTTCACGTGGGCGTCGAGGTCGCGAGCAAGATCGGCGACGCCATCTCGCCCCGCCACAATGGCGACGGTTTTCATACCACGGGGACCTGCGGATCATTTGGCAGCGCTGCGGCGTGCGCCAAGCTTCGCGGCTTGAGCTCGACGCAGACGACCTATGCATTGGGGGTCGCGGCGTCCGAGGCCAGCGGCTTGCGGGACAATTTCGGTTCGATGACGAAGCCCTTTCACGCCGGGCACGCCGCCGAGAATGGAATCGTAGCCGCCGACCTTGCGGCCCTAGGCTGGACCGCGGCTGACGATATTTTGGAGGCGCCGCTTGGATTTTTCCAGGCCGCCGGCGGCGGCTTTAATCCCAAGGCGATCGTGAATCGTCTTGGCGCCCCGTGGATGTTTGCGTCACCCGGAGATTTGATCAAGCGGTTTCCCTGCGGAACGATACAGCAGCAATTCATGGACGAAATGCTGCGCCTGATCCGGGACAACAACATCGCCGCCAAGGATGTTGAACGAGTCGAAGTCGGCGGGAACCGCAGCAACCTCACCACGCTCTTTCGCCACCATCCAACCACCGGCCTGGAAGCGAAGTTCAGCATGGAGTTCGCCATGAGCATCCTCCTGCTGGAAGGCAAAGCGGGTTTGAGCCAGTTCACCGATGGCGTCGTGCAACGCCCTGACGTTCAGGACATGATGCAGCGCGTGAGCTTTTACGTGGACCCGGAATTCGACAAGCAGGCTAGCCAGGGCGGAAATTTTCAGGCCGTGTTGGTCGAGGGCGGCATCATCAAGATCCGCATGAAGGACGGCAGGAATTTTTCGGGGCGCACTCAGCCTGCGAAGGGCAGCCCGGAAAATCCCATGACCTACGATGAGGTGGCGGACAAATTCAGGGGCAACGCTGAATACTGCAAGTGGCCCGCGTCGAAGGCCGAGTCGGTGATTGAGTTTGTTAAATCGCTCGAGAGCGCACCGGATATAAGCCGGATTACGCCGGCACTCACGAGCTGAGGCTGAATCGAAGGTCTCCGCTGTTCGTGACCGAAGTTGTTCCATTCGCCGAACTTCGCAAACATTCAACTACAGCTCGTCGAGACCGGGTGGGCATTCGTGAAGTGACGCAAATGATTCCGCAACTCAAGGGCGTTCGCCGGAAGCAGAGGAACGGAGACGAAAATCAAGACGGTGTGGCGGAGCATGCAGTCCGCTGCGAACCATTCTCCACCAGATTCCCTGCTAACAGGGAAAAATACAGGGAACTTCGGGAGTTCATCGATTGGCGCCCGCGCGAAATGCCGATTTAGAGAGGTTTTCGGCGAAAAGCTTAGGGTGTGTTAGAAATCGAAACAGGGAATTAACAGGAGTGGTATCAGGGAATGCCGAGGAGGCCAACAGGGAAACCGGAGATTTTAGACAACTGACGTGTCACGGAGCTGATATTGGACCCAACTTCTGGGCCAGCGAAGCCGTGGTCACCAGCTCTGGGTTCACCGCAATCAGTTTCACGACGCGTAAGAAGATGAGGAGTCTAAGATGAACGAGGAAGTCAGCCCGAGGAAACCGACGAGCAAGGGGATGAGAATCCCCCGCTCGGACAGAGGAAACGACGCGGCAGTTAGTTCGCCAACACAAGCACGAATCATATGCTGCAAAGATCACAACCAGCCCCCGACGAAACCCGCTAGGCGCAAACCAGTGCCGATGTACGGGCAGTTTCGCATTAATTGCCACACCAATCCGCTCCGATAGTTTTCGATCATCAGGACGATAGGCCCTTGATTCAGCCCGCAGTGGTAGGGCGACACCCAGCCGAGTGGATTGCCGGGTTTCCCCGGGTACGTCGCGTTGAAAGATTCTTTGAATCCGTATGGGTTCCGCTCCGTCAGCTTAATCTCGCGTATGTAGTAATCCAGCGCGGGCAACACGATTTCGGGAGCGAACGGCAGCGACGCCGCTACAGCCCAAGGCGCGATGGTTCCGTCGTCAGGCCCATAGGGCACGCCACGTCCGACGTAGCCGAAGAATTGGCGCTCAATGCCGTTCACCTTGATCGTGGAGAGGCCGGGACCGTCGCATGCAGTAATTCCCCAACACTTGCGCGCGTAGCCCTCGAACTTGAGTGGGTTGTCGATCGCGTACCGTTGCTGCGCATAAGTTGCGCGGCGGCTGTTCTCAAAATAGTCGATGCCCTTCTTGCGCATGAAAGCATCCTGAATATCCCGAAAATCAATCCAGATATGCGAGAGCTGGTGAGTAAATAAAGGTCCGGCGTACAGATAATCTTGTCCGCAACAGTGCTCCCATTTGTAAGTGGAAGCCCACGCGGCGTAGCTACTTTCAGGTAGCGGATGCGTCGGCGAACCCAGCGCGAGGATATACAAGAGCAACGCCTCGTCGTAGCCTTGCCAACGGTATTTAAGAAATCCACTTTTGGGCTTCCATCCATGCGTGATTGTTGCGCCGCCGTGTCGCGCCCACTGCCAATCGGCGCGTTGATAAAGCGCTTCCGCGAGCCGGCGGATTTCATTTTCTTCCGGCGTACCGGCGGCGAAGTACATTCCTGCCGTGAGCGCGCCCGCCAGCAGAAAGGCACTGTCCACGGTTGATAGTTCGCATTGCCATGCGCGCCGTCCGGTCCGCATATCCAGAAAGTGATAGTAGAGGCCGTGGTAGCCGGTTGCGTCGGGTGCGGGGCCTTGCGGACTGTTCCAGAAAAAACGCAGCGTCGTCAGCGTTCGTTCTATCGCTGCTGACCGCGATATGAAACCACGCTCGACAGCCACCGGGTAAGATGCCAAAGCAAGTCCCGTGGCAGCGATGCTCGCCGGGCAATCTTTTTTTGTCCTATCTCGCACGAGCCCATTCTCGAGATTCGATTCATGCAGAAAATAGGCGAAGGTTTCCTTCTGAAGCTGATCCAGCATCGCGTCAACGGATGACCGTTTGGTACGAGTTGCGCGGGTTTGAGGAATTCTTGCCATCCGCTTATGCAAATTCGAACGTGATAGCCGCGACGCCGTGAGGTGGCAGCGCCAGCGACAGCTCCATATTCGGCTGTTCATACTTCCAAGGCTGCGGTTGTTTTACCAGGCATGAAGTGGCCTTCAACTGTTCGACTTGGACCGCGCTCAAGTAGTTTGGTTCGCCCATGGTTTGCCACAACTGTCGCGCGTTGGCATGATCCTGGTCGATTCTCTGGATGTAGACGACGCTGGGATGCGGGGCGCCCGTGATATGTAGATTTGTTAGTTCCGTGTGAATGGGATGCCGAGGCATGGCATGGTTCGTCACCAGAATCGTCGCCGATTTTTCTTTTCGAACGACCCAGGCGTCTACGGTGTCATGTTCACCTTCGACGCCGAGCAATTCGTCGCCCAGACGATGCAGCAGCTCGAAAGCTCGGTAGACTGGCTTGGCGATCCCATGAATGTTCAGCAGGCCGAACCCACCCTGAAACGGAACAGATGGAAAGTAATTCTCGGCGAAAATATCGCTGAAGGTCCAAAAGGCATAACCCTCCACGAGCCCTGTCGCTTCCATAATGATCTTGGCGGCATATGCGGCGGCAAAGGGTTCGTCGTGCAGCGGGTCGCGGGGATTTGAAGAGATGTTCCATTCAGTATAGTAGACAGGCAAACCACGCGCCGCATCTCGCGTTTTGCGAGCGTCTTCACGCATGACGTGAGGTGGCGCATGCTGCAATTGCGTCTCGGTATCGGCGCCTATCTTTCCGAAGGCATCCGTGGGGTAATGGTGGGTCGTGACGAAATCGGCCGGCACTTTGTTCTGCCGACAGAATTCGACAAAATCGGAAATCCAAGCGTTCTTGGCGGTGACGGGACCACCCACTTTGAGCAAATGATCCACGCCTTTGACCGCCTCCACGGTTAAACGGTAGAGCTTGAAATATTCCTGTTGAGTTCCAGTCCAAAACGCCTTGAGGTTCGGCTCGTTCCAAACCTCAAAGAACCATTCGCGCACTTCCTTCGCGCCGTAGCGTTCCACCCAATGGGCGGTCAGCTTGCCGATCAGTGTGGCCCACAGTTCATAGTCCTTCGGTGGGGTTACGTTCGCTTGGTAACGAAACACAGTCGTGTTGCCGGACGCTAAGGCTCTGGGCATGAAACTCAACTCGACAAAGGGCCTCATTCCGATCGAGATAAGAAAATCCATTATCTGATCCACATTAAAAAATGAGTACAGAAGTTTGTCTTCTTCGCAAATGATCGTATCCATTCCCTCTGACAGCAGCGCATGAAAGCGAACGTGTTGAAAACCCAATTCGTTGTGGCAAAGCAGAAGTTGCGACTGCCAGTCAGCCCTAAGTGCGAGGGGCGCGTGGCCGCTTCCAACGGTATGCTCCCAAAAATGTACAAAGGGTTTCCCTAGCTGCGCAAAATTACATGTGAAATCCGGCATTCCTTCTCCTTAATACTCGTCCCTGTTGGAGCAGAGGTGCGCAGGCGCATAACCTGGATCTTCATCTCGTCCCGTGCGGCGATAGAGGCTTCGTGCGGGTCCACGAAGCGCAATCCCGTCCGTACCCAGAACGATCGCGATGGTTTTTATAAGTGTCCCCGTCAGCAGCGGCCTGGTGGCTCTCCCGCAATTATCCGGACGTCTTCTTGGATGTGGGGTTGTACCAACGGGCGTTTGAAGCGATCAGTGCATCGGCCGCTTTTGGCCCCCAGCTGTGACGCTTGTACGGAAGAGCGCGGTGATGCTTCTTAAGGACTGGATCGACGACGGCCCATGCCGCTTCAATTGCGTCTTCACGAGTGAAGAGCGCTCCATCGCCGATCATCGCGTCGCCTAACAGGCGCTCGTACGGCGATTCCTCGCCCGGCTGTTTGTTGACCAAATAGAGTTCCCGTTGTTCTCCTACGAACTCCTTCCCGTCGCGCTTGACGCGCGCGGCGAGGGCAATGGCGGATTTTGGGGAAAGCTGGAATCGCAGATAATTGCCGGGGCCAGTCGTCGGTGTTGAGTCGGCGAAGAGTTTTTGTGGAGTCGGTTTCAACTCCACCAGTACTTCAGTCGCGTTTTCCGGCAGGTATTTGCCAGAGCGCAAGTACCAGGGCACTCCCGCCCACCGCCACGAGTCAATGAAGAGACGCAAGGCGCAGAAAGTTGCAACGTCAGATTTTTTCGCGACGTCTGGCTCTTTTCGGTATCCAGCATATTGACCGCGCACCAAATCGTTCGATTTCAAGGGACGCATCGCTTCAAAGACCTTGGCTTTCTCAGTATGGACGGCTCCAAAGTCCCTATCGGCTGGCGGTTCCATCGCAAGCAGCGCGACGATCTGAAAAAGGTGGTTTTCGACCACGTCGCGCAGGCATCCGGCGGTTTCGTAAAACGCGCCACGGCCCTTAATGCCAAATTTCTCGGCTAGCGTTATCTGCACGCTGGCCACGTAGTTTCGATTCCAGATCGGCTCTAGGAACGAATTCGCGAAGCGGAAATAGAGGATATTCATGATCGCTTCCTTACCGAGGAAGTGGTCAATGCGGAAGATCGAGTCTTCCGGGAAGACCGCCCGAGCGGCACGGTTGAGTTCCCGCGCGGAAGCCAAGTCTCGTCCGAACGGTTTTTCGACGATCACGCGCGCGTGCTCAGCCAATTTCGCGGCACCAAGGCCTTTGATCACGGTTTCGAAAAGCGAGGGCGGAATGGCCAGATAGTGAGCTGGCCGGCGAGCCTTGCCTAACGCTTTTTTTAACGCCGTGAACGTAGCCGGGTCTTTGTAATCTCCATTCACGTAGCTGAACCGCGACAGAAGTTGGCGGAAGGCATGCTTATCATCTATCCCACCTGATAGCTTTATGCTGTCCGTCACGCGTTTACGCAGGCGGTCCAGACTCCATTTCGGAAAGGCGACGCCGATTACCGGGACCTTGAGAGTGCCATGCTTCGCCATCGCGTAAAGTGCTGGGAAGATCATCTTGTGGGCAAGGTCGCCTGTCACGCCGAAGAGCACCAACGCATCCGAACGGGAGGTAGTCATCAGGCACTCGTCTTCTTGGCGGCGGTTTTTTCCTCATGGCCGCCGAACTGGTAACGAAGAGCTGATAACATCTTGTCGGCGAAGTCAGCCTCGCCGCGCGAACTGAAGCGTTCGTAGAGTGCGGCACTGAGGACGGGAGCTGGAACGGATTCGTCAATGGCCGCCTTGATCGTCCAGCGTCCCTCCCCTGAATCGGAAACTCGACCAGCGAACTTCGCGAGGTCCGGGCTATCGAGGAGCGCGCTGGCCGCCAGGTCCAAGAGCCACGAAGAGATGACGCTGCCACGCCGCCAGACCTCGGTGATGTCGGCCAAATTCAGGTCGTATGCGTAGTGCTCGGGATCACGCAACGGAGTAGTCTCGGCATCAATGGTGCTCTTCTGCTTACCGACATTAGCGTGGCGCAGTATGTTCAAGCCTTCCGCGTAGGAAGCCATCATGCCGTACTCGATGCCGTTGTGGACCATTTTGACGAAGTGGCCCGCGCCGCTCGGACCGCAGTGCAAATAGCCGTGTTCAGCCGTGCCGCCTAACTTTTCTCGGCCGGGGGTGCGCGGCGCCTCGTCGATGTTCGGAGCCAAGGCGGCGAAAATGGGGTCAACTCGCCGGACGATCGTTTCATCGCCGCCGATCATCAGACAGTAGCCTCGCTCTGAACCCCAGACTCCTCCGCTCGTGCCAGCGTCCACGTAGTGGATGCCCTTCGGTTTCAATTCGGCAGCACGGCGGATGTCGTCGAGATAGTAGGAATTGCCACCATCGATGACCACATCGTCATTTTGGAGAAGCGGGATGAGGGTTTTCAGCGTCGGATCGACTACTGCAGCCGGCACCATCATCCAGATGGCGCGAGGTGATTTCAGTTTTTTCGCGAAATCTTCGAGTGACGTCGTCCCGACCGCCCCTTCTTTGGCGAGCGCCTGTACAACTTCCGCATGGAGGTCATAAACGACGCACCGGTGGCCGGCCCGCATTAGACGCCTGACCATGTTTGTTCCCATCCGTCCCAGTCCGATCATTCCTAATTCCATGTGATTCTCCTTTTTCTTAGAATCGTGTGGCGCAAAAACACTCGGCCTTAGTCCGAAGTTTCTTAGCACTCTCAGTGAGACAATTCGTAGTTCGACATTTACGCGATTTCGAGCTCGTCTTGGGAGCGCTCGCAATTCGACCGTTCACTTCGCCAGCTGCTTGCCGATAGATCTCAGTTCCCGCCGATGTTTCGGGGTGGTCCTGGGATAGGCCATCTTCAGGCCATTGAAAGCGTCGATAACAATTCGGGAAACGATCAGGCGGGCGTTCTCCTTATCATCTGCGGGAACAACGTACCAGGGCGCATGATGGGTGCTTGTTGCGTGCAGGCACTCCTCGTAGGCCTTCACATAATGCTTCCAGTATTTTCTCTCGTGAATATCCGCGAGACTGAATTTCCAATTCTTGTCCGGCTCATCTATCCGCTCGAGGAAGCGCTTCCGTTGCTCGTTTTTCGACAGGTGGAGGAAAATTTTGACGATCCGGGTGCCGTTACGATGGAGATGTTCCTCCAAGTCCACGATGGACCGATAGCGCTCGTTCCAAATGTTCTTCTCGTCGCGCAACGCTTCCGGAAGGTCCTGGTTGCGGAGAATTTCCGGATGCACTCGAACGACGAGCACCTCCTCATAGTAAGAGCGATTGAAGATACCGACGCGCCCGCGTTCGGGAAGCCGGCACGTCGTGCGCCAAAGAAAGTCATGTTTCAGTTCTTCGGCACTCGGCTGTTTGAAACTGAAAACCTCACAACCTTCCGGATTTACACCGGACATGACGTGCCGGATCGAGCCGTCCTTGCCGGCAGCGTCCGATGCCTGAAAAATCAGCAGCAACGCAGAGTGGGCGGACGCGTAGTGAAGTTGTTGCAGCGAGCTCAACTCCTCAACGTGTTTTTCCAGGAGTTTTTGATACTGCTTCTTCGACTTGCAAAAGGGCTTTATCAGCGTCGGCCACTTTTTGAGCTTCACCTTTTCTTTCGGCCGCACACGGAAATCCTTTGAATCGATTTTCATTTTCATCCCTTCGGCCCTGTCCGGCGCGGAGTTCTTGTGCTGTTACTTGTGGGGTTCATTTTCCCGAGTTTCCCGCTCCGCTTTCTCCCATTCCTCGACTTCCCGCACATCCTCACGTCCCAACTCCTCGTAGAGTTCATGGACTCGCTTGACGATGTGCAGCTTTAGATCGCCCGGGGGCTTGGCTTCAGGCTTTGGCTCGGCTTTGGCTAGCGGTTTGGACTCGGCTTTTGTTTCAGTCTTGGGCTCAGTTTTGGCTTCGGGCTTCGGCTCGGGCTTGGCTTCGTACGCGGCTTCGGGCCTTGGCTCAGCCTCGGCTTTAGGCCTTGGTCCCCCGTGAGCGTCATCTTTCCGAATCTCGCGTTCCGCCTCACGCCAGTCTTGATCTGCGTGGCTTTCGCCCGGGACTCGTTGCTGGTAGAGCTCGAAGGCCCGCGCGGCAACCCGCGGAATTAGATCCGGCTTCGTCTCGGCTTCGGGCTTAAACTCGGCGTTAGCGTTAGGTCCCGGCTCCACTTTAGGCTTAGGCTCCGATTCGGCTTTGGCTTGGAGCTTCGGTTCGGTTTTGGCTTCAGTCTTTGCTTCGGCCTTGATGGGATCAAAAATCTTATACGCGAGCAGTTTCACGCGGTCGTTGACGAGGAACCACGCCAGGGCGTAGACCCAGACGAACCCAGCCCAGCGCCAGCCGAGCGGGGTCATAAACAGACCGTAGACCGCAATCAGCGTCGCCACAATTTGTGTTCCGAGCACTGCTATCCACAAAATCCGCGCGGGGCGAATGGACCAGAACGGCCCGCGCGTGCGTGTCAGGAAAATCGTCAGATGTCCGGCCACGGATAGCTTGAGGTACATCAACGTTTGCACGTGAGCGTGGTCGATGTGAAATACGCGCTCGGCAAGATAAAACAGGCCGAAGGCAGCCACGACACCGATGACGCCCAGCACCGTGGAGATTCCCAGCACCAAGCGCATGTTCCAGGCTTCCGGTTTGTCCTTGTAGTGAACGTTGTCATACGCGATGGAAAGAATGGCTCCGTCGTTGAGCACGGCAATCATCACGATCATCACCGCAGTCACGGGGTAGAAGTTGAAAACGAGGATCGCAAGCGTCATGAAGAACAGCACGCGCAGTGTTTCGGCGATGCGATATATGGAATAGCTGTTCATCCGCTGGAAGATGCGCCGGCTCTCCTTGATCGCGTCGATAATTACGGACAGGCCGGATGCGAGCAGCACTATGGAAGCAGCCGCCCGAGCTGCGTCCGTCGCGCCGGAAACCGCAATACCGCAGTCTGCTTTTTTCAGGGCGGGGGCGTCATTCACGCCGTCGCCGGTCATGCCGACGATGTGGCCGTGCTTCTGGAGGACATCCACGATGTTGTATTTGTCTTCCGGAAATACCTGGGCGAAACCGTCCGCCTTCTCGATGGACTTCACCGACTGCGCCGATTGTTCGTTCTTAGAATCGCGCAAGACGGTGGCGTCCAGAATGTTCGTGCCCATCCCCAATTGGCGGGCGGTTTCCTGGGCAATAGCCAATTGGTCGCCGGTAACCATTTTGACTTCCACGCCCATTTGTCGCGCGCTCGCGATGGTCGCTTTGGCCTGTTCGCGCGGTGGATCAAACATGGGTAACAGGCCAACAAACTGCCACTTATTTTCCTGATCGGCCCGGGCCACACCCAAGGAACGGAAGCCGCGTCCCGCAAACTCATTGACGGCTTTCTCGACGGCGGACTTTTCTTCGCCAGCATTGGTCGCCATCCCCAGAATCACCTGAGGCGCACCCTTAGCCACATAGAACTGTCTTCCGTCGGAGGCTTTGACAGTGGCTTCCGTGCGCTTGTGCACCGGATCGAACGGCTGGAAATGGAGTACTTGAAAGGCCTTTAGCGCTTTATCGTCCTTCACTCCGCCGATCACTGCGAGGTCGATGGTGTCCTTATCTTCCGCACGGGAAGCGAGTGCGGCCCAAAGAATGATTTGGTCCGCAGGGATGCCGCTGACGCAGAAAGGATCGCCCAGCGTCAGCTTATTCTGGGTGAGGGTCCCGGTCTTATCCGAGCACAGCACATCCACGCCAGCGAGTTCCTCGATTGCCGACAGTTTGGTCACAATCGCCTGTTTTTTTGCCAGCAGGCGCGCGCCGACTGCCATGGTCACAGATAGCACGGTGGGCATGGCCACGGGGATCGCGGCCACCAGAAGCACCAGGGCGAATTCCAGCGTGCTTAGGATCGGGTCGTGGCGGAAGAGAGCTATGGCAACAATCACCGCCACGAGAGCCACTGCGAGAATGATCAGGTAATCGCCAATCTTGAGCACGGCTCGTTGGAAATGACTGACGGTATGGGCGTCCTGCACCAGTTCCGCGGTCTTGCCGAAGTAGGTTTTGGTACCGGTGGCGTACACCAGCGCGTCGATTTCGCCCCGCTTGATAATCGAACCCGAAAACACTGCCTCGCCGGGCTTGCGGGTCGCAGGCAAGGATTCACCGGTCAGGGCGGACTGATCAACTTGCACGGGATCGCCCGCCAACAAGCGCGCATCGGCTGGCACGATGTCCCCTAGTCGCAGTCGAATGACGTCGCCGGGCACCAGTTCAGATACCTTTGGCGTGGCCCACTTTCCGTCTCGCAGGACCCGGGCCTTGGTCGCAAGCTTGGCCCGCAACGCGGCAATTTCGTTTCCCGCCTGATGTTCCTCCCAGAATGCGACCAAAGCGTTGGAAAAAAGCAGAAAGAGAATGATGAAGAAGTCCAGCCAGTGCCGAACCACTCCTGACAGAATGACGGCGCCTTCGATCATCCACGGTATGGGTCCCCAGAAATAGGTCAGAAACTTCAGGAACGGGTTGTCTTTCTTTTCCTTGATCTCATTCGGTCCATATTGTGCCAGTCGTTTCTGCGCCTCGGCTTGGCTGAGACCTTTTGGCGACGAACCCAATTTTTTCTCCACTTCCGGCACGGGAAGGGTTTTCAGATCGTCTTTCGGGTCGGGCGCATGGGGCTTGGACCCCGACTTCAGTTCGGAAGCCTTGGGCTTCGATTCCGGCTCTGATTCGGGAGCCTTGGGCTGATCGCCATTGGATTTCATAACGGGTATCCGTTCATTCTTTGCTGTGCCACAGATGTCGCCAATTTACGAATACCTGTTATCACGCTGATTTACCTTTGGTTTGCGCTTCAACGATTCCGGCCCGGACGATAGCTAGAAACTGATCGGCATGCAGGCTGGCGCCACCGATAAGAGCGCCGTCTACTCCGTTAGCGGTAAGCATCGAGGCGGCATTCTCCGGCTTGACGCTGCCGCCATACTGTATGACAACTGCCTGAGCTGATTTCTCCCCGTACATCCGAGCGAAGCGTCGCCGAATAAGAGAGTGCGCATCCTGAACCTGCTGTGGCGTGGCTTCGTGCCCGCTGGCGCCGATTGCCCAGACCGGTTCGTACGCGATGGTCACGCGGGTCAAGACTTCCGCCGGCACGTCGACTAATCCCTGAACGAGTTGCCGGTCGAGCACTGCTTCGGTCTGGTTTGCCTTGCGTTGGTCCGAAGTTTCACCGACGCACAAGATCACGTCGAGGCCGGCGGTCAAGGCAACCCGTACCTTTTGGTTGATGAACGCATCGGATTCGCCGAGTTTGTGACGGCGCTCGCTGTGGCCGAGGATGACGTATATGCAGCCAAGATCGCGGAGCATCGTGGGGCTAACCTCGCCGGTAAACGCGCCTTCCTTCTCTGGATAGAGGTTCTGTGCCCCGAGCGCGACGCAGCTCCCCTTGAGAATCTCCCCGACAAGTGCGAGATAGGGGAAGGGTGGGCAGACGGCGACCGATACACGGTCCTTACCGCTCATAACACCCATGCCATTGGCGATCGCCTTGGCTAGCTGCGTGGCCTCGGCTGCCGTCGTGTGCATCTTCCAGTTCCCGACGATGAAATTGTGGCGCACTGTGTCTACGAACCCCTGCGGATTCATTTGGGGGTGTTCCACTTCCAGTTCCTTATCTCCGGCATGTCCTGGCCGTGCGTGTCGATGTACCGCTTGTGCTCGATGAGCTTGTCCTGCACCAATTGCTTTAGGTAGGCCCCCTTAGTGCCCAAGTGCAGCCGATCAACCACGTCCTGCACGAGGTGAAAACGGTCCAGATCGTTTTGTACCCTCATGTCAAAAGCGGTCGTGATGGTGCCTTCTTCTTTGTAACCGCGGACGTGGAGATTGCGGTTGGCGCGACGGTAGGTCAGGCGGTGGACGAGCGTCGGGTAGCCATGAAAGCCGAAGATGATGTGTTTATCTTTGGTGAAAAGCGAATCGTAGTCCGTTTCGGTCAATCCGTGCGGGTGCTCACTCGAAGACTGCAGCTTCATGAGATCAACGACATTGATTACCCGGATTTTCAGCTCAGGCAGATGCTGGCGGAGGATGGAGACGGCGGCCAGAATCTCCAGTGTGGGCGTGTCGCCACAGCAGGCCATAACGACGTCCGGCTCGGCGCCCTGGTCGTTGCTGGCCCATTGCCAGATACCAATTCCTTCCGTGCAGTGCACGACTGCCGCATCCATGGTCAGCCACTGCGGCAGGGCATGCTTGCCCGCAACAACGACATTGACGTAATTCCGGCTACGCAAGCAGTGATCAAAGACCGACAACAGACAGTTGGCGTCGGGCGGAAGGTAAACGCGCACGATATCGGCCTTCTTATTGATGACGTGGTCGAGAAAGCCCGGATCTTGATGCGTGAAGCCATTGTGATCCTGCTGCCAGACGTGGGAAGCAAGCAGATAGTTCAGCGACGAAATCTCCCGGCGCCAAGGTAGTTCCAGGCATACCTTCAGCCACTTGGCGTGCTGGCTGAACATCGAGTCGATGATGCGAATGAAGGCCTCATAACTGTTGAACAACCCGTGCCGGCCTGTCAGAAGATATCCTTCGAGCCACCCCTCGCACTGGTTCTCGCTGAGCATCGAATCCAGCACCCGCCCCGCAGGCGCGAGAAATTCGTCATTTCCCACTTTCCGGGCATCCCATTGACGGTTGGTGACTTCAAAAACTGCGCCCAGAAGATTCGAGAGCGTTTCATCGGGACCGAAGACTCGGAAATTGTGTTGATCATCATTCAGTTTGGCTACATCGCGAAGGAAATTGCCGAGCACGAGCGTATCCTGGCCGGTAACCGCGCCGGGCGAAGGAACATGCACGGCGTGGACGTGGAAGTCCGGCATGCGCAGATCGCGAAGCAAAATGCCGCCATTGGCGTGCGGATTGGCGCCCATGCGCCGGTCGCCTTTTGGCGCCAGCTCCTGCAGTTCGGGGATAAGTCGCCCGTTCCCATCGAACAATTCCTCGGCCTTGTAGCTCTTCATCCAGCTTTCAAGCTGTTTGACGTGATCGGGATGATCGGAATCGACCAAGAGTGGTACCTGGTGCGCCCGGAAAGTGCCCTCGATTTGCAGCCCATCTACGAATTTCGGTCCCGTCCAGCCCTTGGGTGATTTGAGGACGATCATTGGCCAGCGCGGCCGAGTGGTGTCGTTATTGCTTCGCGCATTGTCTTGGATTTTGCGGATGTCCTCGATGGCCTTTTCCATCGTAGTGGCCATGAGTTCGTGCATTTTTTCCGGTTCATCGCCTTCGACAAAGTGGGGCGTCCAACCACAGCCGCGTAGAAATTGCTCCAATTCCTCGTGCTCGATGCGTGCCAGGACGGTCGGATTGCTAATCTTGTAGCCATTCAAATGCAGAATTGGCAGCACAGCTCCGTCGGTAATCGGATCGAGGAACTTGTTGGACTGCCATGAAGTCGCCAAAGAGGCTGTTTCCGCCTCACCATCGCCGATGATGCAGGCCACGATCAGTTCGGGATTGTCGAACGCCGCTCCGAACGCGTGGCTGAGCGAGTAGCCGAGTTCACCACCTTCGTGAATCGAACCAGGCGTCGTCGGCGCAACGTGACTCGAAATCCCACCGGGAAACGAAAACTGCTTAAACAACTCTTTCATTCCGGCTTCGTCCTGGGTGACGTTCGGGTAGACGTCAGTCCAGGTACCTTCGAGGTATACGTTGCCCACAATCGCGGGGCCGCCGTGCCCAGGACCAGCGATGTAGAACATATCCAGGTCATACTTCTTAATGACTCGGTTCAGATGCACATAGATGAAGTTTTGGCCGGGGGTCGTGCCCCAGTGTCCAACCACCAGCGGCTTTACGTGTGAGAGTTTGAGTGGCTCCTTCAGCAGCGGATTGTCGTAGAGATAGATTTGTCCGACCGACAGATAGTTGGCGGCTCGCCAGTAGGCGTTCATCTTGTGGAGGGTTTCCGGTGAAAGAGTCGCTGAGTCAGTCAGCGTAAGAGTTTCCGTCTTCATGTTTCAATTCTCCTTTTCGGAGCCAAGGCTGAGAACGCAGGAAGCCGTTTTGCCGATGATGCGTTCTTGATCGACGAGCTGCCGTTAATCGTCAGGCTATGTGCGTTTGGAGGTCTCATGAAACTTGCGTCACCTGGGTCGTCATCGTTACCGCCCGCTTGCTTGCGAGTGCTTGCTATCCGCGGACGGGATCGACGGTTCTTGGTGGCCTTTGTTCTGCGCGCGCACCGGGTTAGCCGTCAAAGCGCCACTGACAATCGTCTGAGCTTCCTTCAGAATGCGACCCAGCTGGTCTACGCCCTGGAAGCTCTCCGCGTAAATCTTGTAGATGTTCTCGGTACCCGACGGGCGTGCCGCGAACCATCCGCTCTCTGCCGCTACTTTTAACCCGCCGATGGGAGCACCATTGCCCGGCGCGACGGTGAGGATAGTCTGGATTTTTTCGCCTGCCAGCTCGGTAATCTTGACCTGCTGCGGCGAAAGTTTCGCCAACAGTGCCTTTTGATCCGCCGTGGCTGGCGCCTCCACGCGGTCATAAGCAGGTTCGCCGAATTCGCGCGTGAGTTCCTGGTAGATTTCGCCGGGATCGCGGCTCATTCGTGCCGTGATTTCCGCCGCGAGCAAAGCTGGGACAATTCCATCTTTGTCCGTCGTCCAAACGGTGCCGTCGAGGCGAGAAAAGGACGCACCCGCGCTTTCCTCTCCGCCGAAGCCAAGCGAACCGTTGAGCAAGCCATCCACGAACCACTTGAAGCCGACCGGCACCTCGTAAAGTTTTCGGCCAAGCTTCGCGGTAACGCGATCGATCATCTGGCTGCTCACCACGGTCTTTCCTACCGCTGCTTCCTTGCGCCATTTCGGCCGGTGTTGAAACAGGTAGAAGATAGCGACAGATAGGTAATGGTTGGGCGGCAGCAGTCCTGCACTTTTGGTCACGATACCGTGACGGTCGTGGTCCGTATCGCAGGCGAAGGAAAGGTCAAAGCGGTCCTTCATGGCGATCAAACGCTGCATCGCGTAAATCGAAGAAGGGTCCATCCGAATCTGGCCGTCCCAATCCACGGTCATGAAACTAAACGTCGGATCGACCACCTCGTTGACAACCGTGAGATTCAGCCCATATCGTTGGGCAATTGGCCCCCAATAGTGGACTCCAGCGCCTCCGAGGGGATCAACGCCGATGCGGAGCTTCGCGCCGCGAATCGCATCCATGTCAACCACGTTTGCGAGATCAGCGACGTAAGTATTGAGGTAGTCGTGCCGGTGCGTCGTGGAAGCCTGAAGAGCCTTGTCGACAGAAATTCTTTTCACGCCCTGCAGCTTGGCCTCGAGAAATTCGTTTGCCTTCGCTTGAATCCAATCCGTGACGTCGCCGTTCGCTGGGCCGCCGCTTGGCGGGTTGTACTTGAAGCCGCCGTCATGTGGCGGATTGTGCGATGGGGTGATGACGACACCGTCGGCGAGTCCGATTTTGCGCCCGTGGTTGTACGTCAGAATCGCGTGGGAAATAACGGGAGTAGGAGTATATTCGTCTCCTTCCGCGAGCATCACTTCCACTCCGTTGGCCGCCAGCACTTCAAGCGCGCTCGCTAGCGCTGGAACTGAGAGCGCATGCGTATCAATGCCAAGAAACAGCGGGCCGTCAATCAGGTGCAGCTTTCGGTACAGACAAATCGCCTGGCTGATAGCGAGGATGTGCCACTCATTGAAGGCCTTGTCGAACGCGGAACCCCGATGTCCTGAAGTGCCGAAAGCGACCCTTTGGGCGGGAACGGAAGGGTCAGGCTGTTCAGAATAATAGGCCGTGACGAGCTTGGGCACATTCACCAGCATCGATGCTGGGGCTGGCTTCCCCGCCAGCGGACTTATCTTCATGACGCTTTCGCCAAATGCGGCGATGACCGTTTCGCCAGAGTCGCCATCAGCTTGTCAAACGGCTGATTGAATTTCTCGACACCTTCGTCCTCGAGTTTTTGTGCCACATTGTCGAGACTGATTCCCAATTCTGGCAATCTATCGAATACCAAGCGGGCTTCCCCGACATTTTGCTCGAGCCGAGCTTCTGGCTCTCCGTGATCACGGTAGGCGTCGAGGGTTTCTAGCGGGGCCGTATTAACCGTGCGCGGACCTATGAGGGCTTCGACGTATTTCACGTCACTGTACTCGGGGTTCTTGGTGCTGGTGCTGGCCCAAAGTAGCCTCTGGACCAAGGCGCCATGGGAGGCCAGTTTGCTAAACCGTTCGCCTTCGAAGATCTCCTTGTAGACTTGATAGGCCATCTTTGCGCTGGCGATCGCAACCTGCCCGTGTACCTTTTTCGCGAGGTCCGCCTCGTTGCCGCCCATTGCAATTACTTTTTCCAGCAGCGGATCGACCAGCGCATCAATGCGGCTAACAAAGAAGCTGGCCACCGACCCTATGCTCTCAACCGACTTGCCCTGGGCCACGCGTGCTTCGATGCCGGCGATGTAAGCTTCCGCCACCTGCCGATAACGAAGCAGCCCAAAGAGCAGAGTCACGTTGACGTTGATTCCTTCACTGATCAGTTGCTGGATGGCGGGCAGTCCGTCGGCCGTCGCCGGAACCTTGATGAGGACGTTGGGCCGATCCAGCGCGATCCACAACCGACGGGCTTCGTTTATTGTTCCGCCGGTGTCGTGCGCCAGATGGGGATTGACCTCGAGGCTGACATATCCGTCTTCGCCGTCCGTCATGTCGTAGAGAGGCCGGAATTCGTCAGCGGCGTTCTGAACGTCACGCTGGCTGAGCCCTTCGTAGATTGCGTCGGTGCCTTTACCCTGGCGGACCATGGCCTGAATGTCCTCGTCGTAATCGTGGCTATCCACGATCGCCTTTTCGAAGATGGATGGATTCGAAGTCATTCCTCGCAATCCATCCTCCTCGATCAGACGCCGGAGCTTGCCGCTGGAGATTAGGTCGCGTCGGATATAGTCCAGCCAAATCGACTGGCCAAGCGTTCTCAGTTGTTTCAAAGGATTGTTTTTCATGTCGTCGTCTCCTTACTTTCCTGTCCCGTGCATTCGGCCCAATGACACCACCGATCCTTTAGGAGCTCAGGACCCTGCTCGGGGAAAGGTTGCGGCAAGTCGCGAGGGTCCCTGCCCGTTTGGCTCGACGGGATCCTAAACGGCGGTCGCAGCTAGTGCTTCGCTCCCATGAGTCGAAAAGGAAACTGGGTGAGTGGTTTCGAGGATGTCCTTTGCCTTCGCGACCTCTTCAGCCGTTCCGTTCGCTATCAACAGGAACTGATCGGTCTTCAGCGCGGTTTCGTACTTCACAATGCTGTCCTTGGGAATTCCCATGCTGAAAAGGCCGGCTCCCAGCACACCCAGCGCTCCCACCTCCACCGCACCTTCCAACCCCGCCACAATCCAAGCCACCACCGGTCCCGCCGCCAGGATTGGGCCCAGACCAGGAATCATGAAAATTGCGGAACCGAACAAGAGTGCCCAGAAACCTCCCCAGAACGCCCCGACTTTGCCCCAATACATCATGCGATCGCCGGCGTTGTAGTAGCCCACCGCGTGCTCTTCCGTGTGGTAGCCTTTGCCGACGATCGACAACTTGCGCATGTCAACTCCGCCGCTCTGAAGCTCCTTCAGTGCTTGATCCGCTTCCGTATGACTGCGATACACCGCGACAACAGAATTTTGCGTGGACATTTCATCCTCTCCTCGGGTACACCGGCATCAAGCCGTCAAGCTAAGTCCCAAACAAAATTATCGCCCCACACCAGCTAGGAGACTGTTCCATAACGAACAGTTGGAATTGAATCCCAAATGGGGCAGGCGTTATCGATCCAATTCCTGCGGGCGGTCAACGTGCTTCGCGCGTCTTCGAAGCCGGCATACAGTTCAATCTACTAGTTCAAAACAAAGTTGCTCTGGCGAACCTGGGCGCAGATCGTGCAGAACTCACTAAGGAACAAGTCCGCTTGACCCAACTGGAAGCTCAAGCCATCGGAGAGGTAAGGAACGCGGTTATCGGATTGCAGTAGCCAAACAGTTCGACGTGCCATGAGCATAGCTTTCCTATTTCCGGGACAAGGTTCACAAGCACCGGGAATGCTACGCAACCTCCCGGATGATCCCGCCGTCAGGCGAACGCTCGATGAGATCAGCGAATACCTGCACGCGGACGTTAGAGAACTCGACTCCGCAGAAGCCTTACAGTCGACCGTCTCCGTCCAACTTGCATTGTTAGCTTCTGGTGTCGCGGTAGCCCGCGCTCTTTTTGAAGAAGGCGTCAAGCCGGAGGCGGTCGCAGGACTTTCTGTAGGAGCGTTTGCTGCAGCAGTGGCGGCCGGCGCGGAGGCACAGCTCACCGGCAAGCTCGCAGCCTGCGGGGGGAGCTGCGGCCCCGGCAACCTACACCTGATCAACGGCCTTTTCGACGCTCATCGAAGCAACGCCCCAGTGCTTGCCATCGCATCGCATATTCCCACCAGTGAGATCGGCACCGGATACTTTCAGGAAACCCATCCACAAAACTTGTTTCAGGAATGCAGCCACTACTGTGAATTGATTTCCAATCCGGCGCAGTTCGAGCGCGTTCTTCACATCGCGATGCAAAACGCCCTTGGAAAGGGCGGAGTAAGCGTGATCGTGTTGCCCGGCGACGTGGGTGGTGCGGATTTACCTGCCGAAGGGTCACCCCGTTCTCTGGTAACCAAACGGCCGAGCATTCGTCCCAGCGAAAAGGACCTGGCGCGTTTGGCGGATCTGATCAACTCCAGCAAGAAAGTTGCGCTCTTCTGCGGCATAGGATGCGAAAACGCTCACGATGAGGTAGTCGCTCTCGCGGAGAAAGTGAAAGCTCCGGTTGGGCATACCTACCGGGGAAAGCCGTTCGTCGAATACAACAATCCTTATGACGTGGGAATGACCGGAATGATTGGTTTCGGGATGGCTTACGAGGCGATCCACGAGTGCGACCTTCTGCTGCTCCTGGGCACCGATTTTCCGTACGACAAATTCCTGCCGACAAAACCAAAGATCGCGCAAATCGACATCCGGGCTGAGCGTCTGGGACGGCGAAGCAGACTCGATCTCGGAATTTGGGGCGATGTGCGCGAGACGCTACAAGCGTTGATGCCGATGCTGGATACAAAGCAGGACAGGGAATTCCTGGTTAGCATGGTCAGCAAACACAAAGAGAAGCTTCGAAAAATGAATGTCTATGTTGACCACGTGGGAAAACGCACGCCCATGCACCCGGAGCCCGTGGCAGCGGCGCTGAGTGAAGTTGCGGCGCCCGACGCGATCTTTACAGCGGACACTGGCATGTGCAACGTCTGGAATGCCCGATATATTAAGGCGACCAAGGACCGGCGGATCATCGGTTCCTTCAACCACGGCTCCATGGCGAACGCGCTCCCTCAGTCCATTGGGGCCCAATGTGCCTATCCCGGTCGCCAGGTTGTCGCCATGTGTGGCGATGGCGGTTTTGCGATGAGCCTGGGCGACATCCTGACCGTGACGCAATACGACCTCCCCATCAAAATTGTGGTGTTCAACAACGGCGCGCTGGGGATGGTGAAACTCGAGATGGAAACCGGTGGATTCCCCGACTTTCAAACGGACCTGAAGAATCCAAACTTCGCGAAGCTCGGCGAATCTATCGGCATGATGGGTGTAAGAATCGAAAACCCGGCTGATTTGACCTCGGGCCTCAAGCAGGCGCTGCAGCATTCGGGGCCCGTGCTCGTCGATGTAGTGACCGATCCAAATGCTCTTTCGATACCTTCTCATGCCGACCGGTCGCAAGCTGTGGGCTTCGCGCTGGCCATGTGAAAGATGGTGCTCTCCGGGAATATCGAGGAAGTGGTGGCCACGATCGAGGGCAATATTCGACACATCGGCGAGTCACTGGAGTCGCTCTAAACCGATACTCGAGATGGTTGAGGCCGTCTTTGCCGAGACAATCTTCATCAGAATGCAATTACCGTCGGATTGCCACACGCCCAGGTGGGGGTGTGGCAATCTCGGGGATTGGTGTAGGTGACGACTTCAGGCGAGCGTTACCGACCCAACAACAGTGAGGTTTGCGATGCGAATCCTTTTACGAAGTCTATGGCTCCTGTTGATGGTACCTGGCCTTGCGTATGGCCAGACTGCCGCGCACCCGGCCGATTCTTCTACGAACACCTCAGACGTCGGGACTCAGCTGGACGCTCTCCGCGAAGCACTTTTGCGAACCCAGCAGCAAGTAGCGGCACAACAGCAAGAAATCCAAGTCCTAAAGGCGCAATTGAAAGGCGGCCAATCTGGCGCCGGTGGCGCACTAGTGTCCGCTGTCGAGGTAGTTCGGCCCAATCCGAGTGGGACAAACGCGAATCCGTCAGACCTTGCGCCGGAAATCCACAACGACGTTGCGAACACCTCGAGTCCGTCTGCGGATCCGCAGGCGCAGCAGGCGGGACAGACAGCTTCGCCAGCGTCCATCAAAATCGGCGATGCTGTGCTGACTCCCGGAGGATTCGTCGATTTCGAAAATATATTTCGCACGACGAACACGCAGAGCAACATCGCCACCAATTTCGCGGGCATACCCTTCAGCAACACTGCGCTAGGAAGCGTTTCTGAATTCCGCACGACGGCGCAGTTCTCCCGCCTCAACTTCAAGATCGAAGACACTTTCCGGGGCAGTGACTTCTTGGGCTACGTTGAAGGCGACTTCAGCGGGAACAGCGCCCCCGGCGTCTATCAAAGCGTGAACGGTCTCACCAACCGACTACGGCTTTACTTTGGGTATGTAAGGCATGGCAAGTGGGAGATTTTGGGTGGGCAAACGTGGAGCTGGCTGACGCCGAACCGTGATGGCATCGGCCCACTCCCCTCCGATCTCGCCGTTACGTACAACGAGGATCAAAACCTTGGCGTCGGAGTGCCCTATACGCGGGCGGCCGAGTTCCGCGTCGCTTACCACCCCAACGAGCATTGGGCGATTGGGGCAGGTATTGAGAATTCCAACCAGTTTATCGGCAACTATGTCGCGCTCCCAGCACAGTTCAGTACGGTTGGTTCGCAGTTCGATAACAACGCCAACGCGGGAGCGGCTAACCTCATGCCAGACATTATCGCCAAGACCACCTACGACACCAATCTCGGCGCCAGACACTTGCATGCGGAACTTACGGGTTTTCTTACCGGCGCCCACGCCTCGGTGATGCCCATTGGATCAACTGTGTTCGAGAAGCACACGTCATTCGGCGGTGGTAGCCAATTCGCCACGAACTACGAATTATTACCCAATAAGCTCGTTCTCCTCGCGAACGTGTTTTGGAGCGACGGTGGTGCTCACTACCTCGTAGGAACGGGACCCGAACTCGTGGTTCGTCCTGACGCTGCTGGTACCGACGTCAATCTTTCAATGCTGCATGCCGGAGCGGGCTCGGCCGGCCTGGAGTGGAGAGCAAGCCCGAAAGAAGCCTTCGCTGTTTATTACGGTGCAGATTATTACGGGCGGAATTTCTTCCCCGACACGACCAACACCGCCCATCCGGGAACGATTATCGGTTATGGCGGTCCCGGTTCGCCCAATACAAATAATCGCGCCATCCAGCAGGCCACGTTCGATTGGCTACTGACTTTTTGGAAAAGCGAGAGATACGGAGCGCTGCAGTACTACACACAGTATTCCTATCTGACTCGCGCTCCCTGGTATGTGGCTCCGGGTGACCCCAGGAATGCGCATCTCAGCATGGTCTACGTCGGCATCCGCTACGTTTTGCCGTCGACTTCAGGCACCCTGCTGCGCGTGCCTTACCCCAATTGATAATTGACATCACGTTGATCGAGCTACTTAGGTATTTTCACTGGCCCATCACAGGTTCCGGGCGCGCGCCGACTGCGTGCGCGAGTGAGGTCATTGGCGAGAAGGAGGCCTAAATGTTGAAGGGCTCACCAACTCTTTCCACGATTCGCACACCTTCATCATATCCCGCGTCGTGCAAGCGTTACCTTCAGGGCAGCGCGCCTGATCTGCGTGTGCCTTACGCGAGATCGCTCCCTCGGCTATCCATTGCCTGTGCTGTTCTCTGTTAAATTCCCTCGCGGACGGTCTGTGAACTGCTAAGCGCAAAGCGCAGGCCAAAGATACTGGCTTCAGTCAAACATTTGCCGTTCACCGAGGAACGGACACGTCTTTCGACTCCCAGAGAAAATAATCAATTGAGCTATGAAATCTCGTTCGCACGACCGCAGCGGGGATCTCGCTCGGGTTGAAAACTGCTATTCCAGCGCCAGAACCGGGACTTTTCGGCTGACAAACGGATTTGTAGAGAAACTTCCGGACTGAGTGGCGGGGGGACAGACATTCGAACTCTCAGTTCCTTTTCAGGGTTTAGAAACGGACGTCCCAGTTGGTGGCCAGAGAATTTCGCGGGAATTTTCTGTCCTCACCCTTCGGAAGGGAACAGAGAATTTAAGTAGGCCGAGAATACCCACGACAATGGCCCGAAAAACGCAGATTGCGAGCGTTATCGCATGCTCTCTCGATAAGTGCTGACTGGTTGGCGGAGGGGGTGGGATTCGAACCCACGAGACCCTTTCGGGCCTAACGGTTTTCAAGACCGCCGGAGTCAACCACTTTCCTACCCCTCCGAATTAACCTCTTGAAACATTGTAACTTGGGGC
>Ga0182018_10001519_pt1 | contig 26179 bp, 29 predicted proteins | sample 812P2MmetaG_FD_120490 | JGI IMG/M metagenome (GOLD analysis project Ga0182018, IMG submission 120490) | Permafrost microbial communities from Stordalen Mire, Sweden - 812P2M metaG | ecosystem: Environmental > Terrestrial > Soil > Wetlands > Permafrost | place: Sweden: Stordalen | collected...
CCAAGCAAAGCGCCGCTGCTGCGCCCGGTGGTCTGACCGGTCATGCATTTTGAGGGTGAGTTCCGCGTCCCCGGCAAAGCCGCCGACGTGATGAAACGTTTCGAGGATGTACCGCGCATGGCGCGCTGTATGCCCGGCGCGGTGTTGCAGCCTCAGGCCGAGGATGGGTCATGGCCAGGTGCCATGGTGGTTTCGTTCGGGCCGAAGAAGATCAACTTCAAGGGTAAGGCGACCTGCGCGTTCGATGAGCAGGCGTTGACCGGATCGGTGCATGGCCGCGGCACGGCGGACATGCGGTCGGCTCGCATCGGCGTGAAGGTTTCGTTCGTGTTGACTGATGTGGGCGACAGCCCGCGGCCTGAAACGAACGTCCGGATCGTTTCGGACGCGGAGTTGGGCGGCGTGCTGGAGGATTTCGCCCGAACCGGGGGCATCGCGGTCGCCAACGTCATCATGACGGACTTCGCTCGGCGTGCCTCGGAGGAGTTCGCCAGGGATGCGGCACCGGTGACGGATGCGGCGCCACGGGTTGATGACGCGGCACCGCTGGCGGCGCATTCTTTGTTGTTGGCCGTGATCAAAGCGTACTGGGACAGGTTCCTTCATTCTCTCGGTTTCGCGCGGTCGTGATCTCGCGAGGAGCGAAGCGACCCTCCGGGTTGACCGGAGGGTCGCTTCGCTCCTCGCAATGACAAGCCGCTAACGGTCCGCTGGATCAATCCCCGTGATCCGCGCCGTGTGGGCCGCTATGTCCTCCAGGCTGTAACTTAAGTGCACGCGCCGCGTCGACGCCGGACGTTTGGCGACCGACAATCCGGGCCGCCATTCGGTCGCCGGACGGATCGGCCGCCGCTCGAAGCCACCGCCGCGGTTCGGACAAACATTATGCAGTTTCGTCCCCACGCAATCCGCGCAGAACGTGCATTCATACGTGCAAATCCGAGCGTCCGTCGCATTGGGCGGCAGGTCCTTATCGCAGAACTCGCAGTTAGGCCTAAGTTCCAGCGCCATTGTCGTTATCTCCCCTTGCTCAAACCACGCGGTGCAGCAGCGCCGCGCCCGCCGCGACGCGCCGGCAGTTCTCGGCGGCGAGAGCGAAACTTCGATCGAATGTTCCGGTCGTGAGCCAGGCGACATGCGGCGTGATCACGACGTTGTCCAATGCCAACAAAGCCTCATCGCACGGCACGGGCTCTTCGGCGAAGACGTCCAGACCGGCGCCGCCAAGGTGACCCGATCGCAACGCGTCCGCGAGAGCGATCCCGTCGACCAGGCCGCCGCGCGCGGTATTGATCAGAATGGAGCCTGGCTTCATGCGGCCCAGTGCGGCGCGATCGATCAGGCGATCGGTTTCTGGGGTCAGTGGCAGATGCAGGCTCACCACGTCGGATTGTTCCAGCAACGAGTCCAGCGTCATGAACCGGCCAACCGCGTCCGGTACCTGATGCCGTGCGGTGTAGATCACGTCGCATCCCATCGCCAGCAATACCGGCGCCAATAACCGTGGCACCGATCCGTATCCGACCAGCCCAACAACGCGGCCACCCAGCTCGCCCAGTCCATCCTGCAAGGCGAGGTCGGTCCAAATCCCGGCGCGCAATGACGTGTCGAACCGCGGCACTCTGCGCAGCACCGCCAGCATCAAGGCCAACGTCAACTCCGCCACCGCGCGCGAATTCGTGCCGGGAAGGTTACAGACCGGAATGTTCCGGGCTTTCGCCGCCTCCAGGTCGATCGTATTGACGCCGACGCCGATCTTCTGGATCAGGCGAAGCTTCGGTGCCATCGCCATCATCTCCGAGGTGCAGCGTTTCAGCACGTGCCACAGCACGTCGCAATCACGCAGCAGTGACGCTAACCGCACGTCATCATCCTCGGGGCAAATCGCGATCTCCAGATCCGACTGGGCGGCGAGCTGAGCGGTCAGATCAGGCCCGGCGGACGCATGGTAGACGACCTTCACGACCTGGAGCGTCCCAGTACCGCGCCGCCAGCGAATCTGGCGTGCCCGCCCATCGCTTCCTCGACGCGCAGCATTTCGTTCCACTTCGCCATGCGCTCGCCGCGTGCGAAACTGCCGACTTTCAATTGGCCGACCGACCACCCCACGGCGAGATGAACGATCGTCGTGTCCTCGGTTTCTCCGGAACGGGCGGAAACGATGGCGGAGAAACCGCTTTGCTTCGCGGCGGTCCAGGCGTCGAATGTCTCAGTCAACGTGCCGCGCTGGTTGGGTTTCAACAGCACGGTGTTGGCGGCGCCTTTGGCCGCGGCGTCGCGTACCCGCGCGGCGTCGCTGACCAGGAAATCGTCGCCAACGATCTGCAACGACCCGCCGTGCCGGCGAGTAAACTCGGAAAACCCGGCGGGATCGTCCTCGGCCAGCGGATCCTCGATCGACAGGATCGGGTATCGGGCAATCCAGCCCGACAGCAGTTCGATCATGCCCGCGCTGTCCAGTTCGCGGTCTTCCAGTGCCAGCTTGTAACGGCCGTCGCGACCGAATTCCGACGCGGCGATATCGAGGGCAATGCCCACTTGCTCGCCTGGCCGAAAGCCCGCGCGCTCGATCGCCCGGACCAACATGTCGAGCGCCTGCTCGTTGGTCGCGAACGACGGCCACCATCCGCCTTCATCCGCCACGCCCGCCAGGCTTCCGGCCTCTTCCATCAACTTCCCCGCCGCACGGTACACCTCCGCCGTCCATTCCATCGCCTGTGCGAAACTTTCCGCCGCCGTGCACATGACCATGAAGTCCTGAATGTCCACCCGCCGCCCGGCATGGGCGCCGCCACCAAAGATCTGGACTTGTGGCAGAGGGATCAGAGTGACGTCCGTTTCGGCCAGATAGCGGAACAGCGGTAGACCGGCGGCATGCGCGGCGGCATGCGCGGCCGCCATCGAGACCGACAATATGGCATTGGCGCCGAGCCGGCTCTTGTTGGGTGTGCCGTCCAGCGCGATCAATCGTTCATCCAGCGCGGTCTGGTTGATCGCATCCATGCCGGTGACCGCGCGTGCGATTTCGGTATTGACGTTCTGAACCGCGCGACGGACGCCGTAACCGCCGAATGCCTCGCCGCCGTCGCGCAAATCCACCGCCTCGAAGCCGCCTTTCGAGGCGCCGGCGGGTGCGATGGCCCGGCCGACCGCGCCATTTTCCAGCATGACGTCAGCTTCCACGGTTGGACGCCCGCGGCTGTCCCACACAACGCGGCCATGCACGAAGGCGATGCTGGTATCGGTCATGCGTCGATTTCCTTTGTCCAGGCTTTTCGAACATCGAACAGGCGGCGCGGCGGATCGGCAAGCAGCGCGCGAGCGATCCGCCGAACCTGGTCTTTCTGGCGGTCGCTGGTGACGTACTCGACAGGCGACTTGCCATCGACCCGCGCCAGGAACAACCCGGGCAACAACGAAGCCGCTCGTTCTTCCAACGCGGCCGAAGCTTCCCACGTCACGCCGGCCAAATACGTCGTCGCCAGCGAATCGAAGCACAGCAGGAAACCGTCCCGCGCGCGCGGCGTCCACAGACACTTCAGCAGCAGGTGATTGAGGCAAAACGCGAGATCGAATGCCGGATCGCCCCACCACGCGCACTCCGCATCGAGGAAGACCGGGCCTGACGGTCCGTGCAGAATGTTCTTCGGGCTGACGTCGCCGTGCACCAGGGCTTTCTTGTTCGCCTGAGTCGTCGCGACCAGTGCCAATAATCGGTCCGCGCGATCCGGGTGCGCGCGCGCCGTCGCGACCAGGTATGGTTCCAGCCGAATGTCGTAGAAGATCGCATCGGTCGGAAATTCCGCCGCGATTGCCGGCGAGGCGGCGGTTTTCGCGTGGATCGTCACCAGAGCCTCCGCCACGCGCGCCGCGAAATCGGCGTCGGCGATGCCATCGCGAAGCTGGTTCTTCCACAACGGATGACTTTCAGGCGGCAGGAATTCCATCGCCAGCGTGCCACTTGCCTCATCCTGCCCCAGCAACCGCGGCGCGAAGCCCTCCGCGTGTCGCATCCAACGCGCCTCGAAAATATTGCGCTCAACCGGCGCATGCCAGTCCGCCGCGACGCGCAATTTGGCCAGCGCGCGTTTGACGCAGATCGGGCCGGACGAAAGGTCGATGCGCCAGATGTCGGAGGACACGCCTCCCGTCAGCCGCTCACCGCCCGTGGCGCCGGTGAGATTCATCCGCCGGAGCGCATCCAAAATCTCAGCGGGTGGAGGGTCTGGCATGGCGCCGTTTTAGGGGCCGAATGGCGCCATCGGTCAAGGTCGGCTTGCTTGCGACCCATCGCACACGATACCCTGGCCGCGTCAACAAACTCTGGACGTGAAACATGTCTCAACAACAAGTTGTCGCTCAGCTCGCGCCGCATGGCGTGCTGCGCGCCGCGATCAATATGGGAAACTTCCTGCTCGTGACCGGCCGCACGCCGTCCGGCGATCCTGACGGGTGCTCGCCCGATATGGCGCGGGCCATCGCGGCCGCTCTGGGCGTGCCGGTACAGATGGTGCCGTACGCGAAGCCCGGCGAACTGGCTGATGACGCGGAAAATGACAAATGGGATATCGGCCTGATCGGCGCCGAGCCGTCACGCGCCGAGAAGATCGAGTTCACCGCGGCTTATGTGGAGATCGAGGCGACCTATCTCGTGCCGGCCGGCTCGCCGATCAAATCGATCGCTGAGGTCGACGTAAAGGGCAACCGCATCGCGGTGACCGCTCGGAGTGCGTACGATTTGTGGCTGGAGCGGAACATTCGCAACGCGACTTTGCACCGCGGCAACAGTCAGGCCGAGGTCGTCGCGATGTTCCTTGATCAGAAGATGGAGGCGCTGGCTGGCTTGCGCCCAGGATTGATCAATGATCTGGCGAAAATTCCCGGGTCGCGCATGCTGGATGGTCAGTTTACCGCCGTGCAGCAGGCAATCGGGACGCCGAAGAAGAACGCGGCGGGCGCGGCTTATCTGAAGAAGTTCGTGGAAGACGCGAAGAAGTCCGGTGCGGTCGCGGCGTTGATCGAAAAGCACGGCACCGTCGGCCGATTGTCGGTGGCTCCGCTGGTCTGATCCTCATCATCCTCCTCAGGCTCGACCCTCATCGTCATCCTCGGGCTTGACCCGAGGATCAATCGAGGCACCGTGCTGATGTTGATCCCCGGGTCGAGCCCGGGGATGACGATAAGGGCTACCGGGGATGACGATAAGGGCTACCGGGGATGACGATAAGGGCTACCGGGGATGACGATAAGGGCTACCGGGGATGACGATAAGAGTTAGCTGACCGTTACTGGCAGGCGAGACACTCCTCGTAATCGGTTGTCACCACCGCCGCCACCAAAGGCAGCGGCGCGGCAACGTCATTCGCCGGCAGATGAATGTCATCCACCGGAGCAACCGCTTTCGTGCTGACATTGTCGGCGCGCTGGATCGACAGGCTGCGGCAATAATACAGCGACTTCACGCCGCGCTTCCATGCCATGAAGTGGATCTGATGCAGATCCCGTTTGCTGACATTGGCGGGCAGGAACACGTTGACCGACTGGCTCTGGCAGATGAACGGGGCGCGATCGGCGGCGTGCTCGACGATCCAACGCTGATCCAGTTCGAACGCGGTCTTGTAAACCGCCTTCTCGTCCGCGGTCAGGAAATCGAGGTGCTGCACGCTGCCCTTCGTGGTGGTGATCGACGACCACACCGCGTCGTTGTCCTGGCCTTTCGCCTCCAGCAGTTTTTGCAGATGCCGGTTGCGCACCGTGAAGCTGCCCGACAGAGTCTTTTGCAGGAACACATTCGCCGCGATCGGTTCGATGCCCGGCGAGGAGTTGCCCGCGATGATGGAGATCGACGCGGTTGGCGCCAGCGACATCTTGTGCGAAAAGCGTTCTTTGCTGCCGTATTCCTCGGCGTCCGGGCAGGCGCCGCGCTCATCCGCCAGCATCGCCGACGCCGCATCAGCCTGCGCGCGGATGTGTTTGAAAATGCGTTTGTTCCAGACTTTCGCCACAACGCTTTCCCACGGTACGTTCAACGCCTGCAGGAAGGAGTGGAAGCCCATGACGCCCAGTCCGACGGAGCGTTCTCGCATGGCGGAGTAGCGGGCCTTTTCCATGCCGGGTGGGGCGCGATCGATAAAATCCTGCAAGACGTTGTCGAGGAAACGCATCACGTCCTCGATGAACGTTGGATGGTTCTCCCACTCGAACCATTTTTCCAGGTTCAGCGAGGACAGGCAGCAGACGGCGGTGCGCTCGACGCCGTGATGATCCTTCCCGGTCGGCAACGTGATTTCGCTGCACAGGTTTGAGGTTTTCACTTCCAGGCCGGCGAGCTTGTGATGCTCCGGCTGCGCCCGCGCGACGTGATCGGAGAAAACAAGGTACGGTTCGCCGGTCTCGATTCGCGCTGTCAGGATACGAATCCACAAGGCGCGCGCCGAGATCTCGCGCACGACGGATTTGTCCTTAGGTGACCGCAGCGCCCATTTCTCATCCGCTTCCACCGCGCGCATGAACGCGTCGGGGATTTGAATCCCGTGATGCAGATTAAGAGCTTTGCGATTCGGATCGCCGCCGGTGGGCCGCCGCAACTCGACGAATTCCTCGATTTCCGGATGCGAGATCGGCAAATACACCGCAGCCGAACCACGGCGCAGCGAGCCCTGGGAAATCGCCAGTGTCAGACTGTCCATCACGCGAATGAACGGAATGACGCCCGAGGTTTTGCCGACCGCGCCGACCTTCTCGCCGATCGAGCGCAAATTGCCCCAGTACGAGCCAATGCCGCCGCCTTTCGACGCCAGCCAGACGTTTTCGTTCCACAATCCGACAATGCCCTCCAGACTGTCGGAGGCTTCGTTCAAAAAGCATGAGATTGGCAAACCGCGCTGTGTGCCGCCGTTGGACAACACCGGTGTCGCCGGCATGAACCACAGCTTGCTCATATAGTCATAGATGCGTTGGGCGTGGCCCTGATCGTCGCCGTAGAACGAAGCAACCCGGGCGAACAGGTCCTGGAACTCCTCCCCCGGCATCAGATACCGGTCGGTCAGGGTCGCTCGGCCGAAGTCCGTCAGCAGCGAGTCGCGGGTGCGATCGACCCGAACCATGTGGCGACCCGGCATCTGGACTGCATCAAGCACATCGGCCTCCGTGGCGTTTCTCATTGGCGGATTCGTCCTTTAGCGGGCCGATCTGATTCGGAATAGCACATGTTGCGATTTTGCTACCGTCACACCACAAGATAGGGAGTCTGTGGCGCGGACGCAACGTTGGGTCGGCCCGGGACTCTAAACCCTTAACGGGTGACGAAAAAGGAGACAGAGGCGTTCGCCGGGCGTTCCCCCCAGGTTCCACAGACCCTGTATGTTCCTTGTATGTTCTGCTACAAATTTCGGCAACCTGGCGCCCTTGTCGGTCCGCCGAAGGAGCCGATTCTCAGTTCAGCGCCAGCTCCAACGTGATCGATTGCCAGGGAACCTCCGGGCGAATGCGCCCACGCTCGCCTCGGTGAAGTTTCACGAATCCATACCGCTCCATGGTGCGCAGCGTGCGGGACAGATTGGAGGGCGCGCGGCCCGTGCGTTCGGCCAGTTCCTCCAGCGAGCCGGGATGCGTCTTGTTGATCGTTACCAAAAGATCACGGTTTTTCGCGGTCAGCACACGCGCGAAACTCTCCGTGGACGGAAACCAGACTTTGGGATCATCCGCGTCCGGTTTGAGTTCGCCACGGGCGATCGCCATGGTGCGAGCCTTGAAGTCTTCAAAAGAGGCAATGCCAACCTTCATGACCTTCATATCTCTACCCCCATTTCACGGCAGACCGTTACGACCTCCGCCCAAAAATCCGCCAGCAATGTGGCCGCGTCGTGATATTCGTAGTGGCGCACCGTTCTTAGGCGATGCTTGTGATCTTGTGCCGCTCTTCTTCGTCCCGCGGGCCCTGATTGTCGCCTGATGGGATGGGCGTTGTCGAAGCCCACCAACCGCTCACCATCCCACCGGCGCATCGTCAGGGCATAATCCAACCCGTGTGGCTTTTTCTCCGTTACCGGGCACCTGTCGCACCACGAATCGCACCCAGAGGCCGCTATCCGGGTCGATGACGTAGACTTGTCCATCAAGGCCGAGCAGGGCGCCGAGGGACGCGTCGCGTTCCATCACCTATGATTATCAGATGATGATAATCGGCGCAACTCTCAATACCTTTCGCGGCGAGAATCCTGGGCCGTCACTCAAACCCGCGCCAGCTCATGAACTGGTCCGACCCCGCCCGCTCGGTCACCAGCCGGTTCTCCGGAGCATCCGGGTCGGCGTGGCCCAGGGCCATCCCGCAGACCACGACCTCTTCCTCCGCCATCCCCAGCACCGGCCGCATCACCCGATGATAATGCGTCCACGCCGCCTGGGCGCACGTATCCAACCCGCGCCCGCGGGCCGCGACCATCAGGTTCTCCAGAAACATTCCGTAATCGAGCCATGATCCCGTCGCCAGACCGCGATGAATAGTAAACACCATCCCCACCGGCGCATCGAAAAACTGGAAATTCCTCCTGTGCTGGGCTCGCATTTTCGCATTTTCGCCGCGCGCGATACCGAGCAATCCGTAAAGCTCCCAGCCGACCTTACGCCGGCGCGACAAATACGGTTCGAAGAATTCATCAGGATAATACTGGACCTCCTGCCGATAACCGGGTTCCTCGGCGTCGAACACCGCCTGCACGGCGGCGCAAAGTTCATCCTTCGCCGCGCCAACCAACACATAACCTCGCCACGGCTGCATGTTCGTGCCACTCGGCGCGCGAGCGGCCGCGTCCAAAATCGCCGCGATCGTCGCGCGAGGCACTGGCGTCGGCAGGAAACGGCGCAACGAACGGCGCGAGGTGATCGCCCGATCCACCGGAGAGGGGTTGGCGACAAACGCTTCATTCATGCGGCGATCTCCATCCGGAGCAGCGTAGCGGCATCGCCCCTCGACCGGTAGGCCATTGCCGATCGTGGTGTTGGCTGGCATCTAGCCATCGATGAGCGATTCGGTTCCTAAACTCCGCCTGCGCGGGGTTCGCAAGCAATTCGGCGACAAGGTCGTGCTGGATGGCATCGACCTCGATGTCATGCCGCGTACCTCGTTGGTTGTGATTGGTGGGTCCGGCTCCGGCAAATCCGTGTTGTTGAAATGCATCCTGGGATTGATGGAACCCGATGCCGGTTCGATCGAAATCGATGGTCGCGAGCTGCTGACAATGCCGCGAGCCGAACGTGAGGCGGCTCGTGCGGAGATCGGCATGCTGTTTCAGAACGGCGCGTTGTTCGACAGTTTGCCGGTGTGGGAAAACGTGGCGTTCGGCTTGCTCGCGCGGCACAAGATCAGGCGCGCCGAGGGGCCGGCGCATGCCGCGTCGTTTCTGGCGCAGGTGGGGCTGGCGGAAAGCGTGGGACATCTGGCACCGGCGGAGTTGTCAGGCGGGATGCAGAAACGCGTGGCGCTGGCACGCGCGATCGCGGCGCAACCGGATATTCTGTTCTTTGACGAACCGACAACGGGCCTCGATCCGATCATGGGCGCGATCATCGATGGCCTGGTGGTCGATTGCGTGAAGCGGCTTGGCTCGACCGCGATCGCGATCACCCACGACATGGCGAGCGCGAAACGCATCGCCGATCAGGTGGCGATGATCCACAAAGGCAAGATCATCTGGAGTGGCGCCCCCGGCGAGCTGATGGACAGCGGCAATCCCATCGTCGACCAGTTCACTCATGGCCGGCGCGAGGGCCCGATCGAGATGGAGTTGCGGCGGTAGCGCTGCCCCTGTCGTCATGGCCCGGCTTGTCCGGGCCACCTTCCGTGGCACTGTGCTGGAACAGGTGGCCCGGACAAGCCGGGCCATGACGAGGTGAGGGAATGTGTTCAGCGATTCATCGCCAGCGCAGCAACAGCCGTTCCAGCACGCCGATCAGACCCGACACCACAAGGCCCAGTACCGACAGCACGACAATACCCGCCAGCAACGCATCGGTATCGTAAAGATTGCCGGCGGACAACACGAATGCTCCAATCCCGGCGTCGGCGCCGATCATCTCGGCCGCGACCAGCAACACGATGGCGATCGAGGCGGTGACGCGAAACCCGCTGAGGATCGCCGGCGCCGCGCCGGGCAAAATGATCGCGCGGATGATGGTGCGCGTCGACAGCCCAAAACTTTGTCCCATGCGGATCAGGTTGCGCGGCACGTTGTCCACGCCGCCCATGGTCGAGATCACCGTCGGAAAGAAAACACCCAGGGCGATGGTGACGATTTTGGATCCCTCGCCGATGCCAAACCAGATGATGAACAGCGGCACCAAAGCGATCTTTGGAATGGGAAACAGGGCCGCGACGATCGCCATGACCGGGGAGCGCGTCGCCGACCACAAGCCAGCCGCGATGCCCATGCCGACGCCGAAGATCGTTCCGGTGATCCAGCCGATCAGCAGCCGCGACAGCGAGGCCGACAGATGCCGCCACAACTCGCCGGAGACGATTAGTTGCCAGAGGGTCACCGCGATCGATTCTGGCGACGACAGGAACAAAGTCGAAATAAATCCGGTCGAGGCGCCGAACTGCCAGAACGCGATGACCACCAACAATGTCGCGGCGCCGGCGATCCAGCGGTCGCGAGGCGCGAACCCACCGCCTCGGAACGGGACCGGACCGTCAAGCCGGCGCATCGATCCTCTCCCGTTCCGCGACCGCGGCGTCGTCGCGAATGAGGCGCCACAGCGTGTGCTCCAGGTCCTTCAGGTCCGAATCGTCAGCGGAACGACCGGTCAAGGGCCGGTCGATATGGAAAATTTCCCGCACCCGGCCGGGCCGGCGTGACAGGACGACGATTTGCTGGCCCAGTCGGACGGCCTCCGGAAGGTTGTGGGTGACGTAGATGGTGGTGGTGGCGGCGCGGCCGATCAGGGTCACGAACTCTTCCAGCAGCAGATCGCGGGTTTGCGCGTCGAGCGCCGAGAGTGGTTCGTCCATCAGCAGGCAGGCGGGACGCACGGCGAGAGCCCGGGCGATGCCGACGCGTTGCCGCATGCCGCCGGATAATTCCTTTGGGAATGCATCGGCGAAGTCGGTCAGGTTGGTCAGCGCCAGAACCTCGCACACGCGCTCGGCGCGGGCCTGCCTGGTCAGCCGGTTTTCCAGTACCAACGCGACGTTGGCTTCGACGCTGCGCCAGGGCAACAGGCAAAAATCCTGGAACACGTAGGTCAACGGGTTGAGGCAGTCGCCGGCGATTTCGCCCTCGGTTCGGACCGCGCCGGAGGACGGCGGCAACAAGCCACCCATGATATTAAGAAGTGTCGACTTACCGCAGCCCGAGGGACCGATCAGCACCATCACCTCGCCCGGCTTCGCGGTCAGAGTGACGGAATCGAGGACCTGTAAGCGACCCCAGGCATGGCTGACCTGGTCCAGGATCAACGTGATGCCCTGGCTCATCGCACCGGCAGAAACCGCGTGTCGATCAATGCGTTCGGGTCGGCGTCGCCTTTTACCTGACCGCGCGCCTTGAACGTCCGCAGCTGTTCCTTGATGTCCGCGACGTCCAAAGCTCCACCCGGATCGTAGTAACCAACCCCGTTGAGAATCTTCTCACGCGCGTGCGGATCGCCGGTGAAGACGTAGACGGTGATGTTGGCGATCGCCGCGTCGGTGCTGGCATCGGTCACCGGCTTACCGGAAGCGTCCAGCCGCAGAAAGGCCTCTCGGTAATCCGCCACGCCGCGTTGGTACGCTTTGGCGAAGCGATGCAGCACCGCCGCGTTTTGTTGGATCATTCGTCCCGTGGTGAACAACGCGGTGATCTGATACGAAATGATATCACTGACCCAACCGATGATGTGCGCCTGACCGCTCGCAGCCAAAGGCTTCGCCTGCGAGGCGATCGCGATCGTCGCGTCCACCTGGCCGCTGGCAACCGCCGCGTTCATGTTGGAAATTTGCTGCACGGCACGCAACTGGATCGATTTGAGATCGAAGCCCTTCGCCTCCGCGATACGGCCGATCATGTAGTCGAACGACGATCCGTATTGCGTGATGGCGAAACTGTGGCCGGCAAGCTTATCCGGTGAGGTAAGACCCGCGTCGAAGGCCTGGTTGGAAACAATGATCGCCGAACCTTCATAGCCCTTTTGTTCATGCAATCCGCCGCCGATGACCTTCAGGATGCCTTTCTCGGCGAGATTGAAGAACCCGCCGGTCAACGCGGTGACTCCAACATCGATATCGTTCGACACGGCCGCCGCCGCGATCGGTTGCGCCGCGTCGAAAAATCGAAACGTCAGTTCGATCCCTTCGTCCCGGAAATATCCCCTCTCCTGGGCGATATAAAACGGCGCCGGAGACAGCGTGTGCAGCAGCCCAAGCCGCACAGCGTCGGCTGCATGCGCTCTGGCCAAAGGTGCGGCGGCGAGTGTCGCGATGAGCGTTCGCCGTGTGATGTTGTTTGGCAAAGCGCGCGTTTCCTCCGATAAGTCGCAACACTCTGGCGCCGCGCGTGGTTTCCGGCAATGTCGCGTGGCTGTATAGGCAGCGGATCATGCCGCCGCCGCTGTTGTCGCTTCAGGATATCCACCTCACGTTCGGCACCACGCCGCTGCTGTCCGGCGCGGCATTGAGTGTTGCCGCGGGCGATCGGGTGTGCCTTGTCGGACGCAACGGATCGGGCAAATCGACGCTGCTGCGCGTCGCGGGAGGGATGCTGGAAGCCGATTCCGGCCGCCGCTTCGCGCAGCCGGGCGCGACGATCCGCTATTTGCCGCAGGAACCAGACTTTTCCGAATTCGCCACTACTCTGGCCTACGTTGAGGCCGGCTTCGACGGGGCCGCCGCCGGAGACCATCACCGCGCGTCGTACCTGTTGGAACAACTTGGGTTGAACGGCGGTGAGAACCCGTCACTTTTGTCAGGTGGCGAGGCACGGCGCGCGGCGCTGGCGCGGGTACTGGCGCCGGAACCGGACATTTTGTTGCTGGATGAACCAACCAACCACCTCGATCTGCCGGGCATCGAGTGGCTGGAACGCGAACTGAATGGCCTCCGTTCCGGTATCGTGCTGATCAGCCATGACCGCAGATTGCTGGAGCGGCTGTCGCGTGTGACCGTTTGGCTCGATCGCGGGATCACGCGGCAGCTCGACGCGGGTTTCGCCGGGTTCGAGGCGTGGCGCGACACCGTGCTGGAACAGGAAGAAACCGACCGGCACAAGCTCGGCCGCAAGATCGTGATGGAGGAAGACTGGCTGCGCTATGGCGTCACGGCGCGGCGCAAGCGCAACCAGAAGCGGCTCGCCGATCTGCACGCGTTACGGAAGAAGCGGAAGGAAATGCGCGGCGCGGCCGGCGGCGTGAAGCTGCGCGCGGCCGAGGGCGATCTGTCCGGCCGTCTCGTCGCGGTGGCCGAGAACGTGACGAAAGCCTTTGGCGATCGGGTCGTGGTGCGGGATTTTTCCACCCGGATCCTGCGTGGCGATCGCGTCGGTATCGTCGGGCCGAACGGAGCGGGGAAAACGACACTGCTCAATTTGCTGACCGGCGCTCTGGCGCCCGACTCTGGGTCGGTGGCGATCGGCACGAATCTGGCTCAGGTGACGGTGGATCAGAGGCGGGATGTGCTCGATCCGGATTGGACATTGGCGCGGACATTGACCGGTGGCGCGGGCGACAATGTCGAGGTCGCCGGACAGATGCGGCATGTCATCGGCTACATGAAGGATTTTCTGTTCGCTCCGGAGCAGGCGAATACGCCGGTCGGGGTGTTGTCGGGAGGCGAGCGGGCGCGGCTGACATTGGCCCTGGCGTTCGCGAAGCCGTCGAATCTGCTGGTGCTGGATGAACCGACCAACGATCTGGATCTTGAAACGCTGGAGCTGTTGCAGGAGTTGTTGGCGGATTATCCGGGGACGGTGCTGCTGGTTTCGCATGATCGGGATTTTATCGACCGGGTGGTCACGTCGGTGATCGCGACCGTCGGGGATAGACGGTGGATTGAATACGCCGGCGGGTATTCCGACATGCTGACGCAACGCGGGCCGGAGAAGACCACGGTCGCGCCGCCGGCGCGGGCAAGGCCCAAAGTGGAGCCGGCGACCCGTGTTGGCGCGAAACGCATGACATTCAAGGATCGGCACGCGCTGGAATCCTTGCCGGCGCGAATCGCCGCGCTGGAAGCCGACATCACGAGGCTGACCGCTTCTCTGGAGGATCCGGATTTGTATTCGCGGAATCCGGCACGTTTCACCGAGACGACCGCCGCGTTGGAGGCCGCGCGCCGCGGGCTGGACGCGGCCGAGGAGCAATGGCTGGAACTGGAGATGCGGCGAGAGGAACTGGAGAGTTAAAGACCAGCCCTGTGAATGTGAAGCAGCCGCTGGTCCTCTGGTGCCCGCTCCCCCGAGATAAATCCCATGCTGGAGGAGGACGCGAACGGCGCCGATTGGACACCATTGTCAGCGCCCGGATGTGTTTAAGCGCCGTCAAGATTCCATTTGAGAGGACCAGAGCACCAGAGAGCCAGAGGGTCCTTTCCGCGACAGCGGCGTGCATCACGGACCCGAATTGATCGGAACAGACGATCTGGCGACAAATTCAACGACGAAACCGCAAATCCAGACCCCTCGCGATCCAGCCGGCCTCAATCGCGTCCAGGTCGGTCACGCCGGACGGGTTGGCTTTGGACGGAGCGGTGCCAATCCGTGCCACGCCCTCGATCCGCCATATGCCCAATAGCCGCCGCAATTCGCCCAGAGGCTCCCCGTGATCGTCGACGCGAAGATTGAGGTCGGGGAAATCCTCTGTCGTCACCATCACCATCGCGGCGGATTGCTTTCCACGCCGGTCACCGCCGGCGGCTTCTCCAGCCGCCATCGCCGCCATTAATCGTTCCGGTACCGGCAGATCATCGCTGGTGTTCCAGGTGCGCAACGTCTGCTGGATGGTCGGCTCGCCGGCCAGCATGTTGCCGGCGACGCTGATCGCGTCAGCGGCAACCGAGCCGCACCATTCGACGCAGTTCTGTCCCGTCCAGGCGGCGGTACGACCGAACCGATCCACGGCGTGGACCTGACGGATGCCGCGGCCTTCATCGCCGGCCAACGCGCCCTCGATCGCCGCGGCGGGAGGCAGGCCGCGCGCCAGGCCATCGAGGATCGCCGGACCCAAATAGCGATTGGTCATCGATTGCGTCGACACCGCGCCGACCCCGGCTCTCACGAATGGACAGGAGGCGCCAACAGCGAATGCTTTCGTCGCGACCGCGACGGCGAAGGTGCCGGTCTTTGGATCATGGGCGACGATGGACCAGGTCATGCGAGGTCTCCTGATGCGTAGGTGGACTGTCTATCCCAGGTCGCGGGGTGGTCCTATCCTGGCGCGGTCGCGTTGGAACGGGATCGGTCCCGCGCACTCGAACCTTCGCAAGCCCCGCGCACTCGAACCTTCGCAAGCAAGGAAGGTTTTACCGCGGAGGACGATCGAGAATGCACGGAGGACCACGGAGGAGAAAATATGGCGCTTCGCGCGGAGTTCGATCAGGCAACGCACGATGCGATTACAATCCTTGCTGCTCCGTGGTAGAGTTTTGCTTGCTTGATCGTGCATCCAGGTTTGGCGTTGATGGATGTCGCCATGGGTGTCTCATCCCGGCGGGTGGAGTGAATCATGACCGATCCCGGCAATATCGTGATTTTCGTGCTGTATTTCACAACGTGTGTCGTTCTGTTGGTGGTGTTTCTGATCCTCTACACGTTGATCACCCGTATCCACGAATGGCGCCTGATCGGCTCCGGCAATACCGCCGCTTCCGTCGCGCTGGGTGGCGCGATGATCGGTTTCGCGCTGCCATTGGCCTCGGCCATGATCCACAGCGAGAGCCTGATTGATTCGGCGATCACGGCGGCGATCGCTCTTGTCGTGCAACTGCTGTGCTTCGCGGCCATGCGCTTGCTGCGGCGTGACGCGCGCGCGGCATTGATTCAGGGCGATATGGCGGAGGGCGTGTTTCTGGCGTCGACCTCGATCGTGCTCGGCATTCTCAGCGCGGCCTGCTTGTCATAGGCCGAATTGTTCCAGCAACCGCAATGTCCGCGTCGGTCGCCTTGGTTTTGCTCGAAGAAATTCCAGCAGATCGACCGGATGATCGATGTCCAGCCCGATGCCCGGCAATCGCACGATGGTCGGTTCCACGCCATGGCGCCGCGCCGCCATCAGATGCGGGAAATAGCTGTCGTCACCAAAGCGCAATGGCACCGTGAAAGGGGGCGCACAAACCACCGCGTTGGAGCCGAGTTCATCGTGTGCCGGAACAATGGTGAAGGATGGCGCGTCAGGACAGGACGAAACGACGGAATCGATCTCCCACGCGGTGACCCGAGGAATATCGCCGGGGAGCGTGAGCAGCGCACCGTGCCCCTGTTCCGCCAGCACGCGCGCCATGCCGTTGACGGCGCCAGTGTGGCCATCGCGCGCGCCGTCCGTGACCACCCGCGCGCCGTAACGTTCCGCCAAATTGGCGGCGCGCGGATCGACCGTGTTGACCAGAATCCCCGCGAGCCTGGTGGCGGCGGTCAGTGCGGACAGCACGTCCTCCAACATCGTTTCGGCCAGGATTTCGCGTTGCTCCGGACTTAACAACGATGCCAGACGCTGCTTCGCGCCGGTGAATTCCTTCACCGGAACGCAGGCCCAGACATCCGTCATCGCGCACCTTCGCGGATGAACATCATCGCGCCGTCTTCCGGCGACGCAGCACGGCGGCGGCATCGAGCACGGTGCGGGCCAGTGCCTCGCGATCCTCCATCGTACGCATCAGGGTTTGCGCCAGGGTGACGCGCGCGTCGATCGAAACGACCTCGGACATGTCGGCATGATCGATCACGTAGCCGTCCAGCAGATCGTGATACCGGTGCGCGACCGTCCCGGCGCTCGGGTCAAGACCGAGTTCCTTCATCATTTTCGCGGTGGGGCCTTTAACCGCCTGACCGGCGATGATCGGCGAGACGGCGATGATCGGCGCGGGACTGTCGATCATCGCCTGGCGCACGCCAGGGATCGCCAGGATCGGCTCGACGCTGATGAAAGGATTCGACGGGCAGATCACAATCGCCTGCAAAAATGGATCGGTCAGAGCAGCAATGAACTCAGGATGCGCGCGCGCCGCGCCGGCGCCCTGGAACAGCAATTCATGCACCACCGGCTCGCAACGGCGATGCACGAAGTATTCCTGGAAGTCCAACCAACCTTCCGCGGTACGCAATCTGGTCCGTACTGGATCATCGCTCATCGGCACCACGCGGGAGCGAATGCCCAGACGGCGGCAAAGATCGGCGGTGACCGCGGACAGGGTTTCGCCGTCGCGCAGGCGCCGCGTTCGTTCCACATGCAAAGCAACGTCGCGATCGCCCAGTCGGAACCAGGTTTCACCGCCGAGGGATTCCATGGTTTCCATGAAGGACCAGGTTTCATCGTGACGGCCCCAGCCGAGTTCTCGATTGGCGATACCGGCGAGGGTGTAGGCGACGGTGTCGATGTCGGGCGAAATCGACAGACCGAGATGCTCGAAATCGTCGCCTGTGTTGACGACGACGGTCAGTTCCTCGGGCGGCATGACGCGCGCCAGGCCCAGGGCGAGTTTGGCGCCGCCGACGCCGCCGGACAGGGCGATGATCACAGGAACAGATCCTCTTCGGGCGGGCGGACCAGTTCCGCGATGGATGCGTCGGGGGCGGACCAACTCAGGCCGCGGACGACGACGACGGGTTGGCCTTCGGCGGCCTGACCTTGCAGCAAGGACGCGGCGGCGGCGATTTCGTCGGCGAAACCGATGATGCTGACTTCAAGGACGCGGCCGAACAGATCGGGCTGGCCGCGCAGGTCGATCAACGATGGCAGGCCGGCACAGCCAATGGCGACGCCTGCGGTGCCGCGGCGCCAGGGGCGGCCGAAACTGTCGTTAATGACGCAACCAATCCTGACACCGAATCGTGTCGCCAATGCCGCGCGGATCGTTTCCGCCGAGCCGTCCGGATCGACCGGCAGCAGCAGCGCGCGTTGCACCCCGTCGGAAGGCGCGACATTCGACTGATCCACGCCGGCATTCGCCATCACGAATCCCAGTTTGTGCTGCATGATCATCAGGTTGGGACGGCTGCGCACGACGCGAACCGATTCGGACAGCACGACCTGAACGATGCGCGGATCTTTTCCCACTTCGCCGGCCAACCGTATGGCTTCTTCCGATGGCGTCACGGTGGCGAGATCGACTGTACGTCCTTCGGCCTTCGACACGATCTTCTGCGCGATCACGACGACGTCGCCGTCGCGCAACACCAGGTCCGCTCGCACCGCGGCATCCGCGATGAGGGACGGGAGATCGTCCCCAACTCGCACCATCGGCAGGCCGGGGATCGCGAAAATTTCAAGCCGAGCGCTCATGGTGCCCGCGATGGAATCCGCTTAATCGAAGCGCTGGCGCAGCTTCGGCAGCACCTGCTCGCCATATAGTTTCAGGAAGCGCACCTGGTCCGGACCCGGTGCATGGAACACCAAATGGCGGAAACCCATTTCGATATACGGTTTGATTTTCTCGATGTGTTCATCCGGGTCGGTGGAAACGATCCAACGGCTGGCGGCGCGTTCGATCGGCAACGCGTCGGCGAGACGCTCCATTTCGACCGGGTCTTCCACCGACACTTTTTCTTCCGGTGTCAGCGCGAGAGCAGCCCAGTGGCGGGTGTCGTTCAACGCGCGGTCGCGATCGGTGTCGAAGGAGACTTTCATCTCGATCATGCGGTCGAAATTGGGCTTCGGCTTGCTGGAAAGACCAAGGCCTTCCTCGACATTCGGCAACAGTGTTTTGGTATAGAGGTCCCAGGCCTTGCCACTGGTGCAGATAAATCCATCCGTCATGCGACCGGCGTATTTGGCGACCTGCGGGCCGGCACCCGCGACATAGATCGGCACCGGCGTCCCGGGTTTGTCGTAAATCGTCGCACTCTCGGTGCGGTAATATTCGCCTTCGAAACTTAAACGATCTTCGCTCCACAGACGGCGGATCAACGTCAGCGCCTCCCGCAGGCGGGCGAAACGCTCTTTTGTTTCCGGCCATTTCATGCCGGTGGAGGGAACCTCGTTCAGTCCCTCGCCGGTGCCGACACCAAGAATGACCCGGCCCGGAAACATTACCCCCAACGTCCCAAACACCTGGGCGACAACTGAAGGGTGGTAACGAAACGTCGGCGTCAGTACGCTGGTGCCCATGACGATGCGTTGCGTGCTGGCCCCCAGAGCGCCAAGCCACGGCAGAACCGAGGGTGCATGGCCGTCGGTATGTTTCCAGGGTTGAAAATGATCGCTAATGAATACGGAGTCAAAACCATTGCGCTCGGCCTCAACCGAGAATTCCAGCAGTGGTTTGGGACCAAACTGCTCCGCGGACGCTTTGTAGCCGAGCTTCAGCATAACCGGACTCCTCATCCCAATCGGCGGCAAGCTACCGTCCCGGCCTGCCCGCGGCAATCGGGGGCAGGTCAGGGCGCTGCCCTGAAACCCGCCAGGAGGCGCTGCCTCCTGGACCTCCGTCCCGCGCGACAAGCGCGAGGGCAGGCTCCGGGCGAAGTCCCGAGCCTACGCCCCGAACGCCGCGCTCAGCGCGCCGAGTGCGTTGAGCGCTGGTGGGAAGCCGGTATAGGGGGCGGTTTGAATGACTGCCTCGATCACTTCGGTTTTCGTCAGGCCGGCATTCAACGCCGACTGGCCGAATTTTCCCACTTGTTCCGGCAGTCGCAAACCGGTGAACCCGGCGACCGCGACCAGAGCGCGCTGGCGGCGTTCCAGTCCAGGGCGGAACCAGATCTCACCGTAACCGTACTGGATGGCGGTTGGGTAAAGGGCGCCGGTCACCGGATTATCCGGCGCGGCATAACCCAGACGCGCGCGGGCGCCGTGCAGCGTGTTCATCAGGTCCGCCCCGCGGGTGGTGAGTTCTTCAAGCGCCACGTCTTCAGGCGGATCGGGCGGAAACGGAATGTCGCGATCGCCAAGAATTTCCGCGAGCAACGGCAACGTTTCCTCGGCGCTGGAAAATCCGGCGTATAGCGCGGCCTGCACCAGAATTTCGCGGATCGCGGCACCATCCAGGCCGTGATCCAGTCCGGCGTCGATATATTGCCGTAACGAACGCATGCGGGGCCCGGTGGCGAGCGCGGCGATGGTGCACAGCAGACGGTCAGCGAGAGCAAGGCCGGGCCGGTTCCACACGCCTCCGAACACTGGTTCGGTCAGCAAATTGGCAAGTCCCGGTGCCTGGTTTGATGAACCCAGGATTTTTCGCGACGTGGCCTCGCCTTGATGGCGCAGGGATTGGCGGGTCATGGGTTTTCCTCCGGCTTGCTGATTGTCGTATTGAACGACGGTTCGTGGCGAAGCGTCCATCGCGCCGATCGGATTAGATTTACCGTCGCAATGTTTGATGAAGATCAATGCGTTGCAAGACCAGATGCCGCAGCCTGGGACCATGGGGAGCGTATTGGGAACACGCGTATGGTCGAGATTGATGGATTGTACTTCGTGATCGCTGACGATCTTCACGCACGGTTTGTGCGGCCAGGCCCGGACGGCCGCCTTTACACGATCCACTGTGCTGATGTTTCCAACGTGCGGTGTGCTGTCAATGAACCGGATTCCGCTGTCGAAGCGGACGCGCGTGCTCCGCCGGACCCGACACCAACTGAGTTCACGCGCCTTTTGACCGAACGCCTCAACGCGGATTTCGCGGTCGACCTGTTCAGTCAACTTGTGGTGGTCGCGCCGTCACCCGTGCTGGAGGATCTGTTTGCGATGCTGGATGAGCCCACCGCCGCGAGTATGATCGGGAGTCTGGCCCGGGATCTGATCAACGTGCCTGACCTGGAATTGTGGCCACACCTGCGGCCATGGCTCGCGCGGGCCTGATACCACGGCGGACGTGGCACTGATCACCAGCCCTCGGCGCGGATCGGCCGAAGGTGCTGAAGGAACTCATCACACTTTGACCGAGATCAACGCGGTGCCCGGGTAAGTGGCCGAGTCTGAGAAAGAAACGGAAGGGACACCGCCTCATGCCGCAACGTCATAGACTCTGCTTCGTCATCGCCGATGGAGGCCGCGCCCGCTTTTTGCGGCCAGCTCCGAATAACGCGTTGCACACGTTCGAGTCAGTGGAGTCCGACACCATCCACAAACACGACCGCGATCTGGTCTCCGACCGTCCCGGCCGGGCGTTCGAAAGCGCGACGCCAGCACGTCATGCGTTCACGCCAAGGCATGACCCGCACGACATGGCCAAAGAACGCTTTGCCCTTTCGATCGCCAGACGGATCAATGAGACCTCGGCGGCTGACACGTTCAACGAACTCGTGATGGTGGCGCCGTCGCAATTGCTCAATGAAATGACCGAGGAGCTTGACGCTCCGACCCGGGCGAAGCTGCTTGGTAGCCTGGCCAAGGATCTGGTGAATACACCAGATCACGAATTATGGCCGCACCTGAAAGAATGGGTCAAACCAGTCCGTCGCGCCTGATCCGGGGAGGTTGGTCAGCCGAACGCCGCTTCCATTTCGCGCCGGTAACGCCACGCGGAATCCGATTCGTCGGCGCGCACATCACTCCAGGTCACCGGCGAACCGCGCGGGACGTCGCGCACCAGCGGAACTTTGTTCGCCAGACCAATCGGCAGCCCGCCCATACGCAAACTGTCGGACGCCGGCATCAGTTTGCCCCAGACGCAGGCTCCACCCTCGCCGTCAAGCATCTCGCCGGCTTTCAGGTCGCGTTTCGCCGTGGCGACGACATCGCCGCGGAAGCCCGTCGGCGCGCCCGTCGCCTCGCCTCGCATTGCCGCCGACAGAATGGAAATATTTAGTTCCAGGCCGATCAGATGGAACGGCCGGTACAGCGCGGAAATCCGGCCGGAGGGATCGGTGACGACGCCGTATTCCTGGAAGCAGCGGACCGCATAATCGTTCGGTGCCTCGAACGCGACAAAAACGCCCCAGCGGAGATCGTTGGTCACCGGGCTGCCGTCGCGGTGGACGCAGGAGATGACCTCGACCTGACCCGCGTGATGCAGCACGCCGGCGTTGCCGGGCCGCAGCATCTCGGCCAGTTCATGCGTGCCGCACGGCGGGAAAACCAGTCCGTCCGGTGCCGGCGTCAATCCGGTCGCATTGGCGACAGCGGCCATTTCGATGCCCGACTTGGTGCCATCCAGGAACGAATTGAACATTTGCGGGTTCATGCCGCCGATGCGCGCCTGCTCCGGGGTCAGACCGTAGTAACCCCAGACCGTGTCGGGCGTGGAGGCATGGTATTCCGGCATGTATTTCGTGCCCTTGCCGGCCGCGATCACCTTGAAACCGCAGGCCCGCGCCCAATCGACCAGCTCGCAGATCAGCGCCGGCTGGTCGCCGTAGGCGAGGGAATAGACGACGCCGGCTTGCTCCGCCTCGCGCGCCAGCAGCGGGCCGGCGAGGACATCGGCCTCCACATTGACCATGACGATGTGTTTGCCATGGCGGATCGCGGCGCGGGCGTGCGCGATGCCGGCGGGCGCGTGGCCGGTGGCTTCAACCACGACCTCGACGTCCGGGCGGGCGATCATCGCCATGGCGTCGTCGGTGATGCGTGTGGCTTCGACGCGAGATTGATCCCAGCCCACGGCGTGGCAGGCGGCGCGGGCGCGGTCCGGGGCCAGATCGGCGATCGCCGCGACTTCCAGGCCGGGAGTCGTGGGCACCTGGGACAGGAACATCGAACCAAACTTGCCGGCGCCGATCAGGCCCACTCGGATGGGACGGCCGGCGGCGAGGCGCTTTTGCAGCAGGGAGTGGAGGTTCATGGGGTGAGCTTTCCGGTTGGGCTGGTCGCGGTCCAGTTTAGCCGCTGCCGGGGGACCTGTCCCAGGCCCGAGGGTTTGGCATTGGACCCAGCGTCATGCCGTCTGATCGGGCATAAAAGTTTGGAGCCCGCGACATTGGCATTATCGTGCAACAGATTTATGCAACGGCAAAGATGAATGAAATCAGGGCGGGTGGCCCGTTGCGTGATTCTTGAATCCTGCAACACGTTGGTAACCAGGCCCGGCGCCTCGCAAAGGGTCGGCCGGGTCGCTCCACGACGCCTCATGCCCGGGCGCGGCCTCCTCGATCGCGGACCAATCGTCCCGGCCGGTCCGTCGGCCGCCACGTGTCTTATCGCCCTCCCGCGCGCCACCGATATCTGTTTTGGTGCGAAGATCGCTTTCGAGCTAACGTGCCATCGCGCGACAACGCCTGAGAAAACCGGATGGACTAAACCCCGACACCCACCAAAAGCCTGAAGATCATCGGAGCGAATGGACAAATCTCCCTGGGCAAGCATTACGCCGGGCGGCAGGTGCTGGTGGAGGAGCAAGAACCCGGTGTCTGGCTCATCGGAACCGCGGCGGTCATTCCGGACAACGAGCGCTGGCTCCATCAACCACAGGCGCTGATCGATCTGGGAAACGCCCTGTACTGGGCACAAGCCAACCCGCCCGGAGATGCGAACATCGATCAGGTTCTGGCGAAACTGAATGACGAAGCCTGACCCGAACGCCCGGCTCAGGCTCGACCTCAATAATCCCGTTTTTCAGGAAAACCTGCTGACCTTACAAAAAACCGGAGCGCCACTCAGGTCTGGAAACGCTCAATAAGTCGTGCCAGATGACCTGGAACCAAGTGTATCGCGACGGCGGATTGAAATGGGAGAAAATCATCGGCGTACCGCCTCCGCCGGGGATCGCCGCATTGTATTCTCTCCGCATCTCCCAGTCCCGGCGCGCGACCGCCTACCGGGACGGCGACTTCATGCGATTTCTGACCATCGCGCCGGACCACGACACGACTTATGACAAGAAATAGCGGCTCATCCTCGCGGCCGGGCTCCGCGATGCCCTTGCCCCACCCTTCCCCCCAAGCGAATTTCATGGCGGGATACCGTCGAGGAGTGGGAGGCGGAACCAATGCCGGAAACCGAATGGCGGAAACTGCGAGCCGATCAGTTGCGCGATCTGTCGAAGCGGGACGCGATCGTCATCCTGCCGGTCGCATCCTTGGAGCAGCACGGTCCGCACCTGCCCGTGGAAGTCGACTCGATGTTGGGCGAGACAGTCGCGGCGCGGACAGCGGCGAAGGTCGCGGCACGCGGCCAGGCCGTCGTGGTGCTGCCGGTGCTGTGGACCGGACTGTCGGAACATCACATGAGTTTCGGCGGCACGATCACTCTGGACAATGCCGCCTTCGCCGCCGTGGTCGAGGGTGTGGTGCGTTCGGTCCTGCGGCATGGGTTCAAAAAAATTGTTTTGCTCAATGCGCACGGTGGCAACGAAAACGCGCTGCGTGCCATCACCGACGATCTGACCCCGAAACTGGGTGTGCCGATCGTGCAGTTTACCTATTGGTACGCCGCCGCCGTCGCCATCGCGAAGATCCTGGAGACGCAGGGCGGGCTGTCGCATGCCTGTGAGGCGGAAACCTCGATGATGATGGCGGTGCGGCCCGAACTGGTGGCCGAGGATCGCATTCCGTTGGCGAAATCGAATACCACCGGCGACGTCGCGGCCGGCGTGTATCGCTGGCGCTCGATCGGCAGCCGTTCCGCGAGCGGTGTGATCGGCAATCCGGAAGCCGCGACCAGAGAGAAAGGCGAACGCTTGTTCGACGCCATCTCGACCGCCGTCGCGGACAAACTGTGTGACAAAGATTTGTGGGATCTGCCCTGGGATTCGGAGAAGTTATGAGCATCGAACTGACGATCAACGGACGAACGGTCAGCGTCGCCGTGGCGGGCGATACGCCGCTGCTGGACGTGTTGCGCAACCATTTGGATCTGAAAGGTTCGCGCTACGGCTGCGGGCTGGAACAATGCGGCAGTTGCATGGTGGTGATCGATGGGAAAGCGGAATATTCCTGCACCCGCGAAATCGCGACCGTGTCCGGCCGGCATATCGAGACCGTGGAATCGCTCGCCTCGCATCCGTTGCGCCAGGCGTTCCTGGACGAACAGGCGGGCCAGTGCGGCTATTGCCTGTCGGGCATTCTGATGAGCGCGAAAGCGTTGCTGGATACCAACAAAAATCCGACCCGCGCGGAGATCGTCGCCGCGCTGGACAACAATCTGTGCCGCTGCGGCGCGCATCCGCGGATTATGCGGGCGGTCGAAAAGGCCGCCGCTGTCCTGCGAAATGGAGGCCGGTCATGAGCGAAACGCTGCCGTTGAGCATCATCAACAATCGGCGCATGGAAAAATGGGTTCGGTTCCAGCCCGATCGCACCGTCAAACTCGCGGTGGGCAAAGTGGAAATCGGTCAGGGCGTGCTGACCGCGCTGACCCAGATCGCGGCCGAGGAACTGGACGTCGCGATCGACCGTTTCACCATCGTCTCGGGCGACACGGCGGACGCGCCGGACGAGGGCTCCACAAGCGGCAGCCAGTCCATCGAAGTGTCCGGCCGCTCGGTCCGGCTGGTGACGGCGGAGCTGCGCGCGCGGATCGTCGAGCGGCTGGCGCGGCGATTGAATTGCTCGCCGTCCGACATCGACGTCGACGACGGCGCGTTTTTGATGGATGACGCGCCCACCGGTCACGACTACTGGAATTTCGCGGGCGATCCCGATTTTGCCGACGACATCACCGGCACCGCGCGGCCGAAAGATCCCGCCGTCTACAAGGTGGTTGGCAAGCCGGTGCCGCGCGAGGACCTGAAGGCCAAGGTCAGCGGCGCCGCGTTCATCCACGACATCGTCCGGCCGGACATGCTGCACGCGCGCGTTCTGCGCCAACCGGCACGCGGCGCGACGCTGGCGTCGTTGGATGAAACGGCGATCCGCAAGGCCGCGCGCGGCGACTTCCGCATCGTGCGCGTCGCCAATTTCGTCGCCTTCATCGGCGAGGACGAAACGGTCGTGCAACGTGCCGCCGTGGCCGCGCTGGCGCACGCGACATGGGACAATGTCCGCCAGTTGATCCCGGCGCAGCAGGAAGCGGCGTGGTATCAGACGCAACCGGCGGACGATCGACTCGTGGGCGATCCGGTCGCGGCGCCGGTCGAAGGCGAGGTGGTGACAGCGACCTATTCGCGTCCCTTCGTCGCGCA